>Ga0310332_10010_pt1 | contig 58911 bp, 70 predicted proteins | sample LakMicSRFLOrngD5_FD_195546 | JGI IMG/M metagenome (GOLD analysis project Ga0310332, IMG submission 195546) | Enriched freshwater cyanobacterial communities from Lake Michigan, Michigan, United States - MI23.SRFL.Orng.D5 (v2) (version 2) | ecosystem: Environmental > Aquatic > Freshwater > Lake...
CAAGATGAGTGTTCTCATGGCATAAGCCAGTAAGGTCACGGGAAGAACACCCGTTGATAGGCTCTACGTGGAAGCGCAGTAATGCGTGAAGCGGAGGAGTACTAATAGACCGAGGGCTTGACCATAAAAATCTCAGCAGATACTGAATTGTTTGAATTCGGTTGAGATGTAAGTTTCCAGAGCTATCTCTAGTTTTTAGTTAAACTAGATTTTGTTAACCTATGCAGTTCTCAGGGCTCAGCCTTGAGGGAAAGTTTTTAGTTAGAAATAGCTAATAGCTATCCTGGTGTTCATGGCGCAGTGGAACCACACCGATCCATCTCGAACTCGGAGGTGAAACGCTGCTGCGGCGACGATAGTTGGGGGGTGGCCCCCCGCGAAAATAGCTCAATGCCAGGTAAAAATTTCCTTAAATCAGATAGGTCTCTTTAGATCTGTTCCTTAGCCACCCCACAGCGGGTGGCTTTTTTTATGGGTTTGCTTCCTATGTTTAAGCAGTTTTCACGCCTTGCCATTAGGCAATCCAAACTGGTTATTCGTTTGTGGAATCGGCATGGTTGTGTTGATCTAAGTGCCGCCTTTGCTTTCCATAGTCTTCAATCTATATTTCCATTTTTATTGCTTTGTTTAGGTATTGCAGCTAGGTTATTTGGCCAAGCTGATGGTGCCTTGAAGCAAATTATAGATTTTACAGAACAAGTTTTACCTGATGGTAGTAGTGCATTAATTGCTGATATTTTAGAAACCTTAATTCGGCAAGGTAGGGCCGCTGGAGTTGTTGGTGCAGTGGCTCTATTGATAACAGCTAGTAATGCCACACTATCCTTGCAGCGCGGTTATGACCGCCTTTGGGTGGGTTTGCATGATTCGCCGCAAGTTAGTAATTCTTGGCAATGGCACCTTAGGGATTTGTTGCTGCAACGGTCAAAGGCAATATTTGGCGCTTTATTGCTTTCTTTTTTGTTATTAATCAATCAACTCACCACACCATTTAAGTTGATTTGGCATAGTATCTGGTCTTCATTGGCCAGTTGGTCTTTAGTATTGCCTGAATTTTGGCAAATTCCAGCACGGTCAGCCACCTCAATATTTTTTAGTTGGCTAGGTTTGTGTTTTGGAATAATTGTATTACTTAGTTTTTTGCCACGCAGGCGACCTCCCTTTGCGGTGCTCTGGTCTGGTGCTGTGTTAGTGGCAACTCCACTTACCCTGTTGAACCCATTATTAGGGAGATTGTTGATCTGGCTGTCTTCCAGGTTTTTTGCTTATGGTTTGGTGGGAGGAGTAATTGTGCTAACCCTTTGGGTGTGGTTACTTGGTTTGATTCTTTATTTTGCTATGGCCTGGACCGTTGCACTGGCTAGGTCTACAAAAAATGTGCCTTTAAATCCAACAGCATAACTTCCTTAATCCAATACTATAACTTCGGCGATTTCTACCATATTAAAATTTTCCCGTTGTTGTTGATGGCGTTTCGCAAATTTAATTAGTGCTACACCTGCTGTGCGCATCATTAAGGCGTTTAATCCCCCGCTTAAAATTGCCCCCCCGAGTGGAATTAATCTGCCCATATTCCACACGCCTCTATTAAGGATAGTTGTTAGTGCCTTTTGCCTTAATACTCTGCTGATTGCTCTTTCACCAAGCTTGCCACCAACAAGCCTCAGCAGTTCATTAACGCTTAAACCCAACACAGCAGCAAGCAATAATGGCTCTTCACTTTCTTCACTAATATTGAATTCGAAAATTGATAGAATTGCTGCTGCTAATTCAACTTCAGCATATAAAAAATATAGGAGGTCTCCCCCTCCCGCCGCAAGGCTAATTACACCGCCCATACTTGATGCCGCTCCACTGCCAGCTGTTCGCCACATCGCAGATTGGATTACTGTTTCGCTCAATTCATCTTGTGATTTATTTGGGTATTTTTGTTTTAGTTGTTTTGCCCATGCCACCCCTTGGTTTTGGGCGCGTTTCAGCGCTGCTGAAATTATTGGAAAATCAAGAATATTATTTGATTTATTCATTGATTTTTAACTACTGATTTCTAGTGATTCTTCTTTTTTTATTCTGTTTAGGTGTCTTTCTCGCAGGGCAAGAAATAGGGGTGCCCCAGCTGCAAAGGCAACACTAATACTTATTAATATTGGCCATTGGCTGTGTTTCATCCCAATGCGTTTGCTTTCTGTAATCATCCAAATCAAAATTGCAGTAGCACCAATTGCTAGGTCCCAGCTGAGTGATTGGCCGGCCGCATTGCTAGCGGCATCCGTTACGAATTGAGCCAGTTTAAAGCCTCCATAGGTTTGGATGAATTGCCAATTCGCTTGCTGCGTTAGCACTAGCCCGGCTAAGGCGAGGCTAAAATAAATTACTTGCCTTAGGTTTGATCCATTAATTAGGGGGCTGGTTTTTAAACTTGTTGTATTTATAGCTACATCGGTATCAAGATCTATTTTTGCATCTATATCTTGAGCTAATTTGTTATCCATCGGTGGAATTCTGATTTGTTAGCCCGCTGATTGTAAAGCCATCGGGATCGAGTTGTTTGATGTCTTGGACAACTTGCTCCAGCACACCCCGGCAGTGCTTTTCTAGCTCTAGGGCCTCTGCGTAGAGCTGCGGCAGCTCCTCCAGGGGGATTTGCTCGCTCTGCAAAGCTTCGATCAGTTTATTTAAACCAGCCTGAGCTTCGGCATAGCTGAGTTGCTTCTGGTTTGATTTTTTCATGGTTGTTTGAGCCAGTTTTTTACCGTGAGCCCAAGTTGTCCACCGCTTATTTGGGCTGTTAAGGCGTCGCCGCTTTTAAGCCCCTCTCCACTGCGGATCACCTTGCCATCTGTTCCCTTGAGAATTGCATAGCCCCTGCTTAAAAGCCTCTGGGGGGAAACCGCCTGCCGCAGGTTGATCAGGTTGTTTAGTTGCCAGTGGTTTTTCTCCAAACGCCTCTCAATCAAGCTTTGGCATTGCTTGGTTAGCTTTTTTTGCTGGTGTACCTCCCATAATCTCAGCATGCGGTTTTGTGGATACAAACGCCATTGCATTCCCAACTGATGGAGCTGCTGGGCTTTATGGGTTCGATCGGGCAAAAGGGCAACGATGGCGGCAGTGGGTGTTGCAGCCCGCTGATCAGCAACTAAATCAGCAACTGTGATGTCATCTTCATGGCCGATTCCAGTGATGGTTGGAATCGGACACCGGCTTAGGCAGCGAGCTAACGCTTCGCTGTCAAAAAGGGCAAGATCCTCCCTGCTGCCGCCACCCCTTGCCAAAACCAATGCCTCAATTCCGAGCCGCTGCCAGTGCTGTTCAAGTTTTTCAAATACAGCGCAGATTGCATCTTCCCGATCCCCTTGCACAGGTATGGCAATTACCCTGATGGCACACGCAGGCCAGCGTTGTTGGGCGGTGCGCAGCAGATCGGCAAGGGCTGAACTTGGCACAGCTGTGAGCAGGGCAATGCAACTAGGAAATTCTGGTAGCGCCCGTTTGCGCTCGGGTGCGAGCAAGCCCTCCTCAGTTAATTTCGTTTTCACAGCCTCAAATCGACGCAGCACCGTAGTGAGGCTGGGCCTGATATCGAGCACCTGCACACTCAGGTTGGCCCTTGCTACCCAAAAATTCAACTTGCCAACAACTACTACCCCATCGCCATCTTCAGGGCAATAGTTAAGCCGTTGCAGTGTGGAAGCCCATGCCACCGCTTGGATCGTGGCATCTCCATCCGTAAGGCTGAACCAAAGATGCCCCTTTTTGAGCACAGGCTTCAGCACTGCAGCTTCGATTAAAAAGCGGGGGGCAAAAGCACGTTCCAGCAGCACCCCAATTGCTTCATTGAGTTCACGAACGGAGTAGCTGGGTAGATCCATTAATGCTTCAGTTGCTTGTAACAATGCCAACACCAAACACTGGCGGCGGTGCCTAATGCCAACACCACCTGCCCCCAGGTGGTGTTGCAGCGCACAAGACCCACAAAGGTAATTGCAATGGCACTGCTGAGAATCCTTGAGCCATCACGGCGGTTTTGAACGAACAGCCCCATGGCACCTTGTATTTACCCAATCACCATATCTAGCTGCCCGCATTAAAAAAGGGCCTTGCGGCCCTTAGGGGAATAGCTTTTTAAATGTTGATTCGTAATTGGATTACGGGGAATCAACCCAAACCGATTTGGGCCAGGATGCCTTGGCCGGTTAGAAGTTCTGTAGCAAGGCCAATAACGAAGCCCATCATGGCAAGACGGCCATTCCAGGTTTCAGCGAAGCTCACAAAACCGAAGCGTGACTGGGAGTCGGACATTGGTGCAAAGGGGTGAACTGCGTGAATTGTAACGTTTCTTGGCGCAAAGTTGACAGTATCCACGGAAACACTTTTTGCGCATATCAGGAATTGACATTGGCGCCGTTCTGAACTAACGCTTAACAATTGCTTGCGGTTCCCGAAATGACAGATCGAGCCGTGCAGTTTTTGGGTTATGGCTCCGCGCTCCTAACCACAGCCAGCTTCTTCCCCCAAGCACTAAAGGTGTTGCGCACCAATGAAACCAGGGGGATTTCCCTGCGCATGTATTTGCTTTTCAGTCTTGGTGTGCTGGGCTGGGGCATTTATGGCTGGCTGAACCGCGATTGGCCTGTTTTTGTGGCCAATTTGATTACCTTTCCTGCAACGGCGGCAATCCTTGATCGCAAGATCAGGGCCCAGATGCTCCTAAGCCGAAAGGGTTATGAGCAGGGCCAGTAGGGCTGAACTGATAAAACCCATGGCCGCAAGTAAGCGAATAAATGGCCCCGCCAGGGACATGGAGGAGAACATGAAGAAAAACCGAAGTTCATGGTCATTCCGTTTTAGCCCCAATTTTCTGCGGCGTCCCTAGTTCGTTGCAGGCTGTTTCAATTGCTCGTAATGCTTAGCGAACGTGACGGGCGCCATCCACCGGGTGATATGGCTCGCCGGTGGTTTCTTCAAACACAATCGCCGGAAGGCCTGTTTCAAACATTGTTTGCAGGGCTTCCTTTAAGTAAGGATTCCAGCCACCCGTAGACACCTTGCCGTGGCGGACGGTCCAATCCCAGGTGCCCTGCAGGTCGCGGGGGATGCGCCCTTCCCTGTCCCTTCTGGCTACCAGGTCTTGGGATTCCACTAAACCCACCAAGATTGGATCTTTGCCGTAGGCGGGGGTAATGGTTAGCTCTAAACGCACGGGGTCGTCTTTCACCATGTGCAGTCGAAATCTGGGCGGTAGCTTTATCGCCTTAAGGACGGCTGCCACTACTTTTGTGCGCTGATCCACCTGAGTTGCTCCGGCTTGCATCGGTTCTTGGTTATCTGTTTCTACTAGCTTGCGCGATCGTCGGCCCGAAGCGGTTCGTTATCTCCGCTGAAGCGCACGGTAAGCAGCTCTTCTGTGGTGAGATTGCCATTTTTATCAAGCATCTCAGGATGAATAGTTATTTGTGGTTGTTTCTGGGAGCTGATGAAGCCCTTGCCCATAACGCGAAAGGCCTGCCAGAGAAGAACAACCATGCAGCTGAGGTATAGCAATGGGAAAAGCTGATTCACCTTGCTACCAATCTGATTACAACCATTATGGGAGTTGGTTTGCAACTGCGGCATGACATTGGCTAAGCCCCTATTAATACTGGCGTTATCGGCATTAATTTCCGGCCCCGGCGCTGCCCTTGCCCAAAGCCGCAGTTCGTTTGTGGCTGATGCCGTGCGCCGGGCTGGCCCCGCGGTGGTTCGAATCGACACCGAACGCACCGTAACTAGCAACCCAGGGCGAATGCCCCAAATGCTGTTGATGGATCCATTGTTTCGGCAATTTTTTGGAGTGCCAGGCATTGGTATGCCAAGCCAGCGCACCGAAAGGGGCCAAGGGACAGGGGTTATTTTTCAACCAGAAGGCTTGATCCTCACCAACGCCCATGTGGTTGATGGCAGTAGCCGCGTAACGGTGGTGCTGGTAGATGGCCGCAGCTTGGAGGGGGCCGTTGTTGGTAGCGATCCGATCACCGATCTTGCCGTTGTGAGGGTTAGCTCAGGTTCGCGGTTGCCCGTAGCCCCCCTTGGTAATTCCGATGCGGTGCAGGTGGGTGATTGGGCAATCGCCGTTGGTAATCCGTTTGGACTAGATAACACGGTTACGTTGGGGATTATCAGCAGCACAAATCGCAATGCCAGCAAACTTGGAATTACAGATAAAAGGCTTGATTTAATTCAAACTGATGCAGCAATAAACCCAGGTAATTCAGGGGGGCCGCTGCTGAACGCCGATGGTGAAGTGGTGGGAATAAATGCACTGGTTCGCTCTGGCCCAGGGGCTGGATTGGGCTTTTCCATACCGATAAATCGGGCCCGAAATATTGCAGATCAAATCATTAAAAACGGCAGGGCTAGCCATGCCATGGTTGGTTTAGTGCTTCAAGCTGATCCACGTGGCGCCAGGGTTGCCTCGCTACTGCCGGCTGGGCCAGCGGCTCGAGCGGGTTTGCAAACCGGTGATTTGATTACGAAGGCAGCGGGGCTTGTAATTAAAGACCCTTCCCAATTCCTAAAAGCAGTAGAGGCAACAGGAGTGGGGCAACCGCTTCCGGTGCAGGCTCAGCGTGATGGTAAAACCATTTCCTTTTCCCTTGTGCCAGTTGAAATGGCTCAAAGCCTTAAGCCTTAGAAATACAAATTTCGGATTAATGTTTCTCAAGCTCAAAAGCAGCATTGGAAAAGCGTTTGAAACTATCTCAATCCCTTACACTGGCTGCAACCATTGCCTGGAATCAGGCGCAAATAAATAAATTGTTATACTCAGGGCGGGATGAGGATGCTAATGCAATTAAGCAAGAGTTTCGGGGAGTAAATCAACCAAATCAAAAAACGATATGGTTGCCTTTGAACAAATAATTCTTTTTAAATTGCTCCCCATAAATTGTTAGCTTATTTAGATGTTGGAATCCGAGGAAATTTGTTGTTTTATTACCCAAGAGGTTGCAGCCTTTTGGGTTTGCCAAGCGTTTAAAAGCTGCTTGGCAATGCCGCGCAGCACCGTGGGGTCTGCCTCAGAATCAATGGCACGGCTGATACGTTCCATTTCGAATTTTTGGCCGAGGCTGAGCCCCAGGGTGTTCTCCATGGTTTCAACGCAACTGTGGAAATCTTAAGAACTATTTCATTCGGTTGCGCGGCTGGGCTGCCTAGGGAGTTTGCGTTTCTGAGTTTTCTCCGCCTTCGCGTAGATCCTCAACGCAACGGGTAACGCAGGCGCCATCTTCTAGGGAGCATTCGGTGATGCATTGGAAATAAGCCTCCACTGCATCCCAGGCTTGGCCATTGCTGGCGTTGATTTGGTTGAACTGAGTCACGCGGGGGTACTTCGCGGTGGTTCAGTCAGCGTATGAACACCAATCTGCTTGGTCTACAAAAATGAGTTTTGTTGCCTACGCAACTGTGAAGTTGCGTGTTGAAGTGCTACCTCGCTCCCAGGAAAAAGCCTTTAAAACTGGTGTGAGGGTGAGGGTGTCGCTGGCGAGGTTGAATTTGTAGCGGCTGAGGGCCCCTCGCTTCACAGCTAAACCGCGGATCTCCCCCAGGTTTTGGATCAGGCGGCATTCAACTATTTGGGCATCGCTAGCCCATTGCTTGCGCAGCTTCTGTTGAGTCCTGGCGAAAGGGGAAGCCATGGTCCCAAAAAAACTTTGTTTCAACTCCAATTGAGCACCTCCACAGCCCATGGGCAACACATATTTTTTTACTCTTCTCCGTACCTGTTGAGTGCAGCCTCCATGGCTGGTGAAACCACAACTGCTCACCCCAGATGTGGCGCCTTAGCTCCTATTGCTGTGGGCATTTCCCCACTTGGAATTGACTGCTTTTTCAACCTGGTCTTTTGCGCCGGCTTTCGGCCTTGCTTTTTTGTTTGAGCCGGTTGGCGGCTCTTTTGGCTTCTTTCTCAGCCTCCGCTTCGCTGGTTTGCAGTAGTTCGAGCTCCTCTTGTTTTTTCTGTTGGTAGTAGGCGTAGTTGCCTCGATAGAGCAGTAACTCCCCATCTTTTATCTCAACAATCTTGTTGGCAACCTGGGCGAGGAAATAGCGGTCGTGGCTAACGATCAGAGCTGCGCCTTCGTATTCCTGTAAGGCTGATTCCAGCATTTGTTTGGCGGGAATATCCAGGTGGTTGGTGGGCTCATCTAGCACGAGCAGATTGCAGGGACTCAGCAGCATTAAGGCCAGGGCGAGGCGCGCTTTCTCGCCACCGGAAAGCTTGCCCACCTCTTTGAATACCGCCTCATTGCTAAAGCAAAAGCTTCCAAGCAAGGATCTCACTTGGGTTTGGGTCCAATCTGGAACTGCCTCAAACAGCGTGTCGATAACGGTTTTGGTGAGATCAAGGGCTTCTGCTTGGTTTTGCTCGAAATAGCCGGCAATCACGTTGTGCTCACCTAAACGAGCTGAACCCTCATCCGGTTTCTCGCTGCCCATAACCAAGCGCAGCAGGGTGGACTTGCCTGCGCCATTGGGGCCCACAAAGGCGATGCGATCCCCCCGCTCCACCTCAAGGTTTGCGCCAAGAAATAAAATATTGTTCCCATAGCTATGGCTGAGATCCTCTATAACGGCAATTTGACGGCCGCTGCGGGGGGCGGGGGGAAATTGGAAGCGGGGGCCACTAACGCCCTCAATTGGTGCATCAAGTCGATCTACCTTTTCAAGTAACTTTTCGCGGCTTTTTGCCTGGGTTGATCTGGTGGCGCTGGCCCTAAATCGATCGATGTATGCCTGTTGACTCGCCAGTTCTTTTTGTTGGCGTTCAAAGGCGGATTGGCTGGCCTCTAGCCCTAGGCGTTTTTGTTCGAGGTGCTCGCTGTAATTACCCAAATAACAGCGGGAAACCCCCCGCTCTGTTTCAACAATTTGATTGCATACACGGTCGAGAAAAGCACGGTCGTGGCTAATAACTACCTGGGGAACAGTTTGCTCGCGTAAATAGTTTTCAAGCCATTGAATCGTTTCAACATCAAGGTGGTTTGTGGGTTCATCAAGTAGCAGCAGATCGGGCTCTTGTAATAGGATTTTGCCAAGGGCAATACGCATCTGCCAGCCGCCCGAGTAGTCGCCCACAAGCGCTTCTGCTCCAGCGGCGCTAAACCCAATCGTAGGTAACAACTTATCTATGCGCGCATCTAGTTCATAGCCGTGTAGGGCCTCAAAACGGTTTTGCAAAGCGCCCAACTTTTCGATTAACTCATCCAAATGCACGGGGCATTCGGCCGCAGCCTCGGAGGCCATAGCCTGCTCCACGGCACTTTGTTCGTTCAGTACTTCTGCGGCCTCGCCAAAGGCTTGAAAAAGCTCTTGCCTCACGGTGCGGTGCAGATTTACATCAAATTCCTGCTGTAAATAAACGATACGGGGATCACCCTGTTTGATAACTGCGCCGCTGGTTGGTTCTTCTAAACCGGCAATGATGCGCAGCTGGGTTGATTTGCCAGCTCCATTCACACCAACTAGGCCGATCCTGTCGCCGGCTTTTACTTCCCAGGTCACATCCCGCAGCACCTCGCCGGTGGGATAGATCTTGCAGACCCTCTCCAGCCTCAGCATTGCCTGTTCACCAATGGGCAGACCTTACCAAGCGCGGGGCAAGGCAGACTCCCTTAACTTCCTTTGGCTGCTGAAAGCAGTGGCATCGATGCTCAAGCGCTTGGAACAGGTAACTGCCCTTGTGGTAGCAGCTGGTTTAGCCATAGTGAGCTATTGGCTTTTCTTTAGTTGGGCCCAAGGGGATAGCCAAAAACCAATGCGCATTTCAGAACCGATAGCAAAACCAAATCAAAAAGAAAATCCAAAACCCTTGCCGAGGGCAAACTAAAGCTGGTTGAGGCTGCCAAACATGCAGCCCACATAGCGGCGTGTGAGTTCCCTTTGCTGTTCGCTCTTGTGTTCACCTTGTTGCAACAGAAAACCAGCCAGGGCAGCTTGCAACAGGCGGTACTGATCCCATTGGGGATGTAGATCAATGAATTTGCCCATGGCCTCAAAAAGAGGACCTGGAAGAGGCGTTTGAAAACTCACCTGATATTCCTCTGCTTTCAAGGTTGTGGCGGAACGCTGGACCAACGGTTGGGCTCAAGAGGTGCACCAGTACGCCACGGGAAAAGCGATTCGTCAAAGTTGGGGGTCGCCATGCTGTCTACCCGATCTAAGGGCTGAGATCGATTGCCATGGCTGAGTTGTTTTAGGGATTGCTTCGGGGGCTATGGGCCGGCCTCGCCCAGGCTCCCCCCGTCAAGGGTCAAGCTGATTGACGCAGTTATTTCCCCAGCTAACCGCCAGGAACAGGCCATTTTGCCTTTGCCCTGGGGAAAAGCCCATGGCGCCCTTGGGAAAAGCAATCGGAACTGGGGAAAACGATTGTTGATTAGTAGGGCTTATCAATGGGACATTTTTGAGCCAATCTCATGCGGCCATTTCCTCGGGGCTTTCCACCGCTGAGGCATCTTCCATGGTGCGGGCATCAAGGCAAAGCACTTTGCGCAGCTGGGCGTAATTGCAGGCCATGGCGCTGCGTCCCTCTTGGTTGGCGCCGTATTCGGCCTTTTGCAGCACGTGGTGCAGGTGGGTGAGCAGGTAGGTGCTGATTACGGCAGATACCAGCACATCGCTCTTTTGGGGGGATGGGGCCATGGGCGGACATGCCTCTGGATGAAAAGCGAAACCCAACTATAGTGTGGGATACTACCCATGACACTCTTACTACACTGGTGAGTGTCGCAGACATTGGTTTCCTTCCTGTGGCCACCCGCCAAGCCTCCAGCAGTGGAAAATCCAAGTCCCCCCGCATTCAGGTGGTTTTGCCTGAGGGCCTATGGGAGAGCCTTGCTGCCGCGGCGGAGGCCGATAGCCGCACGGTTAGCAACATGGCCAAGGTTTTGATCCAGCAGGGGTTAGAGCGGCGCCAACCCCGCCAAAGCAACAGTGAGCTTCTGCGCAGCCAGCTGGAACGCCAGCAGCAGGCACCAGCACCACGGCTGCGGGGAAGACCCAGGCGAATTCGCCTTAGGGGTGCACAACTACCCCCAATAGCCCCTGGCGGCTAGCACCCGTAACCGATGGCAAGCCCGCTGCTACACCCCGCTGCTGCCACCAAGCCAATAGAGCAAAGGCAAGCGCCTCCCTCTGCTGATGGGGGATGCCCAGCTCCGCTAGCGGTCTTACCCACACTCCAGGGCAGCGCTTTTGCAGTTGCAACATCAAGGCTTGATTGCGGCAACCTCCACCGGAAACCAACAGCTCCAATGGCTTCACCCCCCTTCCCAGATCAGCGGCCACAGCTGCAGCGCTAAAGGCTGTGAGGGTGGCGATTACGTCTTCAGCGGCGCTCACCCCCACTTGTTCAAGTTGTTTAAGCCGTTGCTCTAAATTTTGGCGGCCAAAAAGTTCTCTGCCTGTGGACTTTGGTGGAGGCTGTGTGAAGTAGGGCTCCGTTAACCATTCCTGCACTAGGGGTTCACACACTTCACCTGCTAGGGCCCAACTGCCATCGCTGTCGTAGTTTTTGGCGCCGCAGCTAAAAAATTGAACAGCCAGGTCGATCAGGCTGTTTGCCGGGCCGCAATCCCAACCCTGCAGCGCCATGGCCTGATCGGGCCCCTGGGCCGGCGGCAGCAGGGTGATATTTGCAATCCCGCCAAGATTCAATACGCCGCGCCAACCGCCAATGCTTGGAATTAATGCCCTGTCTGTAGTTGGCACCAATGGGGCGCCATGGCCTCCACGGGCTAAATCGGCAGCACGGAAATTGCTCACCACCGGCCGTTGAAGGATTTCCGCCAACCTTGGTGCATTGAGGCATTGCCAACTGGCCCCCAGGCATTCCCCCTGGGGAGGTTGATGCCAAAGGGTTTGCCCATGGCAGCCCAGCAGTTGAGCCCGGCTTGAAGGGTCGGTTAAGCGGGCGCAAATCGCCTGGGCGTTTGTAATTTCCTGTTCAAGTTGCAAAAAAGAAGCTGCTGATAGGGGTTGCCCCTGCCCAGCAGCGATTATTTGCTCTTGTAGCTCTATTGGGTAGGGGTGATGGCCACTGCCTAGCAGCTGCCATTGCGGTTTGTTGACGCGGCCCCAGAAGCGCACCAGCACACCATCAACCCCATCGGCGCTGGTGCCACTCATTAGGCCCAGCACCGTTAGGCCCATCTCAGCGGTTGGGTTGGGGGGTAGTGCGCAGGTAGGGCTTGATCTCTGTTACGCCCTTAGGGAATTTGGCCCTTGCTTCCTCAGTTGAGATTGAAGGCACCACTACGCAGTCGTCGCCATCGCACCAATTAACAGGTGTGGCCACCTGATGATTGTCGGTGAGTTGGAGCGAATCAATCACCCGCAGGATCTCTTGGAAATTGCGGCCAGTACTGGCGGGATAGGTGATTTGTAAACGTAGTTTTTTGTTTGGGTCGATGATAAAAACCGACCTAACTGTGAGGTTGTTGAGCGCATTTGGATGGATCATTCCATATAGATCGCTAACGCTTTTATCGGCGTCGGCAAGGATGGGGTAATCCACCAAGGTGCATTGGGTTTCGTTGATATCACCAATCCAGCCCTTATGGCTTTCGGCGGAATCAACACTTAGGGCGATCGTTTTTACATTGCGCTTCTCCCACTCAGGCCTCAGTTTTGCCACCTCACCCAATTCGGTGGTGCAAACAGGGGTGTAGTCGGCAGGGTGCGAAAACAGCACCACCCAGCTGCCCTCTGCAAAGTCGTAGAGATTGATGGATCCCAGCTGGGAATCTTGGGTGAAATTGGGAACGGTGTCGCCGAGTTGAAGCGCCATATGCATAGGAAGTACGCGCTTTGATGCTGGCACAAGCCCCCCACCTCGCACCATACCTATGACAGGCTGGCAACGATGAGCACTCCCCTAGCGCTGTTCAACGGCAGTTATTTGGGTGAGAAGCCCACGGGAATTGGAGTTGTGGCAAGGGATCTGGCCGCTGCCCTCGAGCCGGGAAAGTTTCCAGCCGTTTGGCCTAAAGGGCTTTCCCCCAGCCATGGCTCGAGGGGCCATCTGCGGCGACTGCTCTGGACCCAATTGCAATTGCCCCAGCTCTGGAGAGCTAGTGGCGCACCCCTACTGCTATCCCCTTTGCCCGAGGCCCCGTTGGCAGTTGGGGTGCCAACGGTGGTTCTAGCCCATGATTTATTGCCCCTGCGCTACCCCCAGCCCTCGCCACTTTTGGCTTATCACTTGGCATACGTGCCTTTGGTGTTGCACCGGGCCCGCCATGTGTTGTGCAATTCAGAGGCAACAGCAAGGGAGGTGCACGGCCGCTTGAGAGTTCCCCTGCGGCAGTTATCAGTGCTGCGCTTGGGCTTTTCTCAAGGCTTACTGAGGCCGATGGCATTGCAACGCCAACCATTCCTACTAGTGCTTGGCCGCCATGATCCCCATAAAAATTTGGCCCGTTTGTTACGTGCTTTTGCGCGCCTCACTAACCCCGAGCAGTTGCTTCACTTTGTGGGTCCCCACGATCGTCGCTACACCCCCAAGCTGCAACAGCTGGCCCTTGACTTGAACATCAGCCAGCGTTGCCGTTGGACCCCATGGGTAAGTGACACAGAACGGCTTGAGTTGCTCAATCGGGCCACTGCATTGGTTATTCCAAGTTTGTGGGAGGGTTTTGGTTTGCCAGCCCTAGAAGCCATGGCCTGCGGTACCCCCGTTTTGGCTTCAACGGCAGGGGCTCTTCCTGAGGTGGTGGGATCAGCCGCCTTGCCTTTTAATCCGATCGATCTAGCTGAAATGGCAGCTGCCATGGCTCAAATTTTCAGCGACGCTGAACTGTTTCGCCAATTGGCTAGGGCTGGCCTGGAGCGAGCGACCCTATTTAACTGGGCTGATACGGCAGCTGCCCTGCAGGAACGCCTGGAAAATTTGGCTAGCTAAATCCGGCTAATTCACCTAGCCAGCCAGCGGCCACTTTTAGGGGAAGTTGCTCACCGGGAAGGCGGGTGAGATAAGCCCATCGGCGCATTTGCTGGGCTAATGGACCCGCAAGGGTTATGCCCATTCCAGTGATACTTGCTTCCCCCACCCCAAGGCTGAGCATTTCACCTAGGTCGCTCCAAGCAAAATCCTCCAGGGGTTCAGCAGCGAGGGAATGCATCACATTGCGGGCAACAACTGGCGCCTGCTGAAAGGCCACCTGGGCCGTGGCCGGCAAGGGGGGATCGTGGGGCACAGAGGCACCGTCCCCAAGGCTGAAAATCTCTGGGTGGCCCTGCACCTGCAGGTTTGCCAAGCAAATCAGCTTGCCATTGGTTTGTTTTGCAAACGCGCCATCAGGTGGTTTGCTTATTTGACCAGCAGTCCAAATCACAGCTGCAGTGGTGAGTTTTTCGGGTAGGTCTGCCCCCTCTTGCTGTAGCTGCAGTTCATTGGCAGCCACCATCAGCACCTGGCAATGGCAGCGCAGGCGCACATCGCGGCGTTGTAGGGCCTGTAGCGCCTGGTTTCGGTTGAAGGCCTTGGCATTGGGCAAGCATTGGGGCCCCTTTTCAAGCAGTTCCACCACTGCAGCCCCCTGCAATAGGTCTGCAAGTTTGCAGGCCAATTCCACCCCACAGGGGCCAGCCCCCACCACAGCTATTTTTTGGAGCGGTTGGGGTTGATTTTTTAGTTGCTTTATTAGCGCCTGCAAGCGTTCCACATCGCTAAGGCTGTGAAAACCCTGGGTGTGGGCCTGCACCCCAGGCACACCAAATCCGAAAGGGGTTGCTCCAGTTGCTATCACCACACGGCTGTAGCTGATTTCCTTGCCGCCAGCTGTGCAGAGCTTTGAAGTTTCTGGGTTTATTTGGCTCACACGATCTTTTAACCAGCCGATGCCATGGCCGGCCAGCAGATTGTCGTAGCGAGGAGCTAGCTGCCATTGGGCTAGTTCGCCACTCAGTAGTTCGTAGAGAAACGGCAAAAATATGAAGCGGCCGTTGGGTTCTATTAAGAGAAGCGGCGGATGGTTTGGACGCTTTGCCAATTCCAAAGCGGTGTAAAGGCCACCAAAGCCCCCACCAACTATCACAATCGGCGCCAGCACCACAACCTCCGATTTATGGCCAGGCTACGGGGTTAAGCGCGAAGATGCGTTTGGTTGATATTTGCTGAATGGGGCGTTCAACGCTCGAAATTGAAGTTGAGCTGGATGCCTGCCAAGCCCAACTTGCTGGGCTTGATGCCCCTGCCCAATTGCAATGGGGCTTGCAGAAATTTTCCTCTACGTTTGCCCTCACCACCAGTTTTGGCATTCAATCGGCGGTTTTGCTGCATCTTGCCCATCAATTGCAGCCCGATATTCCCGTTTTCTGGGTGGATACCGGCTACCTACCGCCTGAAACCTATGACTACGCCGAAACCCTTAAGGATTTACTGCAGCTAAATCTTGAGGTGGTGCAACCTGCCATGAGCGCTGCGCGCATGGAGGCCCTAATGGGCAAACTATGGGAGAGCGAAGAGCCCGGTGCGCTGGCCACCTACCACCGCTTGCGCAAGGTGGAGCCCCTTGACCAAGCTTTGCTGGCTAAGCAAGTGAGCTGCTGGGCCAGTGGGGTTAGGGCGCGCCAAACGGATCACAGGGCAACCATGGCACCCCTTGAGTTGGTGCGGGGTTGCTGGAGTTTGCGCCCCCTTTTGCTGTGGACAAGCCGCGACGTGTACTACTACATGCAGCAGCATTCATTACCTGCCCATCCCCTATTTGAAAAGGGCTACAGCAGCGTTGGCGATTGGCATTCCAGTGGGCCAGATGGTGGCCAAGGCAGGGGCAGTCGATTCGCGGGCAAGCAGCAGGAATGTGGGCTTCACCTACAGGAATCAATGCTTGAAGGTGCTGGCATCTAAAAACGATGGAGCGGTTGTTATTGATTGGCAACAGCCGTTGGCATTGGTTGCAAGGCGGCAGCTCTTGGCACACCAGCCCGGGGGAGGGTTTACGGCAATTTCAGCAGCAACCAGCTCAGCATTGGGCCGCTGTGGGCCTGGTGCCGAAGCCGCTTGAAGCTTGGCGCGGCTGCCAAATTTCGGCTGCTGATGTGCCCCTCAAGCAGCAGCAAGCTGGTTTGGGTGTTGATCGAGCCCTGGTGGGCTGGGGGGCCTGGCAGCGCAGTTCAACTGCAGTGTTGGTGGTTGATGCTGGCACCGCGGTGAGTTTCACGTTGGTTGATTGCAACGGCAACTTTTGTGGTGGGCGAATAATGGCTGGTGCTGCTTTGCAACTGAGCTCCCTCCACCAGGCCACTGCTGGCCTGCCAGCCGTTACCAAGCTTGAAATAACAGAAGCTTGGCCCCACACCACAAAAGAGGCCATGCAAGCAGGGGTGCTGAATGGAATGGCAGCTGCGCTTGTTTGTGCCGCTAAGGATCTACCCAAAGGATTGGAAGGGGCCGCCATTTGGCTAACCGGTGGAGATGGGGAGCAGCTGCTGCCGTTGCTTGCAGCAGCTGGGCTGAAACCTCAATGGGCGCCAAATCTCGCCCTGGAGGCCTTTGCTGAAATCAAGGCTGAATTTCCAAGTCGCTGAGGATTGTGGATGCCATTGTTTCGGCTTTCACTTTTGTGTAAATCTTTTCAAGTTTGCCATCAGCATCGATAACAAAGGTGTGGCGCATCATGCCCATATATTCACGACCCATGAACTTTTTAAGACCATAACTTTCGTAGGCAGTGGCAACGGGACATGGCTCTTCATCACTCAATAAAGTAAAAGGCAAATCGTATTTTTCAATAAATTTGCCATGGCTTTTGGCGCCATCTTTACTGATTCCAAATACTTTTATGCCATTGCTTTTAAACACACTCCACTGGTCGCGGAAATTGCAGGCCTCTTTGGTGCAACCAGGGGTGTCGTCTTTTGGATAAAAATACAAAACAACCCTGCTGCCGCGTTGGGCCTCAAGGCTCACCATTTGGCCGCTCTCATCTGGAAGGGTGAAGCTGGGTGCAAGATCGCCTATTTGAAGTGCCATGGCTGCAGGTTTGGTCCCACGGGAGCTTAGGCAGTCGCGCTGGGGCTGGGGTGACCTGGGAAAACTTGCCCCTAGGGAACTAATGGATGGCACCACTTCCCAAGAGTTGGAATGGGCCAGATCCCTCCCTGTAGTAAGGCAAGAGAATTTTTTGCGCAGCAGGTTCCTGGTGCGCAAATGGCTGGCCCATTGGCTTGGTTGCAAGCCAATGGCAGTGCCTTTAACCGCCCCCCCGGGGCAAGCTCCCCACCTAGGGGAGGAATGGGGCACGGTTAGTTGGAGCCATAGCGGACAAAGGCTTTTGCTTGGTTGGTCGCCACAAGCAGTGGGTGTTGACTTGGAGCGAGCCAATCGCCCGCTGGCGGCACAAGCTTTGTTGCAGAGGTTTTTCCCCTTGCAAGAGCAGCAACAGTTGAGTTGCTTAAGCGCTTCTGAACTGCAGGGGGCGGTGTTGCGCAGTTGGGTGGCTAAGGAGACTTTGATCAAACAAAGACGCAGCAGCATTTCCCTAGAGCTGGGGCATTGGTGGATGGAAAGCAAGCAGCCAAGGGCCATGCATTTGCCCACTGGTGTGTGGTGGCCAGTGCAGGTGCACTGCCTTTCCTTTGGAGCAGAACAGTGGTTTCTTGGCTGGAGTGGTGATAATTCACCCAGCCTGGAATATCTGGATTGCAGCTAGTTTCAGAGCACTTCTGCCCCAGCTATGCCACGCACCAGCAAGGTTGTACTGATTTTGTTGTTGAGCTTGGTGGGAATGGCTGGGTTGCTGCGGCTGCCTTTACTACCTCCGCCAGTGGCCCGCAGCAGCGCAGACACCACGTTGTCTGATTTAGAGGCCCAAGAATCGCTTCAGGAGGTTCGCCAAGAGGCTGCGGCCTTAATGAGTAGATTTGTGGGTGGTGAGATCACCAGGCATTACTGGGGTGGGTTCACTCCATTTCTTGAGGTGCTCGGCATCGAAATTCCGCCTGGCCTTGAGGCAAAGCTAGAAGTGTCTACAGATAAAGCCGTTTTTAGTTTGCGGCCGCGGCGGGCCCGAGAGCACTATCAGGCTGAGGTTCGAATTACCAGCAACGGCACCCGAGGTGTTGCCTGCCGAGGGGAGGGAGCCCCTAAGTCATTTCGGCTTGAGGGGGAAAGGCTGATCTGTCCGCTTGGTTGGGTAGCAATGATCGATCCCTCCGTTGATGGCTATCGCAAATAACTTTGTTGGGGTTTACGGATGGGGTTGGCTAATTTTCTTTTTGAAGCTAAATTAAGAACGACGTGTTTCGCTCTGCTCCCCATGCTGAAGCGCATTGCTGCTGGCCTTCTTGCCGGCGCTGCCATCTCCGCCTCCGCTCTGCCTGTTTCCGCTCAGCCTTCCCCTGTGCGTTGGAACTCAGGTGCAGCCGTTTGGACCACCAAATTCTCTGATTTCAACGACTTCCTGAAGTCGAAAGACGCCTACTCCGGTGAGCGCGGCCTCTCTTCAGGTTTAGCCGCTTCTGGCTGGACAGCCAAAGAGGTTCAAGCTGGTCTTTCCAAAACCTACAATGTTGATGTAGTTGGTGTTACCCGCTACCTCTACTCCAAAGACGGCGTTAAGTTCCTGCAGGATCAAACCCGCAGCTACTTCCCTTACTGGGCCCAGAAAGCAACTGCAGTTCAAGCCCTGCGTTCCGCAATCATCCTCGCTTCTGTAGACGGCAAGCTGTCTTCCGCTGCGATCATGAAGAACCTGCCCGTTGACTTCCGTTTAGCCGACACCTGCACCACCTTCGACGGTAAGCAGAACATCTGTGCTAAGGGCAAGTGCAAGGGTGAAGCTCAGTGCAGCTCACTGCTTTCCTGGTATGTGTTCCTGCCCGCCTGCATCCAGGCCAATCAGGTTCTCGATAAAGTTACCGCCGGCAGGTCTGCTGCAGCCGGTGCCGTTCGCGGCCTCTGGTGATCAGTTAATTAGATTTACTCAATTAACCCCGCCATTAGGCGGGGTTTTTTTTATGGCCAATTAGATGATGATGTTGCAAAGGTTGCACAAACTGGTTTCCTAACCGTTGCCGGTAGTAATTCTCTAGCTCAGTAAATAAATCAATTGAAAAGTTTGCAAGCCACCATTGGCGATAGCTACTCTTCTTGCTGAACCAACGCTCTAGCCAGCTGGATGTGATCGAAACTAAAATTGTTTCCTGCCAATACTCCTCTGAAACCTGCCAAGCAGAATTCTCAAGCTCAGTTTTAGCAACTTGCCCCCAATCTTGCAGTAATAACCACTTTTGTTCTGATTCAGATATGTTCGTGGTTGCGTAGTTAGCTTCCTTATTTGCTGATTTTAAATCCTCCTCTGGCAATAAACCAAAAGGACCACATTTCCCGTAACTAAAGAGTAGATCGATGCGACCTGTTTGAGTTACCAATAAATCAAGTTGTTTAAGCCATTTGTGGCGATCACTTTGATTTGCATTAACTAGCGGATTATGAGTGATGATGTGATCAAACTTCCCATCTCTTTGGGTTTGTAATTTTTCAAGCTGCAGGGGATTTGCTTGGTGGATGGATGGTTTTTGCAGATTATCAAATAGCTGTAATTGTGTTTCAAGCCTTTTAGCTAACAGCTGATCTTCTACCTGTAAACAAACCAAGCCTTTAGTTGTTGCCATGATTACAGGCAATGCCCAATGAATTGAGGGGCAATTGCAGATCAAAACCCTATGCCGGGGCTGCAGGCTAATTCGCTGCCAAAAACGATTTTGTAATAGTTGGGCATAGCGGTGTTGCTGCTGTTGCTTAAGCCGCTCACCCTCCCAGCCAATAGTTCCTGGCTTATAAAACATTTCACCTTGTAGGGCGCTTGGAAGATATTGCTGAGCCACCCAATTATTTGAGTAGTTATGAGGATATAAATAATTCTCTCCATCACCAAAGGCTGCTCCATCCCTGCTGGGATCCCGTAGATGCGCCGGTATTTCTTGGGCCCGCTCCTGCACCAAACTATTGAAAGCATCGAAATATGCTTTAGTGCTGTTGCTTTTGTTTGTATTTGCAAGGTAAAGAGTAGCTTGCACTAACGGATAGATACCCTCAGGTAAGCCGATGCGATCAAATGCTGAAGCACAGGCTTCAACTACAACCATAGCTTGAGGATCTGCAAGGCCAATGTCTTCCGCGGCTGCTATTAATAAGCGACGAAAAATAAATCGAGAATCTTCACCAGCCTTCACCATACGCGCCAACCAAAATAGAGCTGCATCTGGATCACTGCCACGAATTGATTTAATGAATGCGCTAATGGTGTCAAAATGAGCATCACCTTGTTTGTCGTATAAAACCGCTTGTTGTTGAATTGATTGTTCGGCAACGCTTAAATTAATTTCTATAATGCCTTCATTATTTGCCTGGCTGCTTTCAACGGCTAACTCCAAAGCATTAAGTAAGCTGCGGGCATCACCACCGGCCACGGCAACTAAATGCTGGCGAGCATCGGCGCTAATTTGAATACTTTTAGATCCATATCCATTCTCTTTGTCATCGATGGCCCGCTGTAGCATTAATTCTAGGTGAACTCGGCTCAATGGTTCTAGCCGAAATAATCTTGATCTACTTAATAGTGCTTTGTTAACTTCAAAAAATGGATTTTCCGTTGTGGCACCAATTAAAGTTACTGTTCCATTCTCAACCCAGGGTAAGAGTGCATCCTGTTGGGACTTATTAAATCGGTGCACCTCATCAATAAATAACAAGGTGCGTAATCCATGGCGGCCAAGTTTCTCCTGGGCCTGTTCAACCGCCTCCCTTAATTCACGAACGCCCGCTAACACAGCATTTAGGCTGCTGAAATAGCAGCGGCTGCTGTTGGCAATAATTCGAGCCAGGCTTGTTTTACCGGTGCCTGGTGGTCCATGCAAAATTATGCTGCCCAATCGATCTGCCTCGATAGCGCGTCGCAATAGGCAGCCGGGACCAAGGATTTCCTCTTGTCCAATAAAGTCTCTGAGGCACTGGGGCCGCAGGCGTTCCGCCAGGGGCGCTTGCCGTTGCAACTGCTGATCCCGTTGGTGGCTAAATAAATCCATGGGGATACTTTGCCGTTCTTCATCAAAAGATGGCAGGCTTAGGCCATCCGAATCATTCTTGTGCGCCAACTGCTTGCAGGGCTAATGCTGTTGGGGCTCCCCCTTACAGGATGTAGCCCTAAGGAGCCAAGCAAAAAACCGCTACCTGTTTCAACCTTGCAGGTGAAACCAGCTACTTTTCAAGACCTCGGGGATTACACCAGCACTTTGGAAGCTGTGGCTGAAGTGAAGATGGCAGCCGTTAGTAGTGGCAGGGTGCAGGCCCGGCTTGTACAGCCGGGGCAAAATGTGCAGGAGGGGCAAGAATTATTGCGTTTGCGGGTGAGGGAACGCACCGCCGATGTGCAGCAAGCCCAAGCTGATCTAGCCCGCAGTAATGCCCAGGTGGCTGAGGTGAGGGCAAAACTTGAAAAAGACAAATCAAATTACCAGCGTTACAACTACCTAAAGGGCCAAGGGGCCAGCAGTGCCCAGGAATTAGACGGCTATCGGGCCCAGTTTTTAGCCCAGCAGGCAAGTTTCAAAGCATCCTTAGATGGTGTAGCAGCTGCCAAAGCCGAACTTGAGGCGGCCCGTTCGCGCCTATCAGACAAAGTTGTGGCAGCGCCCATCGCTGGCCAAGTGGGTGATCTATTGGTGAAAGTTGGTGATGTGGTGAAAGAAGGTGATCCATTTACAACAATTACACGAAATGATTTGCTGTTAACTCGCATTGAAATACCATCCAATTTAAGTGGGCGGATCAAACTTGGTTTACCCGTTTGGCTAAGGGATACAAGCGATGCAAAAGTTTTAGCAAAAGGTATTGTTAGCTTTGTTAGCCCCTCCGTTAATAGTGGAAGTCAAGGCATATTAGTAAAGGCTGAATTTCTAAACCCTGAGGGTAAATTGCGCACTGGTGAGCGGGTGCGTACCCAGGTGGAATTTGCTAGGCAGACGCAATTGGCTGTGCCCTTTTCAGCGGTTGTGCAAAGTGCTGGTCAAAGTTTTGTTTATGTGCTGGGTAATGCCAATCAGTTGCCAGCTGAATTGAGGCAAAAGCTTGAACTTGCACCCTCGGCCGCTGTGGCAATTAAGCTGCCGGTGCGCTTGGGCGCCTTGCAAAATAACTGCTACCCAGTGTTGTGGGGGCTGGAGGCTGGTAGCAGATTAATTAACAGTAATTTATTGAACCTTCGCAATGGCAGCGCTGTTAAAGCACGACCTGTTCGCGAGCGGAAATCCCTATGTACCCCAATTGGTTGACCTTCGCTGCATCATCACTTAAATTGGAGCTAAACGCGTAAAGAACCGTGGGGATACATACTGCCAGTAAACCATTGATAACAAAACCATTGATATCAAAGCTATCAACAACAAAGCTATTGATAACAAAAACATTAGCAAATAAACTGTTTTTTAATAAAGTATTATCCTTCCTGGGACTTATTCCATTAATTATTTTCACTGGATGTGGCATGCAAAAACCACTGCCACCCCAAAAACCTAAATTTAATTTGATCTACCCCAGCAGCAAGCGTTTTGATGATCAAGCAACCTATCAAAGTACACTGGAATCCATAAATAATGTTCCTCTGGCGGCGGAGATTGACGGAAGAATAATTGCAATGCCCATGTATGAAGGTCAAAAAGTTAAAAAAGGGGCTCTTTTATTTACCCTTGATCAGATTCAACAAAAAGCAACCGCTGATTCTTCTGCAGCGGAGGCCCGCAAGGATTTGGTTAATGCTGAGCGATATATATTTTTAAATAATCAAGGCGCTGTTTCCACTAAAGATCGTGATTATTACGTTACCGCCGCAATTCAAAGTGCCGATCAAGCCAGATCGGATAAGGCAACCCTTGGATATAAGAATGTGGTTGCTCCGATCAATGGAACGGTAGGTAATATAAATCATAAACTGGGATCGGTTGTAAGAAGTGGCGAATCAATAGTAAATATTGTTGATAATAGCCGTTTGTGGCTAAGGTTGGATGTGCCAGGTGAGCTGAGCTATCGATTGAAATTAGGAATGCCTGTGCAATTAGATGTTTCAAATAAGCCGGAAATTCGCGTAAATGGGAATGTATCCTTTATCGCTCCAGCCTTAGATAAGCAAACCCAAACGCTGCTAATTAAGGCTACATTTGATAACCCAAGTGGTGTTTTGCGCAACAACCAAAGGGTTAGTGCGAGATTGTTATTCGCTGCTTCCACTAGTCTTGCAATACCGGAGGCGGCTGTATTTTTGCAAGCGGGAAAAACCTTTGTATTTACGGCCGTATCCCCAGCAGAGGCTAGAAGAATGCTTGGTAGGCCCATTGATAAGCAGGCCCTACCTGGTTCCCTCGTGGCGCTTCAGATGCCAGTTGAGTTGGGTACTTTGGAAAATGGCTTTTATCCGGTTCGAAATGGTTTAGGCGCTTCTGATCGATTGGTTTTGGGTAATCTTGCCCAAATTACTAGCGGCGCAGTGGTGGCATCAAAATGAGTTTATCCGACACTTTTATTCGCAGGCCGGTGCTAAGCACTGTTTGCAGTATTTTAATTTTAATGGCAGGTTTGATATGTTTACCCCTGTTGCCAATTGAAAATCTACCTAATATTGCACCCCCCACAATTCAAGTAACAGCGAATTTACCTGGAGCTGATGCGCTTACGGTTGAAAGTGCTGTTACAGGACCATTGGAGGAACAGATAAATGGCGCCCCGGGAATGGATTACATAACATCCAACAGTACCAGTGAGGGAACAAGTCAGATAAACGTATATTTTACCCCTGATACAAATTCAGATATTGATCAAGTTAATGTATTGAATCGTGTTCAAACTGCAAGTGCTCAGCTACCCGATCAAGTTAACGCCCAAGGTATAACTGTTCAGCAAACGGCTAGTAGCTATCTTTTGGTTTATAACCTCACTTCTAGCGAGGGGCAATTTGATCGAAATTATTTGAATGGACTATATCAATTGAATTTGGCATACCCCCTTGGTAGGGCCCAGGGTGTTGGGCAGGTGAATGTTTTTGGTAGCAGTAATCCTGCCTACCGCCTATGGGTTGATCCGCTCAAATTAGCCCGCTTCAATCTAACCGTATTAGATGTTACTAATGCCCTTAAATCCCAAAACCAAATAGTTATTGGTGGTTTCATTGGTGGCCCACCTTCAGTTGTTAGCAATCGATCCACATTCCCAATATTGGTGGAAGGAAACCTTAAAACAGTTGAAGCTTTTGAAAATCTCATCCTCAGCACTGGGCCTGGTGGTTCCGATACCGCTAAGGGCCCAGATGGCAGCATTATTAGGTTGAGGGATGTGGGTAGGGCGGAATATGCATTTCAAAACTTTTATGAGTCTGCTGAGAATGTATTAACAGGAAATCCTTGCATCGGCTTTGGGGTTATCCAGTTGCCGGGAACAAATGCTATAAAAACTGCTAAAGCTGTTGATCAAGTACTTTCAGACTTCAGAGCTACTTTGCCTCCGGGTGTAGTACTTGAGAAGGTTTTTGATCAAACGGATTTCATCAATGCTTCCATCTATGGAGCTCTCGATGCCCTTAGGGATGCGGTGGTGTTAGTTCTATTGATAATATTTTTATTCTTGCAGGATTGGAAAGCAACGATGGTCCCTGCTCTGGCATTGCCAATTGCTCTCTTGGGAGCATTGGTTTTTGTGAAGGCATTTGGATTTTCAATTAATGAATTAACACTTCTAGGCATTATTTTAGCTACAGGATTAGTTGTTGATGATGCCATAGTTGTAGTTGAAGCTGTTTCTGCGAAAATCGAAGCTGGGGATAAGCCCTTTGCGGCAGCATCTAATGCAATGAAAGAGTTAACTGGGGCGATAATGGCAACCGCACTTGTGCTGTTGGCTGTTTTTATCCCCGTTACTTTTTTTCCGGGTGCAACCGGTGTTATCTATAGGCAATTTGCCTTAACTATAGTTTTTGCAATATTAGTTAGTACATTCAACGCCATAACTGGTAAGCCCTTGCAGTCTGCCCTCCTCCTGGGCGGTGGAAAAACCAATCCCAGCGGTTGGCAATGGGTTGTAATAGCGGGTTTGTTTGGCTCCGGATATGGATATCTATTTGGGGGGTGGCCATGGAGCATTGGCTTTGGCCTCTTGGGTGCATTAGTTGGCGCCTTCCTGCAGCCAATCTTCCGTGGATTTAATCACTTCTTTGCAGGTCTGCAGCGGGCCTATAGCGCCTTGCTTGCCAATGCAATTCGCCTGCGCAGGCTAATTATTGCTGCACTACTTGGTGGTGTTGTTTTAACAGGCTTTGCCTTTGTGGCTATTCCCACCGGTTTTGTTCCCACCGAAGATCAAGGCTATGGCCTAGGCATCATTCAATTGCCACCACAGGCTTCTATCGAAGCCACGATGGAAGTGGCCTCAAAGGTGCGCGCGGTTGTTTCTAAAGAGCCTGATGTTGTTAGTGGTGAAGTTGTTGGCGGCGCTGGATTTAATGGTGGATCTTTAAACCAGGGTCTTTTCTTCTTCGGCTTAAAACCAATTGAGGAGCGTACCAATCCAAATCAATCTGCGAACGCAATCATAAGGAGAATGAACTTGGAGTTTCGAAAGATTCCTGGAGCCTTGGTTTTGGCGCAACCGCCAGCTGCTGTGCCAGGTTTTAGTGCCCAGGGGGGTGTTTCCTTCCAGTTTAATGATTTAAGTAATGGTGGATATTCTTTCACTGATCTCAGTAAACTCGCCAGTCAATTAATTAGGCGATCCCTTGCAACAGGTAATTTCTTTAACCTCTATACACAATTTGTTAGTGATGCCCCTGCCTGGCGCCTGGAGCCAGATCGGGATCGAATGGCATCTATGAATGTAGATTTCGGCACTGCTATGCAGGTATTGGGGGCGCTTAATGGGGGTGTATTTGTTAATCAAACCTATGAAGATGGTCAATATAGGCAGGTTTATGTGCAGGCGGAGGGCAGTAAGCGATCGGTTGTTCAAGATCTTGATAATTTGTATGTTCCAAATGCTTCGGGTCAGCAAATCCCCCTGAGTAATTTTATCAAAGTAAAACTTGATAGCTCACCACCAATTGTAAGCCATTATAATTTATATCGATCTGTGTTAATCCAAGGTGTTGAAGCTATCGGTAAGAGCAGTGGTCAGGCAATAGATAGCCTTGCTGATAACTTTCGTCAGCTGAATTTTAGTAATATCGGATCAGCTTGGTCTTCTTTAAGTAGATCTGAGGTTGCGGCTGGATCCCTTGCAGCGTTTGTTTTTGCCTTGGGCATCATCGTTGTTTTTCTTGTACTTTCTGCCCAGTATGGCAGTTACTTTGATCCTCTGGTTATCTTAATGACCGTTCCCTTGGCCATGCTTGGCGCCTTGATTTTCCTTGTATTGATGGGGCAGGTAAATAATGTTTATGCCCAAGTTGGCTTGGTTACGCTGATTGGCCTAGCGGCCAAAAATGGAATTTTGATTGTAGATCTTGCCAATCAACGTATGGAAACGGGCTTAACGGCTGCCGAAGCGGTTCAGGGTGCAGCTGAATCAAGATTCAGGCCGATCCTCATGACGGCTTCGGCTGCCCTCTCGGGTTTCTTCCCTTTGGTTATTGCCAGTGGCGCAGGGGCGCTGAGCCAGCGGTCGGTGGGTTCGGTGATCTTTGGTGGCTTGCTGGTTGCCACTGTTATGAGTTTATTTGTGGTGCCTGCTTTTTATGTTTTTATAAAAAAACTTGAGGCTAATTGGTTCCCAGCCAGTGTTTCTGCAAATAACTAATGCCCCTTCCCCATCCCCCTGGATATAAACCTCCATATCAAACTAACCTTGATAAGCGCAGGCTTTTGTTGTCTGTTGTTTTATTCTCAATGATGGCTGCTTTGCTGTTGGGTTTTGGCCACAGGGCTGCAAGAGTGCCTGGCACTCTTTTGCAACCTATTCCAATAAATAATTTTATTTTAGTGGTTGCTGGTGCGGCTTTTTGTGGATTATGGGCTGAAATAATTCGCCAGCTTGCTTTAATGGCCAGATCCCGTGATGCTTCTAGCTAGGTTCATTTGTGTGGGATTTAGGTTATAACAGTTGGTTTATTCATTCCCGTGCCTTTGCTTATGCCAGCAAGATTGTCTGCTGCTTTGATCATTTCCCCAAGGGCTATTTGGGGATCTTGATGTAAATTCCCTTTCGTTGATACATAACGCTCAAGATATAGCCTTAATGTGGCGCCTTGGGTGCCAGTGCCAGAAAGACGTAATATTATCCTGCTTCCATCTTCAAGCAATATTCTTAATCCCTGCCCAGTAGTTATTGACCCATCCACTGGATCAGCATAGGAGAAGTCATCTGCCAGTGCTATGGTGTTATCAGCAAACTTTTCACCTTTGAGGCTGCCAAGGCGATCGTGTAGGCCCTGGTAGATGCTGTGAGCGCGATTACTATCAACGCCTTCATAATCATGGCGAGAATAATAATGGCGGCCATATTGATTCCAATGGTCGCTCATAACATCAGCAACACTGCATTGGCGTTTTGCAAGTATGGATAACCAAAACAACACAGCCCAGAGGCCATCTTTTTCCCTGATATGGTTGCTCCCCGTACCAAAACTCTCCTCCCCGCAAATAGTTATTTTTCCTGCATCTAGTAAATTCCCAAAAAATTTCCAGCCCGTTGGCGTTTCATAGCATTGGATACCAAGTTGTTTGGCCACTAGGTCTACAGCGGCACTGGTTGGCATCGAGCGGGCTACGCCTGCAAGGCCTTCCGCATAACCTTTCGCCAGAGACGAATTTGCTGTAATAACTGCAAGGCTGTCGCTAGGGTTTACAAAACAACGTTGCCCTAGAACCATATTGCGATCGCCATCGCCGTCGCAGGCGGCTCCAAATCGGTATTGATCGCTATTTAATAGTAGGTTTGCAAGCTCATGGGCATAGGTGAGATTTGGATCTGGATGACCACCTCCAAAATCTTCAAGGGGCTTCCCGTTTCGCACTGTGCCACAGGGAGCACCAAGGCGCTGTTCAAACAGTTGAGTTGCATAGGGGCCGGTTACCGCATGCATTGCGTCGAATGCCAGCGGCCAATTCGACTGAAGTAAACCGCTGAGAAGATCAAAGTCGAATAAATTTTCCATCAGTTTTAAGTAATCGTTTATTCCATCTATTACCTCCACCTTAAAGCCTGGATATGTATATTTTTGGGCTTGATTTAATGATAGATTGGGAAGATCAGAGATGCTGTAAGTTTCCAAGGATTTGCTGCATTCATATATTTCGTTTGTTAGGGATTCAGGGGCTGGACCGCCGTTTGCGCCATTGAGCTTTACTCCGAAATCACCATCGGGGCCACCTGGGTTGTGGCTAGCGCTCAGAATAATTCCGCCAATTGCATTTCTACTTCTAATTAGATGGGATGCAGCTGGAGTGCTGAGGATTCCATCGGTGGTGAGTATCAACTCAGCAATGCCATGGGCAGCTGCCATGCGGGCGATCACCTGAATTGCCTTGTTATTCCCAAAGCGTCCGTCGCCACCCACCACAAGGGTTCCCCCTTGCACCCCTGGCAGCACCCGCAGGATTGATTCAATAAAGCTTTCTAGGTAGTGGGGCTGGCTAAATTGCTTAACGCTTTTGCGTAGGCCCGAAGTACCTGGTTTTTGGTCTTGAAAAGCTTGGCTGAGCTGGATTCTTTCGATTGCAGGGCTTTGGGGTGCTGTCAATGGATTCTCTAGCTCGCTTAGTTATCCTAAAGTTCGTTCAAACAGGGCAAGTGGATATGCGGAATCCTTTTTGGTTGCAGCCAGCCTGCTTATTTCCACTGGCACTTATTTTCAGTTTGCTGTTTGCGCCAGCCCATGCCGCTGTTGAACCGGCATACCCTCAAGCGCTTTTAAAAGTTAAGGAAGCAACCGAGGCGGTGCTTGGCCGCACTGGCACTGAGGGGTGCCTACAAGGAAAATTAATGAATGCAATGGTGGAGCTATCCAACAGTTGTGATGCCTCCGGTCGCAAGGATTCAATTTGTAATTTTGCAGACAAATTTGTGATGTCTTCGGTGCCTCCCTTGGCGGGATTGGATGATGCAGCTCAGCAGTTCTTAAAACTCACATCAAGTCCCTAGCGCTTTTTGATGCCGGGCCCTGTTTCAGCTGGGGCAGTTGGTTTTTCCTGTTCTTTTTTAACGCAGAGTTGTAGTAAATCTGTTGCCTTGTTCAACAGTAGTTCCTTCCGATCAAAGTTGTTGATTGCGGCTACTTTTGCCTTTATGGTGATAGTAAATGCAGTGTCTTTGCATAATGCTGTTAGGAAAGGTTTGTCTAGTAATTTATCGGCCAAAATTCTTGCAGCTTGGCAGCCGGCATCTTGGTTCCTTTGGGCGCATTCCACCACGGCATCAAAGGTTGGTTTGAGGTCTGTTTTGGTTAAAGGTTCCAGCTCCGCCTCAAGCTGTTTTGCGCTCTTGGCCTGTTGGGCGGAGGCAGGGGCCACTTGAAAGGCGAATAAGCTGAGGCAAACCAAAAAAAATCTTGCCATGGCTACGGAGAAACTTCCCTATTGGTCATAACTTTGCCACAGAATCGCTCTGCTTTATGCAATTTCTTTTCCAATCCAGGTGATATCCCAAGGTTTGCCCCTCCCCAAAGACGATCGATCTCCCTTGTGAAATGCCTAGCTAGTTGAGCCGAATGGATAATTACTAGGGTTTCATCATTGCCGTGGGCGGCGCTGGGGCTCCAATTAAACGAACCACTGATAACAGTTTTGCCATCAATTACAGCTAATTTATGATGTAATTTATCTCCGTTAGCTAATTTGGGTATGCCAACTGCCATTAATGGTTTTTGCCAAGGCTTATTTTTTGCTTCTAATTTGCAGCGTTTATCAGGAAGGCTCACTCCCATGATATCAAGAAGTTCCGAATAGCTACGACTGGCAAAACCAGGATCAACCAATACTCTTAATTTTATACCAGCCCTTACCCTTTCTTCTAAAGCCCCTGTTAACTCTTGGGCTGAAAATACGAATAGTGCTAAATCAATTTTTTCTTTTGCTTGTTTTAAAGTATTTGCAATTATTGCTAGTCCATTGCTTGGGTTACTTCGCTTGTGGGGTGCAAACAGAACTTGTAATTTAGCCGTTCCCACCATCGCTTCTTGAGTGGATCCTGATTCCTTGTTGATGCCAAATTGATTATTCCAGAGTTTTTCAAACTCCCCCCTAAATATTTTAGCTAAGGCCTGATCATTTACTTTGATTAAGTGATTTGTGTTACCTTTTGTGTGCCCAGCGCCTGCATCTCCATGGATGTCTGAATTGCTAAAATTGGCTGATCCAAAGATTACATGCTTTTGATCTATTACCAAAAATTTGTGGTGCATTAGGCCACTGCCTTTGCTGTTGTCTGCTGTGTCGTCTTTCAATGGCACGCCAGCTGTTTCAAGCAGGGCCATTGCATCTCCATTGAGGGTTTCTTCTGCATTTAGCCTGCCATCATTGTTTGCATCGGCCAGGGCTGCCAATTGCCCCAAGCGCTGTTGCTGATGGGCTGGAAGCCCTGCCGCATGCAATTGGCTCCACGGTTTGCGATATTGATTTTCAACTACCACTCTCACCCTGATGCCAGCTCGATGTTTTGCAGCTAATGCCTTTGCAATTCTTGGCAGTGATAATTCTTGAACAGCAACTAAAACCTCACCTTTGGCGCCGTTAATAGCTTCTAGAATGAATTGTTCAAGGTTATCACCGGGGCGATTCCTTCCGTTGATTGGGCTTTTGTATTCAGCTTGGCTAAGTTGATTAAACCTAACCTCTATCTCCTCTGGTTGATCTATATTTTGTTGCTCGTTTGCTATATAGCTCGCCGTGGCCGAGCAGCCTGTATTAAGAGCTCCAATTAGCGCAGTTGTAACGCAGATTAAAAGCTTGAGGTTTATTTTTTTAACAAGCAATCTCTTGAGTGCGAATACCTGCAATATTCCCCCTATTGGGGTTTTATTGCCTAGCTGTGTTCAGGCATTTCTGCAAAACGAAGCATTAAGGCAAACCAAAGGCAACTCACCACTAATATCAAGCCCACTCCAGCTCCTATGCCCGCCTGCTTCATGAGTAGGGGCACTGCCAAAGGCAGCGTTAATGAACCCGCAAGGGGTATACCTAATACAAGGAGTTTTTTTAGGGGCACCTAGTTAGAACCACTCTGCTTTTGCTTGTCCTGGGGTGTTGCTGTTGTCTTCTGGGGTGGTGCGCTCAAATTCAAGGGTGATATTTCTGCTTTGTTCACCATCAGCGGCAACGGCTTTGATTGGATAGAGCTGCTTGCCGTCACGGAAGGGGACTTGAATCCTAAATGTGCCATCCGCTGAGAGTGGTACAACCTCTTCTCCAATCGAAAGGGTTGCTGATGGTTCAGTGGCCCCGTAAACAATCAATTCTGCATCTGCCACCAGCCAGAAAGAGCGTTGGCGAGGGGCTACACCACCAATGCCACTCTCATTGCGGCCACTAGCCCACCGGCCAATCCCTGAATCATTCAAGCCGTGCAGGGAGGAATTGTTTTCATCCATTTCATGGAATGCCTCTGAACCGCGGCCCAGCTTGCGCCAACGAACAGTGGCAGTTTGATAGAGGCGCTCATGGAGACTGCTGTCGCCAGATTCCATGGGGGTTGGCAGGGTGGTGGGAGCTGCATCCAGGGAGAAGGGAACAAATTGATCAAGAATTTGTTCACTGGGATGCAAGGCTGGAACCCTTGCAACAGCTGAGAAGGCTAAGGAGAACCAACCGCCATCAGTTTTGCGAAAGCCCAGCTCAACGCGGTAATCACGGTCGCTCAGGGGTACAGGTAGATACCACTCGGTTGCATTGCTATCAACCACCACTTCTTGCAGGGTGTGGGGGTGGCTTGCTCCGCTCTGCAGGCCGGTTACATCAGAAACCCTCAGGCACAGTTGGCGGGCACCAGCTGAAGTTGCTGCATTTCTGCTATCGCTGGAGATCTCCCAAAACACATAGGCCCATTGAGGATCCCTGGGTAGAAACACCACCCTGGTTTCAGCTAGTGGAAGGGGAACATCACCAAGGCTGGTTTCCATCTCAGCCAAGGATATTGCTGTTTCAAGCCGTGTGCGGCCTGTGCTGAACTCCTGCTGCTTGCTGATGGCATCCAGGAGCTCTTCCTTGGATTTACGGCTGTAGAGCCCAACACCTAGGTCACTGGCCACACGGCGCAACTGCCGCAGGGTTAGACGGGCTAGTGACGAAAGCGTTTGGTTCACCACGATTAAAGGATTGGTTTGGGATCACTTTGGCTTTAGTAACCAAATCCCACAAGCGGCTTGGGCTGCCTGGTCAGCAATCGCTGATTCTTAACCCTCGAAAATCGCTGATTTGAGCGGCTGTTTTCAGCGGCCGATGCTTCGGTAAGGCACCTTCGCAAGGAAGTTCTCAGCGATTTCACCGGCGGGCGCAGCGGTGCGCATGGCGGGCAGGGAGCGTACCCATGGCATGTAGTCCTCTGGGTAACCACCGCGCCTTTGGCGAGCCCTTGGGGGCAGGGCACGGGGGGTACCGGTGTAAACAACTTGGGGAAAACCAAGGATTTTTCGGTAGTAGGCGTCGTAGCGGGGGCTGGTGATGTTGAAGGGAGTTTCACCAAGGTCGCGGGAACCCACCACGCGGTTGCGCTGGAAAGGAACCGTGTCAAAGCCAAAGGCGTTGAGATATTCATCGCTGTTGATGATGTCGTCCACCATGCCCTTCACCCCTCGGGTCATGATCACTGCAGCCCAGGCGATCTCTTCGCTTTTGCCGTGGGTGGTGCGGCCCAAAAGTTTTTCCACCAGGTGGCGAACCACCTTGTAGTTGCTGTTTAGGTTGTAAAAACTGCGGTTAAAGGTGTCTGAAAGGCAAAGGGAGCGGATGAAATCACGCACGGTGATCTGTCCGTTGCGCAGCTGGCTTTCTAGGAAGCGATCCCGATCAACCTTGAATGCATGGAAAAAGATTTGGCGATAGGCGGCTTCAATCACGAAACCCAGCTCTTGACGACCGAGGGTTCTATCAAGTGCAACAGCCTTGGGATCTTCATCCGATCCCACCCGGAAGGGCTCTACTCGGGCATTTTTAGTGGTGGGAGCGTATGAAAGAAGGGGCAGGGCCACGCGTGATCAGCATCCGTTGTTGATGATCGTAGAAGTAGGGCAGTCCCTGGGAGCTTTTGTAGTTCACGGCACTCACAGTCCGTAACCTTCCAGAGCTGATTGCAATTGCTTCACCAGCCCAGCAAAGAAGTAGCAATGCCATTGCTGGAGCTGGATGTGCTGCTTTGCTGACCGCCGTTAAGCCTGGTTTCGATACATAGGGATGCTGTGTTGGATAAGCCCTCCACGGTGCTGCTGCGCAGGCGGATATTGGGGCTCACAAACCAAAAGCGTTCTTCGCTTGCCATGGTTTCGTAGCTGGTTGTTAGCCAAAGGCTCCCCTCTTGGTCGAGGCGAAAATTTCCGGCCACGGGAGCGGTTTCGGCATAGCCCCGATCCCGCAGCAGTAGCCCTTTCCTACCTTCTGTGTCGGTGGGGATCAGGGCAAACATGCTCTCACCCTCATGGGCTTCACCATGTTTATCCCATGCCATCGATCCCCCCCAGCGCACGTGGCAGCCGCCAACAACCTCGCCGGGGTTTTGGTTGTGCAGATTGGCCATTGCCGCTAGACGCGGATCATCGGGGCTGAGCATCGCCACTTCGATTAAGGAGCCCCCTGCTTCAGCCCTTCTATGCAGCAGATGGTGGCTGGTGCGTTGGGAGCGCCAGCTACCAGCGCTTAAACGAAAAAAATTGAGGGCGTTATCGATTTGATCCATGGAAATGGCTTCAGGTGAGAGGTTGGAGCCGAAAACCGCAGGCGTGGCCCCCTTCAAGCTTCCAATGCACCCTCTCAACGGCGCAATCGGGAAAGGTTTTACGCATTAATTGCAGTTCTTGATCACAAATTACCGGGAATGCCTCCGCAACCCTAGATACCGAGCAGTGATATTCCTGAAGCATCCAGTTAGGGCCCCCAGGTTCTGCCTCACAATCAGCCACATAACCCTCCCTTCGCCTTAGCTCCACCAATTTTTCCAGCCTTTGGCCAAGGGCACCATTGCCAATTTGACTGCGATAGCTCTTGGCCAGCAGTTCGGCCTGGTTGTAAAGCAAACTCTGAACCTGGCTTGGGCTGAGGCTTTCACTCATCGATTGCAATAAACCCAAAGCAAAGTGTTCACTGCCATCTGGAAAGTGCCCCCTGCCGGCGCTAGTAAGTCGCCAGCGGTTGCTGGGCCTTCCCCTGCCGATGGCTTGGGGGCTGGCTTCAACTAGGCCCTTATCCTCCAAACTGCGCAAATGCCTGCGCATCACCTGCACTGAAAGCTCTAGCTGCTCCGCCAATTCCCCAGCGCTTGCTTCGCCTTGACGCAGAAGCAAAGTGAGCGCCGCTTCATGGGTGGTGGCTGGGGAACTGCTGGTCATGGATCCAGCCTGGCATCAAGCAACTGCAATTGCGGAATCCAAGTAAATGTTTTGTACTCTCTGAATCAAATCAACACCCTCAGCTAGTGGGCGTTGGAAAGCTTTGCGGCCCATTATCAAGCCGCAACCACCAGCCCGCTTATTAATTACTGCGGTGCGAAGGGCATCATGGAGGTCATTGCGCCCCGCCGCCCCGCCGCTGTTGATCAGGCCGATCCGCCCTGCAAAACAATTGAGCACTTGATACCTGCACAAATCTATGGGGTTATTGCTGCTGAGTTCGCTGTAAACCCGTTCATCTGTCATGCCATAGGCCTCGCCTAAGGCCTTCTCCACGGCCCGATAGCCCCCATTGTTTTCAGGAAGCTTCTGTTTAATTATGTCGGCTCCAATGGTTACACCAAGGTGATTTGCTTGCCCTGTGAGATCAGCGGCTAGGTGGTAATCGGCATCGGCTTGCTTGAAAAGGGGATTTCGCAAGTAACACCAGAGAACGGTTGCCAGGCCCCGCTGGTGGGCCTGCTCAAATAAAGCGGAAACCTGTTGTAGTTCGCGGTTGCAATCATCGCTGCCGAAATAAATGGTGGCTCCCACGGCAACGGCCCCCATGTTCCAGGCTTGATCTACCGATGCAAACAGGATTTGCTCGTGGTTATTGGGCGCTGTTAAGAGTTGGTTGTGGTTGAGCTTCACCAAAAAAGGGATGCGATGGGCCCAGCGGCGCGCCACGGAACCCAGCACCCCAAGGGTTGAAGCAACGGCGCTGCAGCCTGCCTCCACGGCCAGTTCAATGATCGCTTCACTGTCGAAGTAACTGGGATTTGGGCTAAACGAGTGGGCTGCGGAATGTTCAATTCCTTGGTCTACCGGAAGAATTGATAGATAGCCCGTATGGGCCAACCTGCCAGCGCCATAGAGCTGTTGAATGCTGCGCAAAACCTGGGGGGAGCGATCTGAACAAGCAAAAAGACGGCTCACTCCATCGGCGCTGGGGAGGTGCAGAAGCTTTTGAGGCACCTTGGCTTGGCTATGGAGCAGAAGTTCCGCCTCATCACCCAGCAGCTCTTCAATGGAAACTTGGGGCAGCCCGGATTGGGTAACCATGGATTTGGATCAGCTCTTAACTGCAAGCTATGGCGCCAAAAGCAGCTTTCAGTTAAGGGAAAGGTCGCGGCGGGTCATACCCTTGCTTTACCCTTGGTATAGGAAACCAGGGTGTTTCGTAAATTCCCTCGCCCATAGCCCCATGGCTCACGACACAAACACTCCAGCCGTTTCAGAGAGTCTTGAGGTGATTCGGCGTTTTGCCGAAACCTATGCCCAACGCACCGGCACCTATTTCTGCAGCGATCCTGGCGTTACGGCCGTTGTTCTTGAGGGATTGGCTCGCCATAAAGACGACCTGGGTGGTGCCCTCTGCCCCTGCCGTCACTATGAAGACAAGCAGGCGGAAGTAGAGCAGGCCTTCTGGAATTGCCCCTGTGTGCCAATGCGCGAGCGCAAGGAATGTCATTGCATGCTTTTTCTCACTGAAGACAATCCATTTAGGGGTGAACAGCAAACAATCTCTATTGAAGAAATCCAAGCCCACACCACCGGCTAATGACCGCAACCTCCTCCCCAATTACGCCGCCTTCCAGCCTTGGCTCAGAGCTCAGCGATCTGGTTCAACAGCCCTATCGCTACGGCTTTGTAACTGATATTGAAACCGATAAAATCGCCAAGGGTTTAGATGAAGATGTGGTGCGACTAATATCAGCAAAAAAGCATGAGCCAGAGTTCCTATTAAATTTTCGGCTCAAGGCTTTTCGCGTTTGGCAGCGCATGGAGGAGCCGGATTGGGCCGCTTTGGGTTATCCCAAGATTGACTACCAAAATATAATTTATTACGCTGCTCCCAAACAGCAACAAAAAAAATCAAGCCTCGATGAAGTTGATCCAAAGCTATTGGAAACCTTCGAGAAATTAGGAATACCCCTAAGTGAGCAAAAACGTCTTTCAAACGTAGCTGTTGATGCGGTGTTTGACAGCGTTTCAATTGCCACTACCTATAAGGAAAAACTCGCCGAAGATGGGGTAATTTTTTGTTCATTCACAGAAGCTGTTGATGAGCATAGGGATTTAATCGAACGCTATTTGGGTTCGGTTGTTCCCATTGGGGACAACTATTTCGCTGCATTAAATTCAGCTGTATTTAGTGATGGATCCTTTGTTTTTATTCCCAAAGGGGTTGCCTGCCCCATGGATCTTTCCACCTATTTTCGCATCAATAGTGGTGATACAGGTCAATTTGAACGCACTTTGATAGTGGCGGAAGAGGGGGCTTCGGTTAGCTATCTGGAAGGTTGTACTGCGCCGATGTTTGATACCAATCAATTACATGCAGCCGTAGTTGAACTAGTTGCCCATACCGATGCTTCAATAAAGTATTCAACCGTTCAAAATTGGTATGCTGGTGATGAATCAGGTAAGGGTGGTATTTACAATTTTGTTACCAAACGTGGGATTTGTGAGGGTCCCCGTAGCCACATTAGTTGGACCCAAGTGGAAACAGGTTCTGCAATTACTTGGAAATATCCCAGTTGCCTGCTTGTAGGTGATGATTCAGTTGGTGAATTTTATTCTGTTGCCCTCACCAACAACCATCAACAAGCTGATACGGGCACAAAAATGTTGCACGTGGGTGCCCGCACTCGCTCCACCATTGTTAGCAAGGGAATAAGTGCCGGCAAGTCTTCTAATAGCTATAGGGGTTTGGTGCAAATTGGCCCCAAGGCCTGCGGAGCCCGTAATTACAGCCAGTGCGATTCAATGCTCATTGGTGACAAGGCTGCAGCAAATACTTTCCCTTACATACGCTCCCAGCAACCTGATTCCACAATTGAACATGAGGCAAGCACCTGCCGAATTTCAGCGGATCAGCTTTTTTATCTGCAAAGCAGGGGGATTTCCTTTGAAGAGGCGGTTTCAATGATGGTTAGCGGCTTTTGTCGTGATGTTTTTAATCAGCTCCCCTTGGAGTTTGCGGCCGAGGCAGATAAATTGCTCGCCCTCAAATTGGAGGGTTCCGTTGGTTAACGGACCTAACTCAACTCTGATTTCCCCATTCATTTTGATATTTCACCTGTGACGGCTACCACCACCACCCCAAATCCCCCCCTGCTGGAAGTTAGCAACCTCAGGGCAAGCGTTGTTGATCACGAACTTGATCAGGAAATTCTCTGCGGCGTTAATTTAACGGTGAGGGTTGGTGAAATTCATGCATTGATGGGTCGTAATGGCAGTGGTAAAAGTACTCTTTCTAAGGTGATTGCTGGCCATCCTTCCTATGTAATCACAGCTGGTTCTATTCGTTTCCAGGGTAGGGATCTGGCTGAATTGGCCCCAGAGGAGCGTTCACGGGCAGGCATATTTTTAGGTTTCCAGTATCCGGTTGAGATACCTGGAGTTAGCAATTTGGAGTTCCTGCGGGTTTCCACTAACGCCAGGCGCATTGCCCTTGGCCTGGAGGAGTTGGATACATTTAGTTTCGAAGATCATTTGCAGCAACGTTTGCAATTAGTGCAGATGGATCCATCATTTTTGGATCGAAGCTTGAATGAAGGCTTTTCCGGTGGAGAAAAAAAGCGCAATGAAATTCTGCAAATGGCTTTGCTCGAGCCATCCCTTGCAATTCTTGATGAAACTGACTCTGGCTTAGATATAGATGCACTGCGCATTGTTGCAGAGGGAGTGAATCATTTAGCTGGTCCCAATAATGCAACTCTTTTAATTACCCACTATCAAAGGTTGCTCGAAGCAGTAACGCCTCACTTTGTGCATGTGATGGCCCATGGTCGAATCTTGCGCACCGCCGGCCCTGAACTTGCCTTTGAACTGGAAAGCAAAGGGTACGACTGGATTGATGTTGAAGCTGGCATCAGCTCTAGGGCTGATGCGATTGGGGAGGCGGAGCATGAGCTGGCTTAACCACTTCCTCCAAGCCCATGGCAGTGGATCACAGCAAGCAATTGATCAACTGCAGCAGCAGGGCTTGCCCCATCGGCGCCTAGAGCCCTGGAGATTTACAGATATTGCTCCCCTCACCGGCCTCACTCCTGCTCTGCTCAAGCCGAGGGGAGCCGCCCAAGCTGTTGCCCATCCAGCTGTGGAGCCAGGGGTGGTGCGTTTAATGCTTGCTCAAAATGGTTGCAACTTTGTGCTTGCGCCCGGCTCCGCTCAGCCTCCCACCGGATTAGAGATTGAAAGCGCACCCAGGGGAGGGTCCTGCGCCGATAGTGCTTGGGTGTTTCAGTTGCGGGATGTGTTGGCTGGTCCAGCCTTGAATTTGCAATTGGAGCCTGGTGAATCCCTAAGGCTTGAATTGCTGCTAAATCCCGGAGAGGCCAACGCATTATTAACACCACATCTTCAAATTCACTTGGCTGATGGTGCTTCTTTAGAGTTATTTGTGCAGCTACAGAGCAGTGAAAATAGTTTAATTCTTTTTACTTCTATTATTGATCTAGGCAATGCTGCTCAATTGCTTGAAGCCCAAAGCCTCAGCGGAGCTGAGGGGGCAGTTTTATTAAGTGGAGCCGAAGTTAAGCAAGCTCCCTCTAGCCGCTATGAACGCAGCGCCTTTGTGCATGGCTGGGCCTTGGCCCGTCAGGAGCCACGGGTTCAGCAAACCGATGGTGCTGCCCACACCTGTTTAAAAGATTTGGCGATTGCGGATCTAGATCAAATCATTGATCTACATAGCTCTGTGCGTTTTGATGGCCCAAACGGTTGCCTTGAGCAGCTGCAAAAAGCCTTGGTTGATGATTCTGCCCATAGTATTTTTAATGGCTCGGTGCAGGTGCCAAGGTTGGCACAGGGCACTGATGCTTCTCAATTAAGTCGTCATATGTTACTTAGTAATCGCGCCCGAGTAGACGCAAAGCCAGAGCTAGCAATCATCGCAGATGATGTTCGTTGCAGCCATGGCGCAACAATTAGTAGTTTAGCAGACGAAGAATTGTTTTATATGCAAAGCCGTGGGATTAAACGTGAACAGGCGGTTGCCCTATTGAAAAAAGGTTTTTGCATGCAGATTATTAATTCCATGCCTGCCCTTGCCCGCAGCTGGGATCTGCTAAAGCAATCTTTATAGCCATGAACACACAATCTGCCATTGTTAATGATTTGGCCCAGCGCTGTAGAGGCGATTTTCCTGTATTGAATCAAACCATAAATGGTAAACCACTCATTTATCTCGACCATGCGGCAACCAGTCAAAAGCCCAAGCGTGTATTAGATGCTTTAAATAATTATTACAGCCATGATAATGCTAATGTTCACCGCGGTGCCCATAGCCTCAGTGCAAGGGCTACCGATGCATTTGAAGCGGCGCGAACTAAAGTAGCTAAATTTATTGGCGCTAACGATTCCGCTGAGATTGTTTTTACTCGCAATGCTACGGAGGCGATCAATTTAGTTGCCTGCACTTGGGCTAATGCAAATTTGCAACCCGGTGATGAAATTCTCACATCAGTGATGGAGCATCACAGTAATTTAGTGCCGTGGCAACTGGTGGCCAACCGCACTGGAGCGGTTTTGCGCCATGTTGGCATTACTGCAAATGGAGAATTGGATATTGATGATTTTCGCGCCCAGCTTAATCAGCGCACTCGAATTGTACCGCTTGTTCAGCTAAGTAATAGCCTGGGTTGCTTAAATCCAATTGCCAACTTGGTTGAGTTGGCCCATGGTGTTGGTGCCAAGGTGTTGGTTGATGCTTGCCAGAGTGTTGCCCATATACCTGTGGATGTGCAAGCTTTAGCGTGTGATTGGTTGGTGGCTTCTAGCCACAAATTATGCGGCCCCACCGGCATGGGATTTCTTTGGGGGCGGCGTGAATTACTTGAAGAAGCGCCACCGTTCTTGGGTGGAGGCGAAATGATTGATGAGGTTTTCCTTGGCCACAGCACTTGGGCAGGGCTGCCCCATAAGTTTGAGGCGGGAACGCCCGCCATTGGCGAAGCAATTGGCATGGGTGCCGCCCTTGATTATTTAGCGGATATTGGTTTAGTTCAAATTCATGCTTGGGAACAGCAATTAACTGCTCAGCTATGGGATGGCTTAGCATGCATTGAGGATTTGCAGTTGCTTGGCCCCACCCCTGAACAACAACCAAATCGTGGGGCCCTTGCCAGTTTTGTGGTAACGGGTGCTCACCCCCACGACCTTTGTGCTTTGCTCGATTCCAGTGGTATTTGCATTCGCAGTGGTCACCATTGCACCCAACCACTGCATCGACTTTTGGGTATAAACGCTTCTGCTAGGGCCAGCCTTGCCTTCACCACCACCAGCGCTGAAATTGATCAGTTTTTGGCAGAATTAACAAGCAGTATTGCTTTTTTAAAAGAGCACAGTTGAAAATATGGCACGTCTCTTTTTAGTTGTACTAGGGGGGCGAACTGCAAAAAGTAACATTGAACTCCACGACGTCCGCTTTGTTGCTGGCGATACGATTGAAGCTACTTATCCAGAATTAAAACGCCAGTGGTTTGGTGCTCGCTCTGGTTTACATATCGATGCCTACATGGCTGTGGAATTTGTTGATGGTTATGCGGTAAGCCTTAGCAGTGAAGCGCCAAAAAATCTTGATCAGCAACTCTGGTTTGTTAATATGGGTGCATACAACTCTGAATCGTTAGCTGAGCTCCACCATTTTGGAGTGCTTGTGGCTCCCTCAGCCCAGGCGGCTAAGGCTTCAGCTAAGCGCCATTGGTTGCCTGGAGCACACCTGCAACATAAAGATGATCTCTGCTCCATTGATAACTGCTTAGCCATCCAGCAGCTTGAAATTGGATCAGATGGCCCTTGGCACGTGCAGCTAAATCCCGACCCCCAGGGCCGCAATCAGGCCCAGGTGCCCGACTGGTTTGGCTACCGCTTGATATGAGCTGAATTTAATTGGCAGTTAGGATTAATCCATAGCAAATAGTTCTGTTTCTATGAATATCGATGGTTCACCCTGGCGCACAATTTGGCTAGAGGAGGGCGGCAGGTCGGTTGGTGTGATCGATCAAACCCAGCTGCCCCATCAGTTCAAAACAAAATCACTTGGATGTTGCGCCGAAGCAGCGGCTGCCATCAGCACCATGGTGGTTAGGGGTGCCCCTTTGATTGGCGTTACTGGTGCCTACGGGTTGATGCTCGCCCTGCAGGTTGATTCCAGTGATGCAGCCTTAGAAGCTGCATTTGAGCAGCTCAATGCCACTCGCCCCACCGCCATCAATTTGCGTTGGGCCCTTGAGCGGGTGCGAGCCAAGGTGCAGCCCTTGCCCCTCGATCAGCGAGCTGCGGCAGCCAAGGCAGAAGCGGCGGCAATTGCTGAAGAGGATGTGGCCATGTGCGAAGCCATCGGCGAGCACGGCCTCGAGCTTTTTAGGCAGTTGGCAGCAGCCCGCCCAGGCCAACAGCTCAACGTGCTCACCCATTGCAATGCCGGTTGGCTTGCCACTGTTGATTGGGGTACGGCGTTAGCACCGATTTATAAGGCCCACCGCGCCGGCCTGAATATCCATGTTTGGGTGGATGAAACCCGCCCCCGCAACCAGGGGGCATCCCTCACCGCCTACGAATTGGCAAAGGAGGGTGTGCCCCATACGGTGATCGTTGACAATGCCGGCGGCCATTTGATGCAGCACGGCCAGGTGGATGCTGTGATCGTTGGCACCGACCGCACAACCCGCAATGGTGATGTTTGCAACAAGATCGGCACCTATTTAAAAGCTCTGGCTGCAAACGACAACGGTGTGCCTTTTTATGTGGCTCTACCAGCTTCCACAATTGATTGGAGTATTGGCGATGGCGTAGCCGAGATCCCAATCGAGGCCAGGTCTGAGTTGGAGGTAACCCATATTCAAGGGGTTGCTGGAAACGCTGAAATCTGCACTGTTCAGTTAACGCCAACCGGCAGCAAAGCTTTCAATCCTGCCTTTGACGTAACACCAGCGCGTTTGGTTACTGCATTGATCACGGAGCGAGGCGTGGCAGCTGCCACTGAGGCTGGGTTGAGGGGTTTGTATCCAGTTGCCAATTAACGTTTTATAAATCTGTTTTTACCTCTTTGTTTAGTGACTTACGCCAGGAGCTGGTAGAGGTAGCAAGGCGACTGAATGGCACGGGGCTTAACCAGGGCACTTCTGGCAACCTGTCAGCTCGCATCCCGGGCGGGTTGTTGATCACCCCCAGCTCCCTGCCCTACGAGCAGATGTTGCCAGCTGATCTGGTGGCAATTGATTTCAGTGGCAAGCCGTTAGTTGAAGCTCAAACCGAACGGCGACCATCTTCTGAATGGCGGCTTCATGCCCATATCTTGGCTAACAGGCCTGAGCAGCAAGCTGTGCTGCATTGCCATTCAATCCATGCCACTGCCCTGTCTTGCCATTGCAGAGGCATACCCAGTTTTCACTACATGGTTGTAATGGCTGGTGGTAATTCGATTCGTTGTGCTCCATACGCCACTTTTGGCACGGAGGAATTGAGTGAATCAGTATTTGAAGCGTTGCGGGAACGTAAGGCCTGCTTGCTGGCCCACCACGGCCAGGTGAGCTTGGGCGCAACCCTTGATCAGGCCCTAAGCCTGGCGGTTGAGGTGGAAACCCTTGCCCATATGTATTTGCAGGCTTTGCAGCTGGGTGAACCAGCATTGCTTGAGGAGCGGGAAATGGAGCGGGTGCGCCAGCAGATGGCAGGGCTGCACTACGGCGGACTCAACTGGCAAGCAGCCAATACTTAGAGAATCCACACATTGCGCAATCTTCCGTTACGATACGGTGGGCGGATAACCGTTCATCTTCCCTAGTTTCTCCCCGAACTCATGCAAACCACAATTCAGCAGCGCTCCAGCGCTTCTGCGTGGCAGCAGTTTTGTGAGTGGGTTACCAGCACCGACAACCGCCTCTATGTGGGTTGGTTCGGCGTTCTGATGATCCCCACCCTGCTTGCTGCTACCACCTGTTTCATCGTTGCCTTCATCGCAGCTCCTCCCGTTGACATCGACGGCATCCGCGAGCCCGTTGCTGGTTCTTTGATCTACGGCAACAACATCATTTCCGGCGCTGTTGTGCCTTCTAGCAACGCCATCGGCCTTCACTTCTACCCAATCTGGGAAGCCGCCAGCCTCGACGAGTGGCTCTACAACGGTGGTCCTTTCCAACTGGTGATTTTCCACTTCCTGATCGGCATCTATGCCTATATGGGACGTGAGTGGGAACTTTCCTACCGCTTGGGCATGCGCCCCTGGATCTGCATTGCCTACAGCGCCCCTGTGGCTGCTGCATCTGCAGTGTTCCTTGTGTATCCCTTCGGTCAGGGTTCTTTCTCTGATGCAATGCCCCTGGGTATTTCAGGCACCTTCAACTACATGTTGGTGTTCCAAGCTGAGCACAACATCCTTATGCACCCCTTCCACATGCTCGGCGTAGCCGGTGTGTTTGGTGGCAGCTTGTTCTCTGCAATGCACGGTTCACTGGTTACCTCCAGCTTGGTGCGTGAAACCACCGAATCTGAGAGCCAGAACTACGGCTATAAATTTGGTCAAGAAGAAGAGACCTACAACATCGTGGCTGCCCACGGTTACTTCGGTCGCTTGATCTTCCAATACGCATCCTTCAACAACAGCCGCAGCCTGCACTTCTTCCTTGCAGCCTGGCCTGTAGTGGGTATCTGGTTCACCGCCCTTGGCGTGAGCACGATGGCCTTCAACCTGAACGGTTTCAACTTCAACCAGTCGATCCTGGATTCCCAGGGCCGTGTGCTGAACACCTGGGCTGACATCTTGAACCGCGCTGGTTTGGGTATGGAAGTAATGCACGAGCGCAATGCTCACAACTTCCCCCTTGACCTTGCAGCAGCTGAAAGCGCTCCTGTAGCCCTAACCGCCCCTGCAATCGGTTGATAACTAACTAAGCAAATCGCTTAATTAGAGGAATAGAAATCGCCTCCGCTAACGCGGGGGCTTTTTATTGGTTTAGGCCTTGTTGGCAATCATTGGTTTACGGCGATTAGGAAACAGCTCTTTGCAAAGGGGGCACACCATGCCATTGCAGCCGCGGGCGGTGCAAAATTCACGGCCATAGAAAATTATTTGAAGGTGCAATTTGTTCCATGCCTCCCTTGGAAATAAACGCTTCAAATCGGTTTCAGTGCGGGCAACATTTTCACCATTACTAAGGCCCCAGCGCTGGGCTAAGCGATGGATGTGGGTGTCTACGGGGAATGCCGGCACACCAAAGGCTTGAGCCATAACCACACTGGCTGTTTTATGACCAACCCCAGGCAGGGCTTCAAGGGCAGAAAAACTCTTAGGTACTTGGCCTGCATGGCGTTCAATTAATAATTCAGCTAGCCGTTTCACATTGGCTGCTTTAGTTCGAGCTAACCCCAATTGACGAATATGGCTAAAAATCGATGCTTCTGTTAAATCTGCCATGGCAGCAGGGTTAGGCCCGGCCGCAAAAAGAGCTGGTGTTACCTCGTTTACTTTTTTATCGGTGCATTGGGCGCTTAACAACACCGCCACAAGCAAAGTAAATGGATCACTGTGATCAAGCGGCACTGGAGTTTCTGGGTAGTGCTGCTCCAGCCTTTGCATAACAAGGGCAGCCCTTTCAGCCTTGCGCATTGGTTATCACCTCGAGAGAACCATAATGAATTTGATCTCGAGCTGATCAAGCTCAGCCTCAGGTTTTATTGATTTATGGGCAGCAGTTTTGGCCAGCTTTTTCGGATCTCCACATTTGGTGAATCCCATGGCGGCGGTGTTGGGGTGATTGTGGATGGCTGTCCGCCACGGCTTTGCCTGGATCTAGCTGCGATCCAAGTTGAGCTTGATCGGCGCAAGCCAGGTCAAAGCAAGATCACCACACCCCGCAAGGAAGCGGATCAAGTGGAAATCCTCAGTGGCTTATTAGATGGCGTCACCCTTGGCACACCTATTGCCATGGTGGTGCGCAATAAAGACCAACGGCCCCAGGATTACAAAGAGATGGAAGTGGCCTTTCGCCCTTCCCACGCCGATGCCACCTACCAGGCCAAATATGGCATCCAAGCCCCCAGTGGAGGCGGTAGAGCATCAGCGCGGGAAACGATTGGCCGCGTGGCAGCTGGTGCCATTGCCAAACAACTACTAGCCCAAACCCATGGCACCGAAATATTGGCCTGGGTGCGGCGGATCCACAACCTAGAAGCTGTTATTCCAACGGATCTACCCACCCTTGAAATGGTGGAGGCCAATATTGTGCGCTGCCCAGATGCAGCGATGGCTGTTCAAATGATCGAACGGATTGAAGCGATCGGCCGCGATGGTGATTCCTGTGGTGGTGTGATCGAGTGCGTAGTGAGGAGGCCGCCGGTGGGTATTGGCATGCCCGTTTTCGACAAACTGGAGGCCGACCTGGCAAAGGCGGTGATGTCTTTACCTGCCACCAAGGGTTTTGAGATCGGTTCTGGCTTTGCTGGCACCCAACTGCTGGGTAGTGAACACAACGATGCTTTCCTCGCAACTGGAGATGGCAGCTTGCATACGGCAACCAATAATTCCGGTGGCATCCAAGGCGGGATCAGCAACGGCGAACCGATTGTGATTCGAGTGGCTTTTAAACCAACCGCCACAATCCGCAAGGAGCAACAAACCATCAATGCCCGCGGTGAGGCCACCACATTGGCGGCTAAAGGCAGGCACGACCCCTGTGTATTACCAAGGGCCGTGCCAATGGTGGAAGCGATGGTTGCCCTAGTGCTGGCAGACCATTGGCTCCGCCAGCGAGGTCAATGTGGCAGCGCAGCTAACTCAGGAAACTGATGCTGGAGCTACGGCACCATTGCTTGCCGCGGGGCGGGCAACTGGTTTTTTAACTACCGCTTTCTTGGCAACCCTTGGTTTAGCAACGCTTGGTTTAGCAGCTGTTCTTTTGGCAGCAGCAGCTGGTTTAGGGGCAACTGGTTTGCGCTGGGGGCGGGTGCGATGGCTCAATACCAAGGCCCATTCCGCATCACTGAGGCTGCTGGGCTTGTTGCCATAGGTGTCTGCCACCTTGGCGGCCCTTTCGATATCAGCCACCAAATTTTGCCAAGAGGCAGCAAAGCGTTTGTCGCTTTGTGATTTGGCGCCACTTTCGATCAAGGTTTCAACCACACCAGCGGTGGTTACCTTTTTGCGGCGGCGGTTAAAGATTTCCTTTTGCAATTGAGTAATCAAAGCAAGCGCCTTATCGCTGAGCTTGATGGTGAGCTGTGCCATTGGAAAGAAAAAAATTCCCTATCCCAGGAGTAGCACTTGAGACGCGCAATGGCAACTAATTACGCCAATGGCTCAGTTGCGGTTTGGCTTAGCTACCGCGAATGGCGCGAGGCTATCGATATGCCCAGGCCGCAAACAATTGCTGGAATCAAACAGGCTGGAGCCCAAAGCCACTGCCTGCACACCTGCTGCAAACCAACTGGCTAGATCTTTTGGGGCAATGCCACCGGCTGCAATACAAAAGGGCAGGGGAGCAAGGGGACCCTGCAGTTGCCGCCAATAGGTGGGGCCTAAAGCTGCCGCAGGGAAAAGTTTCACCAAGCCAGATGCCCCACTGCAAACGCTGCCGAAGTGGTGGATTTCCGTGGGGCTAAATACGCCTGGCACAAGGGTGATGCCAAGCTGTTGGGCCAACTGAAGCAAGGGCTCAGTTGCAATTGGCGCCATGGCGTATGTAAGGCCAAGGGCTGCTATGGCTTGAAGCTGCTCAGGCTCGCGGATAGCCGCTGCCCCAAAGCGCAACAGGGGCCATTGGCGTTGCAAATCCAATAACAAATCAAACCACCAGGGCTCCGCATTCCAGGAGAGTTCCACATGGCGAAAACCAGCTGCGGCAACAGCTGCCACCTGTTGCTCAGCCTGGGTGCTGCAGTTTGGCCGCAACACCGCAAGCAGCGGGCTTACAGCTAAGGAAGAATGCAATCCTGCCGGATCTTGTTTAGGCGTAGTCGGCAACCTGCACATCACGGAGCAATAGGAGCTCCTGCAATTGCTCGGCATCAACTGTTTCCTGTTCCACCAAGAGATCAGCTAATTCATCGAGCACGGCTCGGTTAGCGCTCAGCACCGTGGTGGCCCGTTTGTAGGCAACCGCCACTAGCTCAGATACCTCAGCATCGATGGTGGCGGCTGTGTCTTCTGAGAAATCCCTCTCGGCGCCTATGTCGCGGCCAAGGAACATGCCGCCCTGGGATCTGCCTAGGGCAACGGGTCCCAACTTATCGCTCATGCCAAAACGGGTAACCATCTGGCGGGCAACGCGGGCCACCTGCTGGAGATCATTGGAAGCACCAGTTGTTACCTCGTCTTCTCCGTAAACAATCTCCTCAGCCACCCGTCCACCCAGGGCAACGGCCATTTGGTTTTGCAAATAGGAGCGGGAGTAGAGGCCGGATTCCATCCGTTCTTCACTGGGGGTAAAGAAGGTGAGGCCGCCTGCATTACCGCGGGGAATGATGCTGATCTTTTGTACTGAGTCGTAGTCGGGCATTAAGGCACCAACAAGGGCATGGCCAGCCTCGTGGTAAGCAACCAAACGTTTACGCCTTTCACTCATTACGCGATCTTTTTTCTCAGGGCCTGCCATCACCCTTTCGATCGCATCGTTCACTTCATCCATGGAAATTTCCACCAGTTGCCTGCGGGCCGCCATGATTGCGGCTTCGTTTAGCAAATTGGCGAGATCAGCACCGGTAAAGCCAGGGGTGCGCCTGGCAACACGGTCGAGATCAACATCTTTAGAAAGGGTTTTACCCCTGGCATGTACGCCCAAGATCTGGAGGCGACCGCTGTAATCAGGGCGATCAACCACCACCTGACGATCAAAACGGCCGGGACGCATTAAGGCTGCATCAAGCACATCAGGGCGGTTGGTGGCGGCAACAATGATGATGCCGGTGTTGCCCTCAAACCCATCCATTTCAGTGAGCAACTGATTGAGGGTTTGCTCCCTTTCATCGTTGCCACCACCGAGGCCTGCACCCCTTTGGCGACCAACGGCATCAATTTCATCAATAAAAACTATGCAAGGGGCATTCTTTTTAGCTTGCTCAAATAGATCACGAACTCTGCTAGCACCTACACCCACAAACATTTCAACAAATTCAGAACCTGAAATTGAGAAAAAAGGCACTCCAGCTTCACCGGCAACGGCTTTTGCGAGCAGGGTTTTACCAGTGCCAGGGGGACCAACTAAAAGAACACCTTTAGGGATTTTTGCACCAACAGCAGTGAAGCGATCTGGGTTTTTAAGGAAATCAACCACCTCAGTGAGTTCAAGTTTTGCTCCTTCAATGCCAGCAACATCATTGAAAGTAACTTGGGTTTGGGGCTCCATTTGCACCCGAGCTTTGCTTTTACCAAAACTCATGGCTTGGTTACCACCGCCACCTTGGGCACGGCGCAGCAGGAAAAACAAACCGCCAAGCAACAGAATTGGAAACAACAAACTGCTGGCTGCCTGCTGCCAAGCAGGGGTTTGACGGGTTGGTTGAACGGCGATGTCAACCTTGTTATCGGTGAGAATTTTGAGCAGGTCTTTATCTGGGGCGAGGTTCACTTCAGCGCGGCGGCCATCGCTTTCAACTACCAAAGCAGTGCCGCGATCTGGTGAAATCAGCACCCTAGAAATTTGATTTGCTTGCACCGCTTCAATGAAATCGCTATAGCGCAAACTTCTTGGGGCGTTTGCCGGAGCGGGCCTGCCGCCCATAAAGGCAGTGCCAAGGGCGATCAACACCACCACCAAAAGCACGTATAAACCCGCATTACGCCAGCCCTTCTTGCCTGCCACTTAACCCACCTCGTTAGTAAAGGAATGTTAACCGATCCTGAGTTTCAGGGGGCGCGGAGCACCTCAACAACGCTGCGAAAGGCAAACCACTCAGGAATTTCCTCGCCGCTGCGCAGCATTTGCCGGAATTGGGTGCCACTCAGTTTTTGCACATGCAAACCACGGGCCTCAGCATGTTCAGCGGTTACATAGCCCTCTTCCTGGGTATAAACAAGGTTCAATGAGGGCACTGTTTCCATGGCCAGTTCCGGCGCGCAGGCCCTAGCAAAATCCTGGGCTTCGTAGGGGCCGTAGAAATCCTCACCACTAATCGACGACTTACATCCGGCCATATCCCTGCCGATGATGAAGTGGGTGCAGCCGTAATTGCGGCGAATAATCATGTGCTGCAGTGCTTCCCTCGGCCCCGCCATGTGCATGGCATAGGGGAGATAGGCCCAGCGAATACGCGGGTTATCAACTTCAGCAGCGAGCCTTTCATAGGTTTGAAAGCGCACATTGCCGGGAATGTCGTCTTGCTGGGTAGGGCCGCAGGTGGGATGCACCAACACAACAGCAGCTGCACTCACATTGCTGGCATGGAGTGCCCGGGTGAACAACTCGTAGTGGGCGCGATGGATTGGGTTACGGCACTGAAAAGCCACCACATCCTCCCCAGGTGGCAATGACTCCCTTACTTGAGCAGGGGTTTTGCAGGGAAACACCCGCTTGGGTAACTCGAGCCCCTGCAATGAACCACCCAGATAACGGTGCTTGCGTTCCATCGCAACCATGCGCACCGCTGGATGTTCAAGGGAGGTGGTGCCGTAGCAACCTTTTGCCTCAATTGTTTTATCGGGCAACCATTGGTCTTGAACGGTTAAAACCGCAAGCTTTTGACCTTTGTAGGTGAGTAGTACCCGATCACCGAGTTGCAAATCATCCCGATCGGTATCAAAAACAAGTGGCAAGCCAAATAAATAGCCCGAACTGGTGCGATTACCAGCCACCACAGCGTTGTAATCAGCCTGGTGCATAAAACCCCGCTCAGGGGAGAAACCACCCACCACCAGGAGCTCCACATCGCAGGCGTTGCGATCGGAACATTCGATGCTGGTGGTTACATCAGCCAGCAGATCTTGATGCTGCTCAGCAGGCAACATCAAATCCACCAAGCTGCCCCCATAGGGGGCGATCAGGGTAGTCATAGGGGGTAGTTAGTTGAGGCGGGAATCAAGCTGCTTCCAAACGGCCATAGAGCTCACCGCTCACCTTCACATCAACCACCTTTTTGGTGCCCATGTCGGTGTCGGAAGGTTGAATCGCCGTGAATACCCCTGCAAATTCACCGGTTTGGGCATCCAGGCGGGTGATCGAAAAATTCATCGTGCCGGAGCCATCCACATAACGCTTCACGTTCTCTTTACGCAGCTCCTCATCGTCGCCGGCGGGCACTAAACCCATGGCGCTGCTGTAGCCGGTGGTGAGGCCACGGCCCTTGGGATCAAGGAAATTACTGGTGCGGTAGCTGGGGGTGCGATAGGGGCCTTCGAAATCAGTGCTGGTTGAGAGGTTGGTGCCCTCGGCGGTGGCATCAAGCAACTTGCTGGAGAAGGTGAAAGGCACCTCTTCGCCGCCGGGAAGAAGCACTGTGATTGGTTGGAAATCGATCCCGCCCAGTTCCTTAAAGCGCAAACCGGAACCCTCAACCGTTAGGTCGCCAAATACGGAATCCAGGCTGGAGGTGTAACGGGTAAGGATGCGGCCATCAACAAATTGCGCCTCTTGGCGTTTGTTGGCTGGTTCACCTTTCACTGCAACCGTGCTGGGGTGAAAGCACATTTCCTTGAGCTGATAACGGCTGCCGGCCTGGAGGGCAATGGTGCCGCGGGCGGATTCCGGCAGGGTGGCGCAGTCGTTAGCGAGGCCGGTGTTGTGAATGTCTTCGTAGGTGAGATCGGCTCGATCAATCGCTTTAGCGCCCCCACTGCAGGCGGTTAATAGGGTCAAACAAGCTGCCAGGCAAAGGGTTATGGCTGCTTGGAGAAGTTTCCTCAGGCTATGCATGGGGAGCAAAGAAGGCATGGGGGGGATCGTACAACCGAAAACTCCTTGTGCCGGATAGGATGTCGCGCCTCTAAACATCTCGATGGCCACAGCCGAAACGGACTGGAGCCAACGCTTCGCCAGATGGCAAGCAGAGGCCCAGTTGCTTGCCGCAGAAGCCGAGGGAAATCCCATCGCCCTGCTGGCGGTTTTAAGGGAAATGGAGGGAGTGCATCGGCGCCTGCAGGAGGGGGCCCTACGCAACAGCCTGCCTGCGGATCGCCGCCGTTTATTTGCCTTGTTACAGGCGATTGAACAAAGTGGCGGCTGGCCTTACATCCCGCGGCTACAAATCAAAACCCTGTTGGAACATTTGAGTTCTGAAGGCAGCGATTCAGCTGGCTGAGCAATTGATGGGCAAGTTCCAACTTGCCGCAGGGGCCCAGCTGTTGCGGCGCTGCTCCCTGCTGCAACAACCAGCCTTTATTGGTGGGTGCAGCAAACCCGGCATCAGCTTGATCGATCGGATTAGCGAAAAGCAGATCACAGCCTTTTTGGCTCAATTTGGCTTGGGCCTGGGCTAACCCATCGCCGGTATGGGCGCAAAACCCCATCAAAACCTGTTGTTGGGGCTTGGCTACCACCATGGCCTGCAATAGATCTGGCACCGTTTGCCAAGCTTCAGGCTGGAGCAGCTGTTGATGCAGATCGGTTTTGCTTAGTTTTTCTGGATTTGGCCTCTGCAGGCGATGGTCGGCCACTGCAGCAGCCATCACCACCCCATTAGCCCAGGCTTGATGCTGTTTGAGTAGAAGCTCTAGATCAGCGGCACTTGTGAATTGATGGCATTCCAGGCCCTCGAGAATTGCGGGATCCAGCTGCAAGGGGCCGTGCAGCAATTTCACCTCAGCACCCCGCCATTGGGCCGCCAGCGCCATTAGGGCGCCCATCCTGCCGGTGGAGGGATTCGATAGGAACCGAGCTGGATCTAGGGCTTCGCGGCTTGGGCCGGCGCTGATTAACAAGCGCAAGCCCTTGAGGTCTTGGTTGGCACCATGCAGGGCAAGGGATTCAGCCGCTAGCAGCAATTGGGCCGGCTCCCGCATGCGGCCAGCTCCGCGGCGATCACAGGCCAATAAACCAGCGCTGGCTGGTTCTAAGGCCAACAGGCCCGGCTCAGCCTGGAGCAGGCGCCAATTGCGTTGCACCGCAGGCCCATGCCACATGCTGGTGTTCATGGCGGCGGCCAGCAAACGAGGCGCCTCAGAAGCCAGCAGGGTTGATGCCAGCAAATTATCGGCAAGGCCATGCACTAAACGGGCCAAACTGCTGGCGCTGAGGGGCACCACCAACACCAACTCAGCCCACTCCGCAAGTTCGATATGCAATGGTTTGGGCTGGCTTGCCAACCATTGATCGGCCTCTACGTAACAGGGATTGCGCGACAGGCTGGCTAGGGCTGAGGCACTCACAAGCTGAGCTGCACTTGGGGTGAGCACACAACGCACCTTGGCGCCACGCTGCACAAGGGCGCTCACTAATTGCGGCACTTTTACCGCTGCGATGCTGCCGCTTACAGCCAGTAGCAGGCGCTTGCCCGCTAGGGGATCAGCTGGGGCGGCTGGCATTGCTATTCCTCGTCGAATGGTTCTTGATCTACCAAATGCACATAGGGGCGCACCAGATCGGGTCGATGAATAGCTAGGGCCCGCATCAGGTGCCAATCATTGAGGCTGTCGAAGGGATTGGCGTAGTCGTCGGCATCAAGGCGCTGGGCTAAGGCTGCCACCGAATCTTCCGTGTGGGCGGCCAAAATGCTTTCAGAGATGGCGACGGGTTCAGACATGGGTGTTAATTTCAAATCGAGGTCCCTGGGGAGTTAGCTCAGCTGGTAGAGCGCTGCGATCGCACCGCAGAGGTCAGGGGTTCGAATCCCCTATTCTCCATCGCCATGGGCAAAAACCTAATAAGCGCGTTGCTAACCACCTGGGTTGGAACAATGCCCCTATTGGAAACTGAACAACACAAGATAATTCTGGCGCCGATCGCTCCGCGGGAAGTGGAAAACGGCGTTTTGGTTTACACCGAACGCCAAAACAAAGATGGCAGTGGCAGCCGGCTTGTGCCCTACGAAGTGGATTGCGCTGGAGCCCGGGTGCGAAAGCAGGGGGAGGCAGAGGAATGGTTTAAAGCCAAACCATTCACCCTGGCAAACAGCCTGCTGGAGAGGGTTTGCCGCAAAAGGCGGTGAGATTATCGCGGCGGCGGCCCCGCAATGGGGTACAAAGGGTTATTAATCAACAAACCTCAACGCATGTCGCAGTCGAAGCGCGAACAGGTGGTGAGCCACCTCCGTTACATCCGCCAGGAACTGCGTGAAATGCACCAGGGGGTAATGGACGACGGCCTTTTGCCAGAGGCCGGTGAGGTGCGGGGCGTGATGGCCCAAATGGAAGCACTGCTGGAGCTTTTAGAAGGTAAAACCAGCCGCAAGGCAAAAGAAGCTGATTCTTGAAATCAGCCACAATTAGGTACCCACCCACTAGCTGTAGTGCCAAGCACAACAGCTGCACGCATATTTGGTGTATATATAGCGATGGCGAAGCTTGGGCCAGGTGATGGGGATCATCGGCTGCTTCGCCAATAAATTGGATTCAGCGCACAAATTGGATTAATAACCCGATTCATAGCCCAGTGCAAAACACCCGTCTTCGCTTATACGGCAGCCAAGCACTGCTGCAGCTGGAAAGCTGGAGCCAGAATCCCTGGAGGCGCTATTCACTGCTTTTAATCATCTTTTTAGGTGGTTTCAGCACTGGCGCAAGCATTGGTGCCTTAGCTGGTGCATTGAGTTTTTTAGATCCACTTGCCGCTTTGCTCTGCGTGCTGGTTGCTGAGTTAGCAATCAGGGTTCGTAAACCGCTACTGCGCAAAGGAGGCGATCGCTTGCTGCTGGGGTTGCTTGATATGGCACGCATGGGCGTGATCTATGGCCTGCTGCTGGAGGGTTTTAAAGCCAGCGTGTGAGCACCGTTGCCTGTGCTTAACGAAACCAAGCCATATCTTTTAGGTATATCCGTTCAAATGCAAAGCCATGGCCGCCACTAAAGAACGTTTTTTCCTTGAACTGGAGCCACCAAGCGAGGAATTGCGCGATAAACCCCATGTGGTGATTGTTGGTGGGGGCTTTGCTGGCGTTAAGGCATGCAAAGCATTTAAAGGGGCGGATGTGCGGGTAACACTGATCGATAAACGTAATTTCAACCTGTTCCAGCCCTTGCTCTACCAGGTGGCAACCGGCTTAGTGGGTGCAAATGATGTGGCAACACCTTTGCGCCTATTGGTAGGTGCCCAGCGCAATGTGCAAGTGCTGCTGGGGGAGGTAAGCGATATCCAAGCCGATGCCAAGGAGATCATTTTTAATGGCAAATCTTTTAGTTACGACCATCTAATCCTGGCTGCCGGATCTGGCAGCACCTATTTCGGCCATGAGGATTGGCGCAGCATCGCGCCGCCAATGAAAATCCTTGAGCACGCCGCCGAAATAAGGCGGCGTTTATTGATGTCTTTAGAGCAAGCAGAACAAACACCAAATCCAAAGGAACGGGAATTCCTCCAAACTGTTGTGATTGTTGGTGGCGGACCGGCTGGTTGTGAATTGGCCGGTGCCGTATCGGAGCTGATGCGTAATGCAATGGCGAAAGATTTCAAACAGGTTGATATCAGCCGCACCCGCATTGTGTTGGTTGATCCCGGCGATCGCGTATTGCGGGCAATGGATCCATTGCTATCGGAAGCTGCTGGCGCCCATTTGAAATCGGTGGGTATTGAATTCTTATTCCAAGGGCGGGTGCAATCAATCGTGCCTGGGGAGGTGTTGGTTGGCACCCCCAATGGTGATGTGCGCATCAAGGCTGCAAATGTGTTTTGGACAGCTGGTGTGAGGGCATCCCATCTGGGTAAGAGCCTGGCTGAATCAACCGGTTGCCAGCTTGATCGCGGCGGCCGCGTGGTGGTGGAGCCTGATTTCTCAATTCCCGGCCACCCTGAAATCCGTGTGGTGGGTGATCTATGCAGCTACAGCCACACCAGTGATGGCAAACCGCTACCTGGCATGGCCGGCCCTGCAACCCAAATGGGTGGCTGGGTTGCAAAAGACATCAAAGCGAAATTGATTGGTAACAAGATCAAGCCATTTTCATTTTTTGATTTCGGCACGATGGCGGTGTTGGGCAGGGTGAGTGCGGTGGCTGATCTGCGCGGCCTCAAATTGGTGGGCGCCAGCGGCTGGGGCCTTTGGGCTGCAGCTCACTTGGCCTTTATGCCCGACGATGAAAACCGCGTATCGCTACTTGTTAAGTGGCTTTGGGCCGTGCTTAGCCAACAACGTGGTGATCTGTTGATTACTGGTATGCCGAGCCAACACGTGGGACTAGAGGGCAGCGGCGCACCATTTCCAATGGGTATTGCCGGTGAAACATCAATCGCCGATATGGGTGGAGCAATGGCAGAAGCGATCGACAACTTCCGCAATGCCGGCAAGCCACAAGATCAAGCCAATAGTTAAAGCTCTTCGCTAGCTGCCATTAGATATAAAAGCGCCATCCGCACGGGGATTCCGTTGCGTACCTGTTCATCAATCAGGCTGATTTGCGGATCATCTAATAACTCACCGCTCAATTCCACCCCGCGATTAACAGGGCCAGGGTGCAGCACTGGCACGGGTTTAGCGCAGGCCCCTAGGCGTTTATGGGTGATGCCATAGCTGCGGTGATAGGCCTCAAGGCTGGTGATTTGATGCTGGCGCATGCGTTCCTTTTGTAGCCGTAGGGTCATTACCGCATCGGCTCCGGCTAAGGCCTTATCTAGGTTGCGCTCTAAGTGCACCGCACCGCGGTTTGCGATTGGATCAAGGCTTAAACCCGATGGCGGTGCCGCCACAAATTGAGCAAAGGCATCAGGCAGGAGCGTGGCCGGCCCGCATAGCACCACTTCAGCGCCACAGGCCGTGAGGGCCCATAGGTTGGAACGGGCAACGCGGGAATGGAGCACATCACCAACGATCACGATGCGTTTGCCTTGTAATGCTGCAGGGGTGGGAGATTCCGGCGCGAAATAACGGGCCATGGTGAATAGATCAAGCAGGGCCTGGCTTGGGTGACTATGTAAACCATCACCACCATTGAGCACTGCCACCCGTTCACCGGCTTGATCTAGGTCGCGAGCCAGGGCAGCTGGCACACCAGCGCAGCTATGGCGCACCACCAACACATCAGAACCCATGGCCACATAGGTGCGGGCGGTGTCGAGGAGGCTTTCGCCTTTGCTAAGGGCACTACTGGCTGGAGAAAAGCTCTGCACATCAGCGGAAAGGCGGCGGGCTGCCAACTCAAAACTGCTGCGGGTGCGGGTGCTGGGTTCAAAAAACAGTGTTGTTACTAAACGACCTTGGAGGGCAGGCAAACGCCGCTGGCCGCCCATGGGAATAGCTCTAAAGCGGCTCGCCAACTCGAGAACAGTGGTGTAGTTAGCAAGCGAAAACGCAGCTAGATCAAGCACATGGCGATGGCTCCAGTTGCTCAAAACTGCGCAAAACAAACAAATCCAAGTTAAAGGGTTCCTTGCAGTTGGCTAGGGGACGGTTGGAAGCCATTGCAAAAACCAGCGGCCAGCCCACTGGCACCGCAGGCTTTGCAGGCTCTTAAACAAACAGCGCCAAAGCTGTGGATGGATGCTGATTTAGCAGCCTTTGCTATTACTAGAGGCTATAAATACATTACCAATGATCAGCCCAGGCGGCTAACACTTTTATTGCCACCTAGATACCAACGCCAAGCCAATTCCTTCCCTTGACTAATGCCAATGCGGGCAGTTTGCACCAGATTAGTGGGGGTAATTATTCCCAACTCTGGCGATCTTTCCGCTAACCACAAACCAGATTCCTGGTTTGCCGGCAGGCCGTTATGGGATCGATCAATGCCAAAACATCGCGCCAAAAGTGCAGGCCCGGCTGCCAGCCGCGGTGGCCCAGCGGGCAGGGCAACAGCGCGCAGCAACACACCATTAGCCCAATTATCGCAATCGGTTACCACATTTACGCAGTGGTGAATGCCATAGGTGAGATACACATACCAATTACCTGGTGGGCCAAACAGCGTTTCATTACTGGGGGTGCGGCGGCGATAGCCGTGGCACGCAGGCTCGCTCTGGCAATAGGCCTCCGTTTCCACAATCACGCCACTCAATAGCTCGCCATCCGCTTGGCGTTTCAGCAGCAGGCAGCCGATCAACTCGGGGGCAACCTGCTCGGCGGGGCGGGCGAAGAAGGCTTGGGGGAGGCTCACAAGTTTCGCTAGGCTGGCATGAAAGCTTTACTAGCATGAACACGTCACACCTGGTGGCAAAGCAGGTTGGCTTGAGCGGCCAGATCTCCTTGGGCAAGGAATATGCGGGGCGCACCGTGCTGATCGACAGCATCGAACCTGGCGTGTGGGTGATCAAAACCGCTCAAACCATTCCAGATTCTGAACTCTGGCTCCATCAGCCGGAAGCCTCTGCCCGGCTTGATCGTGCTCTTCTTGCCATTATCGAACCACCTAACGCTGCTGATCTCGATGTGCTGGAGCAGCAGCTGAGCTGCAAGTGATTCAACTAGATCTAAACAACCCCGAATTCCAGGGAAATCTATTCACACTCAACAAAATAGAAGCCTGGTCTGTTCTCAAGACACTCAAACTTCTGCAAGTGATGACCTGGGAGCAAATCCAAGCCAGCAAGGGCCTGCGTTGGGAATTGATACTGAGCCGCCAAGGGCTAGACGGCCAACGGCTCTACTCGATGCGGATCTCGCAAAGCTGCCGTGCAGTGGCCTGGCGCGATGGTTTATGGCTGCGCTTCCTCTCACTTCACCCTGATCACGATTCGGCCTATCGATAAACTTTTTATGAGTGACAGGGGCTATGCGCTCGGGTGCAACCCGCTCGGCAGGGCGGCAGACGAAGGCTTGAGGGGAAAATGTATAGACAAACATAAATTTGGCACATGCAATACTTGCCGCCCTCCTAGCTGCTAATTAAATTTGTATTCATGAATAAGATTTTCAGCTTTAGCGTTTCCCTAGTAGGGAGCAGCTCATTTGCACTCGCATCAATACCTCTTGGTATTGGATCAGCAGCAGCGCAAGAAGCCAAAACCACCCAGGGCGCAGCAGCAGACCTTGGGGTGATGAGCATTTCGCTTAAAGATGCCATTCAACCTAATTTTGGTTTTCAAGGCGCCCTGCAAGGAGCGGGTACTCCTAATCAAGCGGGTATTGGTGGTTTCTTACCATTAGTGATTGGTGATAACAGCGTATTTTTCTTAGACGCTCAAGCAAATGCTAACTTTGCTGATTTTAACGAGTACAGCAGCATCATTAATACGAAAGTTGCTGGTACAACTATTTCCACCTCATCACGATTGGGTTATCGCTTTTTAAATAGCGATCGTTCTTGGAT
>Ga0310332_10024_pt1 | contig 49080 bp, 52 predicted proteins | sample LakMicSRFLOrngD5_FD_195546 | JGI IMG/M metagenome (GOLD analysis project Ga0310332, IMG submission 195546) | Enriched freshwater cyanobacterial communities from Lake Michigan, Michigan, United States - MI23.SRFL.Orng.D5 (v2) (version 2) | ecosystem: Environmental > Aquatic > Freshwater > Lake...
GCTGGGCCGAGATTTGAAGCCTGCCAGGCGAATTGCCGCAAACAAAGGCCGGTTGTCTTCGATTCAGGACGGGCTTTAATGCAAATCGGTGTTGAGCAGCCTTGAGGCCTCTGCTGCCATCACGTCAAAGGGCATATTCGGAAGCTTTCGGAAGCGATTGAGCAGGGCCCTGAAAACGGTTTTGTGCACGGGATGTGCACATTTGCCCGAAAATGACCAAAAAAGAAGGGTCCCCGGAACTCCGAGAACCCTTGCTATGACTGTGATCGGGGCGACAGGATTCGAACCTGCGACCTAGTGCTCCCAAAACTCCTGGCAGCCGCATTCCGGGAGTCGTTGGCCTTGCTGGTGTCTTAGTCTAAAAGCATTGCTGTAACAGGCTTGTGCGCTGCCAGGCGGTGCCCGCCGCTTGCTGCTCGTGCCAAGCTTTGGAACAAAATCTCTCACCTTTTCTCTCACATGGTCCGGTCGGCGCGCTGGGATCAGGTTCTCCGGGCTGCCGTCGCCCACTCGTTGAGTCAGCGAGGTAGCAGTAAGGGCTGGACCATCGGCAACCACCGAGGTCGGGCCCGCTTGAACCTGAGCGAAGCAGCCGGAGGCGGAAAGCGCCGACAGGTGCTGTTCCCCATCTCCTGGGAGCCAGATCAGATGGATGCCATCCGTGAGGCAGTTCTGGAGATCCACGATGCCTACCAAGCCGGAACGAATCTCGATGCCGCTGTCGCACTGGTGTTCGCGCCGGCATCAGAGACGCACACCAGCTCGGCATCCCCGAATCAGGGCCCTGTGGATTGGGGGCAACTGGTGCAGCGATTCAAGGAGCACAAGCTCACCAGCGGCGCCATCAAGGCGAGCACCTGGGACAACGTCTATGCCCGAAGGATGGCGGCCATTCTCCGGGCCGCCACCTCGTCTCCGCAGCCGGACACCCCCCGGCAGCTGCTTGAGATCCTTATCGCCCCGATGAAGCAGCAGCCTGGAACCCGAGGGCGTCAGATGCTGGTGCAGCAGACGGCAGCCCTTCTGCGCTGGTGCATTGACAACGACCTGTTGTCATCGGACTGGGCTCCACCACTGGATCTGACCGCCTTTGTGGGACGGAAGCGGGACAGCCGGAGTATCACCACCCCGCTGGCGGTGCCCCATCTGCTGGAGGTGGTGCGGTCGATCCCCGATGAACGCTGGCGGCTGGCTTTTCAGTTGATGGCTGCTTACGGCCTGAGGCCGGAGGAACTTCAGCACCTTGAGCTGCGCGGTGGACGGTTGTGGTGCAACTATCAGAAGACAACTCCGCGGGGGAAGACCCAACCGCGCCCCTTGCGGCTGCTTCCTTGTGATGGCTGGGCAGCAGCTTGGGAGCTTGAGAACTGCTGCCAATCCTGGGAACTGCCTCCGATGCGGGCCGGCCACGGAGCCGAGGACCTCGGCACCTACATGCGACGGCGAACGATCTGGCGCGAACTTCGGCAGCGCTATGAGGCTGAGGGCGAGAAACTCGTGCTCTACTCCTGCCGGCACGGCTACGCCCACCGTGCTCACGTGATCTGTGACCTGCCGCCGAAGGTGGTGGCTGCAGCGATGGGGCACAGCGTTGAAACCCACTTGGCGGCCTACAGTCGGTGGTGCGGCGATGACGTGGTGGACGATGCTTTCACCAAAGCAGCAGAGCGTCTCGAGAAAACAGGGGAGGACAGATAGGCTCGTTATACATTGCTAGCTCGTCAGTTCACGACGCCAGATTCGTTAAGAATGGCTTGCAATGCATAATGAAACGTTGAACTCAACATCGTTCGTTGAAGGCATGGCCATGTACATCAGGACCGCAATGGCACTCCAATAATCCTCAAGTTATCAGATATCATGTGGCTATGTTAATGACCTTTCGGTGGGCACATAGCAAGCACGCAAAGGCTCAAAGAAGTAAGAAGTTATTCATTGAGTAACAATCAGGATTCATCCGTCTACATCATCAGTCAATTACTAATAGTTCATGATATATACTGTCCGGTATGCGGAAAAACAGGCGGCACAGACAAGCCTAAGTCCAGGGAATAGCCATACCTGGCTTACTCTTCTCCAACCATCTCCGCTCCAAATTCTTCGGCTAGCCGATTGTCTAATCCGTCAGAGGCCATCCCGACATTGAGGATCATGTGGATTATCTCGGCCTTGTCTAGGCCAAGGACTGGGCGCTCAGTGACAATTAAAACGCCATTATCGTCGACCGCAAGAGCGCAACCTACCAAACAGTCATTAAGCTCAAGACAGCGACGGTAGAAAGGAAGCAGATTTTGTTTGGGGAGCTTAAGTATCGGCGAAAAAATCTTGATGGTCTCTTCTTCAATGACTGAGTTCTTGCTGAGACCTATGAAAATCACCGCACTACCTCTCTGAAGTGTCCAGCCAAAACCATCAGAAAGGTCAGCCCGGCACTCATCTAATCCGAACTCTTTAAGTACATCATCAATTACTTTTGCGTACTCTGCCAAAGGCTTTTGGCTGGGCTCGCTTGCGGTAAAAGCAGAGAAGGTTTCCGTGATGAACTCAAACATGTAATTACGTCGGCAGGATGTTCATTGCCCCACAATGACCACAGTAACGCATAGTTGATGAATTTGGGGAACCGCACGATCTGCAATCGATCGAATTGCCTTTTTCTTTCGCCAAGCCCTTTGGGGACACATGTGAATCGGGTCCTTCTCGAGAGGGCCCAGGGACGTTAGCCCCTTGGGCAATCCTGATTGTGGCCCCACATTTGTCGCAATACCGTAAGTCAATTGAAGCGTTTCCACAGACGCAGCAATAACAGACCTCATGACGCTTAATTTTATCTTGTAATTCAGAGAGTTTATCGTATACTGTGCTAATCGGGATTGCAAAGTTGAGGCCTTGCGAATCACTTCTGCTGCATGTATTTATACCGATTAGCTGTCCTCTGTCGTTGTACAGCGGGCCGCCGCTATTGCCTGGGTTTATTGCGGCATCAATCTGGATATAAGTTTTTGTGCCTATGCTTCTGCTGCAAGCACTCACAATGCCTTGCGTTAAACTGTAATCTAGACCCATCGGATGGCCAATTGTGTATACTTTCTCTCCCGTGCATACTATTGGTGTCTGCTGATTGCTGTCGCGTAGCAAGTCGAGCTTCACTCCAGCATCCATAAGTGACGCTCCGGCTGATTCAAGCACCAAGAACGCCAAGTCAACATCTCTATAAGAGCTTTGTACTCGGCAAATTACCTGCTTTCCAGAGCAGAACTTTATCGTAACTGCTGCTTCGTTGCCTACAACATGATAATTGGTTGCAATAACTCCACCAGATGTGACAATTACACCGCTTCCGCTCCCCGTGGCCGTCTCTATTCCTACTGTCAAAGACTTGTATAGATCGAATATCCTTTCGGCAGGTAGAGAGCCTGTGTTATGCGGTTTGCTGTCTGACTTGGAATGTTGCCTAGCAAGTCGTGAAAAAATCGACATGAGTTGTGCGGCAAAAAAAATAGTTGGAATCGCTTTGTTTCAAGCGTATAGGCAAAAGGGTCTTTATCGAAGATGCATCATAGCCTCCACGGGCCTGAGCGGCCAGAATATTTTTGTTATTGCAACGGACGATGAATCTCAATGATTAACAACACCCTCGCCAACCCTGATTTCCTCTCGAGTGATGGCCAATTCTGAACACCTATCTACTGAGCGAGATGGCTGTAGACGCGATGAAACCTATGCACAGCTTATGAACTTTATGGGTACTTACTTGCAAAAAACATAATCCGAACTCATTGGCCTCTGGATTCTTACGGGATGCAGGGAGTACCTTCGCCTGCATGCTTAGCCGTGGCAGCAAGCAGTTGCGTCCTAACTCGCCGTAGAGGGTGATCGCCAATGCGTAAGGAAGGGGACACCGATTGGGAATTTTTCTCGATGATACCCACAGCGCAGTATCGAGCACACTAAATACTTCTCAGGCTCTGTCTATCTGCAGGCATAATATAATATGATAGCCCCGACGATCAAGCAATGGCATATGCTCAGAGGGCAGTGCGCCCCAACGACATTAGCGTGGCAACTCCGATCTAGCTGATGTGGCGATTTCAGGAAGTTCTAATTTTGCTCTTGGCAATCGCCAATCGAGATTAGTACCTATGACAGAAGCTCATTTTCTTCTGTTTCAACTCCTAAGGTGCCGGCGACTCCATCCCGTGATAGCGGCTTCCACGTTCTCTCCATGCCACTGCAGGGGTCCCTTGCCTTGGGTGCAGCCCCAGCGGCGGAAATGCTTGCCTGGTTGCAACACCCCCCGCAGCCGCAGCTGACGGAGGGTTTCGCGGCTGATGCCCAGCACATCGCAGGCCTCGGCCGTGGTGATCCAGACACGCTGGCGGCCTGATGATGCGGCGTTCTCCATCAACCCAGCTCCCGCACCACGTCGACGACGGCGGGGTTCCAGAGGACCTGGTAGCCGCTGTGACCGTGACGGCAGTAGGGCATGGCCTCGGCCCAATCCTGGCCACGGTCCGTGAGTTCCCATTCATCACGGGCGTTTCGGAGCTGCAGGCCGCAGGCTTCCAGGTGTTGGTTCGTGACCCGGGCCGACATCCCCAGCCGCTGGCCCAGCTGGGTGGGATTGAGCGAACAGATGGGCTCTGCTGCTGCCGGCAGTGCCCGGCGCAGGGTATCGACCGCCAAACCGGTGTTCTCCTGGATGCAGGTGAGCGTTGCGGCCATGGCGATGCCGGGCTTCACGCCGGGGACTTGGGCCACGGCCTGACCGATCAGCAGCAGGGCGCCGACGCTGTCCTGCTTGTCCGCTGTCAGGGCCGCTGGCGTGGGTGCGATGCCGGGCACGGTGTAAGTCCCCGTGCTGCGGATCGCCGGAAGCACCTCGTGGGTGACCCAGCGCTTGAAGCGCTTGGCTTCCGGCTTACGGCTCCCCAGTACCAGGTTGTAGAGACCAGGCTCGTTGACCGTGGTCATGGACTGCTCGCCGCCGGGGGTCTCGGTTAAACCGAGACCCTTTTCATCGTCATCGAGGCGACTGAGCGCATCGCTTGGATTCCGGATTGCTAGGCATGCGCAGACATCGGCGGCGACAAACCAGGGTTCGCCCTGCTCATCGGTGATCACACGGACCTGGCGACCTTCGAAATCGAATGGCACCAAGGAGGATTCGCTGCTGCTCATGGGACCTGACGCGGGGTGACATGGTTGGTTGCGCCGACAGCCCTGCAGGCTGCGGAAGTGAGGAAGGCGTGAGCTGTTGCTGGGGCAGGTGAAAGCCGCGGCGGGACAGGCCCGGCGATCACCAGCAGCAGGGTGCTCAGCTGGAGAACCAGTACCAGCAGCAACAGCCGGTAGAGGTCCCGCAGGCTGCTTACGTAGACGGTGGTGGTGGGCCGGCGGGTGCGGCAGAAGGCCGGCAGCTGGGGCTTGCCCCCCTGGGGGCGTCCGCCACCAACACCGCCGCGGACACTGTGGAGGTGAGTCATCAGAAGGGTGCCTCCCCGTCGTCATCGGCGGCCCAGTCACTGGAGCCGGACACGGTGGATGTGTTGATCGCGGAGTAGCCGTCGAGCTCGTCGAATCCGTCTGTGGGATCCACCTGCTCGTAGGGGACGAACTCGACGACCTGGACGGCCCGCGGCTGGAAGGTCATGCCGCAGCCGTTCTCGCCGTCCCAGTCGTAGATGTCGAAGGCGACGATCACCTTCGAGCCGTTGCCGATGGCGGCCCCATCCCAGGGCTGCTTCTTGGCATCGACGATGCGGGGCCCGTCGGAGAGGGAGCCGTCGCGCCGCTGGAACTGCGGGACCTTGAAGCGCACCACCGTGAGCTCGCTGGGCTTGTCCTTGTCGGCCTTCCAGGGGAAGCCCTTCTCAGCGCGGCGTTTGCGGCTGCCGTGCAGGGCGATGAACTGATCCTCCATCGCCAGCAGGAAGGATTGGGCCTTCTCGTCGGTGTTGGGCAGCAGCAGGTCGCAGGTCCAGGCCAGCGGTTTGCTCTTGTCGAGCTGATGCCTTGGGGTGATCAGGTGGGCCCAGCGCACGGTGGCGAGGGGCGTGCGGAACAGGTCCTTAGCCATGGTGTGAATCGGTGGAAATGGGGTCTTGATCGAAGGGAGGAAGCGGCGGCAGGCCAAAGCGCTCCCGCAGCAGGTGGTGCACCGCGCCGCTGGCGGAGAGGTTGCGGGCCTCCATCAGCTCGCGGATCCGCAGGTAGACATCGGTGCGCACCTGGGTCTGGATGAAGTGGCGGCCGGCCACCGAGCGGGGCTGCTCCCCGTAGCGACGGGGCGGCCTGGGGCGATGGCTCGTGCTCATGGGGCTGGCGGCGTGGTAACGACCTTCGGGTCCTGGCCCTGGCATTCCTCGAGGAAGCGCTCGATGAAGTCGCCGTGCTGGCGCTGGGTGATGCGATCACCGATCGAGCGGGCACTGCGGGGCACCTGGAAGTGCTCACGGAACGCATTGGTGAGCTCGCGGCGAACGGCCGGCGGCAGATCCAGCACCCGGCGGTGGTAGCCGCTGATCTCCTCGGGCGTCAGTGGAAGCAGTGCTGGGTCGCCACCTTGATGGGGGTTAGCGCTGCTGCCGGCCCGGGGCTCGACCTGCTGGCGTGAAGCTTGTGCCTCAAGATCGGGCTCCGGCCGAGCCACAGCCGTCAGCGATCCGTCAGACTTGTCGATGCCAAACTGCTCTGCACTGTCACAGGGCTTTGCAGTCCGAGCCATTGAGGACACAGGAATACCCAGTAGCAGGGCCAACATCAAGCCGGTCATGTCCGCCAGATCGGCGGTCTCGTCGGCCCAGGCTTCGCTGCTGAGCTCAGCGCCTGCTGCGTGTCGCACCGTGACCTGCAGCCTGGAGCGGCCCTGCTGCTCGTCCAGCTGGGCAGACCAGCCGACGTCCTGGCGGAAGACAGGCCGGGCAGCCTCCGCGACGGCGCCCAGGTCGGGGGAGGGGATCGTGGATGCCTCGGCCTGGAAGCAGGCCAGGGCATGGGTGAGCTGTTGCTCAGGGGATTGATGGCACAGGCCCTCCACGGGCCTGGATGGTGTGACCATGGCGAATCAGATCGGGCGATTGCCCGCTGATCGGAATCTTAGGGCTCTTTACTTGTAGCCGCATTAGTAGCGGCTGTTAATTCCTAGCCATCAGGTTGTGACGGGCTTCTTGCCCTTGCCGCTGCCGGGTTTGCGCGGCTGGCGGTGGGCGGTCTCCCACTGATCCAGCCAGCGCTTGGGCTGATACAGGTCGCCCTCGATCCATAGGGGGGCCAGCTCCTCGGGCTTGTAGTCGCCAAAGCCCGTGAGGACGGCATAGAAGCGCTTGCGGTGCTCCTCGCTGGCTTCTGCCGCCAGGGCGCTGATGGCGTCGCTGGGATCGAGCTCGCACTCGTCGACCACCCGCCGCAGCTGGTTGCGCAACTTGGCCGACAGCTCGGTGGCCTTGCGCTGGCCGATGGTCGGGGCCGGCGTGGTGCGGAAGGCATCCGGCACCTCCCGCAGGCCGCAGTAGCAGGCCCAGAACTCCAGCGGCGTCCAGACCGGGCAGTCGTTGTCCCCGATGGGAACCGAGCCCTTGAGCTTCTCCTTGATCGCCTGATCCTTGAGCGGACCCCACTCCTTCTCACCCCCAGCGATGCGGCGGTTGAGCTCGCCCAGCTGCCAGAAGGCCTTTTGACGCAGCTCGCCCGCCTTGCCCTGCTCGATCACCGAGAGGTTGCCGTAGGAGATCGTCTCGAAGCCAACCTCTTCCGCCCAGCTGCAGGCGGTGTATTGAGTCCAGCCGTTGCGTCTACGCCAGTTCAGCAGCATGCGTCCGAATGCAGCACGGTTCTCCTCCTGGCGCTCAAGCAGCTCCGCGTAGGTGATGGCCACGTTCTGAACTCCGAGTTCTTAGCGGGAAGCTAAGACATACTTGGCAAGCGCAGCCAGAGCCTGTCATGTCTTGGCATGTCAGAACCGGTCAGAACCAAGCCTGTTGAGGATGTGCTTGGCCTGTTGCCCACTGATCGCTTTTCCTGTCTCCGCCTGCAGTCTCAAAGCCAAGGTGTAGGGATGCTCGCCGGGGTGGGCCTGGGCCAGTCGCCTGAGCCGTCGCTGCAGTTCTGTCGCATCCATCAGTGGCCCAGCCGCAGCGAACTCGCCGCGGCGAGCGACTGCTCGGCTTCCTCGATGGAGCGGCAGACGGCCGCCACGCCCCCGAGCTGCTCCACGAGCTGCAGAAAGGCCCGCTGCTCGGCGCTGACGGCCCCATGGGGGGTCTTGATCTCGAGGGCGACGAACTGGGCGATCCGCTGACCCACCAGCTCGGGGGTGACCTCCAGCATTCGCAGACCGATCAGGTCGCTGCTGCCCTTGCAGAGCCCGAAGCGCACCAGCCGGCCCTGCTGATCGACCAGGGCACCGGTGTTGTTGCGCCAGAGCCGCACCGGCCCATGGCCGCAGGCCAGGCGGATGCGCTGCTGGATCTCGTATTCGCTGGGGGAGGCGGCCATGCTCCCTGTTGCCAGACTGAGCAAAGGAAACGCCCTGGCACTCGCCATGCCATCCCGCAACATACGGCCTCGGTTAGGCAGGGAAGCCAAGCCTGGCCTGGCTAACACTGATTCGAGCAGGAGAGACGCGCATGTCATGCAGGACGACACCAGTCAATACTGAGGCTTGTCAATCGCGCGCGAGTCTTACCTTTCTTCGCCCAATATTTGCATTACTGGTTATATGCTATGGAATGCAGGATCGGGGCAGCGGTGTCCTTGCGCAGTCACTCCACTTCACCAGGCTGAAGAGCACATCTGTTACATGCGCAGCAGCCCAGTCTTCGGTTCAGGCCGAATTAAAGTCACGGGGATTCTTTTCGCCTTACAGGGCCAACGACGGCACTCGCATAGCGAGGATGGTCTATCCAGCAGTGACGCTTGATAGCACCTCGATCGGGAAGTACTACTACGGAGCGCCTCCAGGCCGGCCGCAGCAACTGGACATCAACCTCTCGGGAGACTCTGACAAGCTTTATCAGGGCCTTCTCTCGTCGCCCGTCTACCTATCTTCTCTTGGGGCCCGGATCATTGAAGCGTGCCCCGACATTGGCGTGGTGAGCTTCAACCACTGGCATGAGGGCGGGGTCCCGGTTGGGTTTTTCCCTGATGCAACAGCTCGCACTTTCCAATGGGTGGACCTTGGAGAAGGACCCCACACTCGTCAGGTCCCAGGGGAAGATGGAATGAATGTCATGCAGTTTGAGTGGGGGTACTACTTCTCACCATGACCATCCTGAGATCCCTCACGGTAATCACTCTGGCCCTGATCTCACTGGAGTGCAGAACGGTGCTTTCAAACGAGCGCGTCTCTGCCTATGAACATGGCTGAACCTCGCCCAGGATCCCGTTTAGAGTTGGTCATCTAGATGGTCAACGGTATGAAGCAAGTCACGGTGGCGGAGGCCAAGGCCCAGCTTTCGAGCCTGCTCGATGCGGTGGAGAGCGGCCAGCCGGTGGTGATCACCCGCCGCGGCAAGGCCATCGCTGAGCTGGTGCCCAGGCATGCGGTGCGCGATCTCCTGCCCCAGCTTCAAGCTCTGCGGGACTCCCTGCCCCGTCAGGCCACCAGCGGCGTGGAGACCATGCGCGCGCTGCGGGATGAAGCCGCCTCCTGATGCTTTATGTCGATACCTGCGTGCTGCTGGCGGCTCTCACGCCGGAAGCCCACTCAGGCAGCGCAGCGGCCTTTCTTGAGCAGGCCACAGCACCACTAGCGATCAGCCCTTGGAGTGCCACCGAGCTCCATTCCGCTCTCGGACTCAAGGTGCCCACCAAGGCCCTGAGCCCGTCGCAGGCCGAGGCGGTGCTGCTGGGCTTTGAACGGAGCCTGGCCCCAGGTCTTCTGATGCTGGAGGTGGAACCGCAGGACTTCCGTAATGCCAATGCCTGTCTGCGCGGCTGGACCACGGCCTTGCGGGCGGCCGATGCGCTGCACCTGGCGATCGCCTCCGGACGGGGCGCCACCCTTTGCAGCCTGGATGCCCCGTTTGTGCTGGCGGCCCAACAGCTGGGGCTTGATGCCCAGCTGATTGGGGCTGATGAAACCTCCATTCAGACCTGAAGGCCACGCTGCCGGGCCGCCCAGACATGCTTGGCCCAGCCTGGTTTGTAGCCCCGCTCCTGCTCCCGCTGCTGCAACTGCTCAAAGGTGCGGCAGCCGGCCGAGGGCGATCGGCGGCGTGGCCGCTGCTGCTGGCGGGGCTTGGGCCGGTGGGCACCGGCGACGATCTCGACCAGCTCGCCCTCGAGCTGCTGGAGCCCGCGGCGCTGTTCATCGCGCTCCTCACTCAGGAATAGGTGGCCGCAGTCGGGGCACTGCTGGGCCGCGCTGGGGCAGCTGCAGAAACAGAGTGGGCAGTCCTTGATCGGAATCGAGACACCCTCCGGCCGGCGGCGGCCAGCCAGATTCCACTCCCGCTCGTCGGTGGGCAGGCCGTGGCGATGGGCATTACCGACGTGATCGAGGATTACCGCCTCGCGCTTGCCCGGGGCAGGCCGCAGGGCCCGGCCGACCATCTGCAGGTACAGGCTCAGGCTGGCGGTGGGGCGCATCAGGATCGCCCCGCCCACCGAGGGGATGTCGGTGCCCTCGGAAATGATCATGCAGCTGGTGAGCACATCCACCTCGCCGGTGCCCAGTCCGGCGATCAAGCGCCTCCTCTCCTCGGCCGGGGTGCCGCCACTGACCGCCGCGGCGCGAATTCCCTCAGCGCGGAAAGCACAAGCCAACTGCTCGGCGTGCTGGATCGTGCAGCAGAAACAGATCGCCGTGGCCGGGTGCAGCCGGCGCCGGTAGTGCGACACCGCATCGCCGATGGCGGCCCGATCGCCAAAGGCGCGGGCTGCCTGCTCCAGGTCGAACTCGCCCATCCGGCGCCGAAGTTTGCTGTTCCGTGCCCCTGGCCAGGAGAAGACTCTGGGGCGGGCCAGCCAGCCCTGCTCCACCAGCCAGGCCGCTGAGGGCCCCAGCACCAGGGCCTCAAAGAAGCCGCCCGCTTCCACTCCGAGCCCCTTGCCGTCGAGGCGCTCGGGAGTGGCGGTCTTGCCGATCAGGTGGGCGCCTGGCCAGGCGTTGATGATCCGGCCCCAGACATTGCCGGCCACCAGGTGGTGGGCCTCGTCCTGAATGATCAGATCCGGCGCCGGCAGCTGAGCCAGGCGCCGCACCACGGTCTGCACCGAACCCACCGCCACCTGCCGCCCCTGGAGCTGGTGACCGGGGGCGATCAGGTCGGGCTCAAGGCCCCAGGCCCGCACCGTGGCGCTGAGCTGCTCAATCAGCTCGGCCCGGTGGGCCAGCACCAGCACCCGCCGGCCCTTGCCGGCTGCGCCGCGGGCGATCGCGCCGATGGTCTGGCCCTTACCGGCGCCTGTGGGCATCACGGCGCAGACCCGCTTGTTGGATTTGAGGGCAGTGCGGAGGTCGGCCAGGAGCTGGAGCTGGTAGTCGCGCAGGACGATCGGGGCCATGGAGACGACTGGATGCTTGGCGCTGATCAGCGCGGGCTGACACTGCTCAACTTACCAAGCCTTGTCCTGTGCGCTTAGGCTCTACTGCAGACTCCTAGCGAACATGGCCTTCTTCGCATCACCTCTGAGCTTCTCGATCACCGAGGAGCAGCTGACTTGGCTTGACCAGCGCCGCCGGCACGGCGCCCTCAGCCGCTCGGCGGCGCTGCGCCAGGTGCTGGATGCCGCCATCGCCGCTGAGCAGAGCGCCAAAAGCTCCCCGCCTGTTGCTTCCGGGACCGCGCTTGTTGGCCAGCGCTGACCCGAGGCGATCACCATGGCCACCGATGTCCTTGCGGCGGCCAGTGGCCGCTGGAGCGAAATCCTTGAGGCACTGGCCGCTCTGCCCCCCGAACAACTGAGCAACCGCCATCAGCCCTGCCCCATCTGCGGCGGCAGGGACCGCTACCGCTTTGATGACCGCGATGGCAGCGGCTCCTGGTTCTGCAACCAGTGCGGCGGCAAGGACCACATGGGCGGCGGTGGCTCCGGGATGGACCTGCTGATGCGGGTCAGGAGCTGGAGCTTTGGCCAGGCCTGCGAGGAAGTGGAGCGCTATCTGGGCCTCGTGTCTGAGCTGGATGCGCCACACCGGCCCAAGGCCAGCGCTTCCTCGAATGGCTCATCCGGCAGACCAGCAGCGGCATCGGCTGCCGGCCTCCCCGGCCATGGCGGTCGGCCCTGGCGGCAGCCCGAACTGCCGCCGCCGGAGGCCCCGCCGCCTGTTCTGGAGCAGGGCGCCATCACCCAGTGGTGCTACCGGGACGCCAGCGGCGCCCAGCTGTTCTGGATCCAGCGCCTCTGCGGCGGCCGCAGCGGCCGCAAGGCCTTCCTGCATCGCGTCTGGCTGGATGGCTGCTGGCACCGGCCCAGTCGCCGCGACCCCTTTTCCTGTGAGTGGCCTGCGCCCCGGCCCCTCTACGGCCTGCCGGGCCTGAGCGAACGGCCCGACGCTCCTGTGCTGGTGGTGGAAGGGGAGGGCACAGCCGATGCGGCAGCGCTGCACTTCCCGCAGCATGTGGTGATCAGCTGGCCCAACGGCACCAACGCCACCGCCAAGGCCGACTGGAGTCCGCTGGCGGGGCGATCGATGACGCTCTGGCCCGATGCCGATGCACCGGGCCGTAAGGCGATGCAACGCCTCGCCCCACTTCTGGCAGAGCAGGGCTGCCTGGTGCAGCTCGTGGAGCCGCCGGCCACGGTGCCCGAGGGCTGGGATCTGGCCGATGCCGACTGGACGCCGGCGCAAGCGGCCGAGCGCCTGCAGGCATGGCTCATGCCTTTGCCGGCTGATGAGGCAAAAGGGAGCACGGGTCATGCGGCCGCTGACAGCACCGCCACCGGCAGCGAGCCCCCGCCCCCCACTGGCCGCGCAGCTCCGTTTCAGTGCCTCGGCTACGACAGCGAGGCCAACTACTACCAGCCCAGCAGCACCGGCCAGATCCTGCGGCTGGGCCGCTCCTCTCACACAGCCACCCAATTGGTGGCCCTGGCTCCACTGCGCCACTGGGAGACCCTTTACCCGAGCCGCACAGGCGTGAACTGGGCGGCGGCGGCCAGCGACCTGCATGAGCGCTCCGCCGCCACCGGCATGTTCGCCCCGGAGCGCATCCGCGGCCGTGGCGCCTGGTGGGACAGCGGCCGCACCGTGCTGCACCTCGGTGACCGGCTGATCACCCCGGACGGGGAGCACCCGATCACCGAACCCTTCCCCTCGCGGCACATCTACCAACGCCTCAAGCGCCTCCATGGGCCCGGTGGCGTGGAACCCCTGTCGGTGGAGGACGCGGCCGTGATCGTGAACATCGCCAACCGCTTCCGCTGGGAGGTGCCCGCCTCCGGCACCCTGCTGGTCGGCTGGGTGGTGCTGGGCCCGATCTGCGGTGCCCTGCCCTGGCGGCCTCACCTGTGGCTCACCGCCGGCGCGGGAACGGGCAAGAGCGCGATCCTCGATCGCTTCGTGGTGCCACTGCTCGGGGACTTCGCCCTGGTGGTGAGCGGCGCGACGACGGAAGCGGGTCTGCGGCAGACGATCTGCTGCGACGCCGTGCCGGTGGTCTTCGATGAAGCGGAGAGCAACGAGAAAGGCGACCAGCAGCGCATGCAGGCGATCCTCTCGCTGGCGCGGGTGGCCAGCAGCGAGAGCAGCGCCGCCATGCTCAAGGGTTCACCCAGCGGTGAGGTGAGCCGCTACCGGGTGCGCTCGATGTTCCTGCTCAGCTCGATCGCCACCGCCCTCAAGCAGGGTGCTGACAAGAGCCGCTTCGCCCAGCTCACCCTGCGCAGCCCAAGCGACATCCCCAAGCAGGAACGGGAAGCCCACTGGGCGTCCCTCGACCGTGATCTGGACTGCCACATCACCCCGGAGCTCAGCCGGCGCCTGATCGCCCGCACCGCCGGCCTGATCCCGATGATCCGTCAGGCCGCCGGGGTCTTCACCCGCGCGGCGGCGCGGCACTTCGATTCCCAGCGCCTTGGCGATCAGTACGGCACGCTGCTGGCGGGCGCCTGGTCGCTGCTCAGCGATGTGGCCCCCACAGAAGCCGAGGCCGAGCTCTGCATCGCGGCCCATGAGTGGGACAGCTACAGCCAGAGCACCGAGATCCCCGATGAGCGGCGCTGCATCCAGACGATCCTGCAGCGGCCGATCCGGGTGGAGACCAATGACAAGCCTCTGACCCGCACGATCGGCGAGCTGGTGGATCTGGCCACCAGCCGCGACAGCTGCATCGAGATCTCACCGGATCTGGCCGATCAGACCCTGGCCCGCCATGGCCTGCGGGCCGAGCCGGATCGCCTGCTGGTGAGCAACACCGCCAAGGCGATCGAGCAGATCCTCAGTGACACCGCCTGGGTGAACAGCTGGCCGGTGGTGCTCTCCCGGCTGCCTGGTGCGGTGCGCTCTGGCCCCGTGCGATTCCGCGGCGCAGGGATGGTCACCCGCGCCGTTGCGATCCCCCTCACCTCTCTGTGACAGCCGATGCGTCACGCCATGGGCCCCCGGAACACCATCAGTCACAGCGAGAACGGTTGCGGCATCTGGGTTTGCGGCATGCGTGACGGTGTGACGGTTCTGGCGACGCAGAGCCCCCCTTACAGAGATCAAGAGGAATCCCCCTCTCTAGTGATCCATCTTCTGCTGCTTGCTAAAGCTTCTATGCCTCTACAGATGGTTACCTCGTTACAAGGGGCTCCAACCCTGCTTCCGGCCAGGGATCTCGGTTGTGACGCCCTCCGTCACCAGCCGTTGCAGCCGAAACGGCCATGCTGACCAGCACCTGGCTCGATCCGATCCCCGGCCTGTGGCGAGAGGAGGCCGCCCACCGCTACTGGCTCGGCGATCACCTGTTTCCGGTGTCGATCACCGGCGTGCTGGCCCATGGCCTCAGCAGCACCGCCAAACGGGCGATTGAGGCCAAGCGGCCGGTCTGGGAACCACGCGGCACCACCGTGCACTCGGCCCTGGAGCACTACAGCCAGGCCCGCTTCCTGGTGGGCCGCAGCCCAGAGCAGGCTCTACTGGCCATCGAGCAGCTGCCGGGGCACCACCGCTACCGGGACTGGATCTTGCCGCTGCTGCAGCTGCTGCTCTGGGACGAGGTGCAGGTGATCGCCAGCGAGCGGCTCAGCTGCTGCCTCACCCGCAACCTGGCCGGGGGCTTCGATGGGGCCTATGCGTCACCGGCTCTCAGTGACCGCTGGGGCCACGAGGTGCGGGTGCTCTACGACCTCAAGACCCTCTCGGCCCATGGCCGGCCCTACTCCACCGCCGCCCAGCTGGGGGGCTACATGGTGCTCGAGGCTGCCCAGGGAAACCACTACGACCTGGGCCAAACGCTCTGGAGCAAGCCGGGCGAGGCCGCTCCGAGCACCTTTTACAGCCGTGAGCAGTGCCTGGCGGCCTGGGCCGCCGCCTGGAGCCGCTACTGCCTGGCCCGCAGGCCCTTCTGATCCGCCAGCAGACGCCGATAGGAATTAACAGCCGCTGTGATTGCGACTCTCAGAGCAGAGCCAATACACTGATCTGAGCACCAGGCTGTGTTTTCCTGGCTTGCTTGTTGTTGTGCCGGCCGTCATGACCACCGCCCCCGTCGCTGCTTCTCCATCCGCACCGGCAGCGGAGCCGATCGACGCCCTGCTGGATGCCGTCACCGCGCTCAAGGCACAGCAGAAGCAGCTGGAGCAGCAGCTCGAACCCCTGCTGGAGGCGCTCAGCGCGGCGATGGACGCCGGTGAGCTGGATCCCTCCTTCTCCCACAACGACTGGGCCTTCTGCCACAACCCCGGCCGGCAGAGCTACGACTTCCCGCCGGCGGTGCAGCAGATCGAGCAGCAGCTCAAGGCTGCCCGTGATGCAGCGATCCAGCAGGGCAGCGCGACGGAGAAGCGCGGCAAGCCCTTCTGGACCATCCGCCCCCCGAAAGCAGCAGCCCTGCCGATCTGAGCTCCATGCCGCCCTGGACCGCTCCTCCGACTCCAGATCCGATCGAGGAACTGCGCTCCGCTGCCAACGCAGAGGATGACGACGGCCAACCGCTGTATGAACCGACCGATCCGGCCAGGCCGATCGGGCACGCCAATCCTCCACGCCGGCCCAGAGGCATCGCCACACAGCGGCCGCCGAGGCCCTCGCGGCTTGAGGTCGAACGTCGCATCGCCGAGGCGCAGTTGTGGATCGCCCAGCGGATTCCGCTGGTGGTGATCTACGAAAAAGGTCGTGAAAGCTGGGGGGTGAACAACAGCCAGACGATCAACAGGTATCTCAACCTCGCGCGCGAACGCATGGTCGAGGAACTGATCTCCGATCGCAAGCGTCACCAGGCCGAGCAGATCTATGCCCTGATGGATTGCGCCCGCCGCGCTGCGGACGCCGAGCAGTTTTCTGCTGCCGTCGGGGCCCATCGGGTGATCGCTGAGATCGCCGGGATGCTGCGCGCTCCGGCCAAGCCGTACGCGGAACGGCCATGACGCTGGCGCTGCCCCGCTCCCCACAGGCCCTCATCTGGGCGGGGCGCCCTGTTGATGGCGGCCTGCTCCATGGCCCGCACCACCCGGACCCCTGGGCTGATCCTGGTGTGCTGGCCTACCGCGATCCCGACCTGCTCTCCGCTGGTGCTGGGCCGCTCTCGCTGGAGCAGTTCATCGCCCTGGCCTATCCCCGCTACGCCTTCCACCGTTGGGCGCGGGTGCTGATCGCCCTGCTGCAGGCCATCGCTGATGGCGAGCTCTCGCGCCTGATCGTCACCTGCCCGCCCCGACTTGGGAAATCGCTCTTGGTTTCCAAGCTGTTCCCCGCCTACTTCATCTACCGCCACCCCCATCTGTTCGCTGCCATCGCCAGCTACTCCGGGGAACTGGCCTACGCCCATTCCCGGGAGGCGCGGCACTTCTACCGCGTCACCGGCAATCCGCTCTCGAAGGATTCCGCCGCCGTCGGCAACTGGCTGACGCCCGAGCGTGGCGGCTGCATTGCCGCCGGCGTGGATGGACCCTTCACAGGCAAGGGCTACTCGCTCGGCATCATCGATGACCCCTACAAGGGCCCGGCCGATGCCGGCTCCGCACGGGTGCGTCAGCGGCTGGTGGAGTGGATCAAGGCCGTCTGGTTCCTGCGCGCTGAACCCCAGTTCATCGACGCGGGGGAGGGCGCCCTGCAGCGCAACCTCTCGGCTCAGGTGATTGTGCTCACCCGTTGGGACCACGAGGACCTGATCGGCTGGCTGCTTCAAGAGGAAGCCGGCGATGCCCCCCACAGCTGGCACCTGCTCAACCTGCCGGCGATCGCTGAGCACCCGGCTGACCGGCAGATCTTCCCGCCGACCTGCACCGTCGAGCCCGACTGGCGCCGGGCCGGTGAAGCGCTCTGCCCTGAGCGCTTTCCGCTCTCCGAGCTCCTCAAGATCCGCTCCCGCTCTGGCTCCTACTGGTGGCAGGCGCTCTACCAGCAGCGCCCCTCCCCGGCCACCGGCTCGATCTTTCTGCGCCAGTGGCTGCGGCCGCCCTTCCCGCGCAGCAAGCCCCGCCGCTATGCGCCGCTGGTGCTCTCCTGCGACCTCTCTTTCAAGGGAGAGGAGGACTCCGATCACTGCGGCTTCGTGCTGATGGGTCTGCTCACGCCTGAGCTCGACCAAGGCGAACCCCAGAGGGGCAAGCCCAAGCCCAAGACCAGCCCCCAGGAGCTGGAGATCGAGGTGCTCTGGGCCGCCCGGCATCGCTTCGGGTTGCCGGAGACGATCCGATTCCTGCTCTCCTCCCTTGCCGCCCTGCACCACCAGGGCCTCAAGCCCGATGCGGTGCTGATTGAGGACGCCGCCAACGGCCCGGCGGTGCTGCAGATGCTGCGCCGCAAGGTGCCGGGCCTGCTGCCGATCCCAGCGCGCGGCAGCAAGACATTCCGCGCCCATGCCGTCGCGCCCCTGCTGGAGGCCAGCCAGGTTCGCTTTCACCCCCGCGCCAGTCAGCTCACCGAGGAGCTGCCGCGCTTCCCGAAAGGGTCCAAGGATCTGGTCGATGCCTTTGGCCACGGTGCGCTGTGGCTGGAAACCCGCTACTGGCGAGGCCTGGGTATCAAGCGGGATCCGCTGCCGATGCTGCTGACGCGGTGATCGATGCACCAACTCGCGCTGCCGATCCCGATCGTTACTGCACCGGCCGAGCGGTGCTCTCGCTGCCGCCGTCGTGCTGCCTCAGAGCCCCACCAGGGAGATGAGCAGCTCTCCCTCAGCCTCCGGCACTGCCGCCCGCGGCCCCGTCGACACCGGCCGAGCAACCCGAACGCCGCTGCCCATGCCTTGGCGCTGGCGCACCTGGATCTGGCTGACAAGATAGCCGGCAACTTCGCCCGCCGCACCACCCATTCCTTTGATGATCTGCGCCAACTCGCGGTGATCGGGCTGCTCAAGGCAGCAGCTCGCTTCGATGGGACGGGCGGTCGCTCGTTTCGGCCCTACGCCCGCACCTATGCCAACGGCGAGATCACCCACTACCTGCGGGACCATGGCTTTGCGATCAAGGTGCCCCCGTCCTGGCGTGACCTCTATGCCAGTGGGCAGAAGCTGCTGCGGGAGGGTCTGCCGCCCCATGTCGTTCCGGAGCGACTGGGGATCACAGCTGAGCGTTGGCGGGAGATCCAGGACGCCTGCTCGATCACGGTGATTGCGCTTCAGCCGGAGAGCTGAGGTCTGGAGACAAGTTATGGCCAGCTCATGGCTTTTCCTGACCCTGACAATGAGTTTCAGGCAAGAAGATCCTGCTGTCAAAGCCGACATGTTGGCAGCCTGTCCACTCCAGTGGCTTGTTCGGAGGTGTCGCTACCACATAGGGAGCATTGACCAACCTTTCCCTGATGAAAGAACCCTCAAGCCCCCAACTGCCCCTCAGCGCTTGTTCGTTATTCCTCGCCAAAGGCACTGCCCACGCACAGGCCCACGACAACCCTGCTTTGGAGCATTCCTGCCCATTCTGTTCAATGACGCACTCTTTAAGTGATTGAATTCTTATCTCTGTCATTGACAGCCGTAACGGCGATCATCACCCTCCTTGGCTGTGATCATGGCGGTGATGCGCGTCACTGACGTGGGCATGCTCGTGTTCAATCGGGGCATGCTGATGCTCATGGGCATGCCAGTAAGCCCTTTGTGGCTTGGCTGGGCCGTTGTCATCGCCAGGGTGGTTGTGGCTGTGGTGGGGGTCACCGCCGGCGGGGTCGTGGCGGTGACGGTGGGCATGGTGGAGCGCCTGGTGCCGATGCCAGTGGGAATGGTCTTCCTTGAGCAGCAGGCCGACGCCGAGAAGCATGGCGGCTGACGCCATCGCCATGCCGCTGGTGAAGGCCTCACGCAGCACCAGCAGGGAGAACAGCAGCCCCACGAAGGGAGCTGTGGAAAACACGAGAGCTTCGCGGGCCGCGCCCAGGTGACGAAGCGCCAGCAGATCCAGCCAGATCGAGAGCCCATAGCCGACACTGCCGATGGCCAGCACCGCCAACAGAGCCGGCCAGGTCGGCAGCGTCTGGCCGACCGCGAGGGCCAGCAGGAGCATGGGGCCTGAAGCCCCGATCGCCTTGAGCAGGGCGATCTGCAGGGGGTCGCGCAGGCTCAGGCGCTGGCTCAGGTTGTTGTCGATCCCCCAGGCCAGGCAGGCGCCGGCGATCAGCAGGGTGCCCTGCAAGGTGGCTCCGTGCAGAGAGCCCTCCGTGAGCAGCACGGCACCAGAGAGAATCAACACGGCCGCGATCAGCCCCCTGCGGCTGAGGTGCTCACGGCCGATCAGCACCGCGATCAGCAGCGTGAACACCGCTTCCAGATTCAGCAGCAGCGAGGCGGAGCCCGCCGAAAGCAGGGTGAGACCCTGGACCAGGCAGATCGGACCAACCATCCCCCCCAGAACGGTGAGCCCCAGCAGCGGTGACAGATCACGGCGCTGAACCGGTGACTCCTGCTGCTGATGACCACGGAACCCCCGCACCACCAGCAGTGCGAAGGCGGCTCCGGAGTAAAGCAGAGCGGCGATCATCAGCGGCGAACCTGCACCGCTGACCACGCTGATCAACGGAGCGCTGAGCCCGAAGAACACAGCGGCCAGCAGGCCGGCGACCAGCCCCCGCCGCTGGGGGTTCGCCATGGCACTCGAGGCAGGACTTCGGATCATGGGATCAAGCCTCGCGCACACCTGGCTTGAGACGGGGAAGCAACCAGCCACCGAAACGGGCGTAAAGGGCCGGCAGCACCAGCAGGGTGAGGATGGTGGAGGTGATCAAGCCACCCAGCACCACAATTGCCAGCGGTTGGAGGATCTCGTTGCCCGCTCCGAAGGCCAGGGCCAGCGGCAGCGTGCCCAGAGCCGAGGTCAGGGCCGTCATCAGGATCGCGTTGAGGCGCTGCAGGCTGCCGGCGCGGATCACCTCCTTGAGCTCCATCCCTTCCGCGTGGCGGCGGTTGTAGTTGTCCACCAGCAGCAGGCCGTTACGGACCGCCACCCCGAAGAGGGTGATGAACCCGATCAGGGAGGCCACGGAGAGCACCCCTCCGGTAAGCAAGATCGCCACCAAGCCACCGACCAGAGCCAGGGGCAGGTTGAGCAGGATGGCGATCGTGGCCGGTAGTGATTTCACGGACACGAACATCAACACGGCGATCACCAACATGGCCAACAGGCTGTAGATCACCAGGTTGGCGGTGGCCCGCTCCTCCGATTCGAACTGACCGCCGTAGCGGATCAGATAGCCGCTGGGCAGTTTGATCTTGCTGTCGATGGTCTTCTGGATGTCGCCGACGACCGTTCCAAGCGCCCGGCCGCTGACGTTGGTGGACACCACGATCAAGCGGGAAACATCCTCCCGATTCACCACATTGGCGCCCAGGCCGTAGTCGATGCGGGCCAGGCTTCCCAGCGGCAGCATGGTGCCGGCGGGGGTGGCGATCGGTATGGCACGCAGCGCATCGAGGCTGTTACGGGAGTCCTCGGGCAGCATCACCACCACATCGGTGCGATCGGTGCCGTCGCTCACCACCTGGCCCACGGTCTTGCCGTTGAGGGCGACCTCCACCGCTTCGGCAAGCTGCTGCATCGACAGCCCGTTGGCCGTGGCGGCCTGGCGATCGAAGGCGATCTGCACCTGCTGGATCGGCAACTGGGGTTCGAGCTGCAGATCCACCACCCCCTGGATCGGCTCGATCGCATCACGCACCTGCTCACCGATCCTGCGCAGCTCCGCCAGATCAGGCCCGTAGATCTTGATCGCGATCGCGCTGCGAACCCCCGAGAGCACCTCATCCATGCGGTGGGAGATGAAGCCGCCAATGTTCGGGGCCACCCCGGGCAACTTCAGGAAGGCCTCTCGTAGCTGGGCGATGGCAGCAGGGCGATCCTTCATCGCCTGATCACTCAACTCCACATCCACATGGGCCAGGTTGACGCCTGCTCCATCGGCATCTCCAGGGGCCCGCCCGGTCCGTACCTGCACCCACTCGAAGAGGGGGCTTGATTTAAGGGTGTTGGACAAGGCCAAACCGGCGCGGTTGGTCATCTCCAGCGACACGCCGGGGTAGAGCACCATCGAGTTCACCAGGGATTTCTCGCGGAACTCCGGCAGAAACACCCGCCCGAGGCTGGGCAGGATGGCGCAGGCCACCACCACGAGCGCCAACGCTGCGGCCAGCACCCGTTTGGGGGAGATGAGCGCCATCTCCAGCAGGGGCCGGTAGCTCCGCTCCGCCCAGGTGGCGATCCAGGTGTTCTCGGCGGGGAGACGCGTTTTGGCCAGCAGGATCGCGCAGAGCGCTGGCGTGAGCGTGAGCGCCACCAGGCTGGAGGCCGCGATCGAGAACAGGTAGGCAAGGCCCATCGGCGCGAAGATCCGCCCTTCCACCCCCGTGAGGCTGAAGATCGGCGCGAAGACCACCACGATGATCAGGGAGGAGAGGAGCACCGGTTGGCGCACCTCCACCGACGCCTCGAACACCACCTGCAGCGGATTCCTGGGATGGGCGACCACCTGGTTCTGGCGCAGCCCCGTGTAGACGTTCTCCATGTCGACGATGGCGTCGTCGACCACCGAGCCGATGGCGACCACCAAGCCACCGAGGGTCATGGTGTTGATCTCCAGCCCAAAGGCGCGCATCAGCATCAGGCCGATCACCAGCGACAGCGGGATGGCACTGAGGGTGATCACGGCGGTGCGCCAGTTCATCAGGAACAGCACCATCACCACCGAAACGATCACGATCCCTTCGATCAAGGAAGCGCTGACGTTCTTGATCGCTGTGTCAATGAAATTGGCCTGCCGGAAGGTGCGCTTCACCTGGATGTCACCCGGGAGGGTCTTGCTGAGGGCGGCGATCCGCTCCTCCACCTCACGGGTGACTCTGGGGGTGTCGATGTCGGGCTGTTTGTTGATCATCAGCACCACCGCCGGCTTGCCGTTGAAGCTGCCATCGCCGCGCTTGAGGGCGCTGGCCAGCCGCACTTCGGCGACATCACCGAGCCGGAGCGATTGCCCTTTGCTGCCTGTCACCACGGAATCGGCCAGATCCTCGCTGCTGCTCGCCTGGCCGCTGGCGCGGATCAGCTTCTCCTGCCCGCCGGCGATCAGAAAGCCGCCGGGGGCGTTGGCACTGGCGGCAGCGGCCGCCTCGGCCACGGCCTGCAGCGACACATTGCGGGCCTGAAGTTGCTGGGGGTCGATCTGGATCTGCTGCTGGGCCTCCTCACCGCCGTAGAGGGTCACCTGGGAGACACCGGGCACCGCCAGAATCTGGTTGTTGAAGGTGGTGGCGACGATCCGGCGCAGCTCCATCGGCGTGGTGGGGCCGCCGCCCTTCAAGGTGAAGGCGTACTGCAGGATTGTGCCCAGCGGCGACACGAGCGGCGAGATGGCCGGGGCGCTGGCATTGGCGGGTAGTTCCGCCTCGATCTGCTGCAGGCGTTCCGCCACCGATTGGCGTGCCCTGTTGATGTCGGCGTTCTGATCAAAGACCACCTGCACCATCGAGAGCCCCACTTTGGAGGAGGAGCGCACGGTTTCCACTCCCGGCAGCCCGTTGACGGCTGACTCGATCGGCACGGTGATGCGTTGTTCCACCTCTTCTGGTGCCAGGCCATCAGCGGTGGTCTGCACATCCACCTGGGGAGGGGCGAACTGGGGAAAGACATCCAGGGGCATCCGGCTGATGATCGACAGACCCCAGAGGGTGATCAAGATGGCGGCAACAACAACCAGCCAGCGCCTGGCGATGGAAGTCCGCAGCGTCTGGTTGAGCAGGCGTTCAAACATGGGAGTGGCTTGGGAGGCGGGAGTGAGCGACAGGTTCGGGAATCAGTTCTTCTTCCCCAGCCGCGAGACCACGACCACACCGCCAATCACGATCACTACGCCAGCGGCCCCGATCACCAGGGGGTTGAGTCCTGCGTCTGCCGAGGGCGTTGCTGCGGCTGGAGTTGCAGGGGCGTCAGAGGCAGCGGCGGGGACTTCCCCACTGGCTGAGGTGGCGCTCTGGCTTTTCTTGGACTCGGCGTAAAGCGAGAGGGCTCCCTGGGTCACCACGTCGTCTCCCGGCGAGAGGCTGCCGTCGGTGATTTCGATCTGATCGCCCTTGCTGGCGCCGGTCTTGAGGAACACCGGGTCGTAGGTGGTGCCGCTTTTCACGAACGCCAGGGGCTTGCCATCCGCGTCCACCACCGCGGCGACGGGAATCAAGACCACGCCGCCGGCTTCTGTGGCAGGTGCGGTGGTGATGCCCAGCAGGGAATCGATCTCCGCGCTGGCCTTCACCTGGCGCACATTTCCCTGCTGCTGAAACTCATCGCCGTGCCCCACGTGGGCCATGGCAGGGCTGAGACCACCGAGCGCCAGGGTTCCGAGGCTAAGGCTGGTGGCCAAAAGAAAGGCGCGCATGCTGCTGCTGCCGCAAGGGCAGAACAAGGACCCGCAGAGGATGCCGCAGGGGGGATGAAAAACAGGTGAAACCGCATGCGCTGCCTAGGATCAGCCCCATTCGCACCCCTGGCCCAGGCCCATGCCCCTGCGCATCCTGTTGGTGGAGGACGAAGCGGAGCTGGCCGGGGCGATTCAGGCGGTGCTCAGGGCCGAGCAGCATGTCGTCGATCACGTGGCGGAGGGCCTGGGGGCCTGGAGCCTGCTGCGCAGCGAGCTGGCCACCTACAACCTGCTGATCGTCGATTGGATGCTGCCGGGCCTTTCCGGGGTGGACCTCTGCCGGCGGCTGCGCGGGGCTGGCCTCACCCTGCCGGTGCTGATGCTCACGGCCCTGGCCGATACCCGCCACCGGGTGCAGGGCCTTGATGCCGGCGCAGACGACTACCTGAGCAAGCCCTTCGCGATGGAGGAACTACTGGCGAGGATCCGGGCGCTGCAACGCCGCCAGCCCAATTACCGCGAGCCACTGCTCAGTTCCGGGCCTTATGTGCTGGATCCGGCCGAGGGCTGCCTCACCGTTCAGCGGGGAGAGGAAGCCACCAGGATCACCCTGTCCGCGAAGGAACTCCAGCTCATGGCCTACTTCATGGAGCATCCGCAGGAGATCATTCCTGGAGCGCGGCTGCGGTCCCAGCTCTGGTCGCTGGATGAGGATCCGATCAGCAATGTGGTGGCGGCCCAGGTGCGTCTGCTGCGGCGCAAGATCGCCAGTTACGGGCTGCCCTGTCCGATCGAAACCGTCCCCTCGAAGGGGTATCGGTTCGATCCAGAGCCTTAGAACACTCGCCATGGTTAGGCCTGGTCCCATCTCCCGCAGCCGCCTGCGACTGGCGGCTGTCTACCTGGCGGTGATCGGGGTGATCCTCTACGGCGCTGGACTTGGCATGTTTGGCCTGCTGATGCGTGCCAACTGGTCCGCCCTTGAGCGGGAGGTGGAAACCCTTGCCGGCACCTTGCATGACAGTCTCAAGCCGTTGTTGCCGGAAGAAGCCAGGCCCTCTCCCCAGCTAGCCGCAGTGCTTCCCGGTCTTTGTCTGGTAGGCGATCCCTGTCCGTCGCCCCCTTCGCTGATGTCGCGTCATGCCGAGAGCGTGACGGACCCGGAGCGGTTCTACCTGCGACTGCTGGATCCAGGTGGCGTTCTGATCGCCCATTCCCCTGGATCACCAAGTCGTTCGCCACGAGCCAAGGCTGAACGCCCCGGCCCCGCCTGGTCCGTGGTGGCGGGGCTAGGGGGCGAGCGCTTTCTGCAGTATTCGATCCACCTGCACCATTCCCACACGCCAGCGCACCCTGGCGCGAATGCGCAGGAGTTGGATTGGGGGTACCTGCAAATCGGACGCAGCTTGCGCGGGCTCGACGCAGAGCGGGAACGGCTCTGGTGGGCAACCCAGACGATTGTTGTGCTCGCCCTGTCGGTGGCGGGCCTGGCCAGCTGGTGGCTGTCGGGTCTGGCGATGCGGCCTCTGCTGGCGGCGTACCGGCAGCAGGAGCAGTTCACCGCCGATGCAGCCCACGAACTGCGCGCACCTCTGGCAAACCTGCTGGCTGTGGTGGAGGCCCACAAGACGCAACTGTCAGCTGACCCCCTCGCTGGGGAGCGCGCGCTGGCGGTGGTCTACGGGCAGGGTCAGCGGCTGAGCCGCTTGATCAGTGACCTGCTGCTGCTGGCCCGACTCGATGGTCCCGAGGCCGGAGCGGGCCTGCAGTCCTGCTCCTTGACACAGATCGCGCGCGATCTGCTGGAGGAGACCAGCGAGGGGGCGTCGATTGCCGAGGTGCAGCTCCGCCTGCAGGGTGGTGATGACGATCTCCAAGTATTGGGAGTGGAATCGGAGCTCTATCGGCTCGTGTCCAACCTGCTCTTGAACGCGATTCAGTACACGCCCCCAGGCGGGGAGGTGGTGCTGCGTCTGAGGCGAGTGGGAAGTCATGGGCTGCTGGAGGTGCAGGACAGCGGCATCGGCATCAATCCAGCCGATCAACAACGCATCTTCGATCGCTTCTTCCGCAGTGATCCCGGTCGTTCCCGCGGTCAGGGCGGCACCGGCCTTGGCCTCTCGATCGTGGCCTCGATCGTGCGCCGCCATCACGGACAGATCTCCGTGGCTTCAGTGCCGGGTTCCGGAAGTGTCTTCACCGTGAAACTGCCGATGGCTGGTTGAGGAATGTGGAGGGTTGAGCAGCATTCACTGCCTTGTTGGGGGTGAACGTGGAGATCCCCTTGCCGTCGTGCAGTCACCGGCTGGAAAACGGACAACGCCGTTGGTGACCACTGGATGCCAACCATGGGGCACCCTCCTCGTGGCAATAGCCCACAGCAGCACCCAGCGCTTGGCCAGCAGGAGTCGCAACCGATCCCGCAACAAGTGGCTGCCCCTCTCTCCGCCCGAGGAGCAGGCCCTGGCGGCGGAAGGTAGAGCCCCATTGCAGCAGCCCTGGCGGGAGCACGCCACCCTTCGGTCCCTGCGGGAGCAGCTCCAGCTCTGCTTCGACTGCTGGAACCTGCTCGATGCACCCGGTGGCACCAGTCGCCGGTGCGTCTACCTGCCGCCTGGTGCCAAGGAGCCTGACGCCAATTACCGCAACCGGGTGGAGAACGCCCGCCCGAGCGGCTTCTTTCGCGATGCCCTGCGCACCTATGCCGGGATGCTCTCCTTCCTGGAGTACCTGGCCCTACCGCCGTCACTCCAACGGGTGATCTCCGATGTGGACGGGCGCGGCACCGATCTGGGGGTGTTCCTGTTCATCGCCGATCTGCTGGTGCTACGCGATGGCGGCTGCCTGATCCTGGTGCTGCCGCCCCTGCGGGGCTGGCCGTCGGAAGGTCACCGGCTCGATGCGATCCGCCGTGGTGATCGCCTCTCACTGCCGCGCCTCTCGCTGGTGCCGCGCGGAGATCTGCTCGATTGGCACCTGCCCAGTCCCGACAGCCCGCCGCACCGGCTGAACTGGCGGCAGGACCGCAAGGCGCCGCAGCCGCCGCTCTACGACAGCGCCATCCCGGTGCATCACCTTGGCCCTGAGGGTCTGGGACGTGATGGTGCCGATGGCTTCACGGCGCCACGGCTCGAGGACTGGCTGTACCACCAGGCGACCCTTGGTGACGACGGCTTGGCCGTCGAAACCTTCGCCGCTGTGCCCAACAGCGCGGCGGCCAGCGGCAGGGCCGCAAGCGTCTATGGCAGCAGCGGCCACACCGCCCAACGGCTCGGCCCGCCGTTGCTATTGCCTCGCCAGCACACCATGCCGGTGGTCTGGTACGCCGCTGATGGAGCGGCCTTTGGCGAGGGCGATCTGCCCCACCTGGGCCTGGCCAACCAGTACCTCACCCACTACCGGCTCAAGAGCGAATACGAGGACCTGCTCTCGCGCTGCGCCCTGCCGGTGGGGGTGCGCAGCGGCCTGGTGGATCAGTACGGCTTCCAGCGCAGTGAGGACGGCGAGGCCCGCGCCCCCGAGCAGCTGGTGCTCTCCACCTCCACCTTCATGGACCTGCCGGAAGGGGCGGACTTCAACTGGAAGGAGATCCGCGCCCGCTCACTCGCCGAGCACCGCGCCTACCTGACCCTGCTGGATGAAACCATGCGCCGTGATGCGCTGGTGCCGACCCAGAACCGTGGTGCCGGCCGAAGTGAGACCGAGATTTCGCTCACCGCCGGCCAGGCCTACGCCCTGCTCCAGTCGCTGGCCACCCAGAAGACCTCGGTCTTCGCGACGGTGCTGGAGCACTGGTGCTCCCTCACAGGTGACAGCCTGGTGCCCGGTGCCGGCCTGGCGCTCACCGTGACGCCGCTCACCCCGCCGCTGCGGCCCCAGCCGAGCGTGGGCGAGTGGCTGACGTTGCATGAGCGAGGTGTGATCAGCACAGCTGAGCTGCGCCATCAGCTGTCGCTGGCTGCTGCCCCGGGTGTGGTCAACCCGATCAGCGGCTCGGCGACTGAATCGTTTGCGGTGCCCACACCGGAGCTGAGCTGATGAGCGGCCCACCTGCCAACCCAAACGCCTGGCGCCCCTCGGATCTGGAAGCGATCCGCCGCGCCCTGCTGATCCCCGTCACCGCCTCGGCGCTGCGCGCCATCAATGACGCGATGGCCCAGTTGGAGCGCAGCTATGCCGAGGCGATCCCCGCCGCCAAGGCCTCGCTCGATGCGATTGCCGTGATCGATGCGGGCCTGGCATCTGGCGGCACGCCCGCTGAACCGTTCGTGATCAAGACCACCCGCAAGGCCGCTGCCGGGCCGGTTCCGGCCGAGCTGCCCAAGAAGAAGCTCGATGTGATCGAGTACGCCACTGAGCTGCTGCTGGAGGAGGTGTCGACGGAATACGCCGAACCCACCGCCAACAGCTATGGCCTGAGCTCTGCCACCCAACGGCGCGGCCATGTGGCCAACCTGCTGCTGATCCTGCCGGGTCTGGTCTCCTGGTGCCCGCCGGCGCCGACGCCGTTCTCCGGCACCTTGATCCGCTCCTGATGAGCGCCACACCGGTCACGGCGCTGCAGGAGGTCGCCAATGTGCGGCTGATGCTTGAGCAGCAGCAGCATCCCGGCGCCAAGAACCCGCTGACGGTCTGCCGTCAGGTGATCGATTGCTCGATTCAGCAAACCAAGCTGATCTCCAGCCGCGACAACGGCCCAGGCATCGACACCGGCGACATCCTCTGCGAGGGCTACCTAACCCGCGCCGCCCTGCTGCCGCCAGCCACGCCCCAGTCCAATCCATGGGATTGGCTGGCGGCCGAGCAGGCCTGGCAGACCGCGGGCCTGCGCGCCACCTTCCAGCCGCCACCGGTACCACCAGCAACCGAGGCGCCTCGGCCAACCGCCGTGCAGGTGCCCGCCGAGGGGGTGTGCTGGCTGGGTGATCTCGCCCTGCTCGATACACCGGGTGTGCTGCCGCCCAGCCCCCGCGCTGTGTTGGCTGGCGCGAGCCTGTTGATGATCGGCCAGGCCTATGGGCCCGGCGGCATCGGGCTGCAGGTGCAGCCGGAGCTGGGGGAGGCGATCAGCTTTGCCCTCAAGCCCAACCGCGTGCTGGTGCTGGAGGCCGGCGACAGCTTGAACCTGATCGCCGAGCGCTACGGCACCACCGTGCAGACGCTGCGGGCGGTGAATCCCGATCTGGCCCAGCAGGGGCCGATCACCACGGCGGCTGGCGACACGCTCAACGGGCTGGCCGCGCGTCACGGCACGACCGTCGATTTCTTGCGCAAGCTCAACCCATCGCTGCTGCGCGCCGAGGGCCACACCACCGTGATCGGCGACACGCTCAAGGCCCTGGCCGTGGCGTACGACACGACGGTGGACTGGTTGCGGCTCTACAACCCGGACTACGACCGCTGGCCCCGCAGCGATCCGCTTCCGGTTGGCGTGACACTGGAGGTGCCAGCGATCCGCCCGTCCGACCCGCTGGACGTGGGCCAGGTGCTGCAGGTGCCGCTGATTCGCCCCGCCACGCTGCTCAATGCCGGCGGCTGGATCTACCTGCCGCCCCTGCGAGGCGTGAATGCGGCCGATGACCTCTGGGATCTGGACCTGCCGCCGGATCCTTCGCCCGTCACGCCGTGATGGGGCAGTGGCAATAGCTGGGGTGAGCGCAGCCCGGATAGGGGCGCTCGCTTCAACCACAGCCGTGATGGGTGGACCAATGACCAGACGCCTTCTCCAGGACCTCCGCGTCCTGCAGCAACCGACCGCCGAGCATCAGCAGCTCGTCAGCTACGCGCAGCCGCAGCACTGGCCCAACCAGGAGCCTCCTGCCCAGCCGGACGAGCTGGAGGACGACGACCTCGAGGACGACGACCTCGACGCTGACGAGCCCCTGGACGAACCCGGCGAGGAGGCCCTGGCCTCTCGCCCCGAACCGACCGATGCGCTCAAGGCGGAGCGGCGCAAGACCAACCAGCTGGAGCGGGAGCTGCGCACGATCAAGCGCCAGCTCGCCCAGTTCTCCAAGATCAACCCCGACGAGTACGAGCGCCTCCAGGAGGCCGAACGGCAGAAGGAGCAGCTGGAGCGCGAGATCGCCAGCCGTGAACTCCAGCTCGAGGCCGCCGCCGCCCGCAAGGTGAAGGCCGCCGCCAAGGAACGCGATGAGGCGCTCCAGGACGTGCAGAACCTGCGCAAGGAGCGCCTGCTGGAGCGGCTGTTCGTCGACGCCGATGGCCGCGCCGGTGGTGACAACCGCGGCTCCTTCTTTGAGATCTTCAAGCACCAGGTCGGCGGTGAGTTCCGCCTCACCAAGGACGGTACCGGCCGCGATCTGCTGGAGCCGATCGACACCAAGGGCAACGTGCTGCTTGGCGATCACGGCAACCTCGACGCCGCCGATCACATCGAGTCGCTCCGCACCCATCCGGTGCTCAGCTTCCTGTTCAACCAGCGCGGCGGCCTGGGCCCCGCCACCGTGATCGCTGAGTTCGATGGCAACGGCCTGCCGACCAACCTGCAGAGCATGAGCGCCAGTGAGCTCTACCTGGCCAGCTACGCCAAGAAGCCAGCCGGCGCCCGGCGCTGATCCAACCGTGCTCCGTCCATCACGGCGGAGCACACCTTCAACATCGACAACCAAGCGCAACCGAACGGCAGGGAACGAATCACCCACGCACAATCAAGCGCGAGGCAGGGGACTCACATTCACGATCAATCAAATCAAGTGACGTACAAAAAGGGGGGATATACCCCCGAATACGAGAAACGCGCGCGTACCGCTTCGGAAATGTCGCAAAATCTGGAAATTCACTTTTCCGATCACCTCATCGTCGGCTGAATTTCCTCCTGGAGCGAGATTGCGGCCTGAGGCGGCCACGGGGCGCAGCGGAACACCCGAGCGGGAGCGAGCGGTTGGAGCCGCCTGGCCGCCGTCTGGTGCTGCGCCGAGGCTGGCGCGGGAACCCCGAGCAGGCGCGAGCAGGTGGAGCGTTGGGCCGCTGGAGCAGGCAGGTCGTCAGCTCTGCTGAGCCTTGCGGGTCTTGCTTCTGTCTCAATCAACTACCCATCAAGTACCGCGGCGGCTCAAACCCGGCGGAAAGGCCGCCGGGTGCTGGTGGGGCCAGGGCCCGGAGGCCCGTGGCCCAGGGCCTCACACGGCCCAGCGCAGCGGCAGCTCATGCTGCGGATCGGCCTCGCCTTCTTCATCGAGCCACTCCACATCCCAGTGGGAGCCGATGAAGTGGCCTACCACCGGCTTGGGCTCGCTCCAGCGGCCGGAGGCGACTTCCGCCTCCCAGGCCTCCTGGCTGGCGGCCCGCTGGGGATCTTTGGCCTTTCTGACCTGGGCTGGCTGCACCCACTGCTGCAGGACGGTGCCGAGCCAGAAGCCGGCGCTGAAGCAGAGGCAGCAGCAGCACACGACGACGGCCAGGCTGTGGGCCAGGGCTTCCTGGATGACGGGACGGGATGACGTGGTGATCACGGCTGTGGTGGAGAAGAACGCGCTCCCCCAGGCACCGGCCAGCTCCGGGGTCAAGGGCGGCGCAGCCGCCGTGCGGCCAGCCGCTCGCCATCGCCCTTGACGCCGGAAGCGAACGCCAGCCCGTGAGAGCAGCCACGGCTGCTGGCTGACGGATGCAGGCTCGATCGCGTTTCGCCACCACCCGTGGCGCCGCCCCCGTCACCACCTGAAGCCCTACCTCCTCCGCCGGCGCTGCGCTGCTGCCTCCTTGCTGTCGCTCATTGGCGCCGGCCAGCGGTGGGAAGGGGCAGCCAGCTTGAGCCAGCCGCCCCCGGGTGGGCCGTGATCAGGCCCGGAAGCCGAACTCCCGGCGATAGAGATCAGGGTGGTGGGCTTCGATCAGCTCCATGGCGAGGAAGGCTGGGAAGGGGACCAAGCCCGACAGGGTGACCTCCTGGGATGACAGCCCACGCCGGGGGCGCGCAGGAACCGGCGCAGGGCCAGGCATCGGAAGCGGCTCGATCTGGCGCAGCTTCTGCTCGAGCAGCGCCCAGAGATATTTCGGGATGCCGGAGGGCCGAGGGCAGCGCCACACCTTGCTTGTGGCATCCCAGGGCCGGGACTCTTCCAGCAGCAGCCCGTGCTTGCCGGCTTTGCTGATCTCGATCATCAGCAGGTGCTCGCTCACCGCCTTGCCGGTGACGGCCCTCCAGGTGATGCCGCTCATCGTGGACTCATAGATCGTGATGGGTGCCATGGCCGAACCAGGCGAAGGACCCCGAAGCCCTGCGCGGGGAGGGCAAGGGGCGCGTCAGCGCCTTGCACAGCCCTTGCCCCGCCGCGCACGCTGAGGAGGGCCGCCGCCTCTTCTGTTGGTGTCACCCAGAGCCGTCGGGAAATGGGGGCCCGAAGGCCCCCTGGGGCTGGCCCCTGTGGGGCCTCAGATCACCGAGACGGTGCAGCCCCGGGTGCCCTGCAGCTTGCGGGCAATCGCGAAGGCCTTCTCGGCCGGCACGAAGCGCATCTTCTTGACCGGCTTGCCGCGCTTCCCGAAGAACTGCTGCTCGCAGGGGTGGGCGCCGCCCTTGAGGCCATCGGGATAGAAGTGGACGATGACGCGGCGGATTTCGCAGCTGGGGGCAGTGGGTGTGGCCATGGCCTTGAAGTGAGGAACCCGATCTGGCCGCGCGGCCCGCGCAGGGAAGGCAGGGGGCGCGAAGCGCCTCGCGTCAGCCCTTGCCGAACCGAGCAGGCCAGCGCAGCCTTCGGGTGCTCCTCACCGGGGCCGTGGCGGAACACCACCCCAGCAGTGCTGACCTATCCGCGTTCGTCCATGGCTGCCGCCGATCCGGGGGCGGTGATCGTGCCCTGCGGCTGGCGTTAGAGGCGTGGTGCTCGCTGGGCCACGGGCGCCGGGCCAACAAGACAGCTCTCGCCGCGCCTTTGTCACTTGGTGCTCCACCTGAGGTCGCGCCCGATCTGGCCAGAACCAAATGGTTCCCGCCAGTACAGGTGTTCTCCGTGAAGGTGTCGTTGTGGCTGCTTCCCCGCCCCGCTCCCGCGGCGCCCGGCCGGCTCTCAGTTCAGCGGCAGTCGATGGCGGCTACGAGCAGTGGCCCTATCTCGATGAGGAGGTACTGGTGGCCAGCCGCAGCCGCAAGGTCTGCCTCACCTGCCACTTCTTCCGGCACCACGCGGGGGTGAGCTGCATCCCCCTGCTCACCTGCCAGCTGCACCAGGGACTGCTGGCCCATGGGGAGCACCTCACCCGCCGCTGCCAGGGTTGGACGGAGGACATGGCCCGCCAGCGGGGCTGGGCGCCCGAGGGGGCGTGAGCACCGGTATCCACAGCCAGCGTTCACCTTTGTTCCGCGTCAAGACCCTTGGAAGGTGAGGCGCCCCGCGGTGTTTAGAAGTTGTCTGTGGTGACGGCCTCTCATCGGATCTCTGGCTTTCCCGACCAGTCTGTCCGCCTAAGTGACCATTGCACCCTCATGGATCCATCGAAGCCCCCCAGTTGGTTGCCGGTATCGATCACTCCGCTGTGAGGCAACGGCTTCATGCTCTACCTAGAGCTGGCAAAGCTGCTGTTGCGGTTCGGCAGCACAGTGAACATGGCGTGCATGCCTGCTTCCATGTGATCGTTCACATGGCAGTGCAGCATCCACATACCGGGCCGATCCGGCGTCATGTCCAGCGTTCTGCTGCTGGCCGGGAAGACCTCGGTGGTGTCCAGCCGTCGCCCGTTCTCCAGAAGCGTGGCGCCATGCCAGTGGGGGGTGTGGATATCGATCTCCGTGCCCATGCTCATCACGTGCCAGCGCACATGCTCCCCCTCCGCCATCGTGAGCCCCGGGAGGTCACCGTACACAAAGCCGTTGATGCCATGCATCAGGTTGCTCTCGACGAATTCCTCGTCGTCCGGGTTGACCGGGGTGGTGCTGGTGCCCAGAAACTCCCGCATGTTTGTCTCGAGGTAGAGGCTTTTGTTCTCATCGGTCACCGTGAACAGGTTGACGAATTCACGATCCACGCCCTTGGGTAACTGCCGTCGCTCATCCAGGCTGCCGCGCCGGTGGATCACGATGGCCCCCACCAGACCGGCGCTGGTGTCGCCCACCTCGTTCACGTGGGAGTGATAGGGCCATGCGATCGAATCCGGATCTGCCGGCCCCGGGCCTGAGCGTGGGGGCACCTGCCATCGGTAGGTGTAGGAGCCGCTGGGCGGCACAGCATTGCCGGAGCCGCCGCCACCATGGTGAGGATGGGACCCATTGGTGCCGAGGGACCCCATGGAGCCATCCGCATAGCCGGAACCTTCATTCGCTTTGTCGTAGGCCACCCCATGGGGGTGCAGGCTCAGCGGGAAGCGGGTTTCGTTGCGGAAATGCACCACGATCGTGTCGCCCACCTCGGCGCGGAGAATCGGCCCGAGCGCGCCGAGATGCTCTTCTCGCGAGCCCGGGCTGCGAACCCTCACCCGATCACCCACCTTTTGGCCGGAGAGCTGGGGACCATCGAGCAGCGTGTCGAAGTTCGGCCCGTAGGAGCGGAACACGGCCTTGCGATAGATCCGACCGATGCGGTCGGGCCCCGGCTTGAGAAACACCAGTTCCTTCTCCCCGAACGGTGCGGCCGTCATCCGATTGATCGGATAGGAGGGGGAATAATTCCAAAGATCTTCCTCCGCCTTGATCCAGTACTCCCGTGAATGGGATCGCCAGGGTCCGAGCCACAACAGCAGCACAACCGCTGCTACGAGGAGAAGCAGTATCCAGGAGACTGGCCTGCGAAGCACTCCCGCCAAGCTGTGTAACCAACACTCATTCGAGAAGACCGTAGGGGGAGGCCTGGATCCGACCCCGCCATTGACTGCATCTCGACGTGACATTCATCACATGCCACTGATCCATCCGTCACCGTGCCGGGACAGGAATAGGCCTCAGGGCACCTAAGCACCACCCCACAACCATGCAGGTCCCACACGATTGGCTTGACCTTGCAACGATCATGGCAAGGACGAGCAACTAAAGCCGGGCGGCTCTCAAAGGTTAACGACGAATCAGGATCAAATCGTTCGAGGAAAACGTCGATGCATCCAGATGCCAGCCAACAGACTCAGAACAAATGCTCCTGTGTAGTAACTGAGCGAGATAAGTCGAATATAGAGAGGTGGTTCAATTCCTTCAACCGCTACTTCGTGGCTGGCCCTTAGTACGGGTCCAATGGACTGCTCAGCTTCGACGATAACTCTGTGCGGCGAGCCATCGAAAAATTGCTCCTTCCAACTGAGCCTGCCCTGGTCGTCAGTTCGACCCTGGTAAGCAAACATTTGCTTACCATCCTCAAGTGCAATCGATCTAGCCTTGACAACAACGCCTGCTTTGGGAACTCCAGTTTTTTTGTTAATCACCTGAACTGTCTGGGTCGCAAGCTGTCCAACTGATGTCAGCTGATCTCCCGACAAGCGAAGCTCCAGGTCTTGGGAGGGCTGTTCAGAGGCAGATGGAGTGGGCTGCATCTCTCCATGAGAGTGAGCCGAATTAAGCTCTGCACTGATATTGACAAACAAGAGAACCGCAATTGCAAGCATAGTGAAGAAACTGAGAACCAATCGGATGGGCTGAGATGCGACTTCACCTTCCCGAACTGCTTGATCGCCTCCAATAATCCAGCCGCTAACTATTCCAGCAAGCATCAGGATGCCAATCAAGAATGCAGCATTTCTATACTTTACAAATCTCTCTGGAACCGAAAGTTGTAGAGATTGCTCGAATGGCTCAAAGGCTCCTGCAACAAGCGGAGTCACCCGTGCCTTCAAAACGTAACTTCCCCGTATGGGCATCACTTGCGCGAACTCCAGTTTGCCGGAAGGAGCGTCTGCTATGAGCTCAAGCAATGTGGTTCCTTCCACAATTGGAAAGTCAGAAGTAAACCAGGGCGTTTTGGCAGGGGTTGTAAGTTGTAATTGGAAACGAACATTCGACAGGGGGTACTTCCTTAGATCTACTGCGGTCAATGCAATCCGAACAGGCTCTCCATCGGGAATCACCTGACTTAATGAGGGTTGTGTCTGGAGCAGAACAGCCGGCTGGGTCGCCAGGGAAGGAAGAGGATCAAACCAGAGCAAGATTGAAACAATGGTGGCAACTGTTGCCAAGGCAACGTACTTATATCTACCCATGAAAGATATTTAGGGTTGGAAATTATATGAACGTCCTAATGGCAGGCAACTGCAAGCGTTGAGTGCCTGGTGGTGTGCAGCGCATTATGCACGGGAGGATAGGTACTGAAGTACAGCGTCCAGATCATGAGAGAGCTTAAGCTGGTGATCAGAGCCGCCTGAATCGGAAGTGAGAGAGTAGCTTCCTTGGTTCGGTGCAAAACAGAAGTTGAAATAGCCATGATCTGTGCCTCGCAGATTGAATTGATGGACTCAATGTCGGCGGGCATCCTGACTCAGAAATCTCAAGGACTTCATTACAGTTGCGGGACAGTGACGGATTTGCACCGATCTTTCCCCGTTTCCTCCAGCGACTGATTCTCGCTAGAACCGACATCACCAATGGAGAGTACCACGCCAACTAAAATTCGGTATGAATTCAACATCTTTCTTCGTTGAGAAGATTGCGCGCATGCAGTGCCCACCGTGCCGACACAAGCCCAGGGCATCTTCGTTATCAACGTAGCGGCACTTGTTAAGACGGATCAGTTAGCACCCGAATCAGGGAGTCGGAAGTGTCCGACCTGTCAGTAGTCGGAACGTTTGGACACGAAGGTCAGCGGTGAGCTCTTCAAGGAGGTGGCATCCCTCCCTATCCATGCAGGTGATGGATTCGGCTGGTATTTAGGTGCCCTAGATCCCGCTCAGCTGCGGGTGGTGGTGGCTCACTACCACCACCGCTACCCAGCCCTGGACTGGGGTTGGTTGGTGCAGGCGCTGGCGGAGCTGCGGTTGCTGGGTGAACCCCGGCGGGCGGTTGTGCGGTTCCTAGAACAGCACCAACTGAGGTCTGCAGAGACGCTGGTGGAACGGTTCCTGCTGGATGTGGGTCTCTGGGTCGTTGCGGGAGAGGCGCTGACCCTGGCCTGAGACAGGGAGCTGGAGTCTCCAAGTTCGGGCAGGGAAACGAGCTGGTGGCCAAACAAAGGAAAGTGAGTCAGGCGAGAAGGAGCTGAGGGACTTGAGCTCAGCAGGGAGAAGCGTCCCAGCGCCTCCGGGGCTGTCGGGGGCTCGGGGAGAGCGTAGAAGAAAGAGAAACGACGTTCAAGCCCTGGACAGCTCTGCCTGTTGATCTAATACTGTTGTACCACTACCAAGTCGGCATGGTCCCTATCCCCCTTCGACGTGGTCAGCCCTCAAGGCATGCGGCCGTTGAGGAGTGGCCCTATCTCGACGAGGCGGTGCTGCGCCCCAGCCGCAGTCGCAATGTCTGCCTCACCTGCCACTGGTTCCGGCACCACGCCGGGGTGAACTGCATCCCGCTGCTCACCTGCCAGTTGCACCAGGGGTTAGTGGCCCATGGGGAGCACCTCACCCGCCGCTGCCAGGGTTGGACGGACGACATGACGAGCCAGCGGGGCTGGTGCCCGGAGGTGGCATGAGCAACCGGCGCGCGGTGGTGGGCGTGATGGGTGCCGGAGAGGGCGCCTCCGCTGAGGCTGTGGCCCTGGCCGAGGAGCTGGGGGAGTGCATCAGCGCCAGAGGTTGGGTGCTACTCACCGGTGGCCGCCCGGCGGGGGTGATGGCTGCGGCCAGCCGCGGCGCGGCGCGGGTGGAGGGGCACCTGGTGGTGGGGGTGCTGCCCGATGAAGGGAACGGTGATGAGAGGCAAAGCACCGCGGACCTGGATCTGGCTCTGTTCACCGGCATGGGCAAGGCCCGCAACGTGATCAACGTGCTCAGCGCCGATGTGGTGGTGATCTGCGGGGGCGGAGGCCCAGGCACAGCCTCAGAAGCCGCCCATGCGCTCAACGGCGGCAGGCCACTGATCCTGCTGGCGGTGCCGCCCCTATGGCGCGAGTTCTTCTGCTCGCTCGGCGAGGGGGTGGAGAGTGTGAGTGATGTGCAGGAGTGCTGCCGATTGATCGAGGCCAGGCTCACCGAGGCATGAGCCGGCCATCACCTCGTGTCCCGCTGACCCCAAAGGAGGGCTGGCTGAGCGACGGCCGTCAGGTGCTGCGCTTTCGCCCGACCCGCTGGTAGCGCAACAACCAGCGGCTGGAGATCACCAGCGGGGAGTTGCTTCCCGGCGAGCCGGTGCCGCTGCTCAAGAACCGCCGGGAGATCAGCCGGGATGAAGCCCTCAAGCTCTGGGGCGCCAAGCGCAAGGAGGGCTGGAGACCCTGTCAGCCCCAGTGGTGATGGGGTGGACCTGGAGTGAGGTTTGCCGTTTGAACACCATGGCCAATCGGCTCCATATACGAATCAGAGGCCACGACCAAGGTTTCTCTCGGGTGACAGAGCGCGCCGTAAGGAGCCTCCGCTCCCTGGATGGAAGCTTCGTTGACTGGTTCAAGCAGGCTTTCCAGGACTCAGCCGCCCTGCACGACAGCACTCAGCAGCGACAGGTTGATCATTACAATCACACTTGCGCACAGCCAGCCTGCGGCCTGCAGAGCGAGCGGCGCTCTGAGCTCGCCCATCAGAACGCGCCGCCCGCAGAACCACACCAGCGGGATCACCGCGAACGGCAACTGCAGCGACAGCACCACCTGGCTCAGCACCAACAGATTCGTGGTGGCCCGCTCCCCGAACAGGATCACTGTGGCCATCGCAGGAATCAGGGCCAGGCCGCGGGTGAGCAGCCGCCGTTTCCAATCCGGCAACCGGATCTGCAGGAACCCCTCCATCACGATCTGGCCGGCCATGGTGGCCGTCAGCGTCGAGCTCTGGCCAGCCGCCAGCAGGGCCACCCCGAACAGCACGCTGGCGAGCGAGGTACCCAGCATCGGCGTCAGCAGCCGGTAGGCCTCGCTCAGGTCCGTGACCGGCTGCGGTAGCCGTCCGTAGAAGCTGCCGGCGGCCAGCACCAGGATCGAGACATTGATCAGAAAGGCCAGGCTGAGGGCGATCAGGGTGTCCCAGGTGCTGAAAGCCAGGGCCCTGCGCTGCGTCCCCTGGCCGCCGATCCAGCGGCGGGACTGCACCAGCGAGGAATGCAAATACAGGTTGTGGGGCATCACCGTGGCCCCGAGAATGCCGGCGGCCAGAAACAGCTGCTGCCCGTCCCTGAGACTCGCGGCCTGAGGAATGAAGCCCTGGCCCACCTGGCTCCAGTTGGGCTGGAGCAAGAACATCTCCACTGCGAAACAACCGCCCACAAGGGCCACTAGCGCAATAACCAGGGCCTCCAGTCGGCGGATCCCAAAGTGCTGCAACGCCAGCAGCAACAGGGTGTCAGCGGCCGTGAGGCCCACCCCCCAGGGCAAGGGAAGACCGAAAAGCAGCTGCAGGGCAATGGCGCTGCCCACCAGCTCGGCCAGGTCGCAGGCAATGATCGCCACTTCGGCCAGCAGCCACAGGGGAATTCGGCAGAACCTCGGCAGGAGCTGGCTGCAGGCCTGGGCCAGATCCATCCGAGTGGCGATACCCAGCCGGCAGCAGAGCGACTGGAGCACCATCGCCATCAGGCTGGAGAGCCCTATCACCCACAGCAGGCGATATCCGAACTGAGATCCGGCCGCCAGATCGGTGGCCCAGTTGCCCGGATCCATGTAGCCCACGGCCACCAGGTAGCCGGGGCCGAGCACCCGCAGGAAGGTGCGCAGGGTGCCAAGGCCGGCGGGCACCTCCACGGCCTGCGCGTCGATGCGAGCGGCGGTGCCGAGCTGTGCGTCAGGCATGAAGCGATGCCAGCGGAGTTGGAGGATAAGGCGGGGGGAGCTGCGAACCTGCTGGGGCATGGCTGGCCTGAGCCCACCCTGGAGAAGGGCTCACCGCCAGCTCAGAAGTCGCGAGGACCTGCATAGCCACTGAGGTCAGCGAGCGTATTCAGCGGCTTGACGCCCGAATCCACGACGCCCTTGATCTCCCAGCTGGGATAGCCCTGAACCCCCTGCTGCTTGCACAGCTGGGCCTGGCTGTTGGCGCCGTCTTCGGCACATTCGATCACCTGGAGCTTGGCGGCGGCCTGCTTGCCGAAGGCCTCCTTCTGGTCATGGCAGTGGGGGCACCAGTACGCCGTGAACACCCGGGCACCGACACTGCTCAGATGCTCCGCCAGAGCAATCTTGGCCGGCGAACTGGCGCTGACTACAGCTGGAGCCGCCCGCCCGCTTTGAGCGACGGGCTGGTCCGCCGAGGCCGCCCAGCCCAGCCCAAGCAGACCGACAAGAAACATCATCATCACACCGCGAAAGATCAGCTGGCTGCGGTCGATCCAGCGACCGCCGACAAGGCTCAGCAGGAACAGCGTGAGGCTGAGGGCGGCTGACACCACACAGAAGCTGCAGAAGGCTTTGATCTCGAAGACCAGGAGCCCCATCAGCACCAAGCTGAAGACGGCCATGCCGATGCTGGTGAAGAACAGAGCCCACCGATTGCCCTCCGATCCAGGGGCCCGCAGACCTCCTCGCAGCAACGGCATCAGGGCCAGCAGGAGCACCGTGCCGTAGGCCAGGAATCCAAAGAGAGAAAGCGGCTGGCCCAGCAGCGTGCCCCAGGCGCTGCCGAGCACCTTGTCGCAGCCATCGCTTCCGCCCGGACAGGAGAGGCTGCCGATCCAACCCCAGCGCTTGGCGGTGATCGAACCGGTGTCGATCATTCCGATCGTGGCGAGCACGGCCATGGTGAGTCGCACCCAGGGCCTGCCTGGCTCCTGGCTGGCCCGACGGCTGGACAGCGGTTTGGTTCGCGTAGCGCTGCTCACAGAATGAGAGAAGGGTGGAGATGCAGCCATTGAAAAGCCTGAAGCGGCTTCAGGGTCAAGGGCCTACCGTTGCTCCAGGGAGGCTTGCCTGCCCGACTTGCCAACCCAAGGGGATGAATCAATGCAGATCGGCGAGTTGGCACGGTCAACCGGGGTAAAGATTGAGACAATCCGCTATTACGAACGCGAGCAATTGCTGCCGGTGCCGCAGCGCACTGATGGCAACTACCGCCTATATTCGCCGCGGCATGTGGAACAGTTGCGCTTCATTCGCTACTGCCGCAGCCTTGACATGAGCCTGGAGGAGGTCCGCATCCTGATCGGGGTGCTCGACACACCGTCCGGAAGCTGTCTGACGGTGAATGCCCTGCTGGACGAGAAGATCGCCGAGGTCGATGCCCGCGTGAATGAGTTGCACAAACTCCAGGATCAGCTACGGCAGCTCAGAGGGTTTTGTCAGCAACCGGATGAGGTGAAGACCTGTGGCATCCTCATGGAGTTGAACCGTTCGGCTGGAATCGACAAGGCTCAGATCTGATCGTTTCCGGCCAGGCTCAGCCCTTGATCTTGCCAAGCGTGGGAGTGCGAAGCAGCCGCAGGCCATTGGCGATCACGATCAGGCTGGTGCCCATGTCCGCGAAGACCGCCATCCACATCGTGGCATTTCCGGCCACGGTGAGCACAAGGAAAAGGGCCTTGATTCCCAGTGCCAGCGCGATGTTCTGGCGCAGGATGGTGAAGGTGCGGCGAGAGAGGGCGATCGTTTCCGGTACGCGCATCAGATCGTCGTTCATGATCACCACATCGGCCGCTTCGATGGCGATGTGGGTGCCCGCGGCACCCATCGCGAAACCGATGTCCGCCTGGGCCAGAGCCGGCGCATCGTTGATGCCATCGCCGGCCATGGCCGCGAATCCATAGCGGGCCTGCAGATCGGCCACCGCCTCGAGCTTCTCCTGCGGCAGCAGGTTGCTCTTCACCTGCTCGATGCCGGCCAGGGCCGCAATCGCACTGGCTGTGGCTGCGTTGTCACCCGTGAGCATCACCGGGGTGACGCCCAGGGCCCGCAGGGCTTCCATGGCCGCCGCCGAGCTGGGCCGAACGGTGTCGGCGACGGCGATCAGGGCGAGCACGCCGCTGTCATCCGCGAGCAGGCTGAGGGAGCGGCCCTGGCGCTCATGGACCTGCATCGACGCCTCCAGTGTGCTGGAGCAGAGCCCCAGCTCCTCGATCCAGCGGTGGTTGGCCAGCATCAGCGGCCGCCCCGCGATCACGCCGCGCACCCCGCGCCCCGGCAGGGCCTCAAAGGCCTCCACGGCCAGCCGCTCGCCATCAAGGCCTGTGGCCACCGCCCGCGAGACCGGATGGTCGGAGCGCTCCGCCAAGCTGCTGGCCCACTGTTTGAGCGCGTCAGCGTCTGCTCCTTCTTGCTGTGGAGAGAACGCCACCAGCTTGGGCTTGCCCAGGGTGATCGTGCCGGTCTTGTCGAGGGCCAGCGCCCTGATCTTGCGGGCCTCTTCGATGTAGAGGCCGCCCTTGATGATGATGCCGCGACGGGCGGCGGTGGCCAGGCCGCTCACCACCGTGACCGGGGTGGCGATCACCAGCGCGCAGGGGCAGGCGATCACCAGCAGCACCAGGGCCTTGTAGATCGCCTGCATGGGTGTGAACCCCAGCACGGGCGGCGCCAGCAGGGCAACGGCCAGGGCGACCACGAACACCGCCGGGGTGTAGCGGGCCGCGAAGCGATCGACGAAGCGCTGGATCGGTGCACGGGAGGCCTGGGCTTCCTCCACGGCCTGGATGATGCGCGCCAGGGTGCTGAGCGAGGCGGGCGCCGTCACCTGAATCTCGAGGGCGCCGCCCTGGTTGATCGTGCCCGCAAACACCGCATCGCCTGGGCCCTTGTCGACCGGCAGGCTTTCGCCGGTGATCGGGGCCTGGTTGATCGCACTCTCGCCGCTGAGCACCGTGCCATCGAGCGGGAGCCGTTCGCCCGGGCGGACACGCGCCACATCGCCGATGGACACAGCGCTGGCGGCCACCCGTTGCCAGCGGCCATCGCTCTGGCGGATCTCCGCCTCATCGGGGGCCAGGGCCATCAGGCTGGTGATCGCCTGGCGGGCCCGCTCCACCGCCCGCGCTTCGATCGCCTCGGCCACGGCATAGAGGGCCATCACCATGGCGGCTTCCGGGAAGCGGCCGATCAGGAAGGCGCCCGTGACCGCCACGCTCATCAGCGCATTGATGTTGAGCCGGCCCTGGCGCAGGGCCGCGAGGCCCTTGCGAAACACGGAGAAGCCCGCCAGGGCGATCGCGGCGATGGCGAGGGCGATCTCCACCAGCTCATGGCCCGGGTAGGCGGGAATGACCAGATGCAGCAGCTCCGCCGTGATCGCAAGCGCCAGGGAGCCCGCCAGGCGGAGCCGTTCACGGCGCCGTTCAGCGCGGGTCTGGGCGGCGGACGGCCGGTGATCGGCGCTGATCGGCTCCGGGTTGAACCCCAGCCGGCGGATCGCAGCAAGGGCGGAGTTCAGCGCGGCCGCTTCGGCATCGATCGCCAGAACGCGCTCGGCGAGCTTGAACCTCAGGCCGCGGATGCCGTCAACACCAGATAGGGCATGGCGGATCTCGCCTTCCTCCGTGGCGCAATCCATCGCGCTGATCCGAAACAGCACTTCTCTGGCGCTTGCCGCCTCAGGCTGCGGCTCCGTGGTGGCTCCGGTCGTCTGCCCGCTGGTTCCGCTGCTGCAGCAATGTTCAGCCATGGTCCTGTCATGCAGACCCCAGCAAACAGCCTGTAGTCACTTCAGGGTCAAGGGTCTGGGCAGCACCTGGTGCCCGCAGGCCGTTGATCAACGCAGATAGGGACACTCCCAATCCCGCAACTCCTGATCCAGCCCATCGGCTTGCCGGGCCAGCTTGGCTCCAGCCGCCGTGTAGAACCTGAACTGCTGGCGGTTGACGTAGAGAACCCGCTGGCTGCGCAGCAGCTGTTCTTCCGCCTTGTGGCGGCAGTCGATCAGGGCCTGGTAGTCGATGGTCGGCTCGTTGCGGTCGTTGGCATTGGCCCCATCGGCCTGCTGGCTGAGGACCGGGCAGATTCGTTCGCGGATGGTTCGAACCAGGGCGATTTCGGCCTTCATGGCCTGCTCGGCCAGGGCATTGCGTTGATCCAGCAGGTTCCGACACGCCTCCAATTCAACCGCCAGCACCGGAGTTGTCAGCCAACAGCAGGCCAGCGAGAGGGTCAGGACGTGGCGCATGAACGGCTCAGTTCGTGTCCTGTGCCTTTGGCGGCTATGGGCGTGATCATCTTGAGCTGAGTCAGACCATCCACTAGTCGATCTGCAGCACCCCCATCAGCCCCAGATCCTCGTGATCGAGGTTATGGCAGTGATAGACGGTGCGGCCAGTGAAATCTTTGAACGTGACGCGGATCCGCACCTCCTCGCCCGCCTTCACCAGCACGGTGTCCTTCCAGCGGCGCTGGGCTTCGGGGCGGCCGGCGCGGCTGATCACCTGGAAGGGATTGACGTGCAAGTGGAAGGGGTGATCCATCACGTCGTCATTGACGATCAGCCAGTCTTCCGTGCTGCCCAGCGACACCCGGGTGTCGATGCGATCGGGATCGAAGGGCTGGCCATTGATCACGAAGCCCATGCCCCCGGAGCCCATGCCCCCCATGCCGTGTTGCATGCCGCCCATTCCCATCCCCATGGCATGGGCCAGGGAGAAGCGGCGCGTGCGCTCCGGCTGCGGCTGTGACGGCACGGGAATCAGGGTTTTTGGGAGTGGCAGCGTCGCCACTGATCCGGCGTAGTTGAGGGTGGCCAGGGTTTGAGGAGCGTCCGCCACCTGGCCCATCCCCATGTGGCCACTGCGTTGGTAGGGCAGGTTGCGCAACCGGTAGCTGCCGGGCGTCTGGTTGCCCTGCACCAGCACATCGGCCCGCTCGCCGGGGGCCAGCAGCAGTTCCTCTAGGGACTCAGGCGTGGCGATGGCGCCGCCATCGGTGGCGATCAGCACCATCCGGTGGCCCTCGAGGGCGAGGCGGTAGATGCGGGCATTGGAAGCATTCAGCAGACGGAGCCGCAGCAGGCCGCCACTGGGGATCGCCAGGGCGGGATTGAGCTCCCCGTTCACCGTCAGCAGTGGACCTTCCCGGCCGAGCATGCGCCCCACGCCCATGGCGGCTTCCTGGCCGGAGGCGCTGGCGAAATCCTTGAGCACCAGCACGCTTTCGCTGGCAGCTCCCACTTCAGGAATTCGGTCGAGATCACCGCGCACCACCAGGGCGCCGCCGAGGCCGCCGAACACCTGATCGGCCGAGTGGCCGTGGTGATGGGGGTGCACGTAGAAGAGGCCGGCCGGATGGTCGGCGGCGAGCTTGAAGGCATAGGTGGTGGACCCGCCGGGCGGGACGGTCAAGAACACGTTGTCCCCTGTTCCGGTGGGCGGGATGTGCAGCCCGTGGAAGTGCAGGTTGGTGGGCTCCTGGAGGTCGTTGCGCAGCCGCAGCCGCACCTGATCGCCGGCATTCACCTCCAGCAGCGGACCGGGCGAGCGTCCGTTGTAGGTGAGCAGCGTGGCGGGGCCACCGGGAAGAGTTCCCGGCGTGGCGCTGGCCACCAGCTCCAGATCGGCCACGCCGCCACGGGAGGCCAGCCGCGCCGCACCGGCCGGCTGGGCCCGGGCGGCGGAGTGCTGCAGCCGATCCCAGAGAAGTGGGCCGACCACGGCCGTGCCGAGGCCGGCGAGCCCCAGGCCGAGCACCTGCCGTCGCCGAAGGGGAGTGGTCATGGTTGGGTTCTTACTTGGCGTGCTGGGAGAAACTGCTGATGGCTCCGGTCCGCGTGAAGGCCATCACCGTGAAAGCCTCCTTGCCGTAGGCCGATTCCATGCCTGGGGAGCCCAGGGGCATCCCCGGAAGGGCGAGGCCCGCCACCTGCGGCCGTTTCTGCAGCAGCCGTTTCACATCGGCGGCTGGAACATGACCTTCCAGGGCAAAACCAGCGACTTCGGCGGTGTGGCAAGAGGCCAGGCGGGTGGGGACCCCCAGGCGTCGCTTGATCACGGCGACATCGGCCACCACGACATCGCGCACGGCGAAGCCATTGGCGCGCATGTGCTGCACCCAGCCCTTACAGCAGCCGCAGCTCGCGGATCGGTAGGACGTGACCGGCATCAGGGCTGGAGCACTGGCGCGTGCCGTGAGCGACCCGCCCCCTGAGACAACGGCAGCAGCAGCGCCGACCCCCAGCAGCAGGCCCAGGAACCGCGCATGACCGCGGAAGGGTGTCGAGTTCATGGCCTGCGATGCGGAGATGTCTCAACCGTAGTGCCTCCACTCAGGTGGAGAGTCAAGCCCGGGAGGACCGGCATCGACCAGCGCAGATTTGCTGCGCCCTTGGCCCTTGACTCTCCTGTCAAGGGGAGACCATACGGTTAGGTGGTCTGACACTGCCGCCATGCGCCCATCCCGCTTCACCGCCACCCTGATCGGTCTGGCCTCTGCCCTCACCGTTGCGGTTCCTGCCCTGGCCCAGATGCCCGGTGGCATGAATCACGAAGGGCACCAGGGCATGCCAGGGATGATGAACATGCCTGGGATGTCTGCTCCGGCCGGATCCGCCCCGGCCCATGCCGCCCACGCCCACGACGTGGGCCCGGCCGGTGCCACCTACGACCTGCGCTTCATCGACGGCATGGTGCAGCACCACACCGGCGCCCTGCGGATGAGCGAATTCGTCTTCGGCATCGGCCAACCCGGCGTGGGGGCACTCGGCAAGACGATCTGGCGCGATCAAGCCAACGAGATCCGGGCCATGGGCCTCTGGCGCAAGGCCTGGTATCCCCAGGCGCCCGTCTACCCCGTGGCGCTGGCCTCCGGTGGCGACCCCAACAGCCTCAGCGGCCTCACCCGCATGAGCCAGGCCCAGATCGATGGCATGCGCATGATGGGCGAACTCCCCACCAGGGAGAACCGGGTGGTGTGGTTTCTTGAGGGCATGCTCGAGCACCACGGCGGCGCGCTGATGATGGCCCACGACGCACTGGCTAAAAGCACCAATCCAACAATCCGGCGCTTCGCCAGGGGGGTGATCGTGGCCCAGCGCGCCGAGATCATGGAACTGCGGCGGATGCTGGCGGTGGAGGGCTTGCGCAAGCCGGAGTACCACAAATACGACGCTCTTTTTCGTCTTTGAGCGAAAACCTGGGTAGATCTTTCCTAACTAGCCCCACCGATCAGGAGCAACCAGGATGAACGCGACGACAGTCACCCAGAAGCCTGGCCATTCCCACGGGAAGCCCGGAAGCCACGGCCCGCCGCCCACTGGCGTCGGCAAAACGGGAATGGCCAAGGATCCCATCTGCGGCATGGTGGTTCCCAGGGCCACAGCCCTCAGCACCCAGCGCGCCGGCCGCGACTACTACTTCTGCAGCCAGACCTGCCTGCAGACCTTCCAGAATCCCGACCGCGAATTGCGCGTCATGCGCCGTCGCGTGGGCTTCGTGATCGGCGGGGTGCTGGCGCTGGCGCTGTTCCGGGCCGGGGCCTTCATCGCCCTGGCGGCCGGCATCAGCCTGGTGTCCTGGGTGCCGCTGCCGGCCCTTCCCTGGATGAGCTGGGGGAAGTGGCTGTTCGTGCTCGCCACCCCGGTGCAGTTCATCGGTGGTTTGTCATTCTACACCGGCGCCTGGGCGGCCCTGAAGCGCCGCGCCCTCAACATGGACGTGCTGATCGCCCTGGGCACCTCCGTTGCCTACTTCTACAGCGTGGTGGTGGTCTTTGCGCCCACCTGGCTGCCGGTTGGTGTCAGTGAACGGGACGTCTATTTCGAAGTCTCGGCGGTGGTGATTGCCTTCGTGTTGATGGGCAAATACATGGAGGAGATCATCAAGAAACGCTCCTCTGCCGCCGTGCGCAAGTTGCTCGACCTCCAACCCGCCACGGCCACGGTGATCCGCGAAGGGGTGGAGATGACCGTGCCCGCCGATGCCATCGACACCGGCGAGACGGTGCTGGTGCGCCCGGGCGAGAAGATCCCCGCCGATGGGGTGGTGCTGGATGGCAGTTCCTCGGTGGATGAATCGCTGCTCACCGGTGAATCCCTGCCCGTGGCCAAACAGGCTGGTGCCGAACTCATCGGCGGCACCGTGAATGGCATGGGCCTGTTGCGCTTCCAGGCCAGCCGGGTGGGATCCGACACCGCCCTGGCCCAGATCGTGCACATCGTGGAAGAGGCCCAGGCCAGCACCGCCAGCGTGCAACGCCTGGCCGATCAAGTCACCGGCTGGTTCGTGCCGGCCGTGGTGTTGATCGCCTTCGCGGCGTTTGCCCTCTGGACCCTGGCGGGCCAGTTCAGCAGTGGTCTGCTGGCCTTCATTGCCGTGCTGGTGATCTCCTGCCCCTGTGCCCTCGGCATCGCCACCCCAGCAGCCCTGATGGTGGGGGTGGGCAAGGGCGCTGAGCAGGGCATCCTGATCCGCAGCGGCGAGGTGCTGGAGCGGGCCGAGAAGCTCACCACCGTGGTCTTCGACAAGACCGGCACACTCACCTTGGGCAAGCCGGTGCTCACCGATCTGGAGCCCCTCGCAAGCCATTCGGAGCAGGAGGTGCTTCAGCTCGCCGGTTCCCTGGAGCACGGCTCGGAACATCCCCTGGCGGCGGCGATCGCCGAGGCCGTTGCAGCGCGCCATCTGGAGCTGCTGCCGCTGGAGCAGTTCGAAGCCCAGGTGGGCGAGGGCATCACCGCCAACCAGGGCGGGGGCGTCGTCTGGTTCGGCAACCGTTCCCTGGCGAGCCGCTTCCTGCCCCAGCTTCCCGAGCCTGTGGAGGGCCAGCTCGCTGGGCTCGAGGCCCAGGGGAAAACGGCCATGCTGCTGGGGCGCGCCGATCAGATCCTGGGGGTGATCGCCGTGGCCGATACGGTCAGACCCGAGGCCGAGCAGGCCGTGGCCCTGCTGCGGCGCCGTGGCGTGCGGGTGATCATGCTCAGCGGCGACAACCGCACCACCGCAGAAGCGATTGCCGCCCAGGTGGGGATCACCGAGGTGATCGCAGAGGTGCGGCCTGCTGATAAGGCCGGAACGATCAAGTCCCTGCAGTTGGATGGGCAGAACGTGGCCATGGTGGGCGATGGCGTCAATGACGCCCCAGCCCTGGCCACCGCCAACATCGGCATCGCCATCGGCTCCGGTTCGGATGTGGCCAAGGAAGCCGGTGACATCATCTTGATGGGCAACGACGTGCGGCTGGTCGTGACCGCCATCGGCCTGTCGCGGGCCACCATGCGCAAGATCCGCCAGAACCTCTTCTGGGCCTTCA
>Ga0310332_10025_pt1 | contig 49063 bp, 47 predicted proteins | sample LakMicSRFLOrngD5_FD_195546 | JGI IMG/M metagenome (GOLD analysis project Ga0310332, IMG submission 195546) | Enriched freshwater cyanobacterial communities from Lake Michigan, Michigan, United States - MI23.SRFL.Orng.D5 (v2) (version 2) | ecosystem: Environmental > Aquatic > Freshwater > Lake...
TTATCCAACCTACGCACCCCAAAAAATACGGCACAATCTTTTTGTTGGCATCCAGTGAAAATCCTAGTTTTAATGCTTGAAGAAGTAGATTTAATGTTTTCATCGGATTAATGGTTAAATAATTGATTCAAGGCATGCGCCTGACATTGTAGTCCATTATAAGTTGACTCTTTTTTTGCCGTTCCGTCCATCAGGGTCTGATTGCACAGGGAGAGCACCTGACCATGCGGTGCTCTAAGTGCGTGCCTCAGCGGGAAGTTCGGGAGGGGTAGTGTCCTGAGGCGGGATGAGTCAATCTGAAATCGATGGATGAACTGTCCTTCGATTTGAATCCTCTACGGACCAAGCTTATCCGTTACGAAACCAGTCAAAGTGTTGGTGCAAATGTTGGTGCATTGACTGTCTTATTTTGCGATATGCGTCTATATCGGACCGATCTAGTCTTGCTGAAGAGGACACCCTCTCCGTTCCAACTCGGCACCACGGGAAGCGTTGAAGCTCCCTTAAGAGTTTGCAGAAAAACCCTGTCGCCGAGGGCGTCTTCCTCGGCCAAAAGCTGATTTCTTGTTGATTTCAACCCTCAGCGCAGCTCAGACGGCTGGATGAGGCCCTTCTGGGCTGTTTCTGAGGGTTTTGGCCGTCCGTCTGGCCACACCTCTGGGCAAGGCCCCGCTCATGCCGCCTCCATCGCCGCGGGACGGAGCAGATTGCCCAGGCGGATCAGGTTGTAGGCGATCACGTGCAGGCTGAACACCGCCGCGACCTTTTCGGTGCCGCGCAGCTTGAACTGACGCAGCCCGCCCCACTGCTTGATCCAGCCAAATACCTTCTCAATCCCGCGGCGGGCGTTGATCGATTGGGCGTAGCCCTCGTGGCGGGTGGTGCGGCCATCAATGGCCGAGCCACCAGGTCGGTTGGTGTTCTGTGCCACGTGGGGCGTGACCCCGATCCGCCTGAGTTCAGCCACCATGCCCTTGGTGTCGTAGTTCTTGTCGGCACCCAGGGTTTTCTTGTGGGCACCGGGGAGCTCAGCTGCCATTGCCTTGGCTGCATCCCGCTCTCCAGTGCCCACCGCTTGTGTGACCCTGCAGTCGACGATCAGGGCATGGCGGTTGTCCATGAGCACATGCCCCCGGTAGCTCGGCTGGGCGGGGTGGGCATTGGACTTGCGGGCCAGCAGCGCGTCCGAATCGGTTGTGGAGCGGTGGGTCTGGTTGCTGAGCTGGATGCCGCGGAAGTCGCCTTTGGCACGCTTCTTGCCGTCCTTGGGCTGACCGAAACCCTCGCCGGGGCCTGATGGTGGCGGCGGTGGATCGTCTTGACCATCGATCCGCTCCAGCGAGGCATGGGAAGCCCAGGCCTGCAGCAGGGTGCCGTCCACCGAAAAGTGCTCATCGCTGAGCAGCGGCTGGACCTCTGGAGCTGCCATCACCTTGTTGAGGAAGCGCTCCATGAGCTCCTCATTGAGCAGCCGCTCACGGTTCTTGGTGAACGTTGTGGGATGCCAGATCGGATCATCGGGACCCAGACCGACAAACCAGCGGAACAGCAGGTTGTACTGCAGCTGCTCCAGCAAAAGCCGCTCGCTGCGGATGCCGTAGAACGCCTGCAAGAGCGAGGCCAGCAGCAGCTGCTCGGGCGGCACCGATGGCCTGCCTTCTGCGGCGTACAGCGCACAGAAGGTGGGATTAAGCCGATCGAGGGCCTGATCGGCCAGCTGCCTGATCCGTCTGAGCGGATGACTGGCCGGGATCCGCTCCTCGATGGACACGTAGGAGAACAGGGAGCCGCTGCGCTCCTGTTGACCTCGCATCTGGACTAGGCGGCTACGCCATTCTCGCCTGGGCCTGGTTTTTCAGCAAACTCTTAGGGCTTGATGGGTGGCAACGGTGCGATGTCGTCGGGCGGCGTGACGCTGCCGGGTTTGCCAATGGTGCTGTCGAGAGCCTTGATCTCCTGGCGCAAACGGGCGTTTTCGGCGGCAAGCCCGGCCGTCTGTGCTCCCAGGCGCTCCAGGCTCTGCAACCGCTCGGCCGTGGTGCGCAGCTGGTCTTCGATGGCCGTGGTGCGATCAAGGGCGCGGCTGTTCTCGATGCCGGCAACCTTGTCCTGCAACTGGCGGATGCTCGCGCTCTGCTGACGGGTCTTGACCACCATCACCACAAACAGCACCGCCAGGGTGGTGCTCAGACCCAGCTGCAGCCAGAACAGCCAGGTGGGCATGGCCATTTCGGCGTCGATCGGTTCCGGGAGCTGATTCGAGGCTGAAACCATGGGCAGACGTCACCGCCGCAGGGCGGGCAGGGCATGCCCTGAATCCTGCCTGCGGACGACCGTCTTGACCACTGGCAAATGCAGAGCCATGGCAAATGCAGAGCCATGGCAAGTGCACAGTCAGCCAAATGCACGGCCAGCCCAAAGCGCAGCCTGCCCAACGCGGCAGACTGCATCGATGGTTGATCCCGCTGCCACCGGCCCGCACAGCATCCGGCTTCTGGGTTATGCCGCCGCGGCCCTGACCACCGCCAGCTTTTTCCCCCAGGCGGTAAAGACCCTGCGCAGCGGCGACACCAGCGCCATTTCGCTGCGCATGTACCTGCTGTTCACCCTGGGGATCGCCACCTGGGCGGTCTATGGCCTGCTGACGGCCGATGGTCCGGTGCTGATTGCCAATCTGGTGACCCTGGTGCCCGCCGGGGTGGTGTTGAGCCGCAAGCTGCAGAGCCTCAGGCGCTGAACGCGCGCCGCGGCGCGATCGGATAAGGGATGCGGCGATGCCGCATGCGCCGCCACACCCGCACAAAGGCCCGGATCACCAGTTCGAGCTCGGAGCGGCTGAGACCGCTGTGGGCCAGCTGCCCATCGCGCAGACGGGCGCCGATCAGCTGCCTCACCATGGCCCGAGCCTCCTGCTCGCTGGTGCCCGGCGGCAGGGAGCGCAGGGCCGCCTCACAGCCGTCGGCCAGCATCAGAATCGCCGTCTCACGGCTGCGGGGTCTGGGACCCTGGTAGCGAAAGACGCTTTCGGGAACCGACGGATCCCGTTCGCGGGCCTGATGCAGGAAGTACCCCATTTTGAGGGTGCCCTGATGTTCAGGAATGAAATCGGCCAGCGGTCGGGGCAGGCGGTAGCGACGGGCGAGCTTCAGCCCCTCGTCGACATGGGCCTGCAGGATCGCCGCACTGGCATGGGGATCATCGAGCTGGTCGTGGGGGTTGAGCCCCTCGCCTTGGTTCTCGATGAACCAGTGGGGTCCGTGCAGCTTGCCGACATCGTGATACAGCGAGCCCGTGCGCACCAGGTCCACATCGGCGCCGATCGCCCGAGCGCCCTCTTCGGCCAGGCCGGCGATCATCAGGGTGTGTTCAAAGGTGCCGGGCGCCTCACTGGAGAGGCGTCGCAGCAGGGGACGCTCCAGATCAGCCAGCTCCAGCAACCTGGAGCGGGTGAGCAGGCCAAACAGCTCCTCGACCAGGGGCGCCAGCAGCAGCCCGGCCATCAACAGACCGCCCAGCAGCAGGGCCTCGCCCTGCAGGTCGAGTTGCGCCGGAGCGCTGCGCCCCTGCAGCAGCAGGGCCTGCAGCAACACCGCCGCCGTGGGCAGCAGCACCGCCAGTTGCAACAGCTCTCCACGGCTGCGCTGGCGTCCGGCTGCGAGGGCACCGGCCGCCGCCACGGCGGCCGCCAGCACCAGGCGCAGATCGGCCACACCTCCCAGGGGCAGGGGCAACAGCAGCGAGGCCGCCGCCAACCAACTGAGACCGGCCGCGGTGCCAAGGCCCTGGGCCAGCAACAGGGTGGGCGGCACCAGCAGCACCAGGGGACTGGCCAACGGCCCCAACCACAGGCACACCCCCTGCACCAGCAGCAACATGCCCAGGGCCAGCAGCGCCTGGCGTGGCTCCAGACAGGCACGCCAGCGGCGCAACAGCAGCACCATCACGGCGGCGGCGGCAAGTCCCTGGGCAAACAGGGAAAGCCAGGCCAGGGGCCGGGGTCTGCGGTTGACCAGGCCGAAATAATCGAGCACATCGAGGGCCTGGGGGCTGACCGGCTCTCCCTGGCGGGTGATCAGATCTCCCGCCCGCACCCGCAGGGTAGGAATGCCCTGCTGGCTGATCAATGCTTCGATGCGCCGCTGGCTCAGGGCGGGATCGGCGCGCAGATTGGCCTGGCCCAGCAACGCGCGGGTCAGCAGCCGGGCCCCCAGGTCCCGGGCGGGCGGCGGCAGGGTCTCCAGTTGCAGGGTGGCGGCGCCCAGCAACTGGCCCTCGGCCAGGCTGCCGCTGAGGCCTTGGCTCAACATGCGCAGCTGGGCCTGACGCAGCTCACGCTCCCAGCTCGCCAGCTGGGTGGGATCGCGGCTCAACAGCCAGGCCTGCTCGGCCTGGGTCAGGGTCGTGGGCATCAGGGCCGTGCCCTGGCGCCGCAGCTGCTGCACCTGGGCCAGGCTGGCGTCGAGGCGCCGCTGCAACTCCTGGCTGGCCTGCTGGTCGACCACCTGCACGGCCGTGCGCGGCAACAGCTGCAACCGGCGTTCCTCAAGGGCGGTGCTGTCGACCACCCTGGCGGCCTTGGGCGCCCGGGCCGTGAAGGGGGCCGGCATGCCGGCGGTGATGCTGGGCTCCACCAGCAGCGGCCAGCTGGCCAGCAGGGCTGCCAACAGGCACACCAGCCCCACCGACAGGGTGTCGCGGGGGCGCCACACGGCCGGTTGCTGGCGGGGGCGCTCCAGGCGCAGCAGCTGCCGCCACAGAGCCTTGAGTTGGGCCTTGGGCTGGCGCCATCGCATCATGAAACGCTAGCCCTTCTGCCCACAACGGTGCCCATGGCCACCCTGCTGGACGGCCGCCAGCTGGCAGCCCAGATCGAAGCCCGCCTCGCCGAGGCCATTGCCGCCGGCCTGAGCACCGCCCGTCGCCCGCCAGGCCTGGCGGTGCTGCGGGTGGGCGATGACCCCGCCAGCGGCGTCTATGTGGCCAACAAGGAAAAGGCCTGCAGCCGCGTCGGCATCACCAACCACGGCGCCCACCTGGCAGCCGGCACGCCAGCTGCCGCGGTGCTGGCGACGATCGAGCGGCTCAATGCCGACCCCGCCGTCGACGGCATCCTGCTGCAGCTGCCCCTGCCGGCGGGGCTCGATGACGGTCCCCTGCTGGCGGCAATCGATCCCGGGAAGGATGCCGACGGGCTGCACACCCTGAATCTGGGCCGACTGCTCAAGGGTGAACCCGGGCCCCGCAGCTGCACCCCCGCCGGGGTGATGGCGCTGCTGGCGGCAGCCGGCGTTGCGCTGGCCGGCAAGCGGGCCGTGGTGGTGGGCCGCAGCATCCTGGTGGGCCAGCCCATGGCCCTGATGCTGCAGGCGGCCAACGCCACCGTGACCGTGGCCCACTCGCGCACCCAGGATCTGGCGGCGGTCACGCGCACGGCCGACGTGCTGGTGGTGGCCGCCGGCCGGCCCCACATGATCGGGGCTGAACATGTGAAGCCCGGCGCGGTGGTGGTGGATGTGGGCATCCACCGCAAGCCCGAGGGTGGCCTGTGCGGTGATGTGCGGTTTGACGAGGTGGAGCCCATCGCCAGCGCCATCAGCCCGGTGCCCGGCGGGGTGGGACCGATGACCGTGACCCTGCTGCTGGTCAACACCGTGAGCAGCTGGTGCCACCGCTGCGGCCTGGCCAACCCCCTGGCCGACCTGCTGCCCTGAGGCCGGGGCCCTCTGCCTGAGAGAATCGGCCCCAGAGCAGAGGCCCCTGGCCGGATCTCCATGACCGCGGCGGTGACCACCGGATTTGACTTTGCCGCCTATCTGGAGGCAGCCCGCCGGCAGGTCGAGGCGGCCCTCGATGCCTCCCTGGGCCCGGAGCGGCCCGAGAGCCTGCGCGAGGCGATGCGCTACTCGCTGCTGGCGGGGGGCAAGCGGCTGCGGCCGATCCTGTGCCTGGCGGCCTGCGAGCTGGCGGGCGGCGAGGCGGCCCTGGCCATGCCCACGGCCGTGGCCCTGGAGATGGTGCACACCATGTCGCTGATCCATGACGACCTGCCGGCCATGGACAACGACGACCTGCGTCGCGGCCGGCCCACCAACCACAAGGTCTATGGCGAAGCCAACGCGATTCTGGCGGGCGATGCCCTGCTCACCAGAGCCTTTGAGATGGTGGCCCTGCGCAGCCCCGGGGTGCCGGCCGATCGGCTGCTGGCGGTGGTGGCTGAACTGAGCCTCGCTTCGGGCGCCCCCGGCCTGGTGGGGGGTCAGGTGGTCGATCTGGAGTGCGAAGGCAAGAGCGTCGATCTCGACACGCTCGAATACATCCACCTGCACAAGACCGGCGCCCTGCTGCGGGCCTGCGTGCTCTGCGGTGCCCAGATCGCCGGCGGCAGCGCCGAACTGCTCACCGCCCTGGGCACCTATGCCCGCGGTATCGGTCTGGCCTTTCAGATCATCGATGACATTCTCGATGTCACCGCCAGCAGCGAGGTGCTCGGCAAGACCGCCGGCAAGGACCTCACCGCCGACAAGACCACCTATCCCAAATTGCTGGGCCTAGACGAATCGCGCCGCCGCGCCGATGCCCTGGTGGCCGAGGCCAAAACGGCCCTGACCCCCTGGAGCGACAGGGCAGCGCCGTTGCTGGCCCTGGCCGATTACATCATCGGTCGCGACCGATGATCGGCATTCTCGACAATGCCGTGTTGTGGTGGGCCCTGGCGGCGTGCGGCATCGCCCAGCTCTCCAAACTGCTGATCGAGCTGGTGGTGCACCGCCGCTGGAACCCCAAGGTGCTGATCGAAACCGGGGGCATGCCCTCGAGCCACTCGGCCCTGATGACCGGCTGCGCCGCCGGCATCGGCTGGACCCTGGGCTTTGACGGCGGCCTGTTTGCCCTGGCGGCCACCCTCTGTTTTGTGGTGCTCTACGACGCCAGCGGGGTGCGCCGGGCCGCCGGGCTCACCGCCGCCCGGGTCAACGGGCTCAGCGCCGCTGAGGCGGCCCCTGAGGCCAAGCCCCTCAAGGAGAACCTGGGCCACACCCGCCTCGAGGTGCTGGTGGGCAGCCTGATCGGCCCCGCCGTGGCGCTGCCCGGGCTGGTGCTGGTGGGCTCCCCCTGGCAGCTGGCGATCGGCTGGGGCCTGGTGCAGCCGCTCAGTTGAGCCTCACGGTCGACCAGGAGCAGGCCGAGGCGGCCTTCGGGGACTGGCTCGGTGCTCCGGCAGCTGGCACGCCCTTTGTGCTGAGCGGATACGCCGGCACGGGCAAGACCTTTCTGTCGATGCGGTTGCTGGCGGCGGCCGAGGCGGCGGGCCTGTGCTGGACCGTGGCCGCCCCCACCCACAAGGCGGTGGGGGTGCTGCGCCATCACCTGGAGGCCGCCGGGCTCAGGCCCACCTGGTACCCGGCCACGATTCACCGGCTGCTGCGGCTCAAACTCAAGCGCCAGGGCGATCGGGAGCGCTGCGAAGAAACCTCCCAGACGGCCGCCTCGCTGGAGCATCTGGCTCTGGTGCTGATCGACGAGGCCTCGATGGTCGACAGCAGCCTGCTCGAGATCACCCTGCGCTGTGCCCATGGGTTCGGCACCCGGCTGGTGTTTGTGGGCGACCCGGCCCAGCTGCCGCCGGTGGGCGAGGCCTGCAGCCCGGTGTTTGCGCTCAAACGCTGCGCTGGCGCCACATTGCGCCAGGTGGTGCGGCACCAGGGTCCGGTGCTGCAGCTGGCAACCGGCATTCGCAACGGGGCGCTGCCCTGCAGGCGCCCCGCCCCCATGGCGCCGCTGCGCACACCCAGAGGCGAGGTGGCCTGCCTGGCCCCCGCACCATGGCTCGAGGCCGCCCAGGCGGCCCTGCGGCGCAGCGCCGCGCTCGACAACCCTGACCACGCCCGCATTCTCTGCTACACCAACCGGGCGCTCGAGCGCCTGGTGCCCCTGGCCCGGCGGGCCCTGCACGGCGACATGGCCGACCAGCTACCGGTGCTGCCCGGGGAGGTGCTGATCAGCCGCAACGCCGTGATGGCGCCGGCCTGCACCGGCGGCGACGACGCTGCCGTCGCCGCCGCCGAAGAACCCGACATGGTGCTGGGCTCCAACCGGGAGCTGGTGGTGCGCGATGTGCAGCCCGAACGGCTGGATCTGGCCGAGCTGGGGCTCAGCGCCGCCGATCTGGGCGCAGGCCAGGCCCTGCCAACGATCGACACCCTCAAGGCCGAGGTCGAAACCGGCGACACCCGGCTGTGGCTGCGGCTGCTGCCGCCGGTGGGCAGTGCGGCGCGCCGCCAGCTCGAAGCCGTGAGCCAGGGCCTGCGCAGCCAGGCCCGCGAAGCCGCCGCGGCCGGGGCCAGCAGCGAAAGCAAGGGGCTGTGGCGCCGCTTCTTTCTGTTGCGGGATGCCTTTGCCTCGCTGGGGCCCGCCGCCGTGCTCACGGTGCATCGCAGCCAGGGCAGCACCTTCGGCTCGGTGTTCATCGACGCCGATGTGTTCTGGCCCGCCGACCCCGTGCTGCGGCAGCAGCTGGTCTATGTGGCCGTGAGCCGGGCCAGCAGCAGCGTCACCCTGATGGCCGGCCCCGACGATGACACGTCGCGGCAGCTGTGGGAGCGCTGGCTCAGCGCCGAAAACGTCAACGCAACCTGAGCCCGTCGATGCCCTGCCAGCCCAGGTACACGGCCACGGCGATCCCCATCAGACCCACCAGGGCGTCGCCCCGCTGCAACAGCCACTGCTTGCCCCGCGCCAGCCACGGCAGCACCCGCTGCTGGCCAAGCACCAGCAGCGCCAGCAGCGGCAGCAGCAGCAACGTGGCACTGACCAGGCTGAACAGCAGTGTGACCAGCACCTCTGTCACGCGGCCCAGATGGGCCTCGAGCAGGGTGCCGGCGGTCTTGGCAAACAGAAACAGATCGTCGGGGCTGGCCACCTCGAGCACCGAGCTGGCAGCCACCAGCGGCAGCATCGCCATCGCACAGAACTGATCGAGCCGGGCGGCCCAGGCCGGTGGCTCGCCCCCCTGCTCACGGCTGGCCAGCAGCTCCTTGAGCCCCAGGCCGAGCAGGGCCCCGGCCGCCAGCAGGTCAAGACCGGTGCGATGGCTGCTGCCCTTGTCCATGCTCAGCAGCAGACCGTGACCGAGCGAAAGCAGCAGGGTGACCGCCAGCGCGGCGGTGGCCACCCAGGCCAGCACCAGCAGCCCACCCCGCCGCAGCGGAGTGGGTCCCAGCAGCAGCAGCAGCAACAACGCGATGTGGATCGGCGAGAAGCCGATCGCCAGGGCAAAGGCCATCAGCTCGGCCACCAGGCTGCGCAGCGACGGCTCCGCAGCCGTGAGGGCGGTGGCAACGGGGAACAACAGCACAGGGGCTCAGCCGAGACGGCTATTCCAGCGCAGGATGACCCGCTGTTCGCGCTCGAAGCCCAGCACGCTCACGGTGGCCGTGCTGAGGGTCAGCAGGGCACCCCCCGGGGCACCGAGCCCCAGCCAGGTGCCCGCCAGCGCCCTGAGAATGTGGCCATGGGCGACCAGCGCCACCCGCGGCGCCGGACCCAGCGCCAGGCTCCGGGCGATCACCTGTTCACAGCGCTGCTGCACCTGGGCCGCCTGCTCGCCGCCGGGGCAACCGTTGGCCCAGATGGTCCAACCGGGCTGCTGCTGGCGGATCTCGGCGGTGGTGATGCCTTCGTAGGCGCCGTAATCCCATTCAGCCAGCTCTGGCGTGATCTGGGCTGCTGCACCCAGCCCGGCCAGCTCGGCGGTGCGCCGGGCCCGCTGCAGAGGGCTCACCAGCACGGCATCAAAGCGCAGGGTGCTCAACGCCGGCGCCAGGGCGCTGGCCTCGGCCTCACCGTCGGGCAGCAGGGGCAGATCGGTGCGACCGGTGTGGCGCCCGTTGCGGGCCCATTCGGTGGCCCCATGGCGCAGCAGCCAGAGTTCGGCAGCGGCAGCGCTCATCGCCGGATCTCGAACCAGTCGACTCCGGTGGCGGGCACCTGGGTGGTGGCGACCCGGTGCACCTGGGCCGCAACGGGGCCCCGCTCACACCAGAGGCGCAGGTCGTTGAGGCTGTGGAACGGGCCTTCGGCCTCGATCTCGACACTGCCATCGGGGCAGTTGCGCACCCAGCCACCGAGCTCAAGGGCCTGGGCCTCGCGCAGGGTGGCCTGGCGATAGCCGACCCCCTGCACCCGTCCACTCACCAGGAGCCGCCAGCGCTCACAGAGCGGCTGGGGCCGGGGTTCGCCGGGCTGCAGAAAGCGTCTGCCCAGGGCAGCGGCGCGGCGGTCGCGGCTGCGGCGACCAGGCGACGGGGAATCTCCGGGCATCCAGCCCAATGGAGATGAAGCCAGCTTGCGTGCACGTTTGGCGCTGTCCATCCTTCCTCGTGAAGCGAACATCCCCACCCTTCAAGCTGCCACAGACCGAAGCGACTGGCCACAACCGGCCCCGCCACGTCGCGCTGCAGCTGCCAGCGGTGAAATTCGTGCCCGCAGCAGCGCTCGCCCGCCCGGGTCAGCAGCCCATCGGCCGCGGCGATGGCATCGCGGTAGCCCAGGCTCAGGGCACCGCGCTCGGCGCTGAACGGCAGCAGACCGGCCATGGCGTGCCAGTGGCCCTGGGCGTCGGCCAGCTGGCGGCCCAGCACCAGCAGGCCGCCGCATTCGGCCACGAGCGGCAGGCCATGGGCCGCCGCCTGGCGCAGCGACGCCAGGGCCCGGCTCGCCCCGGCCAGCTCGGCAGCCCACAGCTCCGGATAGCCCCCGGGCAGCACCACCGCCCGGCAGCTCTTCGGCAGGGGTTGATCGGCGAGCGGGCTCCAGGGCTGGGGATCGGCCCCCAGCGCCCGCAGCAGCTCGAGCGCTTCGGGATAGCGAAACTGAAAGGCCGCATCGCTGGCAATGGCCAGCGGCAGGGGCTCGGGCCTCGGCGCGGGGGCCGGTCCCAGCAGCCAGGCGATCGGATCCACCGCCAGCGGATCGTGGCGCGGCGGCGCCGCCAGCAGGGGCCAGAGCTGTGTGAGATCCAGATGCTCGGCCGCCAGCGCTGCCCAGTGGGGCAGACGCTCATCGAGATCGGGCAGTTCGGCGGCACTCACCAAACCCAGATGGCGCGAGGGCAGATCGAGGACCTCGGCGGCGGGCAGCACCCCCAGCAGGGGCACGCCGATGGCCTCGAGGGCTTCGGCCAGCAGGGCCCGGTGGCGCGGGCTGCTGACCTTGTTGAGCACCACGCCGGCCAGGCGCACGGCGGGCGGGCCGTGGTCGCGGAAGCCCCGCACCAGGGCCGCCAGGGATCCGGCCTGCCGCGACGCCTCGACCACCAGCACCACCGGCAGGTCGAGCAGGGCGGCCACGGCGGCACTGCTGCCCTCGCTGCTGGGCCCGCGGCCATCAAACAGACCCATCACCCCCTCGACCAGGGCCAGATCACAGCGGCTGCCATGCCAGGCAAAGCAGCGCTGCACCCAGGCCGGGCCGCAGAGCAGGGGATCCAGATTGCGGCAGGGGCGGCCCGCTACCCGGCTCAGCAGCTGGGGATCGAGATAATCGGGCCCCACCTTGAACGGCTGCAGGCTGAGTCCGCGCTGCCGCGCCAGGGCCGCCAGCAGCAGGCTGAGCAGGGTCTTGCCGCTGCCGCTGGTGGGGGCTGCGATCAGACAGCTCACGGCCTGGTGCGACTGCTATGCAGCTTGTCAGGCAGGCAGGCTGTTAGGCAGGCAGGCTGTCAGGCAGGCAGCAGCCGGGCCGCGATCGGTGCGGCGGCCGCCAGCAGCGGGTTGGTGGTGTCGTGGCCGCCACTGAGCAGCCGGGCCAGTTCCATTTCTTCGCTTTCATCGGGCACGGGAACGACCTCTTCGAGCAGCTCCATGCTGGCCATGCCGCCGGCTTCGAGCCGCATGCAGCCGCCCGATTCGGAACACAGAATCACGCACAGGGGAGCGCGTTGCGGTGCCTCACAGATCAACCGCAGGCCCACCATGGCGCCCGGGTGAATGCGGGGCACACCCACCGGTACCGGCATCAGGCGGAACTGCACCGTGGTGCCATCGGTGCGCTCGAACTCGGCGCCCACACCCGTGCCGATCCCGTCGCCATCGACCGCAAAGCTGCTGACCAGGTGCCAGCCCAGCCGATCGGCGATCCACGCCGCCAGCAGCAGCCCCATCAGCGGATGATCCCCTTCGACATCGATGTCGAGCTGCACCACGTGCTCGAGGGCATCGCGGCGCGAGGGGGGGTCAAAGACCATGGCCAGCGATTCGCGCCAGGTGCGCAGCCGCATCCAGTTGAGATCGCTGACCGCCTGACCTGACTGAATGCGCGCCACCAGCAGATCGATGCAGCGGCGTGGCGCCCCCAGCGAGCTGTCAACGACCAGGCGACGACCGGCCAACGCCAGGGCCTCGAGCAGCTCAGGGGCCTCATCGAGCGAGCTGTTCCACCACACCCAGCAGGGCAGGCCCGGCTCGATCAGGGGATCGAGCAGCGTCAGGTTCTGCTGCAGAACCCCCAGGCCGCCGCGCAGCACCACGGCATCCCCACAGGCCTGGGCGGCGGCGACGCCCTCATCGACCAGGGGGCAGAAGGCCGCCACCAGGGTCTCGAGGTGCCGCGACGGGTCCAGGGTGGGCGCCAGGGTGATCAACCGGCGCGGCATGTGAACGCTGATGGCACTGTCGACGAACTGGCCGCGCAGATCGTCGGCCCGATGGTCTCCCGGCCGTTGGCCCAGGGCCCAGGCCAGGCGCTGGTCCATGACCGCGGTGCTCAGGGGCAGACCGCAGCTGCTCACCGCCGCTTTGGCCCGTTCGATCAGGCCGCGGTCCAGCAGACCGTTGATCGGCCCATCGAGCAGGCCGGTGCGGATCAGCTGCTGCTGCAGCCACGAGGCCTCGTAGATCACCAGGGTGAAGGTCGCGGCGCCGCGGGAGCCCTCCAGACCGGTGTTCCAGAGACGTTCCAGGTGATCCCTGAGCTCATTGGGCGGCAGGGACTGCGGTGCCTGAAGGGTGAGCTGGGCGGCCATGGCGTGAAGGGTGGAACGAAGGAACGGTCAGAACGAAGCAGACGGGGTCGGTCAGGGGCGGCGCCAGGCCAGGCCGTCCTCGGCCAGCAGGTTGTCGGCGGCGGCGGGTCCCCAGGTGCGCGCTTCGTAGGTCTGCACCGGCACCTGTTCGGGCGACTCCTCCATCAGCTCGATCAAGGGGGTGTACAGGCGCCAGGCGGCCTCGACCTCGTCGCTGCGGGTGTAGAGGGTGGGGTCCCCCAGCATGGCGTCGGCGAGCAGGCGCACATAGCCCTCATCCGAGGGTTCGCCGAAGCTGTCGTCGTAGCTGAAGGCCATGTCGACCGGGCGGCTGCGCATGCCCGACCCCGGCGCCTTGACCTCGAAGCGGATGTCGGCGCCCTCGTCGGGCTGGATCCGCAGGATCAGCTGGTTGGGGGTGGGGGCCCCACCGGCGGCGTCAAACAGGTGAACCGGTGCCTCACGGAAGGTGAGCACCACCTCCGACAGGCGCTTGGGCAGCCGCTTGCCGGTGCGGATGTAAAAGGGCACCCCCTGCCAGCGCCAGTTGTTGATGAACAGCTTGGTGGCCACATAGGTCTCGGTGGTGCTCTGGGGGTTCACCCCCGGCTCCTGGCGATACCCGGCGATCGGCCGCTCGGCCGAACCTCCGGGCCCGTACTGGCCGCGCACGCAGCACCTCCAGGGCTCCTCGGGGTTGGCCAGCCGGGCCGCCTGCAGCACCTTGGCCTTTTCGTTGCGCATCGACTCGGGGTCGAAGCGCCCCGGCGGCTCCATGGCGGTGAGAGCCAGGATCTGGGTCAGGTGGTTCTGCACCATGTCGCGCAGGGCCCCACTGGTTTCGTAGTAGCCCGCCCGCTCTTCGACACCGACGGTTTCGGCCGCGGTGATCTGCACATTGGCGATGTAGTTGCGGTTCCAGATCGGCTCGAAGATCGTGTTGGCAAAGCGCAGCACCAGAATGTTCTGGACCGTTTCCTTGCCCAGGTAGTGGTCGATGCGGAAGATCTGGTTTTCCTGGGCGCACGCCTGCACCACCTTGTTGAGGGCCTGGGCGCTGGCGTAATCGGTGCCGAAGGGCTTCTCGATCACCACGCGGCTGCGGGCCGGGTCGGCCAGCAAGCCGGCGGCGGCCAGGGCCCGGCAGCCGCTGCCGTAGAAGGCCGGTGACACCGACAGATAGAAGGTGCGGTTGCCGCGGGTGGCCCGCTGGCGATCGATCAGATCGAGCCGCTCGCCGAGCCTGACGACCGTGGGGGGGTCCTGCAGGTCAACCGGTTCGTAATACAAACAGGCCGCAAACTGCTCCCAGGCGCTGCGGTGCTCGGCGATCTCGGCCGCCATGGCCTCGGCCATGCGGTTGCGGAAATCCTCGTCACTCCACGGCCGGCGGGCACAGCCCAGCACCGCGAATTCGCTGGGAAGACGACGCTGGCGAAACAACTCGAACAGCGCAGGAACCAGCTTGCGATGGGTGAGATCGCCGCTGGCTCCAAAAATCACCAGGCACTGGGGGCTGATCACCCGTTCCTGCCTGAGGCCCACCCGCAAGGGGTTGGTGAGCACCGCCGTCATTGCAGCTTCGCCGTGTGCCCCTGGTTTAACGACACCTGGCGGCTTAACCCAGCTGTTACCGGATTTGTGACGGAGTTCTGTGAGGGTTCAGTGACCCCCAGCCGACGACGGCGACGGTGTGCCGATCAAGGCACGCTTCAGCGCGCTGATCAATAAGTCTCAACGTGCCAGCGCTCGGCCTTCTTGAGCTGGGGACGCAGCTCCGACCAATCGAGACCCTTGGCCGCAGCCGCGGCGGTCATCGCCTCGTCGATGCCCGGCTCCATGCCCCGCAGACCACACATGTAAACGTGGGTTTTGGGGTTCTCGATCCAGGCGAAGATCTCTTCGGCGTTCTCACTGACGCGGTCCTGGATGTACATGCGGCCGCCCTTGGCGTTCTGCTGTTCGCGGCTGATCGCCTTGGTGTAGCGGAAGTTGTCGGGGAACTCGCGCTGGTAGTGCTCGAAGTCGGCGTCGTACAGCAGGTTGGCGGTGGTGGGTGCCCCCATGAACAGCCAGGCCTTGCCCTTGAAGTGCCAGCCGTTTGTGTCACGCTCCGACGGCTCGAACATGCGGCGCAGGTAGGTGCGCATCGGGGCAATGCCAGTGCCGGTGGCCAGCATGATCACGTTGGCCTCCTCATCGTCGGGAAGCAGCATCTCCTTGCCGACGGGGCCGGTGATCTTCACCTTGGCGCCGGGTTCGATGTCACACAAAAAGGTGGAGCAGACGCCATTGATGGTCTCGCCGTCCTTCTCGTACTGCAGCTGGCGCACGCATAGAGAAACGGTGTGGTCGGCCATGTCGTCGCCGTGACGGGTGCTGGCGATCGAATACAGACGCAGCTTGTGGGGCTTGCCGTTGGCATCTTCGCCGTCGGGAATGATGCCGATGCTCTGACCCTCGACGTAATGCAGCTGGGGGTCGCCGCCGCTCAGGTCGAAGGTGATGTGGTTGACGCGCCCGATCGCACCCTCGGCCAACAGGCTGTAGTTCTCAGTCACGGTGCCGATGAAGGGATCCTTCGGCTTGTAGAGGTTGACGGGAACTTGCGCGTGGGAAACAGACACAGCTACGGGTTTCGAGGGGACGGCGTCGGTCTTGGGGGCTGGGCTGGGGGCCTGGGAGGCATCGACGGTGGTGCCGGCGTCGATGGCGGTCACAGCCTCGATGCGACCACCCTTGAGAGCGATGGTCTGCATCAGCGCCTGCAGCCGCTCGGCGGGAACCACCAGGAAACGCTGGGCGCGGCGCTGCGGGCCCACGCCAAAGGCGTTGACCGTCACGCGGAACATGCGGTCGTCGGTCCGAAGCACAGAACCTGTGGTAACGCGCATGGCGACCTTTCCGCAAAGCGCGCCGATCATAGGGAACGTCACGGGAATTCCCCGGGGACTTCGCCCCGGTACCGGCGACCCCGGGCTGCCGGGTCACGCAGGCCGATGAATTGCGGCTAAGTTTGTGAGCCAGTTGTGGCCCAGAACACGACCGACCGTGTTCCACTGGCTTCTCAGCCCCAATTGCCTGAACCGGTTCTGGTGAAGCTTCTCGAATCCAGACTTGCTGACAGAACGGTCTCTGAAACGGACTCCACCGGAGCACTCTCGGATTCGCTGCTCTGCGGTCTCGACACGATTCAGCAGGACATGGAGCGCCTGCCCCAGGGCGTCCGCCGGCTGGCGGTGCAGCTGCGCATGGATCTCGATCCAGCCTGCATCTGGGCCGTACTGACCGATTACACCAATCTTCATCGCTTCATCCCGAATCTCGAAGCGTCCCGACTGCTGTGGCGTCGCGCCAACGTGGTGGGCCTCGAGCAGGAGGGTTGTCAGAACTTCATGGGCCTTCGCTTCAAGGCGCAGGTTCAGCTGGAGCTGACCGAACGGCCCGAGCAGGGGCGCCTCGACTTCGTCATGGTGAAGGGTGATTTCCGCCGCTTCGAGGGCGCCTGGCAGATCGGCCATGACAGTGCCGGCACCACCCTGCTCTACGAACTCACGGTGCAGGGCTTCGCGGGCATGCCGATCGGTCTGATCGAGCAGCGCCTGCGCGACGACCTGGCCACCAATCTGCGCGCCGTTCAACGCGAAGCGATCAGCCGAGCAGTCTGATCGGGCCACATCGCGCTGTTTCAGACACCATCAACCGTCCTGGTTCAACCAGCGGAATGCCGCTGCGATGTGATACCCCCAAGGGGATTCGAACCCCTGTCGCCTCCGTGAAAGGGAGGTGTCCTAGGCCTCTAGACGATGGGGGCGAGGCCACGGCCCGGGGGACTGATCAATCCCTTGCCGCTCCATGGAACGTACGGGTCAGGGGGACCCTTCGTCAAGGCGGTTGGGCCCGCTCTGGCCCTGCCAGACCGGAACCGAGAAATGGAAACAGGCTCCTTCACCCGGTTCCGAGACCACCCAGATGCGGCCGCCATGGACCTCGGCAATGCGTCGGCACACCGACAGGCCCACACCGAAGCCAGCGGTGGTGGTCGAGGTCTGGGGCAGCCGCACCCGGTCCTGAAAAATGCGCTGCTGCTCGGGCTCCGGAATCCCCGGGCCACTGTCACAGACGCTCACCTGAACCCACTGGCTGGTGCGATGCAGCAGGGTCAGGGAGACCTGCCCCCCGTCAGGGGTGTACTTGAGGGCATTTTCGAGCAGGTTGAGCAACACTTGGCGCATGCGCCGCTGATCGGCGAACACATCCGGCAGATCGGCCGGGATGTCGGTCACCAGCTTCAGCTGACGACCCACCCAGAGCTTTTCGAGTTCGAGAATCGCCTCGGCAGCCACCTTGCCGAGCGCCAGACGCTGGGGATTGAACAGGGCTTCCCAGCGGGTGGTGCCCACCTCGAGCAGATCGTGCGACAGATGCTCGATGTCATCGAGCCGGCGGGTGAGCACATCGCGAAAGCGGGGCTCATCGATCTGGCCGAGGTTGTGGCTCTGCAGGGCCAGCTTGGCGGCGGTGAGGGGCGTGCGCAGCTCATGGGCCACCATGCGCAGCAGCCGTTCCTGCACCCCCAGGCGCTCAATCAGGGTCTCGTTCTCCTGCCGCAGGACCAGCAGCTGGTCTTCGAGCTGCAGCTCCCGCTGGGTGCGGCTGCCATCGACCTCGGCGGGGCGCAGGCTCATGCCCAACCCCGTGACCACCTGCATCTGCTGCCAGCGCGGCAACCAGCTGCGCAACCGCAGGCAGATGCCATTGCCGGCAAACACCTGCTTGGGCAGGGGCTGCAGCTTCACGAGTGCCGGGGTGGCCACCAGCCGATGCAGTTCGAGCAGTTCGGGCTGGCGGGTGGGGTCGGCGATCTCCAGGCTCACCTCGAAGCCGAAGTCCTCGTGCTGCAGGGCCGCCACCAGCTGGCGCAGATCGGGGGTGGCCAGGTGGTGATTGGTTGCGACCAGCAACAGCTTGAGCTCCTGGCGGCCGCGATCCCGCTCACCGATCGGCGTCTGTGGGGCGGCGGAGTCGGTCACGGGTCCCACCTTATGGAGATTTACCGCCGATGCACCGCGGTTTGACACACACGGGTAGCCGCCGCTGGCCAACCGGGCTAAACAGGGTTGCAGGCAGAGGCTCAACACCGCATGGCCTCCACCCATGACCTGAGCGAGAGGGTGATCCCCATCGCACCATCTCCGTCTGGCAGGCCCGACCCCAGCCGCATCCGGCTGGATTCGAGCCTGCGGCGCTGGTTCTCGCGCAACCTGGGCCTGTGGCGCTCACGTCGGCTCTATTTCTTTGCCGATGGCGACGTGCTGCGGGTCGACATGATGCTGCGGGTCGAAAGCTTCAGCGAACCGATCGAAGGCGACGCGGCCTACCGCTTCAGCTGGTGGCCGGAAAAGGATTTCGACTTCTTTGAAAAGAAGCCCCGCTTCGTGCCGACCGGCAGCATGGAGGCCTATCTGTGCGGGCACCAGCTGCGGCGCAGCCGCGGCTACCTGTGCGGCAGCCCAACCAAGAGCCAGATCCGCCAGGTGGATGAACACGAGGTGGTGTTCGAATCCCACTACCAGGAATGGGACATCCTTGAGCACATCCGGCTGGTCGACCAGGACCGCTACCGGGCCCGTTCGATCTACTCCTGGAAGGACGGCGAGCTGGAGCTGGCCGAGACCCACCACGAAATCAGGGTCGAAGCGGCCGGCGCCCCCCTTGCTCCATGCAGCAGCATGGAGGCACCGTCTTGAATCTCTGATCTTGACCCTGCTGCGCCGTCTTCGCCCCCTGCTGGTGGCTCCGCTCCTGACCCTGCCCCTGCTGGTGGCTCCCGCCGGGGCCCTGGCGGCACCGGCAACCGAGGCCGAAATGAACCTCTACACCAGGATCGCGGCGGTCAACGTCTGCATCGCCCGCTCGGCCGGCGTCGACTTCGACAAGGCGGTTGGCATCGCCGGCGAGACCATTGCCCAACTGATCCAGGGCCAGCACGGTGGCGCCATCAAGCAGGTGGGCACCAAGCCGCTGAACATCGAAGAGCTGCGCAAGGGATCGATCAATTCGGCCGTGCTCGGTGCCGCCGAGATCTGCCCCAAGGAGGTTCCCGCCGATGTAATGAAGAAGGTGCAGGACGCCCTGGGCCGCAGCGGCGCCAAGCCGGCTCCGGCCGCAACCCCAGCCCCAGCCCCCGCTGCCAAGCCCTGAGCCCCGATGGCCACCGTGCGCCTCGCCGATTACCGCCCGGCGCCCTACCTGCTCGGCCGCACCGATCTGACGGTGCGGCTGTTTGGAGACCATGCCGTGGTCGACGCCCGGCTGGCCTTCAGCCCCAACCCGGCCGCTGCGGATCTGCCGCCGCAGCCCCTGGTGCTGGCAGGCCTCAACCTGCAGCTGGAGTCCCTGGCCATCGATGGGGTCCCCCATCGGCCAGGGCCCGGCGAGCTGGGCGACCTGGGGCTGTGCCTCAACACGCCACCGCTACGCCCCTTTGAACTGAGCAGCCGGGTGCGGATCGATCCGCACAGCAACACCACCCTCGAGGGGCTGTATGTGAGCGGTGGGCTGTTCACCACCCAGTGCGAGGCCGAGGGGTTTCGGCGCATCACCTTTCACCCCGACCGGCCCGACCTGCTGAGCCGCTTTCGGGTGCGCATCGAGGCCGATCGCGACACCGCTCCAGTGCTGCTGTGCAACGGCAACTGCATCGAAACCGGCGACCTTGAGGACGGCCGTCACTACGCGATCTGGGATGACCCGTTTCCCAAGCCCTCGTACCTGTTTGCCCTGGTCGCGGGCGTGCTCGACGAGGCCAGTGACACGTTCGTCACCGCCAGTGGGCGCGCGGTGAAGCTGCGCCTCCATGTGGAGCCCGGCGATCTTCCCTACACCGCCCATGCCATGGCCTCGCTGCAGCGCGCCATGCGCTGGGACGAGCAGCGTTACGGACTCGAGTACGACCTCGACGAGTTCAACATCGTCGCGGTGCGCCACTTCAACATGGGCGCAATGGAAAACAAGAGCCTCAACATCTTCAATTCGAAGCTGGTGCTGGCCGACAGTGAAACCGCCACCGATGGCGAACTCGAACGCATCGAAAGCGTCATCGCCCACGAATACTTCCACAACTGGACCGGCAACCGCATCACCTGCCGCGACTGGTTCCAGCTTTCGCTCAAGGAAGGCCTCACGGTGTTTCGCGATCAGAGCTTCAGCGCTGATCTCCATGGCGCCAGCCTCAACCGCATCGACAACGTGGCGATGCTGCGCAACACCCAGTTTCGCGAGGATGCAGGACCTACCGCACACCCGGTGCAACCCGATGCCTACCAGGCGATCGACAACTTCTACACAACGACGATCTACGAAAAAGGATCCGAACTGATCCGCATGCTCCACACCCTGCTGGGTGAGGAGACGTTCATGCGCGGCATTGCGCTGTACGTGAGCCGGCATGACGGATCGGCCGCCACCTGTGACGAGTTCGTGCAGGCGATGGAGGATGCGGCGGCCGAGCAGCCCTCGGGAGCCAGCTTCGATTTTGGCCAGTTAAAACGCTGGTATCACCAGGCGGGAACGCCGGTGCTCGAGGTCCAGCGGCACTGGGATGGCGAGCAGGGCGAACTGGAGCTGCACATCCGTCAGCACACACCGCCCACGCCCGGCCAGCCCGACAAACAGCCCCTGGTGATCCCCCTGGTGCTGGGGCTGGTGGGTCAGGCCGGCAAAGCCCTGCCGCTGGACCTGGCGGCCACGGAGCCCGCCACCACGGCCACGGCCCCGTTGCCGCCGACCTGGGGACACCACAGCCGTCTGGTGGTGATCGATCAGGCCGAAACCCGGCTGCGCTGCACCGGGTTGCCGCGGCAGCACCATCCGCCGGCGCTGTCGCTGCTGCGCCAGTTCTCGGCACCGGTGAAGCTCGAGATCGGCCGTCCGCCGGCCGAACTGGTGCACCTGCTGGCCCACGACAGCGATCCGGTGGCCCGCTGGGATGCCGGGCAACAGCTGCTGCGGCGCGCCCTGCTGGCCAGGGCCTCTGGGCATGTCGACGGCCAGCTCGAGGATGAGCTGGTCGATGCCCTGGGGCGGATCCTGGCCGATCCGTCGCTGTCGCAGGCCAGCAAGGCGGCGCTGCTGGCCCTGCCAGGCGCCGCTGAGCTGGAAGGTGCCAGCGCCGATCTGGGCCAGCCACCCGACCCGCCGGCCCTGTTTGCCGCCGGCGAAGCCCTGATCGGCCGCTTCGGCCATGCCCTGGCTGAGGCCCTGAGCCGGGAGCTCGAGGCCTGCCAGGAGCAGTGGTCAGCAACCTGGCCCCAGGGGCAGGGCGACCGACAGCTCACCGGCCTGATCTGGCGCTGGCGGGTCGCCGCCGGCGATGGCGACGCCATCGGGCAGGCCCGCCGCGCCATCGACGGTCCGTCGATGACCCTGGCGCGTCTGGGTCTGCGAGCCCTGCAGAACCACGACCGACCCGAGCGCCACGCAGCCCTGGAAGCGTTCTATGGGCGCTGGCAGCACCGGCCTGTGATTCTCGATGCCTGGTTCAGCCTTGAAGCCTCGGCACCCCTTGGCGACGGCCTGGGGCGGATCCAGCGCCTGTTGGAGCATCCGCGCTACGACCCCAACGCCCCCAATTCGGTGCGGGCCGTGCTGGGGGGCCTGGCCGCCAACGCGCCGGTGTTCCACGCCGCCGACGGCAGCGGCTACCGCTTCATGGCCGCCCAGATCGCGGCGCTCGATCAACGCAACCCGATCACCGCCTCCCGCCTGGCCAAGGTGCTGAGCCGCTGGCGCAGCTACGGCCCCGAGCGCTCGGCCGCGATGCACGACGCCCTGGTGCAGCTGGCCAGCGCCACGCTGTCGACCAACACCCGCGAAGTGGTGGAGCAGTGCCTGGCCGGCTAGCGGTTGGGCTCCTTAGCGGTGCAGCTGGGTGAAGGCGGCCTGCCGGGACGGGCCTCCTTCAGGGCCGGCATGCTGGCCCCACAGCCCTTCCCAGTAGAAATAGATCACGCCGTGGCCGCGCGCAAAGCTGAGGCGCACCTTCTCGGCGACCGTGGCCATCGCCGGGGTGCGACCGCCGAAACCGGCCAGGATGCCGATCTCCACCGGCATCCCCCACCCCCGCGCCTTGGTAAGCGCGGGCTGATCGAGGTCCTTGGCGAAGCCGGCGAGCGAATAGGCGTAGTTCTGGACCACCAGATCGTCGATCAGGGCCCCCAGGGCCCAGAGTTCCCAGTCCTGCAGCCAGAGGTTGTAGGCCGAGCGAAAGGGACCCGGTGACAGGCTGATCACCGTGGGGCGCGGCAGGGCCCTGCGCAGGTCGCGCAGCAGCTCGGTGAGCCGGTGGCGACGCCAGCGCATCCAGCTGCGATCGGTGTGGTCGTCGGGTGGCTCCTGACCCGTGTCGGCGCGGTAGAGCTCGCGGCTGGTGGGGTCATAGCCAAACTCCACGGGCCAGGCGAAGTGATCGTCGAGCTGGATGCCATCGAGACCGCAGCGCCGCACGATCTCACTCACCAGGGCAATGAAGCGGCGCCGCACCCCCGGGTGGGCCGGATTGAGCCAGACCATGGGCTTGCCATGGAGCTCCATCACCGTGCTGCCATCGCGGCGTTGCAGCAACCACTGCGGGTTCTGCTGCGCCACGGGGGCCGTGGCCGGCTCCATCAGCCCGTATTCAAACCAGGGGATCACCTGCATGCCGCGCCGGTGGGCGGCGTCGGCAAAACGGCAGATCGGATCGAGGTTCGGATCAGCCTGCGCCAGGGCGGGCTCCATCGGCGCATGGCTGGAGCGATGGAACGTGGTTCCGCGACTCCAGACGTTGGGATACAACGTGTTGAAGCCGGCGGCCGCCAGCTCGGCAACGGCCCGCTCGATCCGGCGTGGGTCGTAGTACAGCGGGCTGGGGCTGTTGGTGAGCCACACGCCGACACGCCTTGGCGGCGGTGGCGGCGGCGGGCTCTGGGCCCAGCCCGCAGCAGTCGAGCCGAGACCTGCCAGCAGCAGCAGGGACACCAGTGCGCGGCGCAACACCCTCAGCGGACAATCCTCAACGGAAGACTTTCAACGGAACATCGAGCTCACCGAGCTCTCGTCGTGGATGCGCCAGATCGCCTCGCCCAGCATGTTGGCCACCGACAGCACCTGCAACTGCGGGAAGCGGCGCTCCTCGGTCAGGGGGATGCTGTTGGTGACCACGACCTCCTCGAACAGGCCTGGAGCCGAGAGCCGTTCGATCGCCGGGGGCGAGAACACCGCATGGGTGGCGCAGGCGAGCACCCGGGTGGCACCCCGCTCGCGCAGCAGACGGGCGCCGGCACAGATGGTGCCGCCGGTGTCGATCATGTCGTCGATCAGCACGGCGGTCTTGCCGGCCACATCGCCGATCACGGTGAGGCTTTCGGCGACGTTGTGGCCGCTGCGGCGTTTGTCGATGATCGCCAGGGGCGCATCGTTCATCTGCTTGGCGAAGCCCCGCGCCCGCGCCACGCCGCCCACATCGGGCGAGACAACCACCACCTCACCCAGGTTGCGGGTGCTGAGGTAGTCGACCAGCACCGGCGAGCCGTAGATGTGATCACAGGGGATGTCGAAATAGCCCTGGATCTGGTTGGAGTGCAGGTCCATGGCCAGCACCCGGTCAACCCCCGACTTGGTGAGCAGGTTGGCGACCAGCTTGGCGGTGATCGACTCGCGCCCCGCGGTCTTGCGGTCGGCACGGGCGTAACCGTAGTAAGGAACGACGGCGGTGATCTGGCGCGCCGAGGCCCGGCGGCAGGCATCCACCATGATCAGCAGCTCCATCAGGTGATCGTTCACCGGCGCGCAGGTGGGCTGGATCAGAAACACATCGCAGCCACGGATCGATTCCTGGATCTGGATGTACAGCTCACCGTCGGCAAAGCGCTTGATCACCCTGGGGCCATCGGGCACACCCAAATAGGCGGCGATCTCACGGGCCAGTTCGGGGTTGGAGGTGCCGCTGAACAGGCGCAGGCGGCGCGGATCGTGCTGGGTCTGGATCGACTGAGCCTGCTGTGCCGGACGGTCAGCGGTCATGAATTGGGTCACGGCGGGCTCAACCCAGAGAGCTCATGTCCGATGGTAGAAGCGAGCCGTCCCGGTGACCCATCGCGCCATGAACCTGATCACCGGCTCCCTGGTGCTCGTCTGCTGCGGCGATCGCCCGCAGATCGAACGCCTGCAGGCCCGCGCTGCCGCGCCGCTGGCCGCTGCCCTGGGTCTGCAACCGGCACCACCGCTGGCGGACGATCCGCGCAGCCTGGACCATCTGCACCCCGGCCTGGCCCCCCTGCCGCTGGACCCGGGTCAGATCCTGGCCGCGGGTGACCACTGGGCCCAGGCCCTGGGGGCCTGGCGCCAGAGCTGCCTGCTGCTGCTCACGGCCGAGCAGACCGGCGGCGGCCTGCCGGCGGCCGCCACGGCGCTGCTGCTGCAGTGGCAGGTGCCGCTCGTGGGGCTGGCGCAATGGGGAGCCCCCTGGCAGGCCGATCTGCGCCGCCGCGATGGTCTGCCCTGGCTCGGTTGGCTCGACGCAGCAGACAGCGATGCAGGCCTGGCGGCCGCGGCGGCCCTGCGCTGGCGGCAGCTGCAGGGCTGAACTCAGGGGTTGTCGCCCCAGCCGGCGAGGGGGCCGTTGCGGGGAGCCAGCTGGCGCAGTCCCTGGCGCCCCGCGCCAGGAGCAGGCGGCAGCAGGGGCAGGGAGACGACCTCCAGCTCGGAGCCCTGGGAGAGGCCGGCGGCCAACAGGCTCAGCACCTCGCCTTCGCTGAGGTTGGTGCCGACACCGCCCAGCAGTTGGCGGGCCAACGGGGCGAGCAGCGGCAGGCGGGCGGGCTGGGCGAGCTCCCGCAGCAGGCTGCGCAGCAACTGCACGTGCTGCTGCCGACGGCCGTCCTCGCCGGTGGCACCATCGCGGAAGCGAACCATGTGCTCGACCTGCACGCCATCGAGCCGCTGCAGGCCGGCCTGCAGGTCGATCCGCAGCTTCTGGCTGCGGTCGCTGTAGCGCATCGCCTGGGTGGGGCTCACGTCGATCCGGCCCATGGCCTCGATCAGGGTGCGCAGGTCTGAGCGGCCCAGCACCACATAACGGTCGGGCTGGCCCGCAGGCAGGCCCGCCAGCTCACGCACCGCATCGGCAACCAGGGCCACGCCCCCCTGGCGGTAGAGGCTGCCCAGAGGTTGGGGCCGCTGCTGGCCGGGCAACTGCACGGCGGCCTCGATCGGCAGCGGCAGCACCTGCACCACCCCAGCCGGCTGCACCCGCAGCAGCAGCACGGCATCGCTGTTGGCCGGGCCCGCCGGGGCCGCGCCATTGCTGGCATCGCGGGCGTGCTCGGCATCGACGCCGATCACCAGCACCGTGACGGCGCGGGTCGGCGCCTTGGCCAGATCGGCGGCACTCGCCAGGGCTGGGGGTTCCAGGGTGCGATCGGCCCGCGGCCACAGCAACGACAGGGCTCCCAGGCCCAGAGCGAAGCCGATGCCCGCCGCGCTGACGCGCAGGGCAGCCCGCCGGCGGCGTTCAGAGGTGGGCAGGGGTCGGGGCTCCATCAAGCCTGAAGGCAGCGACCACTCTGACCCAGAAGAACCACCGCACACCCGCAGCGACACGACCGATAACTTGGAGCGCTGATGCGGCCGTTGCTGCCTTGCCAGGCCCCACCCCTTCGTTGCAGCCCCACGACCGCGCCCGCCCGCTGGCCAAGGGCAGCACCTACCCCGCCAAGGACCTGTGCAGTCAGTGCGGACTGTGCGACAGCCGCTGGGTGGCCTATGTGCGCCACGCCTGCGCCTTTCTGAACCAGCAGTTCGACGCCATGGAAGCGCGGGTGCACGGCCGCAGCCGCGATCTTGACAACGAGGACGAGCTCTATTTCGGCGTGCAGCAGCGCATGCTCACCGCCCGGCTCAGGCAACCGCTGGAGGGAGCCCAGTGGACCGGCATCGTCAGCCGGCTGGGGGTGCGCGCACTCGAGACCGGCCTGGTCGATGCGGTGCTGTGCGTGCAGCAGAGCGAGCACGACCGCTTCACGCCGGTGCCGGTGCTGGCCCGCACCCCCGAACAGGTGCTGGCGGCCCGGGTCAACAAGCCGACCCTCTCGCCCAACCTCGAGGTGCTCGAGCAGCTGCCCGGCAGCGGCATCAAACGGTTGCTGGCGATCGGCGTGGGCTGCCAGATCCAGGCCCTGCGCGCCGTCGAGGCCACCCTGCCGCTCGAGCAGCTGTATGTGCTGGGCCTGCCCTGCGTCGACAACGTGAGCCGTGGTGGCCTGCAGACCTTTCTTGAAAGCACCGTCAGCTCTCCGGAAACGGTGGTGCACTACGAGTTCATGCAGGACTTCCGCATTCACTTCAGGCACAGCGATGGGCGTGAAGAGACGGTGCCGTTCTTCGGGCTCGACACCCCGAAGCTCAAGGACGTGTTTGCCCCCAGCTGCCTGAGCTGCTTCGACTACACCAACGCCGGCGCCGACCTGGTGGTGGGCTACATGGGTGCCACCTTTGGCCGCCAGTGGATCACGGTGCGCAACGACCGCGGTGCCGAGCTGCTGGCCCTGGTCGAGGACGAACTCGACACGGCGCCCGTGACCAGCAAGGGCGACCGGCGCGCCGCGGTGCAGCAGGGCATCGATGCCTACGACAAGGCTGTGAAACTGCCGATGTGGCTGGCGCGGCTGGTGGGGTGTGTGGTCAACGCCGTGGGCCCCAGGGGGCTCGAGTACGGCCGTTTCTCGATCGATTCGCACTTCACCCGCAACGCCCTGTGGTTGCGCCGTCACCATGGCGCGGTGGCGCAGCGGCAGATCCCCGGCTTTGCCCAGCGGATCGTGGCCCGCTATCGCCTGCCGGCGCTATGAGGTAGGCATGAGACAAGCTGGCGTTCTGTTGCACGTGACGGCCCTGCCCGGGCCCCAGCAGTGCGGCAGCTTCGGGCAGGAAGCCCACGACTGGATCAGCCTGCTGGGTCGCCACGGCGTCAAGGTGTGGCAGGTGCTGCCCCTGGCCCCGGTCGACGGCACCGGCTCGCCCTACAGCTCGCCCAGCGGTTCGGCGCTGAACCCGGCCCTGCTCGATGGGACCAGCCTGGCTTCCGGGGGCGGGTCGCTGCACACCGAAGCCGACCAACAGGACTTTGCCCGGTGGCAGCGGCGGCAGCGCCATTGGCTGCAGGACCACTGCCGCTTTGTGGTGCTCAAGCAGCTGCACAACGGTGCACCCTGGTGGCAGTGGCCGCCCGAGTTGGCCCAGAGGCGCCGGCGCGCCCTGCGCCAGCTCGACCAGCAGCAGGCCGGGGCCCTGCACAGCGAGGCCCTGCTGCAATGGCAGCTGCAGCGGCAATGGCAGGCGTTACGGCGCCATGCCAGCGCCAACGGCGTGCAGATCGTCGGCGACCTGCCCTTTTACGTGGCCCACGACAGCGCCGATGTGTGGAGCCATCCCGCACTGTTTTCGGTGACGGCCGGCGGGCGCCTGCTGCAGCAGAGCGGCGTGCCGCCCGATTACTTTTCGCACACCGGCCAGCTGTGGGGCACGCCGGTCTACCGCTGGCACCATCACTGGCTCACGGGCTTTGGCTGGTGGATCGCCCGGCTGCTGCGGCAGCTGGAGCTCTACGACCTGCTGCGGCTCGATCACTTCAGGGCCCTGCAGGCGTTCTGGTGCGTGCCGGGCGAAGCCCCCACCGCCGAAAATGGCCTGTGGCGGCTGTCGCCGGGATGGCCGCTGCTGGGATTGCTATGGCAGGCCTGCCTGCGCCGGGGCCTGCTGCTGCCGGGCGCCCGCCTGCCCCTGATCGCCGAAGACCTGGGCGTCATGACCCGCGGCGTCGAATGGCTGCGCGACGGGTTCGGGCTGCCGGGCATGAAGATCCTGCAGTTCGCCTTTGACGGTGAGGCCGACAACCCCTATCTGCCGGCCAACTTCAAGGGCCGCCACTGGGTGGTGTACACGGGCACCCACGACAACGCCACCACCCTGGGCTGGTGGAATCAGCTCGATGGCGAGAGCCGGCAGCGGATCGAGCAGACCCTGGGCTGTGCCGTGACGGCACCGGGCTGGCAACTCAGCGAGCTGGCACTCAACTCGAGTGCCGACCTGGCTGTGGTGCCCCTGCAGGACCTGCTGGAGCTGGGCGACGAGGCCCGCTTCAACACCCCCGGAACCGCCAGCGGCAACTGGAGCTGGCGACTGCGCCAACCGATCGCCAGTCTCGAGGGACCCATCAAGGGCTATGGCGAACTGGCCGCCCGCGGCAAGCGGTAGCGACCGGGGGCGGCGGGTTCGAGCGGCAGGCCGTTCCAGCGCACCTGGACGCCGGCGGCCTCCGGTGGATCGAGCCTGAGCTGCAGCGGCGGCGTCAGGGGCAGCACCAGCAGTCCCGCCGCCACCTGCAGCTCACTGCTGAGCAGCCCCGCGCTTTCGAGCGTGAGGCGGTGGGGCCTGGTGACGCTGAGCTCGAGCACCCCCGGTTCTGCAGCGGCCCGGGCCTGGCCCTGCTGCCGGCGCACCAGCACCAGGCCACGGGGTTGGCGGGCCAGGTCCAGGGGGCGCAGCTCGGGGTAGGTCTGCAGCAGCAGTGCCGTGCCCCTGGGAGGCAACTGGCGACGGCTCACCTCACTCAACGGGGGCACGGGGTTGAGGGCGTGAACACCCCGGGCCGCCAGGCGCCGCTGTTCGAGGTTGAGGCCGTAGAGCAGGGCGAGCATCAGGGCCCCATAGGCGGCAGTGCCCTGCCAGGTGGTGAACAGCTGCACCGACAGCAACGGCAGCCGGGCCTGGTTCTGACGGCCAGGGCCGCTCGGGGTATGGCCCCCGGGCAGGGCCACGGCCAGGCTGCCCGGCTCGAGGGCCAGATAGCGCTCGAGCAGCGGCAGAATCGTGCGCAGGTAGGCAGGCTCGGGCAACCGGTCGCGCCAGCCGCGCTCGAGCGCCTCGATCACCGCCGTGCTCACCAGCGTCTCGGCAGCGAGCTGCCGCAGCCCCAGACCGCGTTGCTCGCGCGCCTGCCGCAGCCGCTCGCCGGCCAGCAGCAGCGGATCGCCGCCGGCATCGGCGGTCTGGGCCTCTGCCGCACTGCGCGACGCCAGTCGCCTGAACCGCAGACGATCGATCCAGGAGCGCTTCAGGTGCTCAGCCATGGCTCCCATTCTTGGCGCTCGAGCCGCCGCCAGCGCCCTTCGGGCAGCGGGCCCAGGCTGAGACGGTCGATGGCCAGTCGCTGCAGATCCACAACGGGATGGCCCAGCAGCTCAGCGGTGCGCCGGATCTGGCGATTGCGGCCTTCACCCATGACCAGCTCCAGCAGGGTGCGATCAGGGTCCTGCTGCAGCACGCGCAGGGCCACGGCCTGGCTGGGACGGCCCTCGAGCGGCACACCGGCGCGCCAGCGTTGCAGGGCAGCGCTGCTGGGCCGTCCACGCACGCAGACCCGGTAGGTCTTGCGGTGTCCGTAGCGCGGATGGGTGAGCCGCAGGGTGAGATCGCCCAGGTTGGTCAACAGCAGGGCGCCGCGACTGGCCACATCAAGACGGCCCACCGGATGCAGGCCCGCGCCGCGACTGAGCTCGGGTGGCAGCAGATCCAGCACGGTCGGCCGGCCCTCCGGATCGCCGCAGCTGCACACAACCCCCCGCGGCTTGTTGAGCAGCAGCACCAGCGGCGCCGGCCGGCAGTCGACCGGCCTGCCATCGAGGCTGAGGCGATCGCGCCGCGGATCGGCCCTGTCACCCAGGGAGGCGACCCGACCATTAACGGTGACGCGCCCCTCTGCCAGCAGGGCCTCGGCGCGACGACGGGAGCACACACCCGCGGCCGACAGCAGTTTTTGCAGCCGCTCAGCAGCCATCAACGCAGCAGCGCCCAGAGACCCGACCCGTCCATCCTGCAGCCCGCCAAACCATGGTAGGTTTGCGAAACATTTTTGTTTCCTAACTCCAACCCATGGTTGCCCAGGCCCCAGCCGCCGTGTCGGCACCGGTTGCCCCAGCCGCACCTGCAGTCGACGGCGATCTGGTGCGCAGCTACCTGCGCGACATCGGCCGGGTGCCGCTGCTCACCCACGAGCAGGAGATCACCCTGGGCCGCCAGGTGCAGGAGCTCGTCGCCCTCGAGGAGCTGGAAACCGAGCTCGAGCTGCGCGCCGGTGGCTCCAAACCCAGCTCCGAGCAGCTGGCCAAGGCCGCCGGTCTGAGCCCGGCATTGCTCAAGCGCCGCCTGCAGGCCGGTCGCCGCGCCAAAGAGCGCATGGTGGCCGCCAACCTGCGCCTGGTGGTGAGCGTGGCCAAGAAATACACCAAGCGGAACATGGAGCTGCTGGATCTGATCCAGGAGGGCACCATCGGCCTGGTGCGCGGTGTCGAGAAGTTCGACCCCACCCGCGGCTACAAGTTCTCGACCTACGCCTACTGGTGGATCCGCCAGGGCATCACCCGGGCCATCGCCGAGAAGAGCCGCACGATCCGGCTGCCGATCCACATCACCGAAACCCTCAACAAGCTCAAGAAGGCGCAGCGGGACCTGTCCCAGCTGCTGGGCCGCACCCCCACCGTCACCGAACTGGCCGAAGCGGTCGAACTGCCGGAAGAGGAGGTCAAGGACCTGCTCTGCCGTGCCCGCCAGCCGGTGTCGCTGGAAACCAAGGTGGGCGATGGCGACGACACCGAGCTGCTGGATCTTTTGGCCGGCGACGGTGAGCTGCCCGACGAGCGCCTCGATGGCGAGTGCCTCAAGGGCGACCTGCGGGCGCTGCTGGAGCAGCTGCCCGAGCTGCAGGGCCGCGTGCTCAAGATGCGCTATGGCATCGAAGGCCCCGAGGGCGAAGAGCTGCCCGAACCGATGAGCCTCACCGGCATTGGCCGGGTGCTGGGCATCAGCCGCGATCGGGTGCGCAACCTCGAGCGCGATGGTCTCACCAGCCTGCGCCGCCTCAGCAACCGGGTTGAGGCCTACGTGGCGGGCTGATCACTGACCAGTGTCTTCAGCCCGGTTCCAGCTGGATCGTGCTGTGGGCGATGCCCAGCGCCGCCAGGTCCACCTTGGCCTGGTGCAGCAGGGTCATGTCGTCGATGGTGCCGATCACCCGCTTGACATGGGCGGTGAGGGCTGTCTGGGAGGTGCTCATGCCCCACACATGGATGTGGTGCACATCCACCACGCCCGGCAACGCCCGCAGGCAGCGCTCCACATCGTTGAGATCGATGCCATCGGGTACCGCATCCATGGCCACGACCATGGCATCGCGCAGCAGCTTCCAGCCGCTGCTGCCCACCGCCAGGCCCACCGCCACGGCGGTGAGGCTGTCGATCCAGGTGAGGCGGGTGATGCCCACCACGATGGCGCTGGCCAGAACCGCCACCGACACCGCGGCATCGCCCAGCAGGTGCAGCCGCGCGGCGCGGCGGTTGAGGTCGTGGTGATGGTCGTGGCCGAACAGCCAGGCCGAGAACAGGTTGACGGCGATGCCCGCCGCTGCCGCCCACGCCACCGGCAGGCTGTCGATGCTGTGGCCGCCCCGGCCCAGCCGCTGCAGGCCTTCGACCACCAGCACCGCCGAAGCCATCAGGATCAGCACCGCGTTGACCAGCGAGGCCAGCTGGGTGCTGCGGCCGAAGCCATAGGTGAAGCGTCCGCTCGCCGGGCGGGTGCTCAGCCGCTCGGCACCCCAGCCCAGCAGCAGCCCGGCCACATCGCCGAGGTTGTGGATGGCATCGCTGACCAGGGCCAGCGAGCCAAAGCCGAAGCCGATCACCAGTTGCAGGCCCGACAGGCCGCTGTTGAGAATCACGCTCCAGCGAAAGGCGCCCGGCGAGCCCGCCCGGTGCTCATGCTGGTGGGGGTGGGGCTGGCGCTGGATCGCCAGGGCCTCCTGCGCCGCCGGATGGCCATGGGAGTGGTCGTGGGGATGCTCCTGAGGTGCGCTCATCGAGCCAGGGCCTGCAGCAGGGCGAACAGGCCGAAGGCTAGAAACAGACCGCCGCTGAGTCGATAAAGAATCCGTTCGCTCAGACGTGTGCCGATCCACTGGCCGGCGCCCACCGCCAGGGCGGTCACCAGGGCATGGCCCAGCAGGGTGCCCGCCACCAGCCCCGCCAGGGTGAAGGCCGGTGCAGCCGCCAGCACGATGGTGGCCAGCTGGGTGCGGTCCCCCAGTTCGGCCACGAACACCAGGGCGAAGGCCTCCCAGATCACCGCCCAGGCCCCGTGCCCGCTCTGGCGACGCTCGGCCTGCTCGACGGCCGCTTCGGCTTCGTGGGCTTCGCAGTCGATGGCATCGGCCGCCATGCCCTGGGCATCGACCAGCAGCTTGGCCCCGAAGCCCACAAACAGCACCGCCGCCACCCAGGGCAGCAGCGCCAGGGGCAGCAGTTCGCGCAGGCCGAAGCCCAGTGCCAGCGACAGCAGCGTCACGGCGGTCAGGGCGGCGAAGGCCCCCACGAACACCCAGCGGGGCCGGTGCCGCACCGCCAGAATCAGCGCCATGAAGAAGGTCTTGTCACCCAGTTCGGCCAGGGTGATCGCCGTCAGGCTCGAGCCGAAGGCCGTCAGGGTTGAAGCGTCGCTGACCGCCACGGCAACGGTGAGACCGGTCGTTCAACAATGCCACCCAGCAGTGCCCTGGCGCCCCATGGCGACCTTCGGTGTCGTCGATCACGTGGCGCTGGGCCCGCGGCGGCCAGGCTGGGCGGGCAGCTAGGCCGTCCGCTCCGTGCTCAGGGCCGGTGATCGTGTCGTCAGCGCCCGCGGCGGCCACCGCTGGCGTGTGGTGCATGCCGTGCGCGGACGTCTGCGGCTGGTCGCCGAGCGGCCCCAGCCACCCCCGCAGCTGCTCGCCAACCTGGTGCATCAGGCGCAGCACCGGCGCTGGTTGCGGGCGGTCCGGGTCAACCACTGGGCCGGTTCGGTGGTGATCGAACACGATCCCGGGCGCCGGTTGCACCGGGCCGCCGTGCTCGAACTGCTCGATGCCGCCCAGTTTGGCCACCAGCACCAGGCTCCGCCGACCGCCCCACCCCAGCTGAAGCGGCGCGCCATCGGCCGGCTCGGGGTGGTGGGCTCCCTGCTGGGCCTGGAGCTGCTGGTTGGCCTGCCGGCCCTGGTGGTGAGCGCCGGCCTGCTGCCGTTGCTGCTCGGACCGTTGCTCATCTCGGGCTGGCCGTACCTGCGCCGCGGCCTGCTGCCGCCCCAGAGCCTGGATCTGTTGTGGTTTTCGAGCCTGCTGTGGCGGGGTGAGACCCGCGCCGCCCTGGTCGAGTACGGCCTCGAGAGCGGCACCCATCTGCTCTATGGCTGGAGCCGCTCGCCCCGCTTCAGCAGCGAGCTGCAGGCCTCGATCGCCCATGCGCTGCAGCAGGCCAGCGTCACCTGCCTGCAGGCCGATGGGCAGTGGCAGCCCCTGCCGGTTGCCCGGTTGTGCGCCGGCGACCTGATCAGGCTGCAGGCCGGCGAGCTGCTGCCCACGGCCGCCCTGGTGGTGGGCGGCGAAGCCATGGTCACAACCCGCAGCCGCGACGGTGATCCCGGGCTGGTGCTGGTGCGTGCGTTTCAGCAGCTGCCGGCGGGGGTGCAGCTGCACAGCGGCACCCTGAGGCTCAAGCTGCAGAGCGGTGTCGAGCGCGACCGCGATCTGCGCGGCCTGCGCTCGCAGGTGCTGCGCCGGGGGGAGCTGGCCCCCCTCGACCGGCCGCCGCGTCTGGTCGCCCAGGCCCAGCGGCTGCACCAGCGCTCGATTCCCTGGCTGCTGCTGGCGGGTGGGGGCGCCCTGGTGGCGGGCCAGCCCCATGCCGCCGCGGGCCTGATGCAGTTCGACCCGGGCAACGACTGGCAGCAGTGTGCGGCGATCGTCTACGGCGCTGCCCAGCGGGCGGCCGAGCGTCTGGGGGTGACCCTGCGCCGCCCCGAGGCGATCGATCCGTTGGCCCGCTGCCGTGTCGTGCTCATCAGTGATGCCGTGCTGGGCAGCTGGTCGACCCGCCAGCTCAGGGTGTTGCATGACTGCGATCCCTGGATCAGCCGGGATCGGGTGATCCAGATCCTGGTGGGTTTCCGCGTTCGCCTGCGGCCCTGCGGTCTGGCGCCGCTGCGCAATCTGCTGCTCGAGAGCGACCTCGACCCGGCGGTGGTCGAGGACCTCGAACCGCTGCCCCCGGTGGGCTACCGCGGCCGGGTCGACGGCGTCGATTTCTGCATCGGCGGTGATGCGCTGCTGCGGCGCCTCGGCCTGAAACCCCCCGAGTCGCTGCCCCTGGCCGCCGGTCTTGATCGGCTTTACCTGGTGCAGGATCTGGGGCAGGGCCGCCGGGTGCTGGCCGCCGCCGACTTTGAGCTCAGACTGCCGCGCCGGGTGGTGCGCCTGTTCCGCAGGCTGCGGGCGATGGACTGTCAGATCCGTGTGGTCTGCGGCTGGGACACCGGCCTGGCCCAGGTGGCCTCCCGCCGCCTGGGGATCCCGCAGGAGGCGGTGCTGATGGCCGACTCCATGGCCGCCCGGGTCGACCTGCTGCAGCAGCTGCGCCGCACCAGCCGGGCGCCGGTGGCGTTTCTGGGGTACGCCTTCAGCGATGCGGCCGCCCTGGCCGCTGCCGATGTGGCGATTGCCCTCGACGATGGCATCGTGCCGTTCACCAGCCTGCTGGCCGATCTGGTGATCCCTTCGGAACGACTCGACCGCCTGGCCGACTGCCTGGCCCTGGCCCGCCGGGCGCGGCGCCTCAACCGCACCAACCTCGCCCTGGTGGCGGGCCCCCACCTGCTGGCCCTGGTGCTCAACCTGCTGCGGCCCCTCAATCCGCTGGTTTCGATCCTGTTGACCGACCTCCCCCTGCTCGCCGCCGAACTGCAGACCCTGGTGCTGCTGCAGGAACCGACGCGGCACCGCGCCTGATGGAGATCAGCGCCGTTGCCCCTGACCTGCGTGAGGTGCTGCTGGCCTGGTGGCAGCCCCATGGCCGCCACTGGATCCCCTGGAAGCTCAGGCCCGACGGCAGCCCGCCGCAGGCGGGCGAACCCCTGGATCCGTGGCCGATCTGGAGCGCCGAGATCATGCTGCAGCAGACCCAGCTGCAGGTGGTGCTGCCCTACTGGCAGCGCTGGATGCAGGCGTTTCCCACTACGGCGGCCCTGGCGGCTGCCAGCGAACACGAGGTGCTGCTGCGCTGGCAGGGCCTGGGCTATTACGCCCGTGCCAGGCGGCTGCACCAGGGCGCCGCCATGCTGAGCGCCGCAAGGCTGAGCGCAGCAGGGGAGGCTGCTGATGCTGACCCCTGGCCGCGCACGCTCGAGGGTTGGTTGGCGATCCCCGGGGTGGGCCGCAGCACCGCCGGCAGCATCTTGAGTTCGGCGTTTGACCTGCCCCATCCGATCCTCGATGGCAATGTCAAACGGGTGCTGACGCGGCTGACCGCGAGCCCCCGGCCGCCGGCGCGGGATGCCACCGGGCTGTGGCGGCTGAGTGCGTCGCTGCTCGATCCGCAGCGGCCCCGAGCCTTCAACCAGGCCCTGATGGACCTGGGCTCAGGCGTCTGCACCCCCCGCAATCCGAGCTGCGGCCTGTGTCCCTGGCAGGGGCACTGCGCTGCCTACGCTGCCGGCGACCCTGCCCGCTACCCCGTGAAAGAGGCGCCCCGTGAGCTGCCGTTTCAGGTGATCGGCGTCGGGGTGGTGTTCAACGCTGCCGGCCAGGTGTTGATCGACCAGCGACTCAACGAAGGGCTGCTCGGCGGCCTGTGGGAGTTTCCCGGCGGCAAGCAGGAGCCCGGCGAGCCGATCGCCGCCACCATCGCCCGCGAGCTGCGCGAGGAGCTGGCCATCGACGTGGCGGTGGGCGAAGCCCTGATCACGCTCGACCACGCCTACAGCCACAAGCGCCTGCGCTTCGTGGTGCACCTGTGCCAGTGGCAGCGCGGCGAGCCCCAGCCCCTGGCCAGCCAGCAGGTGCGCTGGGTCTCACCTGGCGAGCTCGCGGCCTACCCCTTTCCGGCGGCCAACGCCCGCATCATCGCGGCGCTCATGGAGCGTCTGAGTCTGGCAGCCTGAATCTGGGGCTTGAGTCTTGCGGCCTGAGCCTGTGATCCATGGCCTGGTTCTGGCCGGTTGGAGGTCGTGGTGACGACGGTTCAAAAACACGCCAGAGTTCTGGCGGGTTTTTTGAAGCAACCGGCGCACACCCCCGCAGACCTGTCGCATCGCATGACACTGGTGCCCATGGCGTCCCTGAACTCCTCGTCACCAGTGACGTCTCGGACCCGGTGATGACCGCCGCCAGCAAGCAGCCACCCCAGGTGCTGTGCCTTGGCGAGGCCCTGATCGACCGACTGGCTCCCCTGGCCACCGATCGTCTCCCTGGGATGGGCGGCACCGCACGGGCGGGTCATGACCATCTGGGGGGCGCGCCGGCCAACGTGGCCTGTGCCCTGGTGCGCCTGGGGACCTCCAGTGCCTTTGTGGGACGGCTGGGCAGCGATGCGTTCGGTGCACGCCTGGCCGAGCTTTTCACGGCGAGGGGCATCGATCAGCGGGGCCTCCAGTGGGATTCCCGACGGCCCACCCGCATCGTGCTGGTGCGGCGTGACCCCACGGGCGAGCGGCAATTCGGCGGGTTTGCGGGCGATGGCGGGGCGGGCTTTGCGGATCAGGCGCTCGACGCCGGTGAGCTGTCTGCCGCACTCGGGCCCCTGCTGGCATCGGCGCGCTGGTTGGTGCTGGGCACCATCCCCCTCGCTTCGGCCGCCGCGGCGCAGGCTGCCTGGCTCGCCATCCGTGAGGCCGCGGCGGCCGGCGTGGCCATCGCCCTCGATGTCAACTGGCGCCCCACCTTCTGGGACGCCGCTGCCGATCCGGCCGCCGGACCCACACCGGTCCAGCGCCAGCAGCTGGAGCCGCTGCTGGCGGTGCCCCGGCTGCTCAAATGCACGGCCGAGGAGGCCATCTGGTTCTTCGGCAGCACCGACCCGGCCCAGGTCAGTGCGGCCTTGCCCCAGCGGCCCCTGGTGGTGGTGACCGACGGCGCGGCGCCGTTGCGCTGGGCCCGCGCCGCCACGGCTGAGCGCCTGGGCCTGGCGGGCTCCCTGCAGCCCTTTGCCGCCCGGGTCGTCGACACCACCGGCGCCGGGGATGCCTTCACAGCCGGACTGTTGCATGGGTTGTGCGGCGCACCGGTTGAACCGCCTGAGTTGCCAGAGCTGATGCGCTTTGCCAGTGCCTGCGGCGCTTTGGTCTGTCAGGGGGCCGGGGCGATGGACCCCCAGCCCAGCGCCGCCCAGGTCAGGGCGTTTCTGGCGGCTGCTGGCGCACAGGGCCCCGCAGCAGGGCCAGGCGGCCAGCCTCGGGATTGTGGGGATCGCTGAAATCCAGTCGCACCTGCCAGGCCTGGTGGGGGTGGGTGCTGAGCCGTTCGGGCCACTCAAGCGCCAGCAGGGCACCCAGCTCCAGGGCCGCTTCCTCTTCCTGGGCCAGCAGCTCGTCGGCCGCGGCGACGTGGTCCAGACGGTAGAGGTCCAGATGCACCAGGGCACCGTTGTCACCCTGGTACTGCTGGGCCAGGGCAAAGGTGGGGCTGGTGATCGGTTCGGTGATGCCGAGCGCCGCCGCCACCCCCTGCACCAGCGAGGTTTTGCCGGCGCCCAGATCACCCTGCAGCACTAGCAGCGGGCGCGATCCTGGTGGCAGCGCCAGCCATTGCAGCGCCAGGCTGTGGCCCAGCGCACGGGTGGCGGCGGCATCGCTGAGCAGCAGAACCTGCGGCAGGTTCTGCGGCACGTTCTGCGGCACGTTCTGCGGTCCCATCCCTGTAGATTCCCACTCACGCGAGCCCGAAGCCTCGGCCCCTCTGCACATCTTTCAACGCCCTTCCAGCCGGAAGCGAGCCGTACCCAGGAGACAAACCAATGGTGGCAACACCCACTGCGCATGCGCTGCAGAGCACCAGTACGTATGTGATCGCCGACCTCGGCCTGGCCGATTTCGGCCGCAAGGAGATTGCGATCGCCGAGACCGAGATGCCGGGCCTGATGGCCCTACGCACCAGGTTCGCCGGTCAGCAGCCCCTCAAGGGCGCCCGCGTCGCGGGTTCCCTGCACATGACGATCCAGACTGCGGTCCTGATCGAAACCCTGGTGGCCCTCGGCGCCGAGGTGCGCTGGGCCAGCTGCAACATCTTCTCGACCCAGGACCACGCCGCCGCGGCCATCGCCGCCGCCGGCATCCCGGTGTTCGCCTACAAGGGCGAGACCCTCGATGAGTACTGGGCCTTCACCCACCGCATCCTCGAGTGGGGCGACGGCGGCACGCCCAACATGATTCTCGATGACGGTGGCGATGCCACCGGTCTGGTGATGCTGGGCACCAAGGCCGAGAGCGACCTCTCGGTGCTCGACAGCCCCTCCAACGAGGAGGAGACCGCCCTGTTCAACAGCATCCGCCAGAAGCTGGCGGCTGTGCCGGGCTTCTATTCGCGCATCAAGGCGGCCATTCAGGGCGTCACCGAGGAGACCACCACCGGTGTGGCTCGCCTCTATCAGATGCAGAACAGCGGCGAGTTGCCCTTCCCGGCGATCAACGTCAACGACTCGGTCACCAAGAGCAAGTTCGACAACCTTTACGGCTGCCGCGAGTCCCTGGTCGACAGCATCAAGCGCGCCACTGATGTGATGGTGGCCGGCAAGGTGGCCCTGGTGCTGGGCTACGGCGACGTGGGCAAGGGTTCGGCCCAGTCGCTGCGGGGCCTCGGCGCCACCGTGATGATTGCCGAGATCGATCCGATCTGCGCCCTGCAGGCCGCCATGGAGGGCTATCGCGTCGTGCGTCTCGATGACGTCGTGCGCGATGTCGACATCTTCGTGACCGCCACCGGCAACTTCCGCGTGATTCGCCACGAGCACCTGATCCAGATGAAGGATCAGGCGATCGTCTGCAACATCGGCCACTTCGACAACGAGATCGATGTGGCGTCGCTGAAGCAGTACCCCTGGGACAACATCAAGCCCCAGGTCGATCACATCGTGCTGCCCAGCGGCAACAAGATCATCCTGCTGGCCGAGGGCCGTCTGGTGAACCTGGGCTGCGCCACCGGCCACCCCAGCTTCGTGATGAGCAACTCGTTCACCAACCAGGTGCTGGCCCAGATCGAGCTGTTCACCAAGGGCGATCAGTACGGCAACCAGGTCTATGTGCTGCCCAAGCACCTCGATGAGATGGTGGCCCGTCTGCACCTCGAGAAGATCGGCGCCAGGCTCACCGAGCTGACCCAGGAACAGGCCGATTACATCAACGTGCCGGTGCAGGGGCCCTACAAGCTCGACCACTACCGCTATTGAGGTTTGAGCCTGAACCGGGGAGGCTTCCCGGTTCAGGCTCAACACCGCAGTGACAGGGGCGCTCGCAGCTAAAAACCGCTCCAACACAGCCTGAGCGACCATCTCTGGTCGGCTCAGGCTTTTTGATTGGTTGGTTGGCTGATTGCAGCGGAGGTTCGTTGAGGGTTGCAGCTCGGTCGGCTGCAACCCTCAAACCACCAGGCTGACGCGCGAACAGGAACCTGCAAGGTTCTTGTTCCTCACGCCTTGTGCCCAGGCCTCAGGACATGACAGGGCAGGGCGAGCGCCTCAGAAAGGAACTTCCTCGTCCGAGGGCTCACCGCCACCGAACCCGCCGCCGCCCATGCCACCGGCTTCGCTGTCGCGCTTGGAGCCCAGCAGCTCCAGGCGGTCGACCCGAACCACGGGTTTGCTGCGCTCTTCGCCGCTGCTGCGGTCAGTCCAGCGGTCGAGCTTGAAGCTGCCGATGATGCCCAGCAGGCTGCCCTTGCGCACATAGTCGGCGGCCACCTGGGCCTGCTTGCCCCAGATCTCGAGGTTGAACCAGTCGGGTTCGTCGCTGCCCGTGCGCCGGTTCACCGCCAGGGTGAGGTTGGCAACCATGCTGCCCGATTCGAAATAGCGGACTTCGGGGTCGCGGCCGGCTCTGCCGACCAGGGTGATCGAGTTGACGCCCATGGCGTGTCTCCTGTCTTCGTTGATGGAACTCATGATGCGGCACCCGGCCAGGCCGGAAGACCGGTCGGGGCCACATTCCTTCAGTGCCACCGTTGGGCGCCGCTGTAACACCCCTCTATGATTCGGCCCTTGCAGTCCAGGGTTTTACGTGTTCTTCCGTCGGTTCCAGTTCTCCCGCGACATCGGCATCGACCTGGGCACCGCCAACACCCTGATGTACGTGTCGGGCAAGGGCATCGTGCTCCAGGAGCCCTCGGTGGTGGCCATCGATATGGAGCGCAACCTGCCGCTGGCGGTGGGCGCTGAGGCCAAGATGATGCTGGGCCGAACGCCAGGCACGATCCGCGCTGTCAGGCCCCTGCGCGATGGCGTCATCGCCGACTTCGATGCCGCCGAGCAGATGATCAAGACCTTCATCCAGAAGGGCAATGACGGCCGCGGCCTGGTGGCCCGGCGTCTGGTGGTGGGCATCCCCAGTGGTGTTACCGGCGTCGAGCGGCGGGCCGTGCGCGAGGCTGGCCTGGCCGGTGCCCGCGAAGTGCACCTGATCGATGAGCCCGTGGCGGCGGCGATCGGCGCCGGACTGCCCGTGACCGAACCGGTCGGCACCATGATCGTCGACATCGGCGGCGGCACCACCGAGGTGGCCGTGCTCAGCCTGGGCGGCACCGTGATCAGCGAGTCGGTGCGGGTGGCCGGCGACGAGCTGAGCGACGCCATCGGCACCTATCTCAAGAAGGTGCACAACCTGGTGGTGGGCGAGCGCACCGCCGAAGACATCAAGATCCGCATCGGCTCGGCCTTCCCCTCCGAGAGTCACGACGAGACCTCGATGGATGTGCGCGGTCTGCACCTGCTGTCGGGGCTGCCCCGCACGGTCAACATCCGCGCCGGCGACATCCGCGAGGCGATGGCCGAGCCCCTCAACGTGATCGTTGAAGCGGTCAAGCGCACGCTCGAGCGCACCCCGCCCGAGCTGGCGGCCGACATCGTCGATCGCGGCATCATGCTGGCCGGCGGTGGTGCCCTGGTGAAGGGCATCAGCGACCTGATCAGCCATGAGACCGGCATTCTGGTGCATGTGGCCGAAGAGCCCCTGCTGTGTGTGGTCAAGGGCTGCGGGCTGGTGCTCGAGGACTACAGCCGTCTGGCCAGGGTGCTCGATACCCCTGACTTCATCCGCCCGGTCGCCTGAACCTGATGCAGGCCGGCCGCGGCTTCCGTCTGTCGCCGCAGCGGCTGCTGCTCACCGGCTGGCCCTGGATGCTGCTGGCCCTGCTGCTGCTGGCGGTGCGCCTCAGCAAGGGAGCCGGGCTCAGCGACCTGTATGCCCTGGCCAGTCGGCCCTTCTGGCCTGGCACCGCCCAGGCCGAATGGTTGCGGGCGGCCCAGCGCCTGGATCAGCAGAGCCGGCTCCAGAGTCTGGAGGCCGACAACCAGCGGCTGCGCCGGTTGCTTGGCCTGCAGCAGGCCGCCGGCCCCCTGCTGGCGGCGCCCGTGATCGCGCGCCCTGCCAGTGGTTGGTGGCAGCAGCTGCTGCTGGGCAAGGGGGCCTGGCAGGGGGTGTCGAGCGGCGCCGTGGTCACCGCTCCCGGCGGCCTGCTCGGTCGGGTGGTCACGGTCACCCCCAGCACGGCCACGGTGCAGTTGCTCACCGACCCCGGCAGCCGCGTCGGCGTCTGGGTGGCGCGCACCGGCGAGCATGGTCTGCTGCTGGGGACGGGCACGGCCCGACCCGTGCTGCGCCTGCTGGACCGGGACGCGCGGGTGCGACCCGGTGACCTGGTGACCACCTCGCCGGCCAGCACCCTGGTGCCCCCCAACCTGACCGTGGGGGTGGTGCAGAACCTCGATGAGCAGGCCATGCCGGCTCCCGAAGCCCTGGTGCAGCTCAGCGCCCCGCTGGCGGCGGTCGACTGGGTGCAGGTGCGGCGTTGATGGTCGACCTCTGGCGCCGCGGTTGGTGTCTGGCCTCGGCGCTGCTGGTGCCGTTGCTTGCCCTGGCCTCGCCGGGGCTGCTGCAGCTCGATGCCATCGGCCCTGCCTGGGCGGTGCTCTGGCTGTTGCCCTGGGCCCTGGTCGACGGTCCGATCTCCGGCGCCCTGGTGGGTGCAGGGTTGGCCCTGCTGCTCGATGGCCTGCATCCGGGCCCGGTCAGCGAGCTGCCTGCCCTGGCGGGCCTGGGCTGGTGGTGGGGGCGTCTCGGGCGCCGCAGTCTGGTGCTCGAGCGCTTTCTGCCCCTGGCCCTGCTGGCGGTGGTCGGCTCTCTGGTGCTGGGAGTGTCCCTGGTGTTGCAGCTGCAGCTGCGCGGCACGCTGCCCGTCGCGGCGCTGCACGTGCTGTGGGCCCAGGCCCTGCTCACCGGGCTGCTGGCCCCGTTGGTCTGTTCGCTGTGGCTGTTGATCTGGCGGCAACAGCTGCCGGGGGTGCGCTGATGGACCTGTCCCGCCGGCGTCTGCTGCAGCTGCTGGGCAGCGGTGGGGCTGCTGCCGGGGCAGCCCTGGCGATCGGGGCCTGCGGCAGGCGCCCCGCACCCGGCGGGCAGGGCGGCGCCGAGCGGGCGCTCAGTGTCTGGACCCTGGATCTGGCCCCCCGCTTCAACGGTTACATGCAAGCAGTGATCGCCAGCTGGGAGGCCCGCAACCCGGGGGTGCGGGTGCGCTGGACCGATGTGCCCTGGGCATCGGTCGAACGCAAGCTGCTGGCCGCGGTGTTTGCCCGCACCGCTCCCGATCTGGTCAACCTCAACCCGCCCTTTGCCGCCAACCTGGCCAGCAAGGGCGGCCTGCTCGATCTGACGTCGGTGCTGCCTGCCGGTGCTGCCGCCACCTACCTGCCCCCCATCTGGGAGGCGGGCCGCCAGAACGGTGAGCAGTTCGCCCTGCCCTGGTATCTGACCGCCCGCATCACCATGGCCAACCAGGCCCTGCTGGAGCGGGCCGGGGTTGCTGCTCCGCCGCGCCGCTGGGATCAGTTGCCCGCCTATGCCGAGGCCGTGCACCGCCGCACGGGGCGCTACGCCCTGTTCATGACCGTGGTGCCCGATGACTCGGCCGAGTTGCTCGAAACCCTGGTGCAGCAGGGTGTGCAGCTGCTCGATGGCGACCGGCGCGCCGCTTTCGATTCCGAGGCCGGCCGCCAGGCCTTCGCCTTCTGGAGTGCGCTTTACCGGCGTGGGCTGCTGCCGCGCGAGGTGGTCAGCCAGGGTTACCGCCGGGCGATCGAGCTCTTCCAGAGCGGCGATCTGGCCCAGGTGGCCACCGGGCCCGACTTCCTGCGCAACCTGCAGACCAATGCCCCCGGCATCGCGGCACGCACCGCGCCCTATGCCCCGATCACCGGGGCCTCCGGCGACGCCAACGTGGCCGTGATGAACCTGGTGGTGCCCCGCCAGAGCGCCATGGCCATCGAGGCGGTCAGCTTTGCGCTGCACCTCACCGATGCCACCAACCAGCTGGCTTTCGCCGAGCAGGCCCGGGTGTTGCCCTCGGCGGTGGCGGCCCTGGAGCAGCTGCAACGGCAGCTCGGCACGCCCCAGCCCGGTGCGCCCCAGCCCGGTGATCCGGCAGACCGGTTGGTGCAGCGGGCCCGCCTGTTGTCGGCCCAGGCTCTGGAGGCCTCGCGGGTGCTGGTGCCGGCGATTCCGGGGATCAAGCGTCTGCAGGCGATCGTCTACACCCAGCTGCAGCGCGCCATGTTGGGGGAATTGAGCAGCGACCGGGCCCTGGCCGAGGCGGCGCTGCAGTGGAATCGCTATGCCGAGGCCCGCTGGCCCTGAGCGCTCGAGGCCGCGACGCAGCGCTGACGCATCACCGTCGCCGTGCTTCCTGTAGAAAATCTTAAAAAGCGCCAGATCCCTGCCCCAGGGGCCGTTCTGGGGGTGACTGCCAGACCTGTCAGCAGGTAGGGTTGCGTTTCTTCATGAAGCCCGCCCCATGCCTTCTGAGGACATGTCTCAGCAGCAGGGCGGCGCACAAGAGTCAGTTCGCGGGTCGTCGATGGACGAGCCCAGGGCCACCATCCTGGTTGTCGACGACGAGGCCGCGGTGCGCCGCGTTCTGGTCATGCGCCTGCAGCTCGCCGGTTACCGGGTGATCTGCGCCGAAGACGGAGAGGAGGCCCTCACCTTGTTTCACCACGAGCAGCCCGACCTGGTGGTGCTCGACGTGATGCTGCCCAAGCTCGACGGTTTTGCGGTCTGCCGCCGCCTGCGGGCTGAGTCGTGCGTGCCGATCATTTTTCTATCGGCCCTTGATGCCATCGCCGAGCGGGTTTCGGGTCTTGACCTGGGCGCTGACGATTACCTGCCCAAGCCTTTTTCGCCCAAGGAGCTCGAGGCCCGCATCGCCACGATCCTGCGCCGGGTGGGCCGGGGTTCGGCCGGTAGTGAGCCGCGCGAGCAGCCCAGCGGCAGCGGCGTGCTGCGAATCGGTGGGCTGGTGGTCGACAGCAACCGCCGCCAGGTCACCCGTGATGGTGAGCGCATCGCCCTCACCTACACCGAGTTCAGCCTGCTGGAGCTGCTGTTCAAGGAGCCCGGCCGGGTGGTGCCGCGGGCCGAGATCCTCGAGCAGCTCTGGGGGTACCCGCCGCGCCGGGCGGCCGACCTGCGCGTGGTTGATGTCTACGTTGCCCGCCTGCGGGGCAAGCTCGAGCCCGATCCGCGCAATCCTGAGCTGATTCTCACGGTGCGTGGTACGGGCTACGCCTCCCAGCGCATGCGCGAGGCCACCATGGCGGCGGCTGGATAAGAGCCTCAGGCTGAGCGCTCCTGCAGGATGGTCGCAGCTGAAACGCTGCACCAACCTTGTCGGATCTGCGCGAGACCCGTCTCGAGAAAGCTGAGGCCCTGCGGGCCATCGGCCACGAGCCCTATGCCCTGGGTTTTGAGCCCAGCCATCGCAACGCCGCCCTGCAGGCCGACCATGCCGATCTGGCCAACGGGGCTGAGCGCGCACTCGAGGTCGCCGTGGCCGGCAGGGTGATGACCCGGCGGGTGATGGGCAAACTCGCCTTCTTCACCTTGGTGGATGAAAGCGGGCCGATTCAGCTGTATCTCGAGAAGGCCACACTCGATGCCGCTGCTCCCGAGTCGTTTGCCCAGATCACCAGCCTGGTCGATGCCGGCGACCTGATCGGGGCCATGGGCACGCTGCGCCGCACCGACCGCGGTGAGCTCTCGGTCAAGGTGACCGGCTGGCAGATGCTCAGCAAGAGCCTGCAGCCCCTGCCCGACAAGTGGCATGGCCTGGCCGACGTCGAGAAGCGTTATCGCCAGCGCTACCTCGATCTGATCGTTTCGCCCCAGACCCGCGAGACCTTCAGGCGCCGGGCCCAGGCGGTGAGCGCCATGCGCCGCTGGCTCGATGGGCGCGGCTTTTTGGAGATCGAGACGCCTGTGCTGCAGAGCGTCAGCGGAGGCGCCGATGCGCGGCCGTTCGAGACCCATCACAACGCCCTCGATCTGCCCCTGACCCTGCGCATCGCCACCGAGCTGCACCTCAAGCGCCTGGTGGTGGGCGGCTTTGAACGGGTCTATGAACTGGGCCGCATCTTCCGCAACGAGGGGGTCAGCACCCGCCACAACCCCGAGTTCACCTCGATCGAGATCTACCAGGCCTACACCGATTACATCGGCATGCTCGAGCTCACCGAGCAGCTGATCGCCGCTGTCTGCCTGCAGGTCTGTGGCGACACCCGCATCAGCTACCAGGGAGCCGAGATCGACCTGACCCCGCCCTGGCGCCGGGCCACCATGCACGAGCTGGTGGAGCAGGCCAGCGGGCTCGATTTCACGGCCTTCAGCAGCCGCGGGCAGGCCGCCGCCGCCATGCAGGCCAAGGGGCTCGAGGTGCCGGCGCTGGCCGACTCGGTCGGTCGGCTGCTGGTCGAGGCGTTCGAGCAGACGGTGGAGGCTGACCTGATCCAGCCCACCTTCGTGCTCGATTACCCGGTCGAGAACTCGCCGCTGGCCCGCGCCCACCGCAGCAAACCCGGCCTGGTGGAGCGTTTTGAGCTGTTCATCGCCGGCCGCGAGACGGCCAATGCCTTCAGCGAACTCACCGATCCGCTCGATCAGCGTCAGCGGCTCGAGGCCCAGCAGGCCCGCAAGGCCGCCGGCGACGATGAAGCCCAGAGCGTCGATGAGGATTTCATCCATGCCCTCGAGGTGGGACTGCCCCCCACCGGGGGGCTGGGCATCGGCATCGACCGGTTGGTGATGCTGCTGACCGACAGCGCCTCGATCAGAGATGTGATCGCGTTCCCGTTGCTGCGGCCCGAAGCGCCTGCCAGGAGCGGCGAACCGGCGCAGTGAGATAATCAATCCATCAGGCTATGCCCCCCTTCTGGGGTTCTTCGGTTTCATGAGTGGCGAGCGCGTTGGATTTCGCTTCAAGCACGCCGATGCGGTGGTGAAGCGCAACCCCCAGGGCCGTTCGCGCCGGGGTTGGGTGATGGAGCCGGTCGAGCAGACCACCAGCCGCGGCACCAAGATGCCCGCGTACCGCATCCGCTGGCGCGACAGCGAGCGCCCCGAGATCGTGCTGCAGCACATGCTGATCGCCGATCCCGACCCCACCCCGCCGCCCGAAGGCGTGAGCCTGGTGCCGCCCGCGCCCAAGGGCTGACTGCGCCTCACCCCTGCTGCCGGCGCCTGAGCCGCTCCAGCTCCTGTTCGGCCTCGAACGCCGCCCATTCCGATTCAAGATCCCGGCCGGTTGATGTTCGGTTGCTGCCCAGCTGCTCGAGCTCGGCCTCGACCCGGGCAAAGCGGGCCCCCAGCTCGGCCAGCTCTTGCCAGCGTTGGCGCCCCTGCAGCATCAGCTGCGCCACATGGGCTTCGGCCCGGGAGGCCAGATCGGCAGCGCCCGCCTGACGCGCCTTGGTGCTGCGCTGCTGCCACTGGCGGATCTCGACCGCGAGCTCCAGCAGGGCCTGGCGTTGCTGCTGGGCCTGCTGCTGCAGCTGCAGCCGCGTGCGACCCAGCTGCTCCTGGCGCTCCTGGGCCTCCTGTTGCTCGAGCCGGGTCTGCTGGGCCGGGTTGGCCTGCAGAAAGGCCTCCAGCTGCTGGTTGAGCCGGGCTTCGAGATCGTCGAACCAGGTGCCCATCAGGGGTTTTCGGGTGCCCGGGTGATCAGGGGAGCCTCGATCTCCTCGGTGAGCGGGGTGATCGCCGCCTCGCGGGAGCGCAGCAGCAGCTGGGTGAGCCGGGCGATCGCCCCCTCGCCCAGGTCCTGCTCGCTGATCCGATCAAAGGCCCGGCGGTAGAGCTCCTCGAGCTCGGCGATCAGCGATTCGCGGGTCTGCCGCATGGCGGCGCGCTGGTCTTCGCGGCTCATGGCTGGGGGGCTAGGGGTCTGGGCTGGAGTCTGCCTGGGCCAGCAGGTGCAGGCTCAGATCCCCGGCCCCATCGCTCCAGCTGCGCACCAGCCGCCAGCCCGCGGCGGCGGCCAGCCGGGCGAAGGCCTCGGGGCCGTACTTGACGCTGTATTCGGTGATCAGTGCTTCGCCGGCGCCGAAGCGCCAGCTGCGGCCCGCCAGCGTGACCAGCTGGTCACGCTCGCTCACCAGGGCCATGGCGATGCGGCTGTGCTCGGCCTGCCAGTGGGCCTCGTAGCGGAAGGCCGAGGGGTCGAAGTCGCCCTGCAGGTCCTGGTTGAGCCGCACCAGCAGGTTGCGGGCAAAGGCGGCCGAGATGCCGGCGGCGTCGTTGTAGGCCGCCTCCAGCCGCGCCTCCGGTTTGGGCTGGTCGATGCCGATCAGCAGCTGGGAGCCCGGCCCCAGCAGCCTGGCCATCTGGGCCAGCAATGCCGTGGCTTCCTCGGGGGTGAAGTTGCCCAGGGAGCTGCCGGGATAGAAGCCCAGCCTGGGCTCCTGCCGCAGCAGGGGGTCGTGCGGCAGGGCCGGCAGGTTGCTGTAGTCGCAGCAGACCCCCAGCACCGGCACCTGGGGGTGCTCCTGCTGCAGCACCGCACAGGCCTGGCGCAGGGCTGCGGCGCTGATGTCGAGCGCGGCGTAGGCCCCCGGTCTGAGGGCCTGCAGCAGCGGACCCACCTTGCGGGCGTTCCCCGCTCCAAACTCGACCACCACCCCGGGCCTGTGGCCCACCGCGGCGGCCATGGCGGCGGCCTGCTGCCCCAGCAGCGCCATTTCGGTGCGGGTGAGGCTGTATTCGGGCTGCTGGCAGATCAGCTCGAACAGGCGTGATCCTTCGCTGTCGTAGAGCAGCCAGGCCGGCAGCTGCCGCGGCTGGCGCGCCAGGCCCTGGCAGACCACGGCCTCCAGGTCGGCAGGGGCCGGATGCAGATCGAGAACGCGGGTGCTCAAGGGCTGGCCTGCTGCTGGGAGTCCCGGGCCAGCCGCACACCGCTCGCCATCCAGCGGCAGGCGGGGCCATAGAAGTTGCGGTAGGTGCGGCGTTCGTGACCGGCCGGCGTCAGATGGCAGCTGCCGCGCAACACCATCTGGGAGCTCATGAATTTGCCGTTGTACTCCCCCACGGCGCCCGCAGCCGGGGCAAAGCCCGGGTAGGGCCGGTAGGGGCTGGCGGTCCACTGCCACAGCACGCCGAAGGCCTGGGGCAGCTGATCGGCCAGAAGTTCCCATTCGGCCTCACTTGGCAGCCGAGCCCCGGCCCAGCGGGCATAGGCATCGGCCTCGAACCAGCTCAGGTGCCGCACCGGCGCCTCCCCATCGCGCTGCTGCCGACCCGCCAGGGTGAACGCGTCGCTGCCGCGCCAGTAGCGGGGTGCCTGCCAGCCCCGTTGCTGCACCGCGGCCCAGCCTTCGCTCATCCACAGCTCGGGTCTGCGGTAGCCACCATCGGCGATGAAGGCGGCAAAGTCGCCATTGCTCACCAACCGCTCGGCGATCGCAAAGGGCTCCAGCCAGACCCGGTGCCGCGGCGCCTCATTGTCAAAGTGAAATCCGGCTGCAGCCCCGGGGTGGCCGATCTCCACCAGCCCGCCGGGATGGCTCAGCCAGCGGGGTTCATGGCCTGAACCGGCGCTCGGCTGGCGCCAGGCGG
>Ga0310332_10034_pt1 | contig 44837 bp, 43 predicted proteins | sample LakMicSRFLOrngD5_FD_195546 | JGI IMG/M metagenome (GOLD analysis project Ga0310332, IMG submission 195546) | Enriched freshwater cyanobacterial communities from Lake Michigan, Michigan, United States - MI23.SRFL.Orng.D5 (v2) (version 2) | ecosystem: Environmental > Aquatic > Freshwater > Lake...
GTTTGGGGGATTCGGGGGCGGGGGCAGGCGCCGCTGCTTTTTTCACGGACAGGATCGACTTCGGAGCCGGGGCCGCGGCGGCAGCACCGTTGCTACCCCCTTTGATCAGGTTGCGGATGCGAGCAGCTTCGTCATCGCTGATCGAGCTGCTGTGGCTCTTGGCAGCAATGGCCAGCTTTTCGGCGGCATCGAGCACGTCCTTGTTCTCAAGGCCCAAGTCCTTGGACAGCTCGTAAATCCTGACTTTGCCGCTGCTGGTCATTCAGTGCTCCAAGTGGTCGGGGCAACGGGTGCCACCGGACCTCAACCCACGGTGAGGCCAATGTTCATCTTGCCTCAGCGCCTGCGGAAGGGGAGGCCTGCAGGCGCTGCTCCAATGCCGCGTAGATGGAATCTGCAACTTGGCAACGGAGTGCCTTCTGCAGTTTCTTGCGGCGTCGGGCCTCCTCGAGGCAGGTGTGGTCGCGGCACAAATAAGCCGACCTCCCCATCCCCTGGTCGAGGGCCAGTCCTCCCTGGGCCAAGCGGATGACCCGCCAGAGCTGCTGACGATCCAGCAGGGTCCGGCAGGTCACGCAGCGCCGGAGGACGCTGCGGCCACTCACCGGGCCTCGTCCTCGTCCTCGTCCCCGTCGGTGGCGGCTTCGGCGTCAGGTTCGGCCTCGGGTTGGGTCTCTGCCTCTGCTTCTGCTTCTGCCGGTGCCTCGGGCTCCTGCTCATACTCGGCGTAGCTCCCGTCGCCGTAGTCCTCCTCGTCTTCCGGCAGGGGATACAGCTCCCGCAGGCGGGCGTCCTCCTCGGCCCGTAGCACCTGCTCCGCCTCCATGCGCGCTTCGGCTTCCGCCTGCAGGGCTTCCTCCTCCTCACGCATGGCGATCAGTTCCGACACCTTCTCGTCCTCGGAGGCCTGGTCGTATTCCGTGCTGTTCTTGATGTCGATCTTCCAGCCGGTGAGGCGGGCCGCCAGGCGCACGTTCTGGCCCTCGCGGCCGATGGCCAGGCTCAGCTGATCGGGCGGCACCAGCACATGGGCGTGCTGGCCCTCGGGATCCACCAGACGCACCATCTCCACCCGCGCGGGGCTCAGGGAGTTGGCGATGTACTGGCCCGGGTCCTGCGACCAGCGGATCACATCGATTTTTTCGCCGCGGAGCTCGTTCACCACCTGCTGGATACGGGAGCCGCGGGCGCCGATGCAGGCCCCCACCGGATCCACTTCCCGCTCCACGGAATCCACGGCCACCTTGGTGCGAGGACCCACGGACCGGCTGGGGGGATTGGCTTCGCGGGCCACGGCCACGATGCGCACCGAGCCCTCCTGGATCTCGGGCACCTCGTTTTCAAACAGGTAGACCACCAGACCGGCGTTGGCGCGGCTCACGAACAGCTGCGGGCCGCGGCGGGGCACCTCGCTCACCTCCTTGAGAAACACCTTGAAGGTGGCGTTGGCGCGGTAGTTGTCGTTGGGGAGCTGGTCGCGGCGGGGCAGTTCCGCTTCCACTTCGGGGCGCCCCAGGCCGCTGCTCACGGCCATGATCACGCTCTGGCGTTCGAAACGGATCACCCGGGCGGTGAGCACGGGATCCTCCAGATCCGCGAACTCCTCCTGGATCATGCGGCGCTGCTGATCGCGCAGCTTCTGGGCCAGCACCTGCTTGGTGGTGGCGGCGGCCATGCGGCCGAAATCGTCTTTCTCCGGGGTGACGTCCAGCACCACGGTGTCGCCCACCTGGGCGTCTTCGGCCACCTGCATCACCTCCGCCAGGGCGATCTGGTGGTCTTCGCTCTCCACCTCCTCCACGATGATCTTGGAGGCCAGCACGCGGTAGCCCTCCTCATCGAGGTCGAGGGCCACATCGAAGTTGGAGAAGTAGTCCTCCTCGAAGGGGTCTTCGCTGATGCCCAGATAGAGGGTGCGGCGATACCGCTCATAGCCCTTGAGCAGGGCCTCGCGCAGTGCCGCCTCCACCACGGGGGTGGGCAACTTCTTCTCTTCGCTGATGTCCTCGATCAGGTTTGCCAGACCGGGGAGCAGAACAAGGGCCATGGGGGGTGCGGGTGTCGCGGAAACGGATCGGGGGTCAGGCTTCGCTGGGGGTGATCAGACGAACGCTGATCACATCAGGCCGGGGCAGGCGAACGGTGCGGCCGCGCACGTTCAGGTGCACGCTGCTGTCGTCGCGCTCCAGCAGCAGGCCCTCCCGTTCGGCCTCCGCACCCGTCTTGGCGTCGCGGTAGCGAACGCAGACCGGAAAACCGCGGAAGCTGCGGAAATCGCGGTCATCGCTCAGCTCTTCGCTGACGCCAGGACTGCTGATCTCCAGAACATAGGCCTCCTCCAGCAGGCCGTCGGCCTCCAGAGCATCCCCCAGTACGCCGCTGAAGTTGGCGCAGTCATCCAGATTCACATCGCCCCCGTCGCCCAGGCGCAGCTGCACCTGAAGCGTCATTGGGATGCGATGGGTCAACAGCTGGAGGCCGCACAGCTGATACCCGGCATCGGTGGCCACCTGGCGAACCAGGTGCTCGAGGTCGGGGGTCAGGGGATGCGGCAAGGCCGGATCGGAGACAGGGGGACGGGCAGCCCGTCCGGCACCTGCAGGGATCTGCGTCCTGAGCGCCTGGGGTGGATGACCCACAGACAATCAGGGGTGCCCGCCGGGCACACCCTCAACTTAGGGGATCGCCGGTTCGGCCTCAGCCGCCCAGGGAGCTCAGGTCCACCGCCGGTGGTTCCATGTAGGCATCACCGGGCTTGAGCTCACCGCGCAGGGCCGGATCCTGGTTCAGGCACTGGGCCTTCTGCTCATCGGTGCGCAGGTACTGGCACACCCGTGCCCAGAGCTTCGAGCGGGTGGATGGTGCTCCCTGGCTGAAGTGCACCTGATCAACGCCACCCACCAGCCCCTGGATTTCCACCTGGCACAGGGCGCAGCGTTGACGGGTGCCCGGGGGGATCGCAGCCATGCCAGCCATGCGCAGAGCGGGCAACTTAGGGCCAACTCGCCGCCGTCTCGGTGTGATCCATGTCCTGCAGCTGAGCGATCCGCACCTGCTGGCGGATCCCCAGGGCCGTTGCCGCGGTCGCCAGGCGTTGGCCTGTCTGCACCAGGGCTGGACCGCAGCCCTGCGGCAGCTGCAGGCTCCCCCCGATTGGCTGCTGATCAGCGGTGACCTTTGTCAGGACGAGAGCCTGGGGGGCTACGTGCGCCTGCGGCAGTGGTTGGAGCAGGCGGTGCTGCCCCTGGGCGTCGCAGTGGCCCTGCTGCCGGGTAACCACGATCATCCGGGTCTGCTGCGCTGCGCCCTGGGGCGCACGGCCGCGCTCGCGCCAGGGGTCCTGTCGCTGCCGGGCTGGGGGCTGCTGCTGCTCAACAGCCATCGGCCCGGCGCCGTGGAGGGTTGGCTGGAGCCACGCCAACTGGCCTGGCTGGATACGCAACTGGTGGGCGCCGGCCCGCCATTGCTGGTGGCCTTGCACCATCCGCCGCTGGCGATCGGGTCACCGGAGCTGGATGCCATCGGCCTGCGCCAGGGCCCGGAGCTGCTGGATCGCTTGCTGACCAGCCCGCGGGTGCGGGGGCTGGTTTGCGGCCACGTGCACCAGCACTGGCAGGCGCTGGTGCCCCGGCCCGGCGGCGGTGATCCCCTGCCCCTGTGGAGTTGTCCCTCCACCCTGGCGTCGTTCACGGCGGTGCAGCCCTGCCCCTTAGGGCAGGCCGACCACCCCGGCGGCCGCCTGCTCCGGCTCGGGGCCGAGGGGGAGATCACCACCGAGCTGCTGCGTTGGCTGCCAGGGCCAGCTGCCTAGCCTTTGATCCACTTGCTCGGGCCTGCGTGCGCCGTGTCTTCGCCCTGCCGTTGCTGTTGCTGCTGAGCCTGTGGCTGGCGGCACCGGCCTGGGCCGATGGCCTGGGGTCCGGCAGCAGCTTTGTGAGCACGGCGGTGAAAAAGGTGGCCCCCGCCGTGGTGCGCATCGACACCGAGCGCAGCGTGCCCAAGGTGGGCCTCGACCCCTCCTTTAACGACCCGCTGCTGCGGGAGTTGTTCGGCGATCAGCTGCCCCATAGCCGGGAGCGGGGCCAGGGCTCGGGGATCGTGATCGATGCCAAGGGTCTGGTGCTCACCAATGCCCATGTGGTGGAGGGGGCTGACCGGGTGGAGGTCACCCTGGCTGACGGCCGCGATGTGGAGGGCACCGTGCTCGGCAGTGATGCGATCACCGATCTGGCGGTGGTGAGCATCCCCCGGGGCTCCGGCCTCAAGGCGGCCCCCCTGGGGGATTCCGAGCGCCTTGAGGTGGGCGACTGGGCCATCGCCCTGGGCACCCCCTACGGCCTGGAGCGCACCGTGACCCTGGGGATCGTCAGCAGCCTGCATCGCAACATCACCAGCCTTGGCTTTTCCGATAAGCGTCTCGATCTGATTCAGACCGATGCGGCCATCAACCCCGGCAACTCCGGTGGCCCCCTGATCAACGCCAGCGGCGAAGTGGTGGGCATTAACACCCTGGTGCGTTCCGGCCCCGGGGCGGGCCTGGGCTTCGCCATCCCCATCAACCTGGCCAAGGGGGTGGCGGCCCAGTTGGGCCAGGGCTCCACCGTGGTGCACCCCTACCTGGGGCTGCAGTTGGTGCCCCTCAACCCACGCCTGGCCCGCGACAACAACGCCGACCCCAACGCCCTGCTGCAATTGCCGGAGCGTGATGGCGCCCTGGTGCAGCGGGTGCTGCCGGAGAGCCCCGCCGAGACGGCAGGCCTGCGCCGTGGCGACCTGGTGGTAGCTGCCGCCGAACAGGCCGTGCCCGATCCGGCGGCCCTGCTGCGGTTGGTGGAGGCCTCCCAGGTGGGCGAGACCCTGCCGCTCACGGTGCTGCGCGGGGATCAACAGCTCGAGCTCTCGATTCGGCCGGCAGCCCTGCCCCACGCCTGAGCTACGGTCACGGCCCTGTTGCGGTGTGGTGATGGCGGATCTGCAGGATCAGATGAAGCGGGCGGTGGCGGCGGCCGCCACTGAACAGATCCGCAGCGGCATGGTGGTGGGCCTGGGATCGGGCTCCACGGCCGCCCTGATGATCCAGGCCCTCGGCGCCAAGCTCAAGAGCGGTGAACTCACCGACATCGTGGGGGTCACCACCTCCTTCCAGGGGGAAGTGCTGGCGGCCGAGCTCGGCATCCCCCTGCAGAGCCTCAACGCCGTCGACCGCATCGATCTGGCCATCGACGGTGCTGATGAAGTGGATCCCGCTTTCCAGCTGATCAAAGGGGGCGGTGCCTGCCATGTGCAGGAGAAGTTGGTGGCCGTGCGGGCCGAGCGCTTCGTGGTGGTGGTGGATTCCACCAAGCTCGTCGACACCCTCAACCTGGGCTTCCTGTTGCCGGTGGAGGTGCTGCCGGGTGCCTGGCGTCAGGTGCAGGCCCAGCTGCGGGGTATGGGGGGGGATGCCCAGCTGCGCATGGCCGTGAAGAAGGCCGGCCCCGTGGTCACCGACCAGGGCAACCTGGTGCTTGACGTCCAGTTCGCTGGCGGCATCAGCGATCCGGTTTCCCTGGAGAAGGAGATCAACAACCTGCCGGGGGTGCTGGAGAACGGCCTGTTCGTGAACATCACCGACCAGGTGCTGGTGGGTGAGATCAACGACGGCGTGGCCGGCGTGCGTGATTTGGTGAAGCGCTGAGGGCCCTCAGTCCAGCCGTCGCCGCACCGATTCGGCGTGGCTGTGCAGTCCTTCGCTGTCGGCCAGGGTGGTGACCGCCTGACCGGTGGCCTCCAGGGCCTGGCGGTTGAACTGGATCAGGCTGGTGTGGCGCAGGAAGGTCTCCACGCTCAGGGCCCCGGCGAAGCGGGCGGTGCCTGAGGTGGGCAGGGTGTGGTTCGGGCCCGCCAGGTAATCCCCCACCGCCTCCGGGGTCCAGGCCCCCAGGAAGATGGCACCGGCATTCTGAATGCTGTCCGCCAGGGGTTCCGGCCGTTCCACCTGCAGTTCCAAGTGCTCCGGTGCAAAGCGATCGCTGAGCCGGGCGGCGGTGCTCAGATCGGGGCAGAGCACGATCAGGCCCCAGTCATTGAGGGCCTGGCGCGTGATCGTCGCCCGGGGGTGGCCCTCCAGCTGGGCCGCGATCGCCGCCGGCATCGCCCGGGCCAGTTCGGCGCTGGTGGTGAGCAGGATGGCGGCCGCCAGCGGATCGTGCTCCGCTTGGGCCAGCAGGTCCGCCGCCACGTGGTCGGCCACGGCGGTGTGGTCGGCGATCACCAGCACCTCGCTGGGGCCCGCCAAGGAATCGATGGCTACCCGGCCATACACCGCCTTCTTGGCCAGGGTCACGTAGAGGTTGCCCGGCCCGCTGATCACATCCACCCGGGGGATGGTTTCGGTGCCATAGGCCAGGGCGGCGATGGCCTGGGCACCGCCCACCCGGTAGATCTCCTCCACCCCCGCCAGGTGAGCGGCGGCCAGCACGGTCTGGTTCACCCGCCCATCGGGGCCGGGGGGTGTCACCATCACCAGCCGCTGCACGCCAGCCACCTTGGCGGGTACCGCATTCATCAGCACGGTGCTGGGGTAGCTGGCGCGCCCGCCGGGCACGTACAGACCAGCCCGCTCCACCGGCCGCCAGCGGCGCCCGAGGCGTTCGCCGTGCACCCCGGTGACGGCCAGATCGGCGGGTTTCTGGCGCTGGTGGAAATCCACGATGCGTCGGTGGGCCAGTTTCAGGGCCTCCTGCAGATCCCCTGGGGTGGCGTTCCAGGCGGCCTCCAGCTGCTCCCGCGGCACCTGCAACGGGTCTGGGCGCACCCCGTCAAAGCGTTCGGTGAGCTCCATCAGGGCGGCATCGCCCTGGTGCTGCACCTGCTGCAGGATTGCGTCCACCCGGACGGCGGCCTCGCGGCTCTGGCCGCTCTCGGTGCGTTGGGCGATGGCCTCCAGCCGAGCGCCCGCCTGCTCCACGTCGTGCAACAGCTCCAGCGTCAGTCCAGGGCTGTCCGCGCCGGCCTGGCCAGCGGGGTCGGCGGTGGAGCTGGGGGCAACGGTCACCGGGGCGCTGCAACGTCTTCAGCACGCTAGAGGGCCGTCCTTGGGGAGCCGGGGGCTCAAGGGTTAGAGTCCTCGTTTGCGAAGTCAGCGCCGTACCGCCTGTGGCCAATAACAAGTCGTCGAAGAAGCGCATCGAGATCGCCGAGCGCAACCGTCTGCACAACCGCAGCTACAAGTCGGCCGTCCGCACCCTGATGAAGCGCTGCTTCACCGCTTGCGTCGCCTACGCCCAGGAGCCCGGCACGGCCGCCAAGGACGCTGTGCAGACGACTCTGAGCGCTGCCTTCAGCAAGATCGACAAGGCCGTCAAGGTGGGTGTGCTGCACCGCAACACCGGCGCTCACCAGAAGTCGCGTCTCAGCGCCGCCGTGAAGAAGGCCGTTGAGCCGGCCGCCAAGGCCTGAGCGCCTTAGGGTTCGGACCTTGCGCTGAACCCAGCCCCATGGCATCGGCCGTCGCCCTCGAGACCCTCGAGGTGCCCCTGATCGACAGCCACTGTCACATCGTCTTCCGCAACTTTGACGATGACCTCGAGGAGGTGGCCCAGCGCTGGCGTGACGCCGGCGTGGGCCGCCTCCTCCACGCGTGTGTGGAGCCCTCGGAGATCCCGGCGATCCGGGCCCTGGCTGATCGCTTCCCGGAACTGCGCTATTCCGTGGGCGTCCATCCGCTTGACACCGAGCACTGGACCGGCGCCACGCCGGCTGTGCTGCGGCAGGCGGCCCTCGACGACCCGCGGGTGCTGGCGGTGGGTGAGCTGGGCCTGGATCTGTTCCGCGACAAGAACCTCGATCAGCAGCTGGCCATGCTCCGGCCCCAACTGGATCTGGCCGTGGAGCTAGATCTGCCGGTGATCATCCATTGCCGCGATGCGGCCGAGCCGATGCTGGCGGAGCTGCGTCAGCGGGCTGAGCGGGGTGCCTGCCCCCGCGGCGTGATGCACTGCTGGAGTGGCACGCCAGAGGAGATGGCGGCGTTTCTGGACCTGGGGCTGTACATCAGTTTCAGCGGCAACGTCACCTTCCCCAAGGCCACGGACACCCATGCCTGTGCCCAGCGGGTGCGCGCCGACCGCTTCCTGGTGGAAACCGATTGCCCGTTCCTGGCGCCGGTGCCGCGGCGGGGCAAGCGCAACGAGCCGGCCTACGTGGCAGCGGTGGCCCAGCGGGTGGCGGAGCTGCGCCAGGAGCCCCTCCAGCAGGTGGCCCGGCAGAGCACGGCCAATGCCTGCGCGCTGTTTGGACCGCGGCTTCACAGTGTATGATGATCTATTGGCCTGGCAACGAGTCTTGGTTTTTCCGTGCTTGTTGCAGCCCGAAAGCGCCCACCGGGTTTCCGGTGCGTCTGCCCATGTCCATGGTGCTGTGTCTTTCCGGTACGCGTGTTGGTTGTCTGCGGGGTTGAAGCGAGCTGAATAGGCATGCCGAAGGGCCAGCCGTCCCCAGAGCGGGGCGGCTGGCCCTGTTGTCTGCGCTCGTTCCCCAGATCACCCACGCCACCAGGCCCGTCGTTCCCGTCCAACCCGTTCCTGCAGGTTCACCGCATGAGCAGCGCGATTCAGGTCGCCAAGACCGCCACTTACCTGCCCGATTTGGTGGAGGTACAGCGCGCGAGCTTCAAATGGTTTCTGGAGAAGGGGCTAATCGAGGAGCTGGAGAGCTTCTCGCCGATCACCGACTACACCGGCAAGCTTGAGCTGCACTTCATCGGCAGTGAGTACCGCCTGAAGCGCCCTCGCCACGATGTGGAAGAGGCCAAGCGTCGCGATGCGACCTTCGCCTCGCAGATGTATGTCACCTGCCGCCTGGTCAACAAGGAGACCGGCGAAATCAAGGAGCAAGAGGTGTTCATCGGGGAACTGCCCCTGATGACCGAGCGCGGCACGTTCATCATCAACGGCGCCGAGCGCGTGATCGTGAACCAGATCGTGCGTTCCCCTGGCGTCTACTTCAAGGATGAGCAGGACAAGAACGGCCGCAAGACCTTTAACGCCAGCCTGATCCCCAACCGGGGCGCCTGGCTGAAGTTTGAAACCGACAAGAACGATCTGCTCCACGTTCGCGTCGACAAGACCCGCAAGATCAACGCCCACGTGCTGATGCGGGCCATCGGCCTGTCCGACAACGACGTGCTCGACAAGCTGCGGCACCCCGAGTACTACCAGAAGTCGATCGAGGCCGCCAACGACGAAGGCATCGCCTCTGAAGACCAGGCGCTGCTGGAGCTCTACAAGAAGCTGCGTCCCGGCGAGCCCCCCTCCGTGAGCGGCGGCCAGACCCTTCTGCACAGCCGCTTCTTCGATCCCAAGCGCTACGACCTGGGCCGGGTTGGTCGCTACAAGATCAACAAGAAGCTGCGTCTGACGATCCCCGACGCCACCCGCACCCTCACCCCTGAGGACGTGCTGAGCACGATCGATTACCTGATCAACCTCGAGCTCGATGTGGGTGGGGCCACCCTCGACGACATCGACCACCTCGGCAACCGCCGCGTGCGCTCCGTGGGTGAGCTGCTGCAGAACCAGGTGCGCGTGGGCCTCAACCGGCTCGAGCGGATCATCAAGGAACGGATGACCGTCGGTGAGACCGAGAGCCTCACCCCAGCCCAGTTGGTGAACCCCAAGCCGCTGGTGGCGGCCATCAAGGAGTTCTTCGGCTCCAGCCAGCTGAGCCAGTTCATGGATCAGACCAACCCCTTGGCTGAGCTGACCCACAAGCGCCGCATCAGCGCCCTCGGCCCCGGGGGCCTCACCCGGGAGCGTGCCGGCTTTGCCGTGCGCGACATCCATCCCTCCCACTACGGCCGCATCTGCCCCATCGAGACGCCGGAGGGCCCCAACGCCGGTCTGATCGGTTCGCTGGCCACCCACGCCCGCGTCAACGAGTACGGCTTCATCGAGACCCCCTTCTGGAAGGTGGAGAACGGTGTGGTGCTCAAGCAGGGCGACCCCATCTATCTCTCCGCCGACTTGGAGGACGAGTGCCGCGTAGCCCCGGGTGACGTGGCCACCGACGCCGATGGCCGCATCAAGGCCGATCTGGTGCCGGTGCGCTACCGCCAGGACTTCGAGACCGTGCCGCCGGAGCAGGTGGATTACGTGCAGCTCTCACCGGTGCAGGTGATCTCCGTGGCCACCTCGTTGATCCCCTTCCTTGAGCACGACGACGCCAACCGCGCCCTGATGGGCTCCAACATGCAGCGCCAGGCGGTGCCGCTGTTGCGCCCCGAGCGTCCGCTGGTGGGCACCGGCCTGGAAACCCAGGTGGCCCGCGACTCGGGCATGGTGCCGATCACCACCGTCAACGGCACGGTGACCTACGTGGATGCCACCGCCATCGTGATCCGCGATGACCAGGGCACCGAGCACACCCACTACCTGCAGAAGTACCAGCGCTCCAACCAGGACACCTGCCTCAACCACCGCCCGATCGTGAAGCTGGGCGACCCGGTGATCGCCGGTCAGGTGTTGGCCAATGGCTCCGCCTGCGAGGGCGGCGAGATCGCCCTCGGCCAGAACGTGTTGATCGCCTACATGCCCTGGGAGGGCTACAACTACGAGGACGCGATCCTGGTGAGCGAGCGCCTTGTGCGCGACGATCTCTACACCTCGGTGCACATCGAGAAGTACGAGATCGAAGCCCGTCAGACCAAGCTCGGTCCGGAGGAGATCACCCGCGAGATCCCCAACGTTGCCGAGGAGAGCCTGGGCAACCTCGACGAGATGGGCATCATCCGCACCGGTGCCTACGTGGAGAGCGGCGACATCCTGGTGGGCAAGGTGACCCCCAAGGGTGAGTCCGACCAGCCCCCCGAGGAGAAGCTGCTGCGGGCGATCTTCGGTGAGAAGGCCCGCGATGTGCGCGACAACTCCCTGCGGGTGCCCAGCACCGAACGGGGCCGCGTCGTCGACGTGCGCATCTACACCCGCGAACAGGGGGATGAACTGCCGCCGGGCGCCAACATGGTGGTGCGGGTCTATGTGGCGCAGCGCCGCAAGATCCAGGTGGGCGACAAGATGGCCGGCCGCCACGGCAACAAGGGCATCATCAGCCGCATCCTCCCCCTGGAGGACATGCCCTACCTACCCGACGGCACCCCGATCGACATCGTGCTCAACCCCCTGGGTGTGCCGAGCCGCATGAACGTCGGCCAGGTGTTCGAGTGCCTGATGGGCTGGGCCGCGTCCCACCTCGACTGCCGCGTCAAGGTGGTGCCGTTCGATGAAATGCACGGCCCCGAAACCTCCAAGAACACCGTTCAGGCCTTCCTGGAGGCGGCTAAGGCTCAGCCCGGCAAGGACTGGGTGTACGACCCCGAGAACCCCGGCAAGATCCAGCTGATCGACGGCCGCACCGGCGAACCCTTCGACCAACCGGTGACCGTGGGCTTCGCCCACATCCTCAAGTTGGTGCACCTGGTGGATGACAAGATCCACGCCCGTTCCACCGGCCCTTACTCCCTGGTCACCCAGCAGCCGCTGGGCGGCAAGGCCCAGCAGGGCGGCCAGCGCCTGGGTGAGATGGAGGTGTGGGCCCTGGAGGCCTACGGCGCCGCCTACACCCTGCAGGAACTGCTCACCGTCAAGTCCGATGACATGCAGGGCCGCAACGAGGCGCTCAACGCCATCGTCAAGGGCAAGCCGATCCCCCGCCCCGGCACCCCCGAGTCGTTCAAGGTGCTGATGCGCGAGCTCCAGTCGCTGGGTCTCGACATTGCGGTCTACACCGATGCCGGCGAAGAGGTGGATCTGATGCAGGACATCAATCCCCGCCGCAGCACGCCCAACCGGCCCACCTATGAATCCCTCGGCGTCGCGGATTACGACGACGACTGACTCCGTTCCGTTCCCTTCGATCTCCGTCCGCGCGCTCCACGGCCATGACCAACAGCAATCTCCGCACCGAGAACCACTTCGACTACGTCAAGATCACGCTGGCTTCGCCTGAGCGGATCATGCAGTGGGGGCAGCGCACGCTGCCCAACGGGCAGGTGGTGGGTGAGGTCACCAAACCCGAAACCATCAACTACCGCACGCTGAAGCCCGAAATGGACGGGCTGTTCTGCGAAAAGATCTTTGGCCCGTCCAAGGATTGGGAATGCCACTGCGGCAAGTACAAGCGGGTGCGCCACCGCGGCATCGTCTGCGAGCGCTGCGGTGTGGAGGTCACGGAAAGCCGGGTGCGCCGTCACCGCATGGGCTTCATCAAGCTGGCGGCCCCTGTGTCGCACGTGTGGTACCTGAAGGGCATCCCCAGCTACGTGGCCATCCTGCTGGACATGCCCCTGCGGGATGTGGAGCAGATCGTCTACTTCAACTGCTACGTGGTGCTCGATCCGGGCGACCACAAGGACCTCACCTACAAGCAGCTGCTCACCGAAGACGAGTGGCTGGAGATCGAAGACGAGATCTACGCCGAGGATTCTGAGATTGAGAACGAGCCCGCCGTGGGCATCGGTGCCGAAGCCCTCAAGCAGCTGCTCGAGGACCTCGACCTGCCCGTGGTGGCCGAGCAGCTGCGTGAGGAGATCGCCGGCTCCAAGGGCCAGAAGCGCGCCAAGTTGATCAAGCGCCTGCGCGTGATCGACAACTTCATCGCCACCAGCGCCCGCCCCGAGTGGATGGTGCTGGATGTGATCCCCGTGATCCCGCCTGACCTGCGCCCGATGGTGCAGCTGGACGGTGGCCGTTTCGCCACCTCCGACCTCAACGACCTCTACCGCCGGGTGATCAACCGCAACAACCGCCTGGCGCGGTTGCAGGAGATCCTTGCCCCCGAAATCATCGTCCGCAACGAGAAGCGGATGCTGCAGGAGGCCGTCGATGCCCTGATCGACAACGGCCGCCGCGGCCGCACCGTCGTGGGCGCCAACAACCGTCCGCTCAAGTCGCTCAGCGACATCATTGAGGGCAAGCAGGGCCGCTTCCGTCAGAACCTGCTCGGCAAGCGCGTCGACTACTCCGGCCGCTCCGTGATCGTGGTGGGTCCGAAGCTGAAGATGCACCAGTGCGGTCTGCCCAAGGAGATGGCGATCGAGCTGTTCCAGCCGTTCGTGATCCATCGCCTGATCCGTCAGAACATCGTCAACAACATCAAGGCCGCCAAGAAGCTGATTCAGCGCGCCGACGATGAGGTGATGCAGGTGTTGCAGGAGGTGATCGAAGGGCACCCGATCCTGCTGAACCGCGCCCCGACGCTGCACCGCCTCGGCATCCAGGCCTTCGAGCCCAAGCTGGTGGATGGCCGTGCCATCCAGCTTCACCCGTTGGTGTGCCCCGCCTTCAACGCCGACTTCGACGGTGACCAGATGGCCGTGCACGTGCCCCTGGCGATCGAGGCCCAGACCGAGGCCCGCATGCTGATGCTGGCCAGCAACAACATCCTGTCGCCCGCCACCGGTGAGCCGATCATCACCCCGTCCCAGGACATGGTGCTCGGCGCCTACTACCTCACCGCCGTGCAGCCCGGCAGCGCCAAGCCGGAGTTCGGCGATCGCAGCCGCACCTTCGCCGGCCTGCGCGATGTGCTCAGCGCCTTCGATGAGAAGCACCTCACCATGCACGACTGGGTGTGGGTGCGCTTCAACGGCGAGGTGGACAGCGAGGACGAGGGCATAGAGCCGGTGAAGACCGAAACCCTCAGCGATGGCACCCGCATCGAGCAGTGGAACTACCGCCGCGATCGCCTCGATGAGGACGGAGCCCTGATCAGCCGCTATCTGCTCACCACCGTGGGCCGTGTGGTGATGAACAGCACGATCATCGACGCGGTGGCAGCCGCCTGAGATCCCGAACTCTTAACCCCTATCCCCCCTCTGTTCGCGCGCAGCCATGACCGCCACCCCCGCTAAGAAAACCAGCAAGAAGAGCAGCAAGAAGGCCGCTGCTGAGGAAATCGCCGCACCAGTGCTCGGCGCCTCCGCTCCCCTGAGCAAGGCGGCACCGCCGTTCCGCAACCGCACGATCGACAAGAAGCAGCTGCGGAACCTGATGGCGTGGGCCTACAAGAACCACGGCACCGCCGCCACCGCCTCCATGGCGGATGAGCTCAAGGACCTGGGCTTCCACTACGCCACCCAGGCCGCCGTGTCGATCTCCGTGGACGACCTGCGCATCCCAGGCGAGAAGGCCCGTCTGCTGGAGGAGGCGGAGCAGCAGATCACCGACACCGAGGAGCGCTATCGCCTCGGCGAGATCACCGAGGTGGAACGTCACACCAAGGTGATCGACACCTGGACCGAGACCAATGAGCGTCTGGTCGAAGAGGTCAAGAAGAACTTCAACGACAACGACCCGCTCAACTCGGTCTGGATGATGGCCAACTCCGGCGCCCGGGGGAACATGTCCCAGGTGCGTCAGCTGGTGGGGATGCGCGGCCTGATGGCCAACCCCCAGGGCGAAATCATCGACCTTCCGATCCGCACCAACTTCCGTGAGGGGCTGACGGTCACCGAGTACGTGATCTCCTCCTACGGCGCCCGCAAGGGTCTGGTGGATACCGCCCTGCGCACCGCCGACTCCGGCTACCTCACCCGCCGTCTGGTGGACGTGGCCCAGGACGTGATCGTGCGCGAGGACGACTGCGGCACCAGCCGCGGCATCCCCATCGATGCTGATGACAAGGGCCGCTTCGCCGCCAAGCTGGTGGGCCGCCTGGCCGCCGAGCCCGTGCTCGACGCCGATGGTTCGGTGATCGTCGACCGCGATGGCGAGATCGACGCCCCCACCACCGCCCGCATCGAAGCCGCGGGCGTCAAGACCGTTGTGGTGCGTTCGCCGCTCACCTGCGAAGCCGCCCGTTCGGTGTGCCGCAAGTGCTACGGCTGGGCCCTGGCCCACAACGAACTCGTCGACCTGGGCGAAGCGGTCGGCATTGTGGCCGCCCAGTCCATCGGTGAGCCGGGCACCCAGCTCACCATGCGGACCTTCCACACCGGTGGTGTGTCCACCGCCGAAACCGGTGTGGTGCGCTCCCAGGTGGCCGGTGCCATCGAATTCGACAGCAAGGCGCGCGTGCGCCCCTACCGCACCCCCCACGGTGTGGAGGCCCAGATCGCCGAAACCGACTTCACCCTCACGGTGAAGCCCAGCGGCAGCGGCAAGGCCCAGAAGCTGGCGATCACCTCCGGTTCGATCCTGTTCGTCGAAGCCGGTGCGGAGACCCCCTCCGACGTCATGCTCGCCCAGATCTCTTCCGGCGCCGCCGTGAAGAAGAGCGTGGAGAAGGCCACCAAGGACGTGATCTGCGACCTGGCCGGTCAGGTGCGTTATGAGGACGTGATCCAGCCCAAGGAGGTCACCGACCGCCAGGGCAACATCACCCTCAAGGCGCAGCGCCTCGGCCGTCTGTGGGTGTACAGCGGCGACGTCTACAACCTGCCCCCCAACGCTCAGCCGGTGGTGAAGGGCAACAGGGCGGTGACCACCGGTGAGGTGCTGGCCGAGAGCCGCCTGGTGAGTGAGTACGGCGGTGCGGTGCGGTTGCGCGAAAGCGCCGGCGACTCGCGCGAAGTGCAGATCGTCACCACCAGCCTCACCCTGAAGGACTGCAAGCTCGTGGGTGAGTCCACCCACTCCGGCGAGCTCTGGCACCTGGAGGGTAAGGACAACATCCGCTATCGCCTCAACACCCACCCGGGCACCAAGATCAGCAACGGCGAGGTAATCGCCGAGCTGGCGGACGACCGCTTCCGCACCCAGACCGGTGGCACCGTGAAGTACGCCCCCGGCCTGTCGATCAAGAAGGCCCGCAGCGCCAAGAACGGCTACGAGGTGAGCAAGGGCGGCACGCTGCTCTGGATCCCGCAGGAAACCCACGAGATCAACAAGGACATCTCCCTGTTGATGATCGAGGACGGCCAGTGGATCGAGGCCGGCACCGAGGTGGTGAAGGACATCTTCAGCCAGACCGCCGGCATCGTCACGGTCACGCAGAAGAACGACATTCTGCGCGAGATCATCGTGCGCTCCGGCAAGCTGCACCACGTCTCCGACGCCAAGACCCACGGTCGTTACAGCGACGGCAAGATGGTCAACCCCGGCGAGGAGATCGCCAAGGGCCTCAAGGCCGAGGCGATGGTGTTCGTCGAGGCGGTCGACACCCCCGAAGGCGGCGCCCTGCTGCTGCGCCCGGTGGAGGAATACCGCATTCCCGACGAGGCCCACCTGCCCGAGCTCGGCAGTGTCAAGCAGTCGAATGGCCCGAGCCTCAGCCTCAAGGCCACCCAGCGTTTGGCCTTCAAGGACGGCGAGCTGATCAAGAGCGTGGAAGGGGTGGAGCTGCTCAAGACGCAGCTGATCCTGGAAACCCACGACACCACCCCCCAGATGACCGTGGATGTGGAGTCGGTGCCCGACAAGCGCGCCAAGACGATCGACCGTCTGCAGCTGGTGATCCTCGAGAGCCTGCTGGTGCGCCGCGACACCCTCTCCGACGCCAGCCACGGTTCCACCCACACCGAGCTGGCCGTCAACGACGGCGACAGCGTCAAGGCCGGTGACGTGGTGGCCACCACCCAGATCCTCTGCAAAGAGGACGGTGTGCTCGCCCTGCCCGATGGCGTCGAGGGTGAACCGATCCGTCGTCTGATCGTGGAGCGCGCCAGCGACACCCGCAGCATCGACCTGGGCTCCTCCAAGCCCACCGTGAAGGAAGGTCAGCGCATCGTGGATGGCGACCAGCTGGCCAAGGGTGTGGATGCCCCCTGCTGCGGCCAGGTGGAAACCGTCTCCGGCAACACGATCACCATTCGCATGGGTCGCCCCTACATGGTGTCGCCCGATTCGGTGCTGCACGTGCGCGACGGTGAACTGGTGCAGCGCGGGGATTCCCTGGCTCTGCTGGTGTTCGAACGCCAGAAGACCGGTGACATCGTGCAGGGTCTGCCCCGCATCGAGGAGCTGCTGGAAGCCCGCCGTCCGCGGGAATCGGCGGTGCTCTGCCGCAAGAGCGGCACCGTGGAGATCAAGCAGGGTGAGGACGACGACTCCGTCACCGTGACGGTGATCGAAGCCGACGATGCCATCAGCGAGTACCCGATCCTGCTGGGCCGCAACGTGATGGTGAGCGACGCCCAGCAGGTGAGCGCCGGTGAACTGCTCACCGACGGTCCGATCAACCCCCACGAGCTGCTGGAGTGCTTCTTCGAAGACCTGCGCAGCCGCAAGCCCACCCTGGAGGCGGCCCAGGAGGCCATCTCCAAGCTGCAGTTCCGCCTGGTGCAGGAAGTGCAGAACGTCTACAAGTCCCAGGGCGTCACCATCGATGACAAGCACATCGAAGTGATCGTGCGCCAGATGACCAGCAAGGTGCGCATTGAGGATGCCGGTGACACCACCCTGCTGCCGGGCGAGCTGATCGAGCTGCGTCAGGTGGAGCAGGTGAACAGCGCCATGGCGATCACCGGCGGTGCCCCCGCCGAGTTCACCCCGGTGCTGCTGGGCATCACCAAGGCCTCACTCAACACCGACAGCTTCATCTCCGCGGCCTCCTTCCAGGAGACCACCCGCGTGCTCACCGAGGCGGCCATCGAAGGCAAGAGCGACTGGCTGCGCGGCCTTAAGGAGAACGTGATCATCGGTCGCCTGATCCCCGCCGGCACCGGCTTCAGCGGCTTCGAAGAGGAGCTGCGGGCCGAAGCGGGTCCCCACCCGGACATCCTGGATGAGGAGGGCGGTGGCTATCGCCGCATGCAGAACCTGCGTCCCGACTACACCGTGGAGATGCCGGCCGCCCCGTCGGCCAGCACCGCCGGTGCCCTGCTCGACGACCCCTCCGACGCCGACCTGGAGGCCACCCGCAGCCGCCACGGCATTGAGGCTGCCGCCAGCAACCTCGCCGCCTTCACCCGCCCCAACCTGGATGAGGTGATGGAGGAGGAGCTAATCGCCGATCCTGGGGCCCTCGAGGGTCTGCAGGAGGAGGGGCTGCTCACCGACGAGTGAACGGATCCGCCAGCATTCACGGATGTGATCCCGTCGTCCCTTCGCGCCCTCCGGCCATGATCCAGCCCAAGCTCGTGCCGCAGCGGCGTCTGCCCCGCTACGGCTTCCACACCCACACCGAGCTCCTCAACGGGCGGGTGGCCATGCTCGGCTTCATCGCCCTGCTGGTGGTGGAGCTGCAGCTGGGTCACGGCCTGTTGGTCTGGCCCTGATGGCCGCTCCCCTGCTGGGGATGGGCCGCTCGGCCCTGGAACAGTGGGCTGAGCAGCACGGCCAGGCCGCCTTCCGCGGTCGGCAGCTGCACGACTGGCTCTACGCCAAGGGGGTCCGCAGCCTCGATCAGGTGTCGGTGCTGCCCAAAGCCTTCCGCGAGCAGCTGGCCAGCCAGCCCCCCGAGGGGGCTGCCGACTGGATCGGCCGCTCCCGGGAGCTGCACCGCAGCGTCGCCCGCGATGGCACCACCAAACTGCTGCTGGGCACCCACGACAGGCTGAGCCTTGAAACCGTGGGGATCCCCGCCGAAGGACGGCTCACGGTGTGTGTGAGCAGCCAGGTGGGCTGCCCCATGGCCTGCCGTTTCTGTGCCACCGGCAAGGGGGGTCTGCAGCGCTCCCTGGCGGTGCACGAGATCGTGGATCAGGTGCTGTGCGTGCGCGAGGTGATGGAGCAGCGCCCCAGCCATGTGGTGTTCATGGGCATGGGGGAGCCCCTGCTCAACATCGAGGCGGTGCTGGCGGCCATCGACTGCCTCTGCACTGATCTGGGCATGGCCCAGCGGCAGATCACCGTGAGCACCGTGGGGGTGGCCCGCACCCTGCCCCAGCTGGCGGAGCTGGCCCTGCAGCGGCTCGGCCGCGCCCAGTTCACCCTGGCGGTGAGCCTGCACGCCCCCGATCAGACCCTGCGGGAGCAGCTGATCCCCACCGCCCATGCCTATCCGATCGAGGCCCTGCTGGAGGACTGCCGCCGCTACGTGGCCCTCACCGGCCGGCGGGTGAGCTTCGAATACATCCTGCTGGGGGGGCTCAATGACCAACCCCGCCACGCCAAGGCCCTGGCCCAGCTGCTGCGCGGCTTCCAGAGCCATGTGAATCTGATTCCCTACAACCCGATCGCCGAGGAGGAGTTCCAGCGCCCCACCCCGGCGGCGGTGGACGCCTTCCGGCTCAGCCTGCAGGATCAGCATGTGGCCGTGAGCGTGCGGGCCAGCCGCGGCCTCGATGCCGATGCCGCCTGCGGCCAGCTACGCCGCCGCCTGGAGAGCAGCCTCGAGCCCGTTCACTCGCCTGCGTAGGCCCCGCGGGCCTGGTCTTCGCCCCAGGGGGTGACCAGCACCATCAGCAGAAAGGCGGGCACCGCGGCGGCGGCGGAGATCAGAAAGAAGTGCTCCCAGCCCAGCAGCTTCACCAGCAGGCCGGAGGGGGCCGCCAGCACCTTGCTGCTCACGGCGTACACCCCGGAGAGCAGGGCGTACTGGGTGGCGGAGAACCGTGGATTGCACAGGCTCATCAGCAGGGCCACGAAGGCCGTACCCACAAGACCGCTGGAGAGGTTCTCCAACAACACCGCCCCGGCGACCGTCTGCAGGGAGACCACCCCGCCGCGGGCCACCAACCAGTAGGCCAGGTTGCCGGCGGCGCCGGCGATGCCGAACAGCCACAGGCTGCGGTTCATGCCCAGGCGGCCGAACAGCACGCCCCCCAGCACCACCCCCAGCATCGTGGCCAGCACCCCCAGGGCTGATTTGAGCAGGCCGATCTGACCTTCGCTCAGCCCCTCCGCCACCAGGAACGGCCCCCCCATCGGTGCCAGCAGTCCATCGGGCAGGCGATACAGCAGCACCAACGCCAGGATCTGCAGGCCCCGCCGGCCGCCGGTGCGGGCTAGAAACTCCCTAACCGGACCCACCACCGCCTGGCGCAGGCTGCCCACCGGCTGGGCCAGGGGCGGCAGGCTCGGGGCCGCCAGGGTGCAGGGAATCATCAGCAGCATCAGGCCCCCCGCCGCTGCGAAGGCCAGGGGATAGCCCGCTCCGCCGGCGATCAGCAGGGCCCCGGAGCCCAGGATCAGGGTGCCGCCACGGAAGCCGAGGGAGTTGGCCGCCGCACCGGCGCCCCGCTCCTGCTGGGGCAGCAGATCGGTGCGATAGGCATCGATCACGATGTCCTGGGTGGCGCTGAGCACCGCCACCAGCAGGGCCACCAGGCCGATGGCCGCCAGGGTGTGGGGGTCGGTGCTCGGCCGCAGCAGCGCCAGGCTGGCGATGCTCAGCCCCAGCAGCAGTTGCAGCAGGGCGATCCAGCCCCGGCGCCGGTCGGGCCAGGGGATCGGCCAGCGATCCAGCAGGGGCGCCCACAGAACCTTGATCGCATAGGGCAGCCCCGCCAGGGGCAGCAGTCCGATCAGTTCCAGCGGCACTCCGTGGGTGGCCAGCCAGATCGGCAGCACCTCGCCGAGCCCGGTGTTAGGGGCGCCGCTGGCGAACCCCTCCGCGCTGATCGCCCCCAGCCGACGCCATGGGGCTCGGGTTGGCTCACCGGCTGGCTGCTGCGGTTGAACCATGGACGACGGGGCCGGCTGCGGCAGATCAGGGTCGGCCGCAGGCTAGGCGCGCCAAACTGGGTGTTCCGCCGCTGAGGCCCGTGCAGTTCTTCCGCTCCACCCTGTTGCCGGCGGCCATCGTGCTGCTGTTCGGTCTGGCGTTGTTCGCCGTGAGTGCCCGCATCTGGTTGCCGGGTGACATGGCGGCCCCGGCCCCGATCAACTGACCGGGATGGCCCCCGATGGATCCGGGTTGAATCCGCGGCTGGCTTTTACGATCGGCCGATGACTGGCCCGTTCCCCGAGTTTTCGCAGAGCCCGGCCGAGTTGGCGCTCGATCCGGAGATGCTCGCCCGGGAGCTGGCGGAGGAGCTGTTGGGGGATCCCCTCGATGAGCTCGAGGCGGCCGAAGCGGCGTCGGCGGATGTGGCGGCGGAATGCGACCTGGGCCTGCAGTTGCTGAAAGGCAGCCATGAGGAGTGCATGCAGGGGCTGCGCATCTTCTGCGAACACCGCGATCCCCGGGCCCCGGCCCTGCTGCTGCCGCTGTTGGAGGCCAGCTGTCCGATCCTGCGCATGAGCGCGGTGTATGCCCTCGGCCGCAACCCCGACCTCCAGGCCATCACCCCCCTGCTGGCGCTGCTGCAGAACGACAGCAACGGCTATGTGCGCAAGGCGGTGGCCTGGAGCCTGAGCAGCTATCCCGATGCTCCGGTGATGAATCCCTTGATCCGGGCCCTGGACACCGACATTGCCGCGGTGCGGCTCTGGGCCGCCAGTGCCCTGGCGGATGCCGGCTCCACGGGCCTGGCCAAGGCGGATCAGGCGGCGGGACAACTGCTGCTGGCCCTGCGCATCGACAGCGAGGCGGCGGTGCGCAGCAACAGCGCCTGGTCCTTGGGGCGCCTCTACGGCGACCTGGTGGCCCCTCGCCAGCAGGAGGTCGTCGAGGCGCTGCTGGCGGCGATGCTGCAGGACGGCGATCTGGCGGTGCGGGATGAGGCCCGTCTGGCCTTGGAGCAGTTGGAGGATCCTCTGGTGCTGGAGCGGCTGCAGACGCTGGTGGATGAAGGGCTGCTGGCCTGAGCCGCCAACCCCCGCATGACGCGGCTAGCATCCATCGACCCGTCCACTGCCGGGATGCCCCAGCACACCATCAGCTTTCGGATCCGTCCCGATGGCCGCGTGGAAGAGCTGGTGAGTGGCATCAGCGGTAGCGGCTGTGAGCAGCTCACCGAACGGATCGAGGCCCGGCTGGGCAGCGTTCAGCAACGCCAGCCCACCTCCGAGGCCTACCAGGGCCAAACCGCCACGGTGACTCCCGAGCAGACCCTCTCCACCCCGGTCACCTGATGTCGCATTTCAGCACCGTTAAGACGGAACTGCGCGATCGCGTCGCCCTGGTCGCAGCCCTGCGCGACCTGGGCCATGACCCCAGCGAGACGGAGCAGCCCGTGCGGGGCTACCGCGGCCAGACTGTCTTGGCCGATCTGGCGGTGGCCTGCCCGGAGGGCAGCGAGCTCGGCTTCCGTTGGAATGCCAGCAGCGGCAGCTACGAGCTGGTCACCGACCTGGACCTCTGGAAGCAACCGATCCCCGTGGAGCGCTTCCTGGCCAAGCTCACCCAGCAGTACGCCCTGCGCAGCATCCTGGCGGCGTCCCTGGAGGAGGGCTTCCAGGTCACCGAGCAGCGCCAGAGCGCCGATGGCTCGATTGAGCTGGTGGTGAGCCGCTGGGACGGCTGATCCCGCACCGACGGCCAGTGGTGCTGCGGCCATGGTGATCGACCCGGCTGTTGCCTTCCGGGCGCCGGCTGCCGCCGGGGCCACCTCCAGCGGCCGTGAGCCGGTGCTGGGGGGTGCCCTGCGGCAGAAGGCGGTGTGGGTGGATGAAGCGGTGTGCATCGGTTGCCGGTACTGCGCCAACGTGGCCGTCAACACGTTTGTGGTGGAGTCCGACTGGGGGCGTTCCCGGGCCATCCGCCAGGACGGCGACAGCACCGAGCGGATCCAGGAGGCGATCGACACCTGCCCCGTGGATTGCATCCACTGGGTCAGTTACGAACAGCTGCCGGAGCTCGAAGAGCAGAGCCGCCAGCAGGAGTTGCTGCCCCTGGGGCTGCCCAGCCCAGCCCGGCCGCGCCGCACCCTGCCCCGTAGCGCCGGTGGCGCCGCCACCCCCTAATGGTGCCGCTGCCCGTGCGGCGCTTCGGCCGCACCGAACTGCCGATGCCGCTGCTTTCCCTGGGGGGCATGCGCTTTCAGCAGAGCTGGAGTGATCTGCCCGCCGAGCGGATCAGCGCCGACAGCCAGGCCAATCTGCGCCGCATTCTTGAGCGCGCCGTGGAGCTGGGTTTTCACCATGTGGAAACCGCCCGCCACTACGGCAGTTCCGAACGGCAGCTGGGGGCGCTGCTCACCGAGGTGAACGACCCCCAGCGCCTCCTGCAGACCAAGGTGCCGCCCCAGGCGGATGCAGATGCGTTTGAGGCGGAGCTGGCCACCAGCCTGGAGCGCCTGGGGGTGGAGCACGTGCCGTTGCTGGCGATCCATGGCCTCAACCTGCCGGAGCACCTGGAGCAGACCCTGCGGCCCGGCGGTTGTCTGGAGGTGGTGCGCCGCTGGCAGGCCGCGGGCCGGGTGGGCTCGGTGGGCTTCTCCACCCACGGCTCGCTGCCGTTGATCCTCGAGGCAATCGCCAGCGACGCCTTCGATTACATCAACCTGCACTGGTATTTCATCCGTCAGGACAACCACCCGGCAATCGCGGCGGCCCAGGCCCATGACATGGGGGTGTTCGTGATCAGCCCCACCGACAAGGGTGGCCACCTGCACAGCCCATCGGCCCGTCTGCTGGAGCTGTGTGCCCCCCTGCACCCGATCGTGTTCAACGATCTGTTTTGCCTGCGTGCCCCCGGGGTGCACACCATCAGCGTGGGGGCGGCGCAGCCCCAGGATCTGGATCGGCATGTGCAGGCCCTGGAGCTCCTGCCCCAGGCCGATGCGCTGCTGCCGCCCATCCTGGAACGGCTGGAGCGGGCCCGGTTGCAGGCCCTAGGGGCTGAGTGGCTGGCCAGTTGGCAGCGGGGCCTACCCGCCTGGCAGGACACGCCGGGCCAGATCAACCTGCCGGTGCTGTTGTGGCTGCATAACCTCGTGCAGGCCTGGGATCTGCAGAGCTTTGCCCGGGCGCGCTACGGCCTGCTGGGGGCCGGCAGCCATTGGTTCCCCGGCGCCAATGCCGATGCCCTCGACCAGGGCGTGAGTGAAGCCGAGCTGCGCCAGGCCCTGGTGGCCAGCCCCTGGGCGGACCGCATCCCCGGGGTGTTACGGGAGTTGCGCAGCTTGGTGGGGGGCGCACCGCAGCAGCGGCTCAGCCAGGGGGGCTGATCAGCCGGTTGATGGGCCCTGCCCCAGCGGAAACTTGCTGGGCAGACCCACCGCCCGCGGATAGCCGGAGGGGCAGGGGCCGCTGCCCTGCACCCACAGGGCCGTGCGTTGGCCCCGGTCCGCCGGCAGCTCCCGTTGCTCGCTGCGGCTGAGCCGGGCCTTCAGGGGCTGCAGGGCCCGCTCCAGCTCCGCCTCATCCTGGGGGCTCCATTGGCCGCGGTACAGCAGGGCCTGCCCCTCGGAACTGAGCAGCGGCACCAGGTATTCGGCCACCACCGGTGCGGCCGCCACCGCCCGGGCCATGGCCAGGTCGAAGCCGCCTCGGCAGCGGCGATCGCGGCCGGTGAGCTCCACCCGCTCGCAGCGCAGCGTTACCCGATCCGCCAAGCCCAGGGCCTGGGCCATGGCCTGCACCGCCTGGGTCTTGCGTCCCACTGAATCCACCAGGGTCAGGTGCGCCTGCGGCAGGGCAATCGCCACCGCCAGCCCCGGGAACCCCCCGCCGGTGCCCACATCGATGCACCGCAGCGGGGCCTCCGGCTCGCTGTGCAGCAGCGGGGCCAGGGGCCAGAGGCTGTCGAACACCTGGGCGATCCAGTAGTCGTCGCCTTCCACCAGCCGGGTGAGGTTGACGCGGCTGTTCCACTGCCGCAGCTGCTGCTGCAGCTCCAGCAGCAGCTCCAGCTGCTGGGGGCTCGGCTGCCAGCCCAGCTCCGGCCATAGGGCGGCATCAGGTGTGGCGGCGGACATCCCCTTGGGCGGTTAGCTCGCAGTCTCTAGGATCCCCCAGACCTGGTGCACCGCCGGTGGCCGTCACCGACCAGCCCAGCTACTACGAGCTGCTCCAGATTCGGCCCGACGCCAGCGCCCAGGAGCTGCGCCAGGCCTTTCGGCGCCTGAGCAAGCGTTACCACCCCGACACCACCGATCTGCCCCAGCCCGAGGCCCAGGAGGCCTTCCGCCAGGTGCAGCAGGCTTATCTCACCTTGGGGGATCCAGCCCGCCGCCGTCTCTACGACGCCGGTTTGCAGGCCCAGCGGCCCCCAGCGCGGGTGCGTGCGCCCCAGCCCGTGCCGGTGCGCCGGCCCCTCTCCGGAGGTGAGTGGTTTGCCCTGCTGCTGCTGGCGCTGGCGGTGGTGTTCAGCCTGGTGCTCGGGGTGGGCCTGGCCTGGGCCCGCGGCACGGCCTTGTTCACGGCACCCAGCTGGTGGGCCGTCGCCGAGCAGACTGCCGTGGTGCTCGACTTGCCGTCTGCGGATGACCGCCCTGCCGCCCCCCCAGACGCCCCTCTACAACCATCCCCTGCCGGCGCTGGAGCAGTGGCTGGTTGAACTGGGGGCCCTGCAGGCAGCCCCCCATTCCTGTCACTGGCGCCTGGAGCGGCCGGACTGGACCGCCACCCTCGTGCTGGAGGTGGAGGAGTTGAGCGTGCGCTGGAGCGGGTGTGATGGGGAGGTGCAGCGTCAGTTCCCCTATGGCTTCAGCCGTGCCGATGTGGAGGCGGCGATCCTGGCGGGACCCTGACGAATCCGCCAGCGGTGGTCATCATGACAACGACGCCCTGGCCCCCACGCCCACGTGTCCCGTTTCCTCGACAACCCCAGTTCCCGCCGCCAGCCCCTGGTCTCCAACCGCTTCCTGCGGCCGGAGCAGTTGATGGCACCAACCCCCGGACGGGCCTGGGGACCCACGGAGGTGTTTGCCGAGGGGCAATGGCAATCGGTGCGGGTGTTTTTGGAGGCCCGCGGCTGGGATGCCCTGCAGATCGAGCAGATCCATGATCAGCTCCGCCAGGGCTGGCCCCTGGAGCTGGCCGAGACCAACGTGGCGGCCCTCAGCGGCCATTGCCCGCTGAGGGCCCGCCGCGGCGGCTGATCGCGGCCCTCAGAACCCGGCCATGGCCGGGTCAGAAGCGGCGTTGGCAGAGCTCGCTGCGCTCTTCCGCCTGGGTGGAGAGGGGGCCGCAGCTGAACCAGCGCACCACCGAAATCTCAAGGTCGGTGAACAGCACCAGGATCCCGGCGCAGAGGGCAGCCACGGCGGCGCTGACCAGCAGATGGGAGCGGCCCATGGAGCTCAGATGGCTGCGTTGAGCCTATGGGAGAGATCGAGGTGCTGCCACTGCTCCGCCAGCGCTGGGCCATCCAGGCGTGGCAGCGGCGGGAGGCAGCCCAGCATCGGCACGCCCCCGAGCTGCTCCAGGGTGGCCTGATTGTTGGCATGGGGTTCGCCGTTGAGCAGCACCCCCAGCACCGGGATGTCTCGATGCCGCAGCGCCTCCAGGGACAGCAGGGTGTGGTTGAGCGTGCCGAGGCCGCTGCGGGCCACCAGCAGCACCGGCAGGCCCCAGCGCTGGATCTGCTCGATCTGCAGCAGATCTGGCCGCAACGGCACCAGCAGACCCCCGGCCGTTTCCACCACCAGGGGGCCCTCCACCGCCGGCAGCTCCAGGCGCTGTGGATCCAGCGGTGGGCCAGGTCGCTCGGGATCACCGCTCTCCAGGGCGCTGGCCCAGTGGGGTGACACGGGCGCCCGCAGCCGGTAGGCCTCCGGCAGCAGCCGCTGCGGTGGCAACTGCAGCCAGCGTTGCACCCGGTCCCGGTCGCCGCCCCCCTCGGGGCCCGGGTCGAGGCCGCACTGCACCGGTTTCCAGTAGCGGGCCTCCAGCCCCTGCACGAGCAGGGCGCTCACCACTGTTTTGCCCACGTCGGTGTCGGTGCCGCAGACCACCAGCTGCAGCGGCGTCATGGTGCGCTCTGCCCGACGATGACCAGCACCTCCCAGCCCACATGGGCTGCCTCGGCGGGCCAATGCTGCTCCAACCGCCGCAGTTGCCCGCGGCTGAGCCGTGGCCCGCGGCTGGCCTGGGCGCCGATGGCCTTGAACTGCCGCAGGAACGCCAGGGCGCCGCGGTTGGGTCGACTGAACTGCAGACGCTCGGCCCGCCGCAGCCTCAGCCGCGAGCCCGCCAGGCTGATCAGTGCGTCAGCCTGCGGTAGCTGCAGGCCGGTGAAGGGCACCTCCGCCCGCTGGCAGGCCTGGTGCCAGAGGCCGAAGCTGCCCGCACAGGGCACCGCCAGGGCCAGCACGCCCCCCGGCGCCAGGGCCTCACACCAGAGCTGCAGCGCTCGCTGCGGTTGCTCCAGCCATTGCAGCGCGAAGCTGGAGCCCAGCAGGACTGCCCCCTGCAGCTCCGGCGGCAGACCCTGGTTGAGATCCCACAGCCGTTGCGGCGGGGCTGTTGGTTCACGCGCGTCCTGCAGCAACAGGTCTTGGCAGCTGTCCAGTCGCAGCAGGGGCGCGCCCCCCAGGTGCCGTTCGATGGCGCGGGCCAGCAGGCCACTGCCGGCCCCCAGGTCGGCGCGGGCACCGGCCGGCAGGGCCGATGCGTGGATCCTCAGCAGCCGCGCCAACCGTTCTGCCACCGCCGCCTGGAGGCGCGCGTGGGCGCCGTAGGCCGCGGCGCTGCGGCCGAAGCAGTGCTGCACCCGTTGGCTGAACGGTGTGGCGGCGGTGGCGGCGGGTTCAAGCAAGACCATCCGCAATCCAGTTGAGCACCGCCGTGCTCACCCCTGCCCCCAGCAGGCCGTGGCCGGCCCTGGGCAGCGTGATCACGGTGGCCTCCGGCAGCCGTGCCTTGAGCTGCTCGCGGCTGGCGGCGCACACGATCTGATCATCCGCCGCCTCCACGATCAACACCGGCAGCTGGTGGGGTGCAGCGTCGCGCAGGCCCCCCGGTAGGTCGGTGGTGGCGGCGAGCAGCTCCAGGTCCGCCAACAGCCGGTCGGCCCCAACCCTGCCCAGGCCCTGCTCCAAGGGACCATGTGGCAGCTGCTCCGGGGGGAAGGGGGAGGCCACCTGGCCCAGGAATTGACGCAGCATGGCCTCGCCGTTGCCCGCGCGCAGTTGGGCGGCCATGCCGGCGAGGGCCGTGCGCAGTGGCCGGCCGCTGCGGCCCTCCGGCACGAAGGCGGCAAAGCTGGCCAGCAGCACCACCGCTGTGGCGCTGGCCCACAGCTGGGGCTCCAGCAGGTGGGGGCCGAGGGAATGGCCCAACAGGATGCGATGCCGGCTTTGGCCATCCCATGCGGGTTGCAGTGGGGGCAGGGCCCCGTAGCCCCGTTCGCCAGCCCTGAGCGGCCAGCCCCGCTGGCTGGCTTCGAGCGCCCAGGGGGCCCAGGCGCGGCTGTCGCCCCCCCAGCCATGCATCGCCAGGAGCTCCACGCTCATGGCGACCCCAGGGCGTCCAGCAGCCGCTCCAGGCTGCCGGCCGGCAGGTCGTGACGCAGCACCAGACGCAGGCGGGCGCTGCCTTCGGGCACGGTGGGGGGCCGGATCGCCACGCTCAGCATCCCGGCCCGCTCCAACGCCTCCTGCAGCGCCAGGGCCCGTTGATCGCTGCCCACCAGCAGCGGCAGGATCGGCCCATGGCCGGGGGGGCGGGGCCAGCCGGCGGCCTCGAGCCCGTCGCGCCAGCGGCGCGCCCGCTCCAGCAGGGCCAGGCCGCGATCGGGGTCGGCACGGATCCACTCCAGGGCCGCCAACGCGGCAGCCGCCAGGGGCGGGGCCAGGGCGGTGGTGTAGCGGAACGGACCGGAGTGCTGCAGCAGCCAGTCGCCCACGAGTACATCGCCCGCCAGGAAGGCACCGCCGCTGCCGAAGGCCTTGCCGAAGGTGCCGCTGATCAGGCTCACCCCTGCCAGGCCATGGCCCAGGCCGCGGCCCTCCGGCCCCAGCACCCCCAGGGCATGGGCCTCATCCAGCAGTAGGGCCGCCCCATGGCGCCGGCAGAGCTCCGCCAGGCGGGCTACATCGGGGCTCGTGCCTTGCATCGAAAACAGGCTTTCGCTGAGCACCAGCAACCGGCGCTGCGGCGCCGTGCTGCGGGCCTCCTCCAGCCGCCGTTGCAGGGCCGTCAGGTCGTTGTGGGCAAAGCGCTGCAGCCGGGCGCCGCTGGCCTTCACCCCCACCAGCAGTGAGTGGTGGATCAGGCGGTCCGCCAGCACCAGCGAGTGGCGATCCGCCAGGGCCTGCACCGCCGCCAGGTTGGCTTGGAAGCCACTAGGGAAAAGCAGCACCCGCGGCCGCCCCAGCCAGGCCCCCAGGGCCTGCTCGAGCTGCTGGTGCACCGGCCGGCTGCCGCTCACCAGCCGCGAGGCGCCGGCCCCCACGCCATCGCGGCTGATCGCGGCGGTGGCGGCCTGTTGCAGCTGCGGGTGGCAGGCCAGCCCCAAGTAGTCGTTGCTGGCCAGATCCAGCAGGGGCTCCGACGCTGACGCGCCGCCCGCCAACGGGCGCAGGCCGGCAGGGCCGCAGGGCTCGAGCGGGCGCAGGGTCCGTCGCCGCTGGGGCGGCAGGTCCGCCAGGTCCGCCGCCAAGGGCGCCGCCCAGGGGGCGTCGGCGGGTGGCCCGGGGATCGCTGTTGAGTCGCTCGCCGTTGCCACCGCCCGGTTCCGCCTGGCCCCCTGCCGCGTGCAGGGGTTCGGAAACCAGTCTGCCGCCGGGCCGCAGCCCATAGGATCTGCTAATGCCCAGCAGCAGAGCAACGGTGCCCGGTGCCCCCGCGAGTGGTGGCAGCGTGCCGCCGCTTGATCAGCTGTTCCCCTTCCCGCTCGACGGCTTCCAGCTGGAGGCCATCGATGCCCTCAACCAGGGGCACTCCGTGGTGGTGAGTGCCCCCACGGGCTCCGGCAAGACCCTGGTGGGCGAATACGCCATCCACCGGGCCCTGGCCCATGGCCAGAAGGTGTTTTACACAACGCCCCTCAAGGCACTCTCCAACCAGAAACTGCGCGACTTCCGCGAGCAGTTCGGCACGGAGCGGGTGGGCCTGATGACCGGTGACCTGACGGTGAACCGGGAAGCTTCGATCGTGGTGATGACCACGGAGATCTTCCGCAACATGCTCTATGCGGAAGCGGACGCCGGCGACGACCCGCTGGCGGATGTGGAGGCGGTGGTGCTCGATGAGTGCCATTACATGAACGACTCCCAGCGCGGCACCGTCTGGGAGGAATCGATCATTCACTGCCCGCCGCCCGTGCAGCTGGTGGCCCTCTCCGCCACGGTGGCCAACGCCGGGCAGCTCACTGACTGGATCGAGCGGGTGCACGGCCCGACGCGGCTGGTGCTGAGTGATTTCCGGCCGGTGCCGCTGCAGTTCAGCTTTTGCAGCGCCAAGGGCCTGCATCCGCTGCTCAATGACGAGGGCACGGGCCTGCACCCCAACTGCAAGGTGTGGCGGGCCCCGAAGGGCAACAAGCGCAAGGGGCCCAAGACTCCAAAACCGCCGCAGCCCGAAGCCCCGCCGCTGGGGTTTGTGGTGGCCCAGATGGCCGAGCGGGAGATGTTGCCGGCCATCTATTTCATCTTCAGCCGCCGCGGCTGTGACAAGGCGGTGCGCGATCTGGGCAAGGTGTGCCTGGTGAACCCCCAGGAGCAGGCGCGCATCCGTGCCCGCTTGGAGGCATTCATCGCCGCCACCCCCGAGGCGGTGCGCGATGGCGGCCATGACGACGCCCTTCTGCGGGGCATCGCCGCCCACCATGCCGGCGTGCTGCCGGCCTGGAAGGAGCTGATCGAGGAGCTGTTCCAGCAGGGCCTGGTGAAGGTGGTGTTCGCCACCGAAACCCTGGCGGCCGGCATCAACATGCCCGCCCGCAGCACCGTGATCTCGGCCCTCTCCAAGCGCACCGAGCGCGGCCATCGCCCCCTGATGGGCAGCGAATTCCTGCAGATGGCGGGCCGGGCCGGCCGGCGCGGGCTCGATTCCCAGGGCTATGTGGTGACGGTGCAGAGCCGCTTCGAGGGGGTGCGGGAAGCGGGCCAGCTGGCCACCAGCCCCGCCGATCCCCTGGTGAGTCAGTTCACCCCCAGCTACGGCATGGTGCTCAACCTGCTGCAGCGCTACGACCTGGCCAAGGCCCAGGAGCTGGTGGAGCGCAGCTTCGGCCGCTATCTGGCCACCCTCGATCTGGCGGAGGACGAGGCGCGCATCGCTGAGCTGCGGCTGCAGCTGGACCAGCTCAGCAGCGGTGTGCAGGAGGTGGCCTGGGACGATTTTGAGGACTATGAAAAGCAGCGCAGCCGTCTGCGGGAGGAGCGCCGCCTGCTGCGGATCCTGCAACAGCAGGCCGAGGAAACCCTGGCCCACGAACTCACCTTGGCGCTGCGTTTTGCCAGCGAGGGCACCCTCGTGAGCCTCAAGGCTCCGGTGCTGCGCAGCCGCGTCACCCCGGCGGTGATCGTGGAGAAAGTGGAGGGGCCGGGCCAGTTTCCGTTGCTCTGTTGCCTCACTGATGAGAACGTCTGGGTGCTGCTGCCCTGCAGTGCCGTGGTGAGCCTGCATGCCGAACTGAGCTGCCTGCAGGTGAAGGAGCTGCCGGTGCCCGAGCTGCACCGGTCCGGGGAGATCCGGCACGGCGATCAGTCGAGCGGTGGCTTGGCCCTGGCGGTGGCGCATATGGCCCGCCGCCACGACATGACCACCCCCCAGTACGACCTGGCCGGGGAGGTGCAGGCCCAGGCCCACCTGGTGCGGGAGTTGGAGCTGGCCCTGGAGCTCCATCCGGCCCACCAGGCCGGCGACCGCAAGAAGCTGCGCAAGCAGCGCTTCCGCATCGAAGAACTGGAGGCGGAAATTGAGGAGCGGCAGCGGATCCTGCACTTCCGCGCCAACCGCCACTGGGACACCTTCCTGGCCCTGATCGACATCCTGCGCCACTTCGGTTGCCTGGCCGGCGACGAGGGGCTCGATCCCACGGACATCGGCCGCACCGTGGCGGCCTTGCGCGGCGACAACGAGCTCTGGTTGGGGCTGGCGCTGATGAGCGGCCATCTGGATGAGTTGGAACCGCCGGATCTGGCGGCGGTGCTGGAAGCGCTCTCCACGGAGGTGAACCGCCCCGATCTCTGGAGTGGCTTCCCGACGCCGCCGGCCGCGGAGGAGGCCCTGCATGATCTGCGCGGGATCCGCCGAGAGCTGCAGCGTCAGCAGGAGCGCGCGGCGGTGGTGATGCCCCTGTGGTTCGAGGCGGAACTGATGGGCTTGGTGTACGCCTGGGCCAAGGGGGTGAGCTGGAGCGATCTGATCGCCAACACCTCCCTCGATGAGGGGGATGTGGTGCGGATCATGCGCCGCACCGTGGATCTGCTGGCCCAGATTCCCTATTGCGAGGCCATCAGCGAGCAGCTGCGTAGCAACGCCCGTGCGGCCCTCAAGGCGATCAACCGCTTCCCGGTGTGTGAGCCCATCGATCTGTTGGCCGCCGGCGGCAGCCTCAACCCGGCCACCGAGCGCAACCCTGCGGTCACGGCCGCGGCCTGAGCACCAGCCACACCACCAGCAGCAGCCCGCCGGTGCTCACCACCGTGTAGATCCAGTCCGCATAGGGGGTCCAGAACAGGGCCAGGGGCATGGGGGCGGGCCGGCTGCCGGTAGCGTGCCAGGCGGCGGGCATGGCGCGGTGATCAACCCCTCCCGGATTCGTCTGCTGGTGGTGGGCCGGCTGCGCAAGGGCTGGGTGCAGGAGGGGGTGGCCCTCTACCTGAAGCGCCTGCCGGGGCTGCAGGTGCTGGAGCTGCGCGATGGCGGCATGGCCCGGGAGGCGGAGGCGATTCGGGCGGCACTGCGGCCCGAGGAGCAGCTGGTGGTGCTCACGGAGGAGGGCCAGGGGTTTGACTCGGTGGCCTTTGCCGAGCGCCTGCAGGGGTCAGGCTCCCAGCGCCTGGCCTTCGTGATCGGCGGGGCCGACGGGGTGGATCTGGCCCTCAAGGCAGCCGCCAGCTGGCGCCTCAGCCTCTCGCCGATGACCTTCCCCCACGAACTGGCTCGCCTGTTGCTCCTGGAGCAGCTCTACCGCGCCCAGTCGATTCAGCAGGGCGGCCCCTACCACCGGGCCTAGGGGGCAAGCAGTACATCTGCACGGCTGGCGCCCGGCCGCAGCGGCGCTAACAGTGGGGTCCGCTAGGCCGGGAATTGGCGACACCCTTTCCGGGCCGGGAAAGTAGCGGGCGCGGGCACCCCCCTGTGGGGTGCCCAAACCATTGCAGCGGCAGCGCTTGGGCGTGGCGCCGCTGGGGCTAGATGCTGAGGCGCTCCCAGATCACCGACAGGTTGGCCTGGTGCAGGTCGGTGGAGAAGCAGTCGGCTAGCTGCGCCGGACTGAGCCGGGCGGTCACCTCCGCATCGGCCGCCAGATTGGCCCGGAAGTCGCCACCTTCGGTGTTCCAGGCGGTGTGGGCGTTGCGCTGCACGATCCGGTAGGCGTCTTCACGGCTGATGCCGCTCTCCACCAGGGCCAGCAGCACCCGCTGGCTGAACACCACGCCGCCGTAGACGTTCATGTTGCGGGCCATGTTGTCGGGGTAGACCCCCAGGCCCTTCACCACCTCGGTCATCTCCCGCAGCATGAAGTGCAGGGTGACGGAGCAGTCCGGCAGCATCATGCGTTCCACCGAGCTGTGGCTGATGTCGCGCTCGTGCCAGAGGGCGCAGTTTTCCAGGGCGGCCACCACATAGCTGCGCAGCACCCGCGCCAGGCCGCCAATGCGCTCGCTGCGGATGGGATTGCGTTTGTGGGGCATGGCGGAGCTGCCCTTCTGCCCCTTGGCGAAGTTCTCCTCCACCTCGAGCACGTCGGTGCGTTGCAGGTTGCGGATCTCGGTGGAGAAGCGCTCCAGGGCGGCGCCCACCAGGGCCAGGGTTTGGATGTATTCGGCGTGGCGATCGCGGGAGATCACCTGGGTGCTGGCGGTGTCGGGCTCCAGGCCGAGCTTGCGGCAGGTGAGTTCCTCCACACGGGGATCGGTGTTGGCGTAGGTGCCCATGGCGCCGGAGATCTGGCCCACGCTCACCACCCGCTCCAGGCGTTCCAACCGCTCCTGGTTGCGCACCACCTCCGCCAACCAGCCGGCCACCTTGAAGCCGAAGGTGATCGGCTCTCCGTGGATGGCATGGGAGCGGCCGATCATCACCGTGTCCTTGTGGGCGCGGGCGAGCTCGCGCAGGGCGTCGGCCAGCGTGTTGAGCTCCGTGCGCAGCAGCTGCACCGAGGCCTTCATCTGCAGGGCCACGCCGGTGTCGAGCACATCCGAGCTGGTCATGCCCACGTGGATGTAGCGGCCCGCATCGCCCACGTGCTCGTTCACGTTGGTGAGGAAGGCGATCACGTCGTGGCGCACCTCCGCCTCGATCTCGAGGATGCGCTCCACGCTGAAGCTGGCCTTCTGCTTGATGGTGGCGACGGCCTCCGCCGGCACGCGGCCCAGGTCACAGTTGGCTTCCGTGGCGGCGATCTCCACATCGAGCCAGCTCTGGAATTTGGCCTGCTCACTCCAGATGGCGCCCATCTCGGGCAGGGTGTAACGCTCGATCAAGGCCGCTGCGGGCTCACATCCAGACCAATGTATGGAACAGCCCTGAGCGGGCTTCCGCTCAGGCCACGGCGGTGAGCTTGCGGTGCTCCACTTCCCACTGCACCAGGGGCCCCCAGGCCTGCTGACGTACCCAGCAGCGGCCGCCACGGCACTGGATCAGCTGGAACGGCGGCAGGTCCGCGGGCTGGTTGCGCAGCTTCACGAAGCTGCCGGGCTGCAGCAGCTCGATCACGTTGGAGGCGAGGCGTGTGGGCACGGTGGGGGGCACAGCGTGGCGGGTGGTGCGTCGGGTGCGCGCCATGGAAGTCAGCGTGCTGTGGGGCCATCCTCTGGAGTGTTCCCCGTGGATGGCCCCCACCGCCCGGATTTGTTCCGTTTCCTCTGTGCTTTTGTGACGAAGCTGATGCCCATCCCCTGACGCGCCTTGCCGATGGCCCGCAAGCTCCGACTCGATCTGCACCTGGTGGAGCAGGGTCTGGCCAGCAGCCGTCAGCAGGCCCAGCAGCTGATCCGGGCCGGCCGCGTGCGCAGTGGCGACCGGGTGTTGGACAAGCCAGGGCTGGAGGTGGCGGCGGAGATTCCCCTGCAGGTGGAGCAGCCCCCCCGTTTTGTCTCCCGGGGTGGGGAGAAGTTGGTGGCGGCCCTGGAGGCGTTCCCGATCCAGCTGCACCAGCGGGTCTGTCTCGATGGCGGCATCTCCACCGGGGGGTTCAGCGATTGTCTGCTGCAACACGGCGCCGCCCGGGTGTATGGGGTGGATGTGGGCTACGGGCAGACCGCCTGGAGCCTGCGCACCGACCCGCGTCTGGTGCTCAAGGAGCGCACCAACCTGCGCCACCTGCAGCCCGAGCAGCTCTATGGCGAGGCGGACCCCTGGCCCGACCTGGCGGTGGCCGATGTGTCGTTCATCAGCCTGGCGCTGGTGCTGCCGGCCCTGGGGCGCCTGCTGCAGGCGCCGCGGCGGGAGGCGCTGCTGCTGGTGAAGCCTCAGTTTGAAGTGGGCAAGGCCCGCGTTGGCAAGGGCGGGGTGGTGCGCGACCCCCTGGCCCATGCCGATGCGATTGCGGGGGTACTGGCGGCGGCGCAGGCGGAAGGCTGGCGCCCCTGTGGGGTGGTGGCGTCTCCGATCACCGGGCCCGCCGGCAACCACGAATACCTGCTGTGGTTGCGCCAGGGGGACTGGCCCGCTGAGGACACAGCCGTCGAAACGGCCCCCACGGAGGAGACCATTCGAGGGCTGGTGGCGGCCACATTGGCGGGCAGGGGGGCCGCCCAGTGACGGGCTAGGGGGCGCTGGGATGCCCCGGAGTCGTCAGATGGCGCTGCTGTCGCGATCGCCGGTGCGGATCCGGATCACCGAATCGATCGGGCTGATGAAGATCTTGCCGTCGCCGATCTCACCGGTGCGGGCCGCATCCTGGATGGCGCTCACCACGGTGTCGACGCGGTCGTCGTCCACCACGATTTCGAGTTTCAGCTTCTGCAGAAACTCCACGGTGAATTCCGAGCCGCGGTAGCGCTCCACCTGGCCCTTCTGGCGGCCGAAACCACGCACTTCGCTCACCGTCATGCCCACGATGCCGGCGTTCACCAGCGCCAGCTTCACGTCTTCCAATTTGAAGGGGCGGATGATGGCCTCGACTTTTTTCATGGCGGCTGGAGCTGGCTCGGGGGGAAGTCTGTCAGGAGTGAAGTCTGTCAGGAGACTTCGGGAACGGGAAGGGGACCGGGTCGCCCTGCACGGCCCGATGGCGGTCATTAGGCCGCAGCTGGTCGGTGCTGGATGTGGCGATTGCTACCGCTGACGCGCTGCGTAGCATCCGGGACCGCACCGATGCCGTTCCATGACCGCCGACCAGACCCGCACTCCCCTCTACGGCGAGCGGGCCATCGCCGAGGCGGAGTTGATCTGCTTCGACAACCCCCGGCCCGGGCGGGCCTACGAGATTGCCATCACCCTGCCGGAATTCACCTGCAAGTGCCCCTTCTCGGGCTATCCGGATTTCGCCACCCTGCGGCTGCTCTATCAGCCGGGCCCGCGGGTGATGGAGCTCAAAGCCATCAAGCTCTACGTGAACAGCTACCGCGAGCGCAGCATCTCCCATGAGGAGGTGACCAACCGGATCCTGGATGACTTCGTGGCCGCCTGCGAGCCGGTCTGGATGCAACTGGAGGCGGATTTCAATCCCCGCGGCAACGTGCACACGGTGATCCGTGCCAGCCACGGCAGCCGTCAGGCCTGTTGAGGAGTGCCCAGCTGCACATCCGCCACCAGGGCGGGTAGCTCCTGGGCAAAGGCGCTGAGGTTGCGGTTGCAGAGCCCCCCCACGTGCAGCTTGCCCTGCAGGGGTTCAGCGATGGCCCACAGCTGACGCGTGGCGATCAGGCTGAGGCCGCCGCCCGCCAGGGCGATGGCAAACCCGGCGTACACCAGGGGGACGCCCGGGTCGCGTTTGAGCAGCAGGCCGCTGGCCGGCACCACAGCGGCGATCCGCAGCGGAATCCCCTGGATCTCCACCGCACCACCACCCGGCACCAGGGTGCCCAGCACCTCGGCGTCGGCGGAGTAGGCGGTCACCGGCCCCTGCTCATTCGAGAGGGCCAGCAGCACCGGATTGCTGCCATCGGGTCGGGTGGGCAGCACGATGCCCCACACCTGCTCCCCCAGCTGGGGGAAGCTCTGCAGCGGCAGCTCCAGGATGGGGCTCTGGCCCAGCTGCAGCTGGACCGCCGCCAGGGCCCAATCCGCCTGATAGACGGTCATCCCCTGGAAGCGCAGCGGATGGTTGACGCTGATTTCACGGCGGCTTGCCGCTGGGGGGGTGCCCGCGGCATCGCCGGGCTGCAGCTTGAGCTGCGAGCGGAACTGCTCCGGCCGGCCGGCGGGATCCCGCTCGATGCCGAAGTCCTCCAGGGTCACGCTGAGCTGGGTCTGGCCGCGGCGGTTCAGCAGTTCCAGCACGTTGCCCGGCGCCAGGAAGCGCTCCAGCCGTTGGCCCGCGAGGCTGCCCCAGGCGGCCCCCACCATCAGCACCACCAGTCCGGTGTGCACCAGCAGGGGCCCCACCCGGCCGCTCACGCCGCGCCGGGCGGCCAGTCTGTTGGTGTGGGGTTGCACCTGCCAGCCCCGTTGGCTGAGCAGCTGCTGCAGGCGATCGAGGCTCGCGGCAGGGTCGCTGCAGGGAATGGTTTCCGCCAGGGTGAGTTTGCTGAGCTGGCGCGGTGCGCTGTAGTCGATCCAGCGCAGCGCCGCCCGCAGGGCGGGCCACTGGCGGCGCCAGCTGCAGAGGATCAGGGCCAGTCCCAGCCACGCCAGCAGCGCCAGAAACCAGCCACTGGAATACACATGGTCGAGCTGCAGCCTCAGCAGGGCATCGCCGTTGAACAGCCCCAGCCAGGGTTTGGCGTCGTAGACGCGGTGGTACAGCTCCGGGTTTTCCTTCTGGGGCACCAGGGTGCCGAGGCCGCTGGCAATGGCGATCACGATCAGCAAGCCGATGGCCAGCCGCAGGTCGGAGATCCAGGCGATCAGACGTTTCATCGGCGGTTCATCGGCGGTTGCTCAGCTCCAGCGGGCCAGCAGGGTGAGGGCACCGCTCACCAGCAGCACCACGCCGCTCACGGGGGGGACCCATTGGCCCAGGGCCCGCAGGGCCAGCAGCCGCGGCAGGGAGGCGGCCGCCACACCCGCTAGCAGCAGTGGCATCACCTGCCCGGCGGCGAAGGCGCTCAGCAGGATGGCTCCTGCCAGCGGTTGGCCCGCTTGGGAGATCCAGCCCAGCAGCACCGCCAGCACCGGGGTGGTGCACGGGGAGGCCGCCAGGCCGAAGGCCAGGCCTGCCGCCACCGGGGCCAGGGCCGGCGGCACCCGTTGGCGCCACTGCTCGGGATCGGGGCCCGCCGGCAGCTGTAACGGCAGCAGGCCCAGCAGGTTGAGGCCCATCAGCACCGCCAACAGGGCCACCAGGGTGGGCACCAGGCCGGGCACCTGGCCGTAGATGCGACCCAGGCCTCCACTCACCAGCCCCAGCAGCACCAGGGAGGCGGCGATGCCAGCGCAGAAGCTGAGGCTGCGCAGCCAGGGGCGCTGGCGGTCGCTGTCGAAGCCGGCCAGGTAGGCGAGGGTCACCGGCAACAGGGAGAGGGAGCAGGGGCCCAGGCTGGTGAGCAATCCGCCAGCGAAGACCAGGCCCAGGGTGAGGGCGCCGGGATGGGCCAGGGAGCTCTGCAGCATCTGTTCGCCGCTGCGGGCCCAATCCGCCAGGGCCGTAGCCGCCATCGAAGGGTTTGTGCAGCGCCGGGGGTCAGCCTATCGACACGCTTTCACGGCCGGCGCGTTGGCGCTGCTGGCGGCGCGGGTGGCCTGGCTCCAGGCCGGCCCCCTCCAGGGAGCAGCGCAGCAGCAGGCCGGCGGTGAGCAGGCTGGAGAGCAGGGAGTTGCCGCCGTAACTGATCATTGGCAGGGGGAGGCCGGTGGTGGGCATGGCGCCGCTGGCCACGGCGATGTTGAGGATCGATTGCCCCACCAGCAGGGTGGTGCAGCCCAGGGCCACCAGCCGTTGCTGGTTGCTGCGGCAGCTCAGGGCCACGCGCAGTCCCACAAAGCCGAATAGCAGCAGAAACAGCAGCAGCACCAGGGATCCCACGTAGCCGAACTCCTCGGCAAACACCGCAAAGATGAAATCCGTGCTTTGAATCGGCAGGTATTGCAGCTTCTGGGTGGAGAGCCCGAACCCCTCCCCCCAGAGGCCGCCGGAGCCGATGGCTAGCAGGCTCTGCACCAGCTGGTAGCCATCCCCCTGGGCATCGGTCCAGGGGTTGAGGAAGGAGGTGACGCGAACGCGCTGGTAGTCGTTGATCGAGATGCTGCCGATGGCCACGGCGAGCCCAGCGCCGGCGCTGCCCAACATCGCCCAAAGCGGAAGGCCGGAGCCCAGGGCCATCAGCCACAGCAGGATGCCGCACAGGGAGGCGGTGCTGAGGTTGGGCTGCTTGAGGATCAGGCCGAGGGTCACGGCGAACACCCCCAGCCAGATCAGCTTCTGATCGGCGGCGATGCGCTTCCAGTGGGAGAACAGCGAGGCCCCCTGCAGCACCAGGAAGGGTTTGATCAGCTCCGTGGGCTGGATCTGAATCGGACCGATCACCAGCCAGCGGCTGGCGCCATTCACGGTGCTGCCGATCACCAGGGTGAGGGCGATCAGCACCATGCCGATCAGCAGGGCCGGCGCCGCCAGCCGCAGCCAGCGCCGCAGGTTGATGCGCAGGCCCAGGTAGAGCAGGCCCCAGCTGGCGATCAGCCACAGGGCCTGCCGCTTGAGGTAGTAGGTGGCGTCGCCCATCTCCCGGGCGGCCACCCACCAGCTGGCGGACCCCAGCACCGCCAGCCCCAGCAGACACCACAACGCCACCATGCCCAGCAGCAGACGGGCCTCCGCCGGCCAATGGCCGAACGGCACGGGCAGCCATCCGGAGCTGCTTGCCGCCGGGCGCGATGGTGGTGCTGGCGAGCGGCCGTGGCGAGCCAAAACAGCGCTGGAAACAGGATCTGACTATCCCGTATTTCCGGGGTTTGCGCCAACAAAAAAGCCCGGCAAAGCCGGGCTCATTCAGGGGATTCGGGCTGTCGTGATGGGGGTGACGTGCGGCTTAGTTGCCGACGTTGACCTGACGGCGACCGGTGACCAGCTCAACCTTGAGGATCTTGCCGCCCTGCTTCATGATCCGCTGCTGCTCAGCGAACCAGCTCTCGAAGGGCACCCACTTGGTGAAGAAGGTGTTCTGCAGCTCACGCTGGGAACGGGTCTTTTCCGGGCTGGGGATGCAGGCCGTGACTTTGAACAGGCGCATGGAAAGAGAGCCTCAGTTGCCCAGGCCAGAGCTGATGTAGTCGAAGTAGACACCCATCTCACGGCCAGCGTCGGGACCCACCAGGGAGGCGGTGGCTTCCTTCATGGCCTGGATCGACTGCACCGTGGCGCCGATGGGCACACCCAGGGAGTTGTAGGTCTCCTTGAGGCCATTCAGCACACGCTCGTCGAGGATCGAGGTGTCGCCCGCCAGCATGGCGTAGGTGGCGTAACGCAGGTAGTAGTCGAGGTCGCGGATGCAGGCTGCATACCGGCGGGTGGTGTACATGTTGCCGCCCGGACGGGTGATGTCCGAGTACAGCAGCGCCTTAGCCACGGCCTCTTTGATGATGGCGGCGGCGTTGGCGCTGATGGTGGTGGCGGCGCGAACCCGCAGCTCACCGCTAGCGAAGTACTGCTCCAGACGGCCCATGGAGGAGCTGTCCAGGTACAGGCCTTGAACGTCGGCCTGGTTGATGACGTTGGTGATGGCGTCTTGCATGGAACCTGTTCGAAGAGGCGGTGTGGTGGAGAGGAAGCAACCTCAGGAGAGGGCGCCGACGACGTAGTCGAAGTAGAAGCCAGCCTCTTCGGCGTCACCACCGGTGAGCAGGCCCATGGCGGCGTTCTTCATCTCGCGCACGGCTTCGGCCATGGCCTCGAGGGGCGTGCCAAGGGAGCGGTACATCTCCTTGGCGCCGATGATGCCGATCTCTTCGATCGGGGTGACATCGCCGGCGATGATGCCGTAGGTCACCAGGCGCAGGTAGTAATCCATGTCGCGCAGGCAGGATGCGGTCATCTCCTCGCCGTAGGCGTTGCCGCCGGGGGAAATGACGTCGGGGCGCTTCTGGAACAGGGCGCCGCCGGCGGTCTTGACGATGCGCTCACGGCTCTCGCTCAGAACCTGGGCCACGCGCAGACGGCGCTGACCGCCGCCGACGAAAGCCTTGATCTGGTCGAGTTCGCCAGGGCTGAGGTAGCGGGCTTCGGCGTCCGCGTTGATGATCGAGTTGGAGACGATGCTCATGCAGTTCTGCCTCGAAACAAGCGGTCTCCTGAATGGTGACCGATAGCCGGTGGGTAAGGGGGGTCTCCAGGGCCCGCTTTCGATTGTCAGAAACAGATGCCTGCGGCTGACACCGGACAGTCAGTGACGCACCTGCTGCCAGGTGGTCGTTTGATGTGCCGGGAGAAAAGGAGCGACTGAAGGGAGCGACAGCAGTGCTGATCACCAAATCATTCTGCGGCAGCGCCCCTCGGCGCCCCGTCCCCCGGTAACAGTTCTTCACGGCGGCAGCCCTGGCTGAGAACGTTGACGGTGACTGGTTTTTGCTGGGGCGCTGAGGAGGCCATTAATGTCTCAGTTGTTAATAATTAAGCCGTGTTGATACATGTTTCTGCTGTTGAACAAGATCATAATCTCTTGTATTTTGAGTCTATTGTCTTTGCAGTGATACAACCTCCACCTGAGCAAATCCCTTGGTCCGGAGGCGGAGGGTTTGCTCAGTGCTGTGCATCGAAGCGACTAGCGCCTCGGTGGTGGATCCGCTGTCAGAGCGCGCCGCGCAGGGGCGGGTTCAGCGCTGCATTGCCCCCATAGAGCGCGGCAGTGCGGTTCACAGTGCTGAGGGGAATCCCGACAGTCGTTGCCATCCCGCTCAGGTAAGGGACAGTGTTGCTGCCGAAGCGATCAGCGTATTCCGCGCCATCCAGAATCGACTTCAATGCAACCCACTGGCCCTGCTTGGCGCGGGTGACCAGGAAAGCAGTTGTCTCGGCTGGTTGGGCTGCGCGACCCAGCAGTGCCAAGTAAGCCGCAGCCGCGGCCCGCAATGGAGCCATTTGATTTAACCGGCTGTTGAACAGATCGCTGCGGGCCACGCATGCCACGAATTCAGCAACGCACAGGGAGGCCTGTCGAAGCTGGGATTCGGCATCGGCAAGCTGCTCCGATTCCAGAGGTAGGCGACCCAGTAGCTGGCGATAAACCGCTTGAATCGCTTGGGTCTGCTCGTCACTGCTGGGTCGCATGGGGAGTTTCACCACAGTGCCGAGGCTCTGGAGCTTGCCAAAACCCTGCAGCTTGGTGGAGTGCAGCGCCCGGTCCATGGCGGCACCCGGCTGTTCTGCACTGGCTGGTGCAGTCACCCCATCGCGGCCTGCAGTCCAGCTTGTGGAAGAAACCCCGCCGGGTTGCCAACGTGGAGCACTCCAGCTCCGAGAGGGGGATGGTGTCAGCAGAGAGGCGGGCCTCTGCGGATTGGTTGTTGCTGGAGTGAGGGGTGCACCACCAGTGACAGTGGCGCTCCACCCACCTCGAACAACGTTATTGCTGGAGGTGAGGTTGCGTGGAGTGAGGTCTCCCGCGGAGCGGAAGCCCTGCGGTGCAGGTAGTTCTGGTCTCTTCTGCAGGGTGAACTTGGTGTAGGAGGCAGCGTTGAAAGCGCGCTTGAGGGCCGGCACCCGCCGGGTGTTGAGGTCGGTGGGGGTGATGAAGCGCTCGTAGGGAACGGTGTCCTCACCGAAGCAATCGTTGTATTCGCGGCTGTTCACCATGGCGTCGACCACGCCATAGAAGCCCTTGCGGGCGGCCACATCGAAGTAGGCGTCGATCTCCCAGCGGCCGAAGCTGGGGCGGCCGAGCAGGCGGCGGTGCATCACCTCGATGGCCTTGCAGATGTAGAGGCCACTCCAGTAGCGCCGGCGGAAGGCATCGCTGCGCGCCACTTGGCGCACGAACTCGCGCAGGCTGAGGTCGCCGTTCTCGAGCTTGGTCTCCTCAACGGTGTTGCGCTCACCGGCATAGCCGCTGTTGCCGAGGATCTGCACATACACCGCCTGGATCACCGCCTGGGTGCTGGCTTCGGTGTTGCGGATGCTGGGCTGCCCGCCGCGGCGCGGCACCGAGGCGCCACCGGTGGCGATCTGCTGCAGACGCACCACCTTCGGCCCCAGCCTGCGGGGCAGGGAGGCGCGGAACTGCGGGCTGTTCATCTGGCCCGGCTGGCGCATGCCATTGCCCACCAGGATCCGGCGGGTGTCGTAGCTGAGCGGGGCCGGCCGGGTGCTGACGCTGGCGGTGCCGGAGGGGAAGATCGCGCCGTAGGTGAGGCCCAGCGGGTCGTTGCCGCCGCCGTAGGGGTGCTGGTCGGCGTAGGGCTGGCGGTAGCTGGCGTAGAGGGTGACGTACTGGGGTGCGCCTTCAAACGGAGCGCTGAAGCGGAACAGCTTGCGGTTGGCCCCCCAACCGGCACTCTCCTGAGCCTCCTCACCGATGTCCCGCAGGTAGGGAACCGTTTCTTCGCCGAACACCTGGGCGTACTCCATGGAGTTGATCAGCGCGTCCACCAAGCCCTTGAGGCCCTGGGCGGACACGATGTCGAAGTAGCGGGTGAACTCCTCCTTGGAGCTGATGCCGCGGCCGAGGAAATGGCGGAAGGCCAGCTCCACCACGCGGCTGTTCACGAAGCGGCCGAAGAACTGCTGCTGGTATTCCTTGCTATGGCCTAGGGCGCGAATGAATTCGCGCATCGAGATGTCGCCCTGGCGCACCTGGGTGGCTTCCACCGGGCAGGGCACCTGGCTGTAGGCCTTGGCGATGTCGCGCTCGAACACCTGCCGGTAGGCGGCGCTGACCACCTCCGCCTTCTGGGCGCCCGTCATGGCGGGCTTCATGGTGTAGCGGAGCGCCTTGCCCTGGGCTGCGAGGGCGTAAATGGCGGGCAATTGCAGACCTTGGTTTTCCGGGCTGCCCAGCCGTTGGCGGGGCGACGGGGTGGGCACCGCCAGCTCCTCGATCAGCACGTTGAAGCTGTCGATCAGCAGCTGGCGGGCTTCGGGGAGGTCCTTGAGCAGCTCGGCGGCGCCGGCGCGCATCTCCTGCAGGGCCACGTTGGTGGCGGCCAGGGAGCAGCCCTTCTCGAGCACATCGCGCAGGCCGCGGGTGTTGACCCGCAGGATGCTGGGATCCCCCGCCACCACGGCATAGCCCACATAGCGCAGGAACCAGGCCATGTCGCGGATCGACTTCTTCATCCGCTCGGTGCCGTAGCGGGCCACCGAAATCGGGCTGAAGCCGGTGGGCAGCACCACGCGCACATCGGCGTCGCCGCCGGCACCCTCCAGCAGGCGGGTGAACACATTGCCGCGCTGGATGCTGCCACTGGCGCCGGCGAAGGTTTGCACCGAGCGCTGGAAGGCGGCCTGGTCGCTGGCGAGCGGTGTGCCCTCGCCACTGGTCACCGGGCTCAGCGGTGCGTCCAGATAGGAGAGGGGGGTGCCGCCGGCGAAGATCCGGCTGGCGGCGCGGGCCACGATCGCCTCGGCGTTGGCGGAGACGCGCCGCGCCGCCTCAACCCGCAGCTGACCGCTTTGGAAAAAGGTCACCAGGTTGTTGAGCTCCCCGCCGTCGAGGAACCGGTCCTGCTGTTCCGCCTGGCGGACGCTGGAGAGCGGCAGGGTGTCGTAGCGCTGAGGAGCAACCCTGCTGCTGCCGCTGCTGGCGGTCACAGTCATGGATGAAAGCGAACCTGGCCTGGGCACGTTACGGCTGGCCCTCTGGCCTCCCGGCGGCCCATGAACAAATGTTTGCAGCCCGCGGCCGTCACCGCAGCCGGCCCGGTGGGCTGCATGAAATGCTCCCCGTGAGCCGCTGCCCCGCCGCGCCCCCCCGTGCCTGTCCGCCTCCCATGACCCAGGCC
>Ga0310332_10036_pt1 | contig 44192 bp, 45 predicted proteins | sample LakMicSRFLOrngD5_FD_195546 | JGI IMG/M metagenome (GOLD analysis project Ga0310332, IMG submission 195546) | Enriched freshwater cyanobacterial communities from Lake Michigan, Michigan, United States - MI23.SRFL.Orng.D5 (v2) (version 2) | ecosystem: Environmental > Aquatic > Freshwater > Lake...
GCGGCCAGGGCCGTGCGGCGCACCCAGGGGCTCGCCGCCGGCAACAGCTGCAGCCCGCAGGCCGCCAGCACAGGAATCAACAACAGCAACAGAAGCGTCATGGGGTCCTCCGGATCAACGGGCCAGCAGCCAGGCCGACATCACCAGCACGCCGAGCACCAGTGAGAGGGCATAGGCCTGGGAATTGCCGCTGGTGGTGAGGCTGAGCTGACGGGCGCTGGCCATGGCGGCACCACCGGTGCCACTGCTGAAGCCATCCACCAAGGCCTTGTCACTCCAGGCGCTGAAGCGGGCCAGGCCCACCACCAGCGCCACCACGGTGCGGTGATAAAAGGCCTCGGTGTGCATGTCTTCCGCCAGCCAATGCTGGATACCCCCCAGGCCAGCGGGCAGTTCCGCCAGCGGGTGGGGGCGCAGGTAAAACCACAGCGAGCTGCCGGCGCCGAGCAGGGTGGACACCACCAGGGGCCAGCCCAGCGGCCCCCAGCCCGGCAGGGGGCTCAGCTGGTACACCCCCAGGTGCAGCAGCAGCTGCGGGATGTGCAACACCAGGCCCATCAGCAGCAGCGTGGGCAGCACCATCAGCCACAGCACTTCCGGGGAGCGCACCGTGAACGGCTTGGGCACGCCGCCCCAGATCAGGCCGAACACCCGCATCATCGAGGCGCACAGCAGGGTGTTGGTGACCAGCACCAACCCACCCAGCAGCACGGGAGCCTTGCTGGCCATGGCCAGCTCCAGCAGCTCGCGCAGGGCGGCGAAACCGCCGAACGGGGGCAACGCCATCAGGCCGAAGGCCCCCGCCAGGAAGGCCATGCCGATCAGGGGCCGGCGGCTCCACAGGCCCCCCAGCTGGGTGAGATCCTGCGAGACATTGCTGATCACGATCGCCCCCACGGCCATCAGCATCAGGCCCATGGGCAGGGGGTAGACGAGCAGCAGGTGATCGGCCACCTCGATGCCCCCCAGGCCCACCGCCACAAACAGCAGCCCCAGCCAGCTGCTCACCAGGAAGCTCATCGCCCGCTTCACATCGATCTGCCCGAGGGCAATCAGCGCCGCCACCAGGGCGGTGGTACCGCCCACCACCACCAGCACCCCCTGCACCAGGGGGCTCAGTTCAATCAGGGGCTCGAGCCGCAGCAGCACCCAGGCGCCGCCCAGCACCACCACGGAATTGCGCAGCACCGTGGAGGGCAGCGGGCTCTCCATCGCCTCATCCAGCCACAGGTGCAGGGGGATCTGGGCGCACTTGCCCATGGGGCCAGCGATTAGGGCCAGCAGGATCAGCTGGAAGCCGGCGGGCAGGGGTTGGCCGTTGTTCGTGAGGTCGGCGGCCCAGCCCTGCAGGCCATGGAAATTCCAGGTGCCGGTGAGGGGCAACAGGGCGATCACCCCGGCCAGCAGCACGATGTCGCCGATGCGCTTGGTGAGGAAGGCATCGCGTGCACCCTTCACCACCAGCGATTGGTTGTACCAGGTGCCCACGATCACGTAGGTGCCCACGGTGAGCAGCTCCAGCAGCACATAGCTGAAGAACACGGAATCGGTGAGCACCAGGCCGCAGAGGCCCGCCTCAAAGAAACTCAGCCCGCCGAAGAAGCGGGGCCAGCCCCAGTCCATCTCCAGGTAGCCGATCGAATAGATCTGCACCAGCACATGCAGGCCGGTGATCACCGTCATGGCGATCAGGGCGGGCTCGCTCACCAGGCCGTCAAAGCCGATGCGCAGGCCGGCGGTGTTGATCCAGGTCCACCCGAAGGTGGGCGGGGCATAGATCGCCGAAGCGCCGGCCGCCGAGTTGTTATGGAGACTGAGCAGGGCCAGCAGGCTGTGGGCGAAGGCCACCGCCACCATCAGCAGGTTGATGTAGCCCGCCGGCCGGGGGCCGCTGCGCTTGATCAACCCGGGCGACCACAGCAGGCTGAAGGCCGATCCCACCAGGGGATAGAGGGGCACCAGCCAGGCCGTTCCAATCCAGGACACGCAGGGCGCTCAAAGTGTGAGGCGAACGGTAGAAACCGCAGATCTCAGTTGGGGCCTTCCGGCCACAGGGGGTCGTGATCGATCCGGCAAGCACAACTGATCCATTCAGCGCCTGCCGGCGCCGCGGAGGGTCAAACGGGCAGATAGAAGCTCACTTGGGTGAACACGCGATTGCCATGGGCCTGAAGCGCACGCCGCATGTTCAACCCACGCTGGTTCAGCAGAACCCCATCAAAGCGGTAGCGAGGGATCGCCATCGGCATCACGATCATGTACCGCGTATCGGGATGCCGCCGCTTTTTGGCATCCACGAACTCCACGAACGGATCAATCAGTGAGGCATAGGGGCTCTGCAGCAGTTCCAACTCGAGGCCTGGGGCTCCGCCGGTGATCTGCTGCCAACGTTCGCGAATCCGTTCTGGGTCATCGCGATCCGAACAGACCCACACCCCCACGACGCGATCCGAGACGCTGCAGGCATACCGCAGGGCTTCAAGACTCGGACGAGTCCAGGAGGCCAGCCATACCAGGCTTTGATTGCCCACGGGATCGCGCCGTTCAGGCAACTGCACCCGTAGGTCATCACCCGGTTGCAGGGCGATCGCGGCGTCAACCTGCCGATAACGGCGACGCACCTGGGCCAACAGGGCCACAAGCACGGGAACGGCGATCACCACCGTCCAGGCGCCTTCCGCGAATTTGCTGATCACGATCACCACCAGCACCAGGCAGGTGCTGACAGCCCCCAGGGCATTCATCAGCCCATGGGCCTGCCAGCCGGCACTGCGCAGCCGCCACCAGTGCACCACCATGCCGGCCTGAGACAGGGTGAAGGCGGTGAACACCCCTAGGGCATACAGATTCACCGCCACGGTGGTGTCACCGCGACAAATCACGATCACCACCCCGGCCAAGGCCAGCAGCACCAGAATCCCGTTCTGGAACACCAGCCGATCGCCGATCCAGGCCATCTGACGCGGCAGGAAGCGATCCTCCGCCAACATCGCCGCCAGTCGAGGGAAATCGGCGAAGGCGGTGTTGGCCGCGAGGGCCAGGATCAGCAAGGTGAACACCTGAAGAGCCCAAAACAGAGGGCTGCCCGCGCCGAACACCCGCATGCCGATCTGGGCCAGCACGGTGCGATCGGGGTGAGGGGCCACGCCGTAGAGGAACCCCAGGCCGCTCACCGTGACAAACATCAGGGCCAACATCAGGCCCATCAACAGCAAGGTGCGCCGGGCCCTCTGCGCCGCCGGCGGCCGAAACACCTTCACGCCATTGGCGATCGCCTCAATGCCTGTCATGGCGGAACAACCGGAGCTGAAGGCTCGCAGGATCAGAAACAGCCCCAGGGGCTCCACCGCCCGCACCATCGGCGGCGAATCGGGCTGGAAACCATGCACCTGGATCAGGTTCAAGAGCCCCACGAGGCCCAAGAGCGCCACCATGGCGACGAACCCATAGGTGGGGATCGCGAAGGAGCGCCCAGCCTCCCGAAGGCCCCGCAGGTTGACCCAGCCCACCACCGCGAGCAGCAGCAGGGCCAGGGGGGTTTCATAGGGGAGCAGCGCCGGCAACAACGACGACAGCGCCTGAGTCCCCGCCATCAAGCTGACGGCCGCGGTGAGGATGTAGTCGACCAACAACGAGGCCGCCGCCACCAGGCTGGCCGCAGCTCCCAGGTTTTCACGGGCCACCACATAGGAGCCACCGCCCTGGGGGTACGCCTCGATCGTCTGGCGATAGGAGAGCACCACGATGCCGATCAAGAGCACGATCGCCGCGGTGATCGGCAGCGACAGTTCCAGGGCTTGGCTACCCGCCAGGATCAACACGCCCAGGGCCGCCTCGGTGGCATAGGCCACGGAGGAGAGCGCATCGGAGCTCAGGATCGGGAGAGCCGCGAAGCCAGACAGCGTCTCACTTTCCGCCGCGCTGCGGGGCAACGGTTGCCCCAGCAGCTGGCGAGCCAAGTTTTGGAGCACGAGCGGCGGCGAATCCAAACCCAGGATGGCCGTCTTGCACCTTGCTGTCAGTACCGCACCAGTGCCATGACAGAGACACCGCAACGGGGGAGGTCCCGTGCGCTCCACCCTCAACGCTCTGCTCCAGCAGCTGGTGCAACGCGGCTGGCCCAAGCTGGATCTGCAGCGCGGGGTCCCGCGGCCACCCCCCACCGGCCCCTGGTGGACCATCGACCTGGGCAGCGCCGAGGACGGTCAGGTCACCACCGTGACCCTGCACCCGTGGCAGCAGGGGCTGTTGGAATTCACGATCACAGTGCTCGCCGATGGCGAGGACCAGATCCAGTCGTTTGAACTGGAATGCAACGCCATGCCGATCCCCGTGGCGCTGATCAACTGGTGGGGCGGGCTGGATGCCGCCCTCACCCAAGCAGGGTGGTTGCGGGATCAGCTGATCAACGCCTGGGATCGGGAAATCAGCCTGGGGGGCGAGTTGCCTTAGCCGAAGCGACGGCGGCCGTCGTTAAAGCTGGCGAAGCTGGCCACCTCGCCGGCGCGCTCGGAGCCGCCCTCAGCGCGCGACAGCTTCCATACATTGCGGTTCACCCGGCGGGCCCGCAGGCCGCCGCGCTCCACCCGGGCCGAACCGGGGCGGACGCCCATCAGGTAGGTGACCTCGGCGGTGGTCAGGGGGGCACCGGTGTTGAGCGCCAGCTCGGTGAGCTCGAGGCGCTGGCGCAGGGCGCCCACATCGCAACTGCCGCCGTCCTCAGCTTCGCTCCACATCCAAGGCAGCTCACCCTTGGCAGCCATCTTCTGCATCAGGCCCATGCCCACCAGGGCCAGGGCCTGCTCCGGCTTGAGGTTGGCCTCATCCGCCGCGCCGCCGGCGGTTTTGGTGGAAGCCGAAGTAGCGGGGGAAGCGGTGCGCTTGGCGGCCACGGGCGATGCTGCGGAGGTTGGCCGGACCGTACCGGCCCTTCAACTGCGCCGCAAGCGGTCCGGGGGCTAACTGACCCCATCAGCGCCACCGGCCGGGAGACCACCAAGACAGAGCGGTAAGATCGCCGCGCTCCAACCGGTGTGCGTGTCCCGCAGCCGATCGGCCCCCTGGAGCGCTTCGTTTCTTTGCCCGCACGCAACCCCAGGCGACGCACCTCAGCGGTGCAGATCACGGGCACCGACCTGGGGTTCAGCGGCAGTGGCACGCCCCTGGATGAGCTGCATCCCTCAGCCGCCAGCTGCGTGATCACCACCGACAGCGAGGCCCGGCTGGTGAGTCAGGCCAGCGCCGTCGAATCGATCGAGCTGCGCACCTACGTGTTCCTCGATTCCCTGCAGCCCCAGTTGGCGGCCTACATGGGAACGGTGAGCCAGGGTTTTCTGCCCATCCCCGGCGATGCCTGCCTGTGGCTGGAGGTGTCCCCCGGCATGGCGGTGCACCGCGTCACCGACATCTCGCTCAAGGCCAGCACCGTGCGCCTGGGCCAGATGGTGGTGGAGCGCGCCTTCGGCTCCCTGGCGCTCTATCACCGCGACCAGAGCAATGTGCTCCACTCCGGCGATGTGGTGCTGGAGGCCATCGGCAGCAGCGTCGACAAGCGCACCCGCTGCAGCGTCACCTGGACGGAGATCATCCGCGCCATCACCCCGGACCATGCGGTGCTGATCAACCGGCAGAACCGCCGCGGTTCGATGATCCAGGCCGGCATGAGCATGTACATCCTGGAAACCGAGCCTGCCGGCTATGTGCTGCTGGCGGCCAATGAGGCCGAAAAGGCCAGCAACATCACCGTGGTGGATGTGAAGGCCGTGGGTGCCTTCGGCCGCCTCACCCTGGCCGGCTGGGAAGGGGATGTGGAGGAAGCGGCCGCGGCCGCCATGCGTTCGGTGGAGCAGATCAACCGGCGCGCCCAAACCTGAGCAGGCGTTTCAGCTCCGGAGCAAGCGCCCGAGCCGCCTTGCCCCGCGACCCGAGTTTGTCCCTGAGATGCGCGGGCATCTGGGCGTAGGTCATGCGCGCTTCCCGCACCCAGAAAATCGGGTCGTAGCCGCCGCCGTGGCCCTGCGGAGCGGAAAGAATTTCGCCACGGCAGATGCCTTCGGCCTCCAGCACCACCTCCCCCTCGGGGCTGGCCAACACCATGGCGCTGTTGAAGCTGGCGCTGCGGTAGGGGCTGTCGCCCAGCTCCCGCAGCAGCCGGGCGATGCGCTCCGGATCCGTGGCGGCATAGCGAGCCGAATACAGACCCGGCTCACCCCCTAGGCCATCCACCTCCAGGCCCGAGTCATCCGCCAGGGCCCACTGGCCCGTGAGCCGCGCCACCTCGGTGGCCTTGAGGCGGGCATTCTCCAAGTAGGTGCTGCCGGTTTCCTCGATCTCCAGGCCCTCCGGCTGGCGGCGCACCTGCAGCTCAACGGCATCGAGCATCGCCGTGATCTCGGCCACCTTGTGGGCATTCCCACTGGCGATCACCAGCACGGGCAGCGCTGAAGCCGGTTGGCTGAAACGGTCGTGCATCCGGGCCGCCTCCGCCGCAGGGGCCCCATTGTGCCGGTTGGAGGTGGTGAGAAGCGGCGGCGGGACGAGGAAGAGGGGCGAGGAACAGGGTTGAGGCAGGTTGGGTTGAACATTCCACCCCCCGAACAAGTCCAGGGGCTTCCTGCCTCGCGAAAAACCGTAGGCATTGCTCCTAGAAGCGGCAAGCCCATGCGGCGAGATGTGTGCAGCCGGGAACAGATCTGCGGCCCAGGCCTAGCTTGAAACGGCGGTGCCGCCCCAGCAGGAATGGACAGCAGTTTGGTTCTGCAGAACCTGCTCACCCCCCCGGTTCTGTTCTTTTTTCTGGGGGTGATTGCGGTCTTGGTGCGCTCCGATCTGGAGATCCCCGCACCGCTGCCCAAGCTGTTTTCGCTCTATTTGTTGCTGGCCATCGGCTTCAAGGGCGGGCTGGAGCTGCAGCACAGCGGCATCAGTGGTCCCGTGCTGCCCACCATCGGTGCGGCGGTGCTGATGTCGCTGGCGGTGCCGCTGCTGAGCTTTGCGGTGTTGCGCCTCAAGCTCGACCCGTTCAACGCCGCCGCCATCGCCGCCACCTACGGCTCGATCAGCGCCGTCACCTTCATCACCGCCGAAAGCTTCCTGGAAACCCAGAAGCTCCCCCACGACGGCTTCATGGTGGCGGCACTGGCCCTGATGGAGTCGCCCGCGATCATCGTGGGGTTGCTGCTGGTGAAGCTGGCCAGCAACCAGGATCGGCCCAACAACGGGCGCATGCGCTGGGGGGCGGTGCTGCACGAAGCCATGCTCAACGGCTCGGTGTATCTGCTGGTGGGGAGCCTGGTGATCGGCTATCTCTCCGCCGGCAACAGCCCCCAGAGCGTGGAGAAGATGCTGCCCTTCACCGACAAGCTGTTCTATGGGGCGCTGAGCTTCTTCTTGCTGGACATGGGCATCGTGGCGGCCCAGCGCCTGGGGGACCTGCGCCGCGCCGGCAGCTTCCTGATCGCCTTCTCGGTGCTGATGCCCCTGTTCAACGCCCTGGTGGGGGCCTTGATCGCCCGGGGGCTGGGGCTGGAGGCGGGCAATGCCCTGCTGTTTGTGGTGCTGTGCGCCAGCGCCTCCTACATCGCCGTGCCGGCCGCCATGCGCATGACCGTGCCGGAGGCCAACCCCAGCTACTACATCTCCACGGCGCTGGGGCTCACCTTCCCTTTCAACATCATTGTGGGAATACCGCTCTACATGGCGCTGGTGAACAAACTGGTGGTCGCCGGAGGTTGATCAGATGAAACGCCTCGATCTGATCATCAGCGAGCGGGAATTGAAGGCCGTGCTCCAGGCCATCGACGCCGCCGGCTCCCCCGGTTACACGGTGATGAAGCACGTCACCGGCAAGGGCCCCCACGGGTCGGTGTCCGAGGCGATGGACTTCAGCGGCCTGGGGGCCAACGCCCACGTGATCGTGTTCTGCCAGCCGGAGATCCTCGAGCGACTGCGCCAGGGCATCCAACCGCTGCTGGGTTATTACGGTGGCGTGGCGTACGTTTCAGACGCTGAACCCCTGTGAGGGCGGTGGCGACGGCAACCGTTTTGGGCCGGATCACCAAACCAGGACAACAGCAACTCCAAAGTTTTGTGATGCACTGATCAGCCTGGCTTATCAGTGAATGCGCAGACGGTGATGGCACAAACGCCCCAAATGGCTTGACGGGGGGCTCGCTGCGAGAGCAAGGTTGCAGGCGAACATTCCACCCCTCCTCCAGGAGCAGGTAATGGCTAACGAAACCATGGGCATCGCCCTCGGCATGATCGAAACCCGGGGTCTGGTTCCCGCCATCGAAGCGGCTGATGCCATGACCAAGGCTGCCGAAGTGCGCCTGATCGGTCGCGAGTTCGTCGGCGGCGGTTATGTGACCGTGCTGGTGCGCGGCGAAACCGGTGCTGTGAACGCTGCCGTTCGCGCCGGCGCTGATGCTTGCGAGCGCGTGGGCGACGGCCTGGTGGCCGCCCACATCATCGCCCGTCCCCACCGTGAAGTGGAGCCTGCTCTGAACAGCAGCGCCGGCTTCGTTGGTTCGAAGGACTGAGGACTGAGCAGCGCCCCTAAGGGCCGCTCACGCCTCTGATCTTTTTCCCTCGACCCAAACGGAGAGTCTCCATGGCTAAGAAGTACGACGCTGGGGTTAAGGAGTACCGGGATACGTACTGGACTCCTGATTACGTCCCCCTCGACACCGACCTGCTGGCTTGCTTCAAGTGCACCGGCCAGGAAGGTGTGCCCAAGGAAGAAGTGGCTGCCGCTGTGGCCGCTGAATCCTCCACCGGCACCTGGTCCACTGTGTGGTCCGAGCTCCTCACCGATCTCGACTTCTACAAGGGCCGTTGCTACCGCATCGAAGACGTTCCTGGCGACAAGGAATCCTTCTATGCGTTCATCGCCTACCCCCTCGACCTGTTCGAAGAGGGTTCCGTCACCAACGTGCTGACCTCCCTGGTCGGCAACGTGTTCGGTTTCAAGGCCCTGCGCCACCTGCGTCTGGAAGACATCCGCTTCCCGATGGCGTTCATCAAGACCTGCATGGGTCCGCCGAACGGCATCGTGGTCGAGCGCGACCGGATGAACAAGTACGGCCGTCCCCTGCTGGGTTGCACCATCAAGCCGAAGCTCGGCCTGAGCGGTAAGAACTACGGCCGGGTGGTGTACGAGTGCCTCCGCGGCGGTCTCGATTTCACCAAGGACGACGAGAACATCAACTCGCAGCCCTTCCAGCGCTGGCAGAACCGTTTCGAGTTCGTGGCCGAAGCTGTGAAGTCCGCCGAGATGGAAACCGGCGAGCGCAAGGGTCACTACCTCAACGTGACCGCTGCCACCCCGGAAGACATGTATGAGCGCGCTGAGTTCGCCAAAGAACTCGGTCAGCCGATCATCATGCACGACTACATCACCGGTGGCTTCACCGCCAACACCGGTCTGGCGAAGTGGTGCCGCAAGAACGGCATGCTGCTGCACATTCACCGCGCCATGCACGCGGTGATCGACCGTCACCCCAAGCACGGCATTCACTTCCGTGTGCTGGCCAAGTGCCTGCGCCTCTCCGGTGGTGACCAGCTGCACACCGGCACCGTGGTGGGCAAGCTCGAAGGCGACCGTCAGTCGACCCTCGGTTACATCGACCAGCTGCGTGAATCCTTCGTTCCCGAAGATCGCAGCCGCGGCAACTTCTTCGACCAAGACTGGGGTTCCATGGGCGGCGTGTTCGCCGTGGCCTCCGGCGGTATCCACGTCTGGCACATGCCGGCCCTGGTGAGCATCTTCGGCGACGACTCGGTGCTCCAGTTCGGTGGTGGTACCCACGGTCACCCCTGGGGTTCTGCCGCTGGTGCTGCTGCCAACCGCGTGGCCCTCGAGGCCTGCGTCAAGGCCCGCAACGCCGGTCGCGAAATCGAGCGCGAAGGCCGCGACATCCTCACGGAAGCCGCGAAGCACAGCCCTGAGCTGGCCATCGCCCTCGAGACCTGGAAGGAGATCAAGTTCGAGTTCGACACCGTCGACAAGCTCGACGTCAACTGATCGTCGGTTGAGTCATCGACGAACACGATTGGGGGGATGCCTCGGGCATCCCTGAATCGGGTTCATTCAATCCATCCACCTCAAGGAACCCCATGCCTTTCAAGAGCACCGTGGGTGACTACCAAACAGTCGCCACCCTGGAGACCTTCGGCTTCCTCCCGCCGATGACCCAGGACGAGATCTACGACCAGATCGCCTACATCATTGCCCAGGGTTGGAGCCCGCTCGTTGAGCACGTGCACCCCAGCCGTTCCATGGCCACCTATTGGTCCTACTGGAAACTGCCCTTCTTCGGTGAGAAGGACCTGAGCGTGATCGTGAACGAGCTCGAAGCTTGTCACCGTGCCTATCCGGACCACCACGTGCGTCTGGTGGGCTACGACGCCTACACCCAGAGCCAGGGTTCCTGCTTCGTGGTGTTCGAAGCTCGCTGATTTCAGCGGCTTCGATTAACACTTCAGGCAACAAGGTGGTCCCGAACCATTCGGGACCACACCCTTTCCATACTCTGTCGCAGGCGACATCCGATCCAACGTTGATTGCAATCCGGTTGATGACATCAACCACGGATCTGCACAACGCAGAGCGTCGGTGCCTTCGGCAACCCCCAGAACTTCAACCGTCGGGCGGACATGGCCACACAATCGAGTCGCGAAGCAGCCCTGGAGCGCCGTAAGGCTCTCGCCGATGGCGGGAAAAAGGCTGCTGGCCGCTACAACAACAACTCCGGACGTGTGCGCAGCGCATCCGACGCCCGACCCACCCGCACCAACACCCCGGTGGCCACCGCTGCCGATGTGCTCGAGGTCGCAGCCTCGGCGCCGGCCCCCCGTGCCGCCCGCAGCCTGAGCGCCCCCAGCGCCGCTCCCCGCAGCGGCAACGTCCGCCGGGTGAGCAACCCCAGCCGCGACCTGGTGCTCGCCCGCCGCGAGGCCCTCGCCCGCGGTGGCAAGCGCGCCAGCACCTCCAAGGACCGCACCCGCACCGACCTCGGCGTCACCACCGCTGCCGCGACCCGCGCCGCCGCAGCCGCTGCCACCACCGCTGCAACCGAGAAACCCTGCAAGTGTCAGGAGAAGCCGGCCCGCGACGGCGCCGCCACCCTGTCGCTCAGCAGCCGCGCCGGTAGTGGCAGCAGCGCTGGTGGTGCCAGCCGCGCCACCGCCCGCAAAGCCTCGGCCCAGCACAATCCCAGCCGTGCCCTGGTGCTCGCCCGCCGTGAAGCCCTGAGCAAGCGCGGCAAGTCGGCCAGCAGCAGCTCGAAGAGCGGCGCCGCCGCCGTGGCCCGCCAGATCAACCCCGACCTGAACGGTCGCGACCTGGCCCAGAAGGTGCGTGAGCTCAAGAGCAAGAACGGTGCCGCCGGCACCAGCCGCAGCGGTGGCACCCGCCCCAGCGGCCCCAACCGCCACGGCTCCAAGCAGGCCGCCGCCGCCGATGCCGCCTGGAAGGTGGGCGTGAGCGAGACCCTCTCCGGCCAGACCGTCACCGGCACCCAGGCCAACCGGTCGGTGAAGACCACCGGCAACGAAGCCGCCACCTGCCGCACCATCACCGGCACCGAGTACCTCGGCGCCGAGGTGTTCCAGACCTTCTGCGGCAATCAGCCCGCCGCCCCGGTCCAGCCCGCCAAGGTGCGCGTCACCGCCACCAGCCACGGCAATCGCGTCACCGGCAACGAAGTGGGCCGCAGTGAGAAGGTCACCGGTGATGAGCCCGGCACCTGCAAGTCGGTCACCGGCACCGAATACATCTCCGCCAACCAGTCCGCCGCCTACTGCGGCACCGGCACCCCATCGGTGCGCAAGGTGGGCCGCAGCCAGACCCTGGGCGGCCAACCCGTGAGCGGTGTGCTCGTGGGCCGCAGTGAGAAGGTCACCGGCGATGAGCCCGGCTCCGGCCGCCAGCTCACCGGCGACCAATACCTCGGTGCCGAAGCCGCCGCCCCCGGCCGCGCCCCCACCAAGGTGAGCAGCTTCACCACCCTGCGCGGCACCGGTGTCACCGGCACCGCCGTGGGCCGCAGCCAACAGGTCACCGGCGATGAACCCGGCAGCTGCCGCAACATCACCGGCGACGAATACATCGGCAGCCAGCAGTTCGACGGCTTCTGCGGCACCCGCCCCGCCCCCGAGGCCGCCAAGGTGGGCTTCAGCATCACCAACCGCAACCAGGTGGTGAGCGGCACCCGCACCGGCCGCAGCGAGAAGGTCACCGGCGATGAGCCCGGCACCTGCAAGGTGGTCACCGGCACCCCCTACGCCGGCCTCGAGCAGCCCGGCGACTTCTGCAACACCAAGGCCGTGCGTGCCGCCCGCGAGCGCACCCCCGTGCGCAACGCCAACCGCATGACCGGCATCCAGCCCGGCATCGGCGGCGTGATGACCGGCGCCGAGCGCGGCGCCTGTGAGGACGTCACCGGCACCCCCTATGTGGGTGCTGACCAGCAGGCCGCCACCTGCGGCACCGCCCCCAGCCGCGACGCCGACTTCCCCCAGCCCCTGAACGCCGCCGCCTGGCAGCAGTTCAGCGTGCAGTCCCCCGCCCGCACCGCCCAGGTGCAGCGGGAGACCACCGGCGGCGTCACCGGCAGCACCTATGAGCACGGCGGCCGCATCACCGGACCGTTCGACATGGCCACCGGCAAGGTGACCGGCACCGAGCAGTTCCGCTTCGACCGTGGCCCCGCCGCCACCCCCGCGCCCGTGAGCATGGACGAGGACCAGCGTCCCGTCTCCCGCGTCACCGGCGAGGGCAATGGCTCGCGCATCACCGGCGACGACTGGGACCGCGGTGACCGGGTGACCGGCACCGAGGGCCGCTCCGCCCGCCGCCGCAACCCCACCCGCGTCGGCCCCGCAGGGGGCGCCATGCCTGGCTTCCAGCGCAAGCGCAACGACGAGATCCCAGCCCCCAACAACAAAATCACCGGCTCCAGCGGCAGCACCGATCAGGGTTCCCTGATCACGGTGTCCGGTGGCGCCCGCGGCTGAGGCCCTGAAGCATGCGTCGACGTCCCGCCAATTTTGAGCGGCCCCTGGCCCCAACGGCCCCGCGACGTCGACCCGCTGCGGAGCAAGCCGCGGTTGCACCCGAACCCATGGGGTTGAACCCGGTGTCCACCCTCTCCAAGCGCGTGCGGCCGGTGGCCTCACCGGTGGTGATCCGCCCCGCCGGCCACCGTGGCGGTGCCGGCCTGCACCCCCTCAGCAACGGCCAGGCCAATGCGGCCCTGCGGGCCTACGAGCAGCGCACCCTCGGTGCGTTCGACCGCATCGTGCCGGTGCTCAAGCGGCTCTCAGCCCTGCAGCACGAGGGCAACTTCGTGGCCGAAGCCCAACGCCTGGCCCTGGCGGAACTGGGCCATGAGCTGCCCCTGCCGGTGCTGGAGCAGGCCTGGACCAGCCAGCTCGACATGCGCACCCTCTTCGCCTGGTGCGTGTTCGAGGCTTACGAACAGACCAGCCTCTCCTTCTATAACGACGACCCCCTGGCCGGCCAGGCGGGCAGCCCAGACACCGAACGCTTCGACGCCTTCCTGCTCGACTGCGGCTTCCACCTGCTGGACATCACCCCCTGCGCCGACGGTCGCCTGGCCCACGCCATCGCCTACGCCCTGCGGCTGCCGTTCAACTCCGTGCGTCGCCGCTCCCACGCCGGCGCCATGTTCGACGTGGAGAACACGGTGGACCGCTGGGTGAAGACCGAGCACCGCCGTTACCGCGAGGGCGTGCCCAACCCCGCCCACAGCGACACCCGCTACCTCAAGGTGGTGGTGTATCACTTCAGCTCCAAGGATCCCTGCCACGAGGGCTGTGCCGCCCACGGCAGCGATGACAAGGCCGCCGCGGCCCAGGGGCTGCAACGGCTCAAGGATTTCCAGCAGGCCGTGGAGAACAGCTTCTGCTGCGGTGCCTCCGTCGACCTGCTGCTGATCGGCATGGACACCGACACCGATGCCATCCGCGTGCACATGCCGGGCGCGGACGGCAGCACCAACCTGGAGAGCTGGCTCGACGCCCGCGATGTCTATGACACCACCCGCTCCCTCAGCGCCGACCAGGCGCGCGAGCGGCTCACAGCGCTGGTGGAGGACGCCGCAGCCGCCAAGCCCGATGCCGGCATGGTGCGGTTGGTGGCCCGGCTGCTGGAAAACAACCTCTCCCAGATCGACTACGTGCGCCAGTACCACGGCGGCAGCTACAGCGATTTCGGCCATGCCGAACGCTTCATCGGCGTGGGCATCGGCTTCAAGGAGGTGCACCTGCGCAACCTCACCTACTTCGCCTACATGGACACGGTGGAGGAGGGGGCACCCGACCTCGACGTGGGCGTCAAGATCTTCACCGGTCTGAACGTGTCCCGCGGCCTGCCGATCCCGGTGGTGCTGCGGTTCGACTACCACGGCGCCGTGCCGGGGGCGCGCGAGCGGGCCATCACCCACTGCGAGCGCGTCAAGGCCGCCATCGAGGCGCGCTACAGCGCCCTCTGCCAGCAGGGTCTGCTGCACACCCTGCTCACCGTGCGGGATCGCGACCGGCATGTCCCGGCCGAGACCGTAAGTTCCTCAATCACGTTCAACACCGGAGGTGGGCACTGAGATGTTGATCTGCAAAGTGCTGAAACCACTGGTTTCCACCAATCGCATCGCTGACTTCCAGCACAAGCATCTGCAGGTGGTGCTCGATGGCAGCACCCAGAAGGTGGCGGTGGACGCCGTTGGCGCCATCCCCGGCGACTGGGTGATCTGCGTGGGCAGCTCCGCCGCCCGGGAAGCCGCCGGCAGCAAGTCGTACCCCAGCGATCTGACGATCGTGGGGATCATTGACCACTGGGATCCGGAGGCCGCCAAGGAGATGGCCGCCGGCAATCCCGCAGCCAACCCTGCAGCCACCCCCGCCAAACCCCCAGGGGGTGCCGGCTGATGGAAATCATGCAGGTGATGGGCTCGCTGGTGTGCACCAATCGGGTGCCGGGTTTCGCTCACCAAAACCTGCGGGTGCTGCGCACCCCCAAAGGAAAGCTCAACGTGGCCTGTGATCCGGTGGGCGCCTCCCCAGGCAATTGGGTGTTCACCGCCAGCGGCTCCGCCGCCCGGTTTGCCACCGGCAACGGCGACCTGCTCACCGATCTAACGATCGGCGGCATCATCGACCACTGGTCGCCTGACGGATAAGGGAGTTTCTCCCCGCTCCGTTCTCCAGCGATCACCTCCGGGCACCGCCCATTCCCGTCATGGCCACTCCCAAACCCCAACCCAACAGCAGCGCGGCCAAGCCGGTCACCCCGGTGACCGCCATCCCCGCTGCCGCGGCCAAACCGGCCAGCGCTCCGGCCCCCGCCGCCGCGTCCGCCCCGGCCGTGCCGGTGACCGCCCGCCCCGTGGCCTCCAAGGCTGCGCCGGCCCGCAAGGCCACCCCCAGCAAGGCCGTCGCCAGCAAGCCCTCCACCAGTGCCCGCAAGGCTTCTGGCGGCGGCGTTGCCGGTGGCGGCGGCGCCACCCGTCCCCCCTCATCCCGTAGCACGTCCCCCATGGCTTCCTCCGTACAAGGCATCGCCCTCGGCATGATCGAAACCCGCGGTCTGGTGCCCGCCATCGAGGCTGCTGATGCCATGACCAAGGCCGCCGAGGTCTCCCTGGTGGCCCGCGAGTTCGTGGGTGGCGGCTACGTGACCGTGATGGTGCGCGGTGAAACCGGCGCCGTGAACGCCGCCGTGCGCGCCGGTGCCGACGCCTGTGAGCGCGTGGGCGATGGCCTGGTGGCGGCCCACATCATTGCCCGCCCCCACGGCGAAGTAGAGCCGGCCCTGGCCAGCACCATGACCCGCCGCGCCTGATGACCATGGACGCCGTTCATCCGCGCGTCCTGGGCTATCTCGGCCGCGCCCTGAGCCTTGAGCTCACCGCCGTTCAGCAGTACATGACCCAGGCGTCCCTGGTGGACCTCTGGGGCGATCAACCCTCCGCCGACCGCTTCCGCAGCGAAACGGTCGAGGAGATGCAGCACGCTGAACGGATCGTGCAACGCATGCTGGCGCTGGGGGTGGCACCGGCCGCCTCCCAGCTGCAGCCCGCCACCCACGCCGCCGACCTGGTGGGCCTGCTGGAACTGAACGCCGAGCTGGAGCAACAGCTGGTGGATCACTACAGCGAAGCCAGCCGCTTCTGCACCCTGATCAACGACCGCAGCAACGGCGATTTCTTCCGCGCCCTGCTGGAGGACGAGCAGCACCACAGCCGTGATCTGGAGGCATGGCTCACCGAACTGGGGGGCCGCCGCAACCGCGGCTACGCCCGCTACGGAGGCCGGGCCAGCTTTTAGGGCTGGCCCCCATCCGGCCCCTGGGGTCGGTCAGATCACAATCAGCCAGAAAGCTTGCCGGGACAGGGGTCCCGCTGCCTAGAGTCCGCCGACTTCCGCGCCCCGATCCCCCATCGGAGCGACCCCTTCCCGGTTCCCTGTTTGAGCCCCGCCCTCCCGCTTCCGCTGCAGCTGATCTGGCTGGTGCCGGTCTACGGCTTCAGCGGCATGCTGCTGTCCCTGCCCTGGGCCACGGGCTGGATCAAGCGCAATGGCCCCCGGCCCGCGGCTTACCTCAACCTGCTGGTCACGCTGCTGGCGGTGCTGCACGGCAGCCTGGTGATCCGTGAGGTGGTCAGCATCGGGCCCCAGCACCTCGACTTCCCCTGGTTCCAGGCGGCCGACCTCAACCTGCGCATCGGCTTCGACCTGTCGCTCACCAACCTGGCGGCCCTGGAGCTGGTGACCACCATGAGCCTGGTCTGCCAGGTGTTCGCCCTGGGCTACCTCGACAAAGAGTGGTCCTTGGCCCGCTTTTATGCCCTGGTTGGCTTCTTTGAGGGGGCCATGAGCGGGGTGGTGCTGAGCAGCAACCTGTTCATGAGCTATTTCCTGCTGGAGATGCTCACCCTCTCCACCTACCTACTGGTGGGCTTCTGGTACGCCCAGCCCCTGGTGGTCACGGCCGCCCGCGACGCCTTCCTCACCAAACGGGTGGGGGATGTGCTGCTGCTGATGGGGGTGGTGGCCCTCTCCGCCTGGGCCGGCTCGATGGAATTCACCGACCTCTACGCCTGGGCGGCCCAGGCCAAGGCCGAGCAGCTGATCAGCCCCCTGGCGGGCACCCTGCTGGGGCTTGGCCTGATCGCTGGCCCCATGGGCAAGTGCGCCCAGTTTCCGATGCACCTGTGGCTGGATGAGGCCATGGAGGGGCCGAACCCCGCCTCGATCCTGCGCAACTCGGTGGTGGTGACCTGTGGCGCCATCGTCCTGATGAAACTGATGCCGGTGGTGGCCCTCTCGCCCCTGGCCACCACGGTGCTGCTGGCGGTGGGTTCGATCAGTGCCATCGGCGGCGGCTTGGTGGCCGTGGCCCAGGTGGACCTCAAACGGGCCTTCAGCTACTCCACCACCTCCTACCTGGGGCTGGTGTTCATCGCCATTGCCCTGCAGATGCCTGGGCTGGCGCTGCTGCTGCTGTTCGCCCATGGCCTGGCGCGGGCGCTGCAGTTCATGAGCGTGGGCAGCATCATCGCCACCACCAACTGCCAAGACCTTTCCGAACTGGGGGGCCTGGGCACCCGCATGCCCGCCACCTCCCTGGCCTTCCTGGTGGGCAGCGCCGGCCTGGTGGGCCTGCTGCCCCTGGGCTGCTTCTGGTGCTTCGGCCTGATGGTGGACAACCTGCGGGCCTTGGCCCCCGGCTATGCCCTGCTGTTTCTGCTCACCAATGCGCTCACGGCAGTGAACGTCACCCGCGTCTACCGCTCGGTGTTCCTCGGGCCGTTGCTGCCGAAAACCAAACGCACCCCCGAGGTGAACTGGCTCATGGCTCTGCCGATGGTGAGTCTGAGCGTGATCGTGGTGCTGCTGCCCTGGATCATGCAGCGCATCGATCCGGTGCCCGGCATCGCCGCCTTCCCACTGCCAGTGGGGCTGAGCGTGGCCGGCAGCGGCCTGGTGGGGGTGCTGATCGGTGCCGTGCTACCCCAGGACCAGTTCTGGTCGCGCTCGACCCTCCCCACCGTGCGGGTGCTGCAGGACCTGCTGGCCTACGACTTCTACACACCCGAGATCTACCGGCGCACGATCGTGATCCCGGTGGCCTCCCTGGCCCGCTTCACCCGCTGGTTTGACATCACCGTGGTGAAGGGTCTGGTGGATGGGGTGGGGCGCCTGTCGCTCACCACCGCCGAAGGCTTGAAGCTGAGCGTGAGCGGCCAGCTCCAGAGCTACGTGCTCACCCTGATCGTGGCGATCGTGCTGCTGCTGGGCGGCCTGCAGGTGCTGCGAGGGGTGGGCTGAAGCCATGCTGCTCTCCTTGCTGCTGCTGATTCCCTTCCTGGGAACCCTGGCCCTGCTGCTCTGGCCCGGCAGCCCCAGCCCATCGCGGCTGCGCCTGATCACCATCGCCATCCTGGTGCTGCAGCTGGGGGTGAGCCTGGCGGTGGCCTGGGCCTTTGACCCCTCCCTGGCGGGGATGCAGCTGCAGGAGCACCACGCCTGGGTACCTGGCATCGGGCTCGACTACGCCCTCGGCATCGACGGCCTGTCGCTGCCCTTGGTGCTGATCAACAGCGGGCTGACGCTGGTGTCGGCGGTGATCACCCGCGACCTCGACAAGCGCCCGCGGATCTACTTCGCGATGTTGCTGCTGATCACCGGTGCGGTGAACGGCGCCTTCCTGGCGGAAAACCTGCTGCTGTTCTTCCTGTTCTACGAACTGGAACTCATCCCCCTGTGGCTGCTGGTGTCGGTGTGGGGCGGGGTGAACCGCGCCTATGCGGCCACCAAGTTTTTGATCTTCACGGCCGTTTCCGGGATGCTGATCCTGGGGGCTTTCCTGGGGCTGGCCCTGCTCACCGGCAGTGTGGACTTCAGCCTCACACCGGTGCTCAGCGAGCGGCTCACCATGGGCAGCCAGCTGTGGTTGCTGGGGGCCCTGCTGATCGGCTTCGGCATCAAGATTCCGCTGGTGCCGCTGCACAACTGGCTGCCCGATACCCACACCCAGGCCTCCACACCGGTGTCGGTGCTGCTGGCGGGGGTGCTGCTCAAGCTCGGCACCTACGGCATGTTGCGCTTCGGGTTGCAGCTGTTCCCCGAGGCCTGGGCCAAGCTGGCGCCGGCCCTGGCGATCTGGGCCGCGATCTCCGTGCTCTACGGCTCCCTGGCGGCCATCGCCCAGACCGACATGAAGCGCATGGTGGCCTACAGCTCCGTGGGCCACATGGGCTACGTGTTGCTGGCCGCGGCGGCCGATACGCCGGTGAGCCTGCTGGGGGCCGTGTTCCAGATGGTGAGCCACGGCCTGATCTCGGCCCTGCTGTTCCTGCTGGTGGGCATCGTCTACCGCAAAACCGGCACCCGCGATCTGGAGGTGCTGCGCGGCCTGCTCAACCCCGAGAAGGGCCTGCCCTTCACCGGCTCGCTGATGATCGTGGCGGTGATGGCCAGCGCCGGCTTGCCAGGCATGGCGGGCTTCATCTCCGAATTCCTGGTGTTCCGCGGCAGCATCAACGTGTTCCCCGTGGCCACACTGCTGTCGATGGTGGGCTCCGGCCTCACGGCCGTGTACTTCCTGCTACTGGTGAACCGCGCCTTCTTCGGGCGGCTCGCGATCACGCCCCCCAGCGGCGATGCGGTGGAAGATGCGCGCCTCGATGTGCAGCTGGCGCCGGTGGCGAGCCGGGAAACCATCCCCGCCATCGCCCTGGTGGCCGGAGTGGTGCTGCTGGGGGTGGTGCCCAGCAGCCTGGGGCGCATCAGCGAGGTGGCCACCACCGCCCTGGCCGCGATCACCGCCCTGCCCGGAGGCGTGAACTGAGATGCCCATCGTTCCCGCTGAGCTGGTTCACGCCCACCTCTCGATCGATCGCGAGGAGGTGCAACGGCGCCTGCTGGCCGGCGAAACCCTGCTGCGCGACACCCCCGATCACCTGCTGGAGGTGGTGGGGGTGTTGGAGAGCTATGGCGAAGTGCTCGACGCCTACAGCATCAACCTGATCTACCAGGCGGAGGAGCAGTTCCTCAATCCGGTGCCGATCTTCAAGTACCTCGATGGCGACCTCAGCCCCGCCAAGATCTGGCGCCATCTGAACCACGACCGGATCAATTTCGAATACGCCGAGTACTGCCAGAAAGCGATGTTCTGGCATGCCACCGGCGGCATGGATGCCTACCTGGATTCGGATGCCTTCGCCGACAACTGCCGCCGGATCATTGCCGCCAAGCGCCGCCGTGATCCACTGCTGGCGCTGCTCAACCCGCTGTTCCCCGGTTTTCTGCCGGAGCTGATCCGCTCCGCCGCCACCACCCATGCCCTGGGGCAGTTCTGGCGGGTGATGAGCGATCTGTTCCTCGATCTGGCGGCCGCCGAACGGGATGGCCGCGTGCGCAGCATTCCCGCGGTGGTGGAGTTCATCAAGGACGGCCTGGTGGCCGCCGCCGCCAACCCAATCAGCTACGGGGTCAGCATCGGCGGCGAACACTTCTGGGTGCTGCCGCCGGAAGCGGGCCTCACCTTCCTGGTGGATGTGGCCGTGCCCTATGTGGAGGCGGTGTTCCTGCGGGGCATGCCCTTCCTGGGCACCGTGAGCTTCAACGCCCAGGCCCAGCAGATCTCCCCCGACCAGGCCCAGTTCACCTACGGGGCCCTCTACGCCGACCCGCTGCCGAGCATGGGGGCCGGCATCCCCCCCAGCCTGCTGATGCAGGACATGTACCGCCACCTGCCAGAAGCGCTGCACCAGTGGTATCTGGAGCGCACCCGGGGCGAGGGGGACGTGCGCGTGAAGATCTGCATGAGCTTCCAGAAATCGATGTTCTGCGTCACCAACGCAGCCATCAACGGCACCATGCCGCACCCGCTCAACAGCAGCGATCCGGCGGCCCGGGCCGCCAACGAGGCCTACGCCGGAGCCTGGGCCCAGCGGCTGGGGATCGCCCGCACCGATTGTCTGGCGGCGTAGGGTCACCCCATGGAGCACCAGTGGAACCCGCGCCCCAAACCCGATCGGGTGGAATGGCTTGAGCGCCGCATCGAGTTCGAGGATTACGCCAACAACCGGGCGTTTCTCGATCGGCTCAATGACTTCTGCGAGCAGCAGGGCCGCTACCCGGACATCAGCTTCGGGCGTACTTACGTGAACATCACCCTGCGGGCCGAGGGCGATGCGGCGCCCATCGGCGAGGCTGATCACGCCTTTGCGGCGGCGATCGATGGGCTCGTCTGACCAACCCGACGCCACACCCGACGCCGCAGCCCCGCAGCCGGACAACACGCCGGTGAACCTGGAGGCCGCCTTTGAGGGGGCCCAGGTGCATGAGGTGCTCGAGCAGTTGGATCGAGAGCTGATCGGCCTGCAGCCGGTGAAAACCCGCATCCGTGAGATCGCCGCCCTGCTGGTGGTGGACCGGGCTCGCAAACAGGTGGGGCTGGCCACCACGGCCCCCAGCCTGCACATGTCGTTCACCGGTCGCCCCGGCACCGGCAAGACCACGGTGGCGGAGCGCATGTCGCAGATCCTGCACCGCCTGGGCTACGTGCGCAAAGGCCATGTGGTCACGGCCACACGCGACGACCTGGTGGGCCAATACATCGGCCACACCGCCCCCAAGACCCGCGAAATGCTCAAGAAGGCGATGGGCGGGGTGCTGTTCATCGACGAGGCCTATTACCTCTACCGCCCCGAAAATGAGCGGGATTACGGCGCCGAGGCGATCGAAATCCTGCTGCAGGTGATGGAGAACAACCGCGACGATCTGGTGGTGATCTTCGCCGGCTACAAGGAGCGCATGGATGTCTTCTATCAGAGCAATCCAGGCCTCTCCTCAAGGGTGGCCAACCACATCGATTTCCCCGATTACAGCGCCGGCGAACTGCTGGCCATCGCACGGCTGATCCTGGCGGAGGAGAACTACCGCTTCAGCGAGGAGGCGATGGCCGCCTTCGCCGACTACATCCAACGGCGCATGCAGCTGCCGTTCTTCGCCAATGCCCGCTCGATCCGCAACGCCATCGACCGGGCCCGCATGCGCCAGGCCAATCGCCTGTTCAAGGGCATGGGCCGGGGCGGCCTCACCAAGCTCGACCTGATGACGATCGAAGCCGAGGACATCACCGCCAGCCGGGTGTTCTCCGGCGAAGTGGAGGGGCTCGACCCCAGCCAGCCGATCACCGGCTGAGCCGCGGCCCCTAGCGGGTGCGGCGGCGGGAGTCGATCTGGAGCAGGTCGCGCACCTGCTGCACCTGGCGCCCCAACTGCGGATCGGCGCCGAGCTTCTTCTCGATCTGCTCCACGGCGTACATCACAGTGGAGTGGTCCTTGCCGCCGAACTCATCGCCGATGCGCGGCAGCGAGAGGTTGGTGCCCTGACGCATCAGGTACATGCCCACCTGGCGCGCCTGACTCACGGCCCGTTTACGGCTGGGGCTCTTCATCTCCTCCACCGCCACGCCAAACACCTCCGCCACCTTGTTGAGCACCTGGGCGGGGGTCACCTCCACCTCCACCCCAGCGGGGTCGAGCATCGGCGCCACCGATTCCACCGTCATCGGCAGGCCGGTGATCGAGGCAAAGGCCACTGCCCGGGTGAGGGCCCCCTCCAGCTCGCGGATGTTGGAGGTGAAGCGCCCGGCCAGGTAATGGATCAGGTCGCGGGGCAGGCTCACCTGCTCGTGCTCCGCCTTCTTGTGCAGGATCGCCATGCGGGTTTCCAGATCCGGGGGCTGGATGTCGGCGATCAGGCCCATGGAGAAGCGGGAGATCAGGCGCTCCTGCAGGCGGGGGATCTGGGAGGGGGGCCGGTCGCTGGCGATCACGATCTGGCGACCCGCCTCATGCAGGGCGTTGAAGGTGTGGAAGAACTCCTCCTGGGTGTATTCCTTGCCCTCGATGAACTGAATGTCATCCACCAGGATCAGATCGGCGGCGCGGTAGCGGTCGCGGAACTTCTGCATGCCGTCCTTGCGGATGGCCTGGATCAGATCGTTGGTGAAGGTTTCGGTGCTCACGTAGGCCACGCGGGCCTCCGGATCAATCTCCAGCCGGTAGTGGCCGATGGCCTGCATCAGGTGGGTCTTACCCAGGCCGACCCCACCGCAGAGGAACAGGGGATTGAATTCGCGGCCGGGGGCCTCCGCCACCGCCAGGGCGGCCGCATGGGCCATGCGGCTGTTGGGCCCCACCACGAAGCGGTTGAACACGGAGCGGGGGTTGAGCCCCGGGGCCAGCTTGCGGGGGGTCTCGCCGGTGGCGGTGACGGCCGGCAGGGGAGGGCGGCTGGCCACCGCAGCCGGGGCATGGCCGTTGGCAGGGGAATGGCCGTTGCCGATGGACGCCTGGGCCAGGGGAGGCTCCCCGTTGAGGGCCTGCAACCCCGGGGCCCCATCACCCCCGGCGGAGGTCTCCACGGTGACGGCAATCGGCCGGCCGGCGATCTCGCTGGCCACCGCGCCGATGGTGGGCAGGTAGTTCTTGCGCAGCCAGCCGCAGGCGAAGGCGTTGGGGGCTAGCAGCAGCAACTGATCCCCGGAGAGGTCAGCGCAACGGGCCGGCCGGATCCAGGTTTCGAAGGTGGGTTTGGAGAGGTTGCCCTGCAGGGCCTCCTGAACCTGACGCCACAGCTGATCCCCCTGCTGCACCGTCACGCCCAACCTCGGGGCTCACGAATATAGGGGTAGTCAGCGGAGCTGCCCGTCTCTGATGATGCGATCCAGAGACCGACCTCACCCGCCTCCAGCATGAGCCGTTTCGTGTGTGGCCACCGTCGCCTTTCGATCAGCTCGGCGCTGCTGGCCGGGCTGCTGCTGGGGGGCTGCAGCGGCGGCCTGCCGGGGGTGCCCTGGGGCCGCGGCGGTGACCCCACCCAGGTGAGCGATGCCCCCCCGGGTGGGGCCCTGCAACCGGGCAACAACTTCATCGTCAACGCCGTCGACAAGGTGGGGCCGGCCGTGGTGCGCATCGACACGGTGCGGCGGGTGGTGAACCCGCTGGGGGGGCTGTTCGGCTCGGGACCATCGGTGCAGCAGCAGCAGGGCCAGGGGTCTGGCTTCATCACCCGCTCCGATGGGGTGATCCTCACCAACGCCCACGTGGTGGAGGGGGCCACGGAGGTGGGGGTGACCCTGCCGGATGGCCGCAGCTTCCGCGGCAAGGTGCTGGGGGGCGATCCGATCACCGACGTGGCCGTGGTGAAGGTGGCGGCGGCGGGCCTGCCGGTGGCGCCGTTGGGGGATTCGAGCAAGGTGCGGCCCGGCGAATGGGCGATCGCCATCGGCAACCCGCTCGGGCTCGACAACACCGTGACCGCCGGGATCATCAGCGCCGTGCAACGCACCAATGCCGTGGGGGAGGGCCAACGGGTGCCCTACCTGCAGACCGATGCGGCGGTGAACCCCGGCAACAGCGGCGGGCCGTTGATCAATGAACGGGGCCAGGTGATTGGCATCAACACCGCCATCCGCCAGGCCCCGGGCGCGGGCCTGAGCTTTGCCATCCCGATCAACCTGGGGCGCCAGATCGCCGCCCAGATTCTCGAGACAGGGCGCGCCTCGCACCCCTACATCGGCGTGCGCCTGCAGGCCCTCACACCGCAGCTGGCCCGGGAGGTGAATGCCACCAATGCCGAATGCCGCCTGCCCGAAAGCAACGGGGTGGTGGTGGTGGAGGTGATGCCCGGCAGCCCCGCCGCCCGCGGCGGCCTGCGGCCCTGCGATCTGATCGAACAGGTGGGGGGCACGGCGGTGGACAACCCCTCTGAGGTGCAGGTGGCCGTGGATCAGGGGCGCGTCGGCCAGCCCCTGCCGCTGCGGGTGCAGCGGGGCCCTCGGCAACTGAACCTGCAGCTGCGGCCGGCGGAACTGCCGCGGCAGAACTGAGGCCTTGAGCGGTCCGCAGCGCCAGCTGGTGGTGCTGGCCCGCTGGCCGGCGGAGGGGCGCTGCAAGCGGCGGCTCGCCGCCGACATCGGATCCATGCGGCGGGCGACGGCGGTGCAGCGGCGGCTCACCCACCACACCCTGCACACGGCGGCCACGGCCGCTGGCGCCCACGGCGCCCAGCTGCTGCTGGCGGTGGATGGCCTGGGCTGCCGCGCCCTGCGGCGCTGGGGGCAAACCCTGCGGCGGGAGGGCATCGACGCCACCCTGATGGCCCAGGGCCACGGCAACCTCGGCTGCCGCATGCAGCGCCAATGGCGCCTGGGTTTCCAGGCCGGCGCCGAGCAGGTGGTGCTGATCGGCAGCGACCTGCCGACCCTGGAGGTGGGCCACCTGGAGCAGGCCTTCGCGGCGTTGAAGCAACGGCCGCTGGTGCTGGGCCCCGCCAGCGATGGCGGCTACTGGTTGATCGGTTTGAACCGATCGGGCTTCGCCCAGGCGGGCACGGCACTGATGGGCGGCATCCCCTGGGGCAGCGATCAGGTGCTGGCCACCACCCTGGAGCGGGCGCGAGAGCAGCACCTGCAGCCGGCGCTGCTGCCGCAGCTCAGCGACCTCGACACCCGCGCCGCCCTGGGGCCCTGGCTGCGGCGATGATCAGGCGATGACCAACCGCCCCGGATGATCGGCAGCGACCCCCAGGCCCAGCCCTTCCCCCGCCTCGCGCGGATCAGCATGGCGCGGGTACTGGCGCAGCTCGCCTGGCGCATGCGCTGGGACCTGGCCCTGATGGCCCTGCTGGGGGGCATCGGCCTGGGGGTGCAACAGATCCAGCAGGTGCAGAACCTGGTGCTGATGGACAGCAGTTCGCTCACCACCCTGGGCATCGCCGTGTCGGTGTTTGTGGCCTTCCGCAACACCCATGCCATCAACCGCTGGTGGGAATCGCGCACCCTGTGGGGCGCGATCGTGAACAACAGCCGCAGCTGGCGTGACACCCTCGGCAGCCTGCTGGGCCAACCACAGCAAGCGGAGCGGCAGCGGCTGGTGGCACTGCAGGCCCTGCTGTGCTGGCTGGTGAACTTTGAACTGCGGGGCCGCTGGCGCACCGATGCACGCCAGCACGCCGATGCCCTCAGCAATGCCCTGGGCCTGCCTCCGCGGATCCGGTTGCAGGAGGGGTTGATCCGAAAGGCCGAGGAGATCGGCCGCCTCCACCAGGAGGGCTTGATCAACGACTGGGGCCGCGATGCCCTGCTGCGCTGCAGCGAAGTGTTCACCAATGCCCTCGGCGGCCTGCAGCGGATTCGCAATTCGCCGATCCCCCCCACCTATGACGTGTTCATCCGCGGCATCTGTTGGTTCTACGGCTACGCCCAGTTTTTGAACTTCGTGAACCGGGGCGACAGCTGGGAGGGCACGGTGATCCTGGTGGGATTCATCACCGCCGAACGGGTGGGGGCCTACGTGGAAAACCCCTTCGACGACGACGGCAAGAGCTTCTGTGTGCCAATGGATTCGGTGTGCCGCACCATCAGCGGTGATCTGCTCGGCCCCCATAGCCCCCTGACCCAACTGCCGATCAGCAGCGACCCCAGCCGTTGGTCATGACCAGCACCCGGCCCTCCGTGGCGGTGGTGATTCCGGTGCTTGAGGAAGCGCAGCGGCTGCCGCTGCTCCTGGCGGATCTGGCCCGCGGGCCAGCCGGCCTGGTGAGCGAGCTGGTGGTGGTGGATGGCGGCAGCAGCGATGGCAGCGCCGAACTGGCCCAGCTGGCCGGCGCCACCGTGCTGCACAGCCCCGCCAGCCGCGGACGGCAACTGCAGCTCGGCATTGCCGCCACAACGGCTCCCTGGCTGTTGCTGTTGCATGGCGATGCCCGGCTGCCCGCCGATTGGGCCACGGTGGTGCAACGGGCCCTGACCCAACCGCCGGGCGCCTGGTATTTCGATCTGGCGGTGCAGGGCAGCGGGCTGCCACTGCGGCTGTTGGAGGCAGCGGTGGGGCTGCGCTGCTGGCTGCGGCGGCTTCCCTATGGCGACCAGGGTCTGCTGCTGCCGCGAGCCCTGCTGCAGCGGGCCGGCGGCATCCAGCCATGGCCCCTGATGGAAGACCTCGACCTGGTTCAGCGGTTGCGCCCCCTCGCTCCCCTGCGCAGTCTGAGGCGACCGCTGCGGGTGGATGGGCGCCGCTGGCGGCGCCAGGGCGCCTGGCTGGGGGTGCTGCGGGTGGCCTGGCGCAATGCCCAGCTGCGGCGCGCCTGGCGGCGGGGGGTGAGCCCAGAGCACCTGGCGACGCGTTACTACGGGGCGTACCAGAAGGCGCAGCGGCGGTTCTGGGGCTCCAGCTCCCAGCCCTGGGCGCTGTAAAACTCCACCACCCCGGGATCCGCGAACAGGCTGACCCGCTCCACCTGCATCTGCTGCAGGCGCTCGAGCACGTAGGCCATCAGCTGTTTGCCCAACCCGGCCCCCTGATACAGGGGATGCACGGCCACGTCCCACACCGTGGCTTCAATCACACCGTCGCCGGTGCAACGGGCGAAGCCCACCAAGCGCGGAATCCGGGGATCATGGCGCCACAGCCCCACCACCAACAGGCTGTGCTGCAGGGCCTTACGCACCCGCCGCAGCGGCCGGCGGCTCCAACCCACCGCATCGCACAGCTGCTCCAGCTCGAACAGATCGATCTCCCGCTCCTGGCTCAACACCAGCGTCAGCTGGGGATTGGCCGTGGGGCACAGGCGATGCTCTGCCCCGTAGAGGCCGTCGAGCTCCGTGGTGGCTGAGCTAAGCATTGGCACGATCCTGACCCACGGCGGCCGGAGCTGGGGCAGGCTGGAGACCGTTCCCACACCGGAAGGTTCTGAGCCCCTCCCCCCTGCTGGTGTGTGTGCACGGCTGGATGCTCTCCGGCCGGCTGTGGCAACCGCTGATCGAGCAGCTGCAGCCGGCCTGGGAGGTGTGGGCCCCCAACCTGCCGGGCTTCGGGGGATCGCCGCGGCCGCGGGGGCTGCAGCCCAACCTGGCGAGCTACGGGCGCTGGCTCGCGGAGGCCAGCCGGGAGCGGGCCCAGGGCCGGCCGCTGGTGCTGATCGGCCATTCCCTGGGGGGCAGCCTGGTGCTGCATGCCGCACCGCTGCTGGGGGAGCAGCTGTTGGGGGTGGTGCAGGTGGCCGCCGGTGGTGGCGTGTACCAGCCGCGGCCCTTCCGCATGGTGCGCCGCGGCGGCGCCGGATTTCTGCGCTGGCGGCCAGGCTGGCTGGCGGAGCTACCGGGCACGGAAGCGATCCGCAGCCCGCTGGTGGCGGAGCTGCGCGCCGCCCGCGGCCTGCTGGCCTGCAGCATGCAACGGGGAGCGGTGCGCCAACTGCCCGGGCTCACCGCCGAGCTCACGGTGCCGAGCCTGTGGGTGGCCGGCAGCCGCGACACGGTGATGGAACCGCGCTACGTGCGCCACCTGGCGGGCTACAGCCCCCAGCACCGCTTCGAGCAACTGGAGGGGGAAGGGCACCTGCCGATGCGCAGTGCACCGCAGCAGCTGGCCGCCCTGATCGACGACTGGCTCAGGGCTCAGAGCTTGGCCAGCCCACGCTCCTGGAGCTCGGCCAGCTGCGCGTAGAGGCCACCGGCCGCCCGCAGGGCGGTGTGGCTGCCCTGCTCGATCAGACGGCCCCGCTGCAGCACCAGGATGCGATCGGCCGCCTCCACCGTGGCCAGGCGGTGGGCAATCACGATGGCGGTGCGGCCGTTGAGCAGCCGGTCGAGGTCGCGCTGCAGGGTGGCTTCGGTGGAGGGGTCGAGGAAGGCGGTGGCCTCATCCATCACCAGCACCGAGGGGTTGCGGATCGCCACCCGCGCCACCGCCAGCAGTTGCCGTTCGCCGGAAGAGAGGTTGCCGCCGCGTTCGCGCAACGGCGTGGCCAGGCCCTGGGGCAGGCGACCCAGCAACGGTTGCAGGCCGAGCTCGTCGCAGAGCCGCTCCAGCTCCGGATCGCTGATGCGGGCATCGAGGCGCAGGTTGTCGGCCACGTTGCCGCTGAACAGGAACGTGTCCTGCAGCACCACCCCCAGCCGTTGGCGCAGGGTGGGGATCGGCAGCTCGCGGATGTCGACACCATCCAGCAGGATGCGGCCCCGCTGGGGTTCGTAAAGGCGGCACAGCAAGCGGATCACCGTGCTCTTGCCGGAACCGGTGGGCCCCACCAGGGCCACGTGCTCACCGGGGGCGATGTGGAAGGAGAGGTCGGTGAGGATCGGATCGTCGCTGCGGTAGGCGAAGGAGACGTTCTCGAAGATCACCTCACCGGCGCTGCTGCGCTGGCCGCCGCTGCGCTGGGCCGCGGCGGAACGTTGCTCCAGGGGAAGCTCCTGGATCTCGATCGGCTCCTCCAGCAGTTCGCCGATGCGCTCCACGGCGGTGAGGCCCCCCTGGATCTGGGTGAAGCGCTCCGCCAGCTGCCGCAGGGGATCAAACAGGCGTTGGGAGTAGAGGATGAAGGTGGTGAGGGTGCCGAGCCCCATGGCGCCCGCGGTCACCATCCAGCCCCCCAGGGCCAGCACCAGGGCAATGGCCGCCAGCGACACCCACTCAATCAGGGCGGAGATGGCGGAGTCGTAGAAGATCGTGCCGTTCACCGCCTGGCGGTAGGCCTCGGTGGTGCGGGCGAAACGGCGGGAGTTGTACCCCTCCCGCCGGAACATCTGCACCACTTCGAGCCCCTGCAGGTTTTCCTGCAGGTCGGCGTTGAGCTGGCCCAGCTCCTCCCGCACGCGGTAGTTGGCCTTGCGGTAGCGCCGCTGCAGCCACAACATCGAGAGCGTGACCGGCAGCTGGATGGCCAGCAGCAGCAGGCCCAGGCGCGGTTCGATCGCCACCATGGTGGTGGCGATCACCAGCAGGGTCACCAGGTCGGCCAGCAGGCCCACGGCACCGCTGCCGAACACCTCCGCCAGGGCATCCACATCGCTGGTGAGCCGGGTGAGCAGCTTGCCCACGGGGGTGCGGTCGTGGAAGCGCAGCGAGAGGTCGAGGGCGTGGGCAAAGAGGTCGTTGCGGATGCGGGCGGTGAGGCGTTGGCCCACCGCCTGCACGTTGAAACTCTGCACGCCCTGCAGGCCCAGGCGCACCAACACCGCCACCAACAGCAGCCCCACCAGGGTGCGCAGCTGCTGGTCGAGGGGCATGGGCTGCAGCCAGCCCAGCACCGGCTCATGGCGCAGGGCCGAAATGGCCTGACCCACCAGCAGCGGTTGCACCGCCGCCGCCCCGGCCACGGGAATCAGCAGCACCAGGGTGAGCAGCAACCGCCGGCGGTCGCGGCCGAGGTAGGGGAGCAGCCGCAGCAGCCGTTGCCGGTCGCGGTTCGCCATCAGGCGGTGACGGCGCCAGCTGGGGCCCCGGCGGGTGCACCGGCTGTCGCGATCTGGTCGACGATCCCCTGCAGCTCGCCACCATCCAGGCGCAGCGAGAGCGGATGGCCCACCAGGCGCGCGGTGGAGTGGAACAGGTCTTCGATGGCGATCAGGCCGTTCTCCTGCAGGGTGCGGCCGGTGGCCACCAGATCCACGATCGCTTCACTCATGCCGGTGATCGGCCCCAGCTCCACGGAGCCCGCCAGGTGGATCAACTCCACCGGCAGGTCGAGGGCGGCGAAGTAGTCCTGGGCGCAGCGGGTGAACTTGCTGGCGATGCGGCAGTGGGCGGGCAGGTCGGCGGCGCGGCGGTAGGGGCTGCTGGCCTTCACGGCCACGCTCATGCGGCAACCGCCGAAGCCCAGGTCCACCAGCTGGGCCACCGGCAGCTGGTGCTCCCGCAGCACGTCGTAGCCCACCACCCCGAGCTGGGCCTGGCCGTAGGCCACGTACACCGGCACATCGGCGTTACGCACCAGCAACGCCCGGGCCCGGCCACACACGCTCGGCACCATCAGCAGGCGGTTGCCCGGCTCGAGCACGGCGGCAAAGTCGAGGCCGGCGGCCGCGAAACGGGCCACCGAGTCCTTGAGCAGGGCTCCCTTGGCCAGCGCGACGGTGATCATGGAGCAAAGCCTGAACCGGGACTTTAACGATGCAAGAGGCCCCCACCCGAGCCGCTGAGCGGGTGTCGCTGATCCCGGTGCTCAACGACAACTACGTGTTCGTGCTGCATGGCGATGGCCCCGGACCGGCGGCGGTGGTGGATCCCGCCGTGGCGGAGCCGGTGGCGGCGTGGCTGGAGCAGCGGGGCCTGGAGCTCACGGCGATCCTGCACACCCACCACCACCACGACCACATCGGCGGCGCGCCGGACCTGCTGGCCCGCTGGCCCGGGGCCCAGGTGATCGCCAGTGCCGCCGATCGGGCGCGCATCCCCCATCAGACCCAGGGGGTGGCCGGTGGCGACCGGCTCACCGTGCTGGGGCGGGCCGTGGAGGTGCTGGAGGTGCCGGGGCACACGGCCCACCACATCGCCTTCTACCTGCCGCCCCAGGGGGAGGGCGGCGGTGAACTGTTCTGCGGCGACACCCTGTTCGCCGGCGGCTGCGGGCGGCTGTTTGAGGGCACGCCGGAGCAGATGCATCACTCCCTGGGTCTGCTGGCCCAGCTGCCGGCGGCCACCCGGGTGTGGTGCGCCCATGAGTACACCGAGGGCAACCTGCGCTGGGCGGCGGCCCAGCAGCCCAGCGACGGACCCATTGCCCAGCGACTGGAGGCGGTGCGGGCGCGGCGGGCCGAGGGCCAGCCCACCATCCCCAGCAGCATCGGCCTGGAGCGGGCCACCAATCTGTTTGTGCGGGCGGCGGATGCCGCGGAACTGCGGCGTCACCGCGGCAGCAAAGACCTCTGGCGCGGCTAGGGCTAGGCCCGCAGGGGCTGACCACCGGGGAACAGCCGCGCCGGTTCGCCGGCCCGCAGTTGCAAGCGGCAGCGCTGACCGCGGTCGTAATCGGCGCTGAGGGGCAGGCGCAACCGCAGGCGCTGGCCATCGCTCTGCACCTGATAGAGCCACTCGCGGCCGAGGAATTCACGGCCCACCACCCAGGCCTCGGCGGTGTCATCGGGGAACAGCTCCAACCCCTGGGGGCTGAGCAGCACCTGCAGGGGCTCCTCACCCGGGTTGGCGACGTCGAGCGGAGCTGGCCCCTCGGGCTCCAGCCAGCCCAGGGGGGTGCGCAAGCGATGGCCCTGCCACTGGGCGGAGAGCAAGTTGCCCTGCAGCACGAAGCGCCCCACGAAAGCCGTAGCAGGGCAGTTCACCAGCTCCTGGGGGCTGGCGCACTGGTGCAGCCGGCCAGCCTCGAGCACGGCCACACGGTCGCAGATGGCCAGGGCCTCCTCGGGGTCGTGGGTCACGATCACGCCGCTGGCACCGCAGCGGGCCAACACACCGGGCAGCTCGGCCCGCAGCCGCAGGCGCACCTCCACATCGAGGTTGGAGAAGGGTTCATCCAGCAGCACCAGGGCGCTGCCGGGGGCCAGGGCCCGGGCCAGGGCCAGACGTTGCCGCTGGCCGCCGGAGAGCTCATGGGGATAGCGCTGTTCGAGCCCCTTGAGGCCCAGCAGCTCCAGCAGCCAGGCGGCACGGCTGCTGTCCTGACCCCGCCGCAACCCGAAACAGGCATTCCGCCAGGCATCGAGGTGGGGGAACAGGGCGTAGTCCTGAAACACCATGCCCACGCCGCGGCGCTCGGGCGGCAGCCAGCGCTGGGGCCCCGCCACCTCCTGGCCGCCGATTCGCACCACCCCACGGTCGGGACGCTCAAAGCCAGCGATCAGCCGCAGCAGGGTGGTCTTGCCGCAACCGGAAGGGCCCAGCAAGCCCACCAATTCCCCAGGACGCAGCTGGAAGTCGATGTCCCGCAGCGTCCAGTCGCCGCTGGAGGCGGGGCCGCGGTAGCGATGCCACAGGCCGCTCAGCTCCACCTGCGGCCGCAGGGGCAGCTCAGTGCTGGGCTGGGCAATGCGCATCCGGCGGGTTCGCCATAGGCTCAGCCCCCCATCTTCCCCTGCGATGACCACCGCCGCGATCGAGGCCGTCACCACCAGCGCTGCCCCGGCCCCCGTGGGCCCCTACAACCAGGCCGTGAAGGCCGGCGGGGTGCTGTACTGCTCCGGCCAGATCGCCCTGGATCCGGCCACCGGAGCGATGGTGGGCGATGGCGATGTGGAAGCCGAAACGCGCCAGGTGCTGGCCAACCTGAAGGCGGTGCTGGTGGAGGCGGGCTGCACCCCCCAGCAGGTGGTGCGCACCACCGTGTTCCTGGCGGATCTGGGGGATTTCGCCAAGGTCAACGCCGTTTACGCCGAGATGTTCGGCGCCGGCGTATCGCCGGCTCGGGCCTGCGTGGAGGTGGCGGCGCTGCCGAAGGGGGCACGGGTGGAGATCGATTGCATCGCGGTGCTGGGCTGAGCGGCCCGCAAACGGTTACGGCTGGCGGATCACCCGGAAGGTGAGGTTGATCCGCTCGGCCACCACCCGGGTGCGGGGCGGCAGGGCGTGCTGCCAGTGGTGCTGGGTGGGAGCATCCATCACCAGCAGGTCGCCGTCCTCCAGCCGCACCGCGAAGGCCGGCTCCTCGCCCCGTCGGGGGCGAAAGCGCAGATCTCGGGCGACGCCGAGGCTGAGGGAGGCGATGGGGGCCTGATCGTCGAGTTCGGGTTCGTCATCGGCATGCCAACCCATGCGATCGGCACCGCTGCGGTAGCGGTTGAGCAGCAGGCTGTTGAAGCGCACCCCCAACTCCTGCTGCAAACGATCCTGCAGAACGGTGAGGCTGGGAATCCAGGGGCTGATGGGTGGTTGCTGGCCGCTGTAGCGGTAGGTGCAGCCCGGATCCGCCACCCAGCAGCACAGGCGAGGCGTGGGGTGCTGGCGGCCGTACACGGTGACCAGCGGCTGCTCCCAGGGCAGCTCCTGCACAAGGGTGCGGCGCAGCTGCAAGGCATCGAGGCCCTGCTGCTGCACCCATCCGGGGGCGTGGCGCAGGCGGAGCCCACGGCGCTGGATGGGGATCAAGGGGTGTGGGAGGCGGGGCCCTGGGCCTGCTGCAGCTCAGGAGGGGCAACCGGCAACAGGCGGGTGGCCTGCTCCAGCAGGGGGGTGGGATCGAGGGCCATCATGCGCTCCCCCATGCGGCGGCGCAGCTCCACATGCAGGTGGGGCCCTGTGGCGCGGCCGGTCTGCCCGAGGCGACCCAGCACCGAGGCGGCCGGCAGGAAGTCGCCCGGTTGCACGGCGGTGTCGAGCAAGTGGGCGTAGAGGGTCTGCCAACCACGGCCGTGGTCGAGCACCACGGTGAGGCCATACCCATCCAGCGCCTCCACCAGCACCACGTGGCCCGGCAGCATCGCCAGCACCGGCGTGCCCTCCGGCGCCGCCAGATCCTGCCCCGCATGCATGCGCCAGGTCTTGCGGGCCTGGGAATAGCGCCAGCCATAGAGGTCGATCTCGCTGGCGGCCACCGCCAGCGGGTACACGAGCCGCAGCGGCTCGCCGGGGCGCAGGGGCCAGGCCTGATCCGGCTGAAGCACCGCCGCGCGGGCACTGGCCAGCACCACATCGGCCACGGGCGTTTCCGGCGGGATCTGCTCCGGCTTCGGCGGCAGGGCGGCAGCGGCGGGCTCAGCCCCGTGGGTATGGGGCTGTTCTTGAGCCTGCAACGCTCCCGCCGGCAGGGCCAGCAACAGGCCAAGGAGCAACGGGGCAGAACGCAGACCCAAGCCAGATTCCAGCGGGCGAGCCCGTTGTACCGGGATTCCCCGGCTCGGCCAGCCTGGGGCCTGCGGCACGGCCGGTAAGCTCCAGACATACGGGGCGTGGCGCAGCTTGGTAGCGCGGGTGCTTTGGGAGCACTAGGTCGCAGGTTCGAATCCTGTCGCCCCGACTGATTTCTCTGGGATTGGCCAAGGGCCATGTGAGATGGCGTGTGAGATGGCCGGCCATCCGGAGCCCCCTCTCCCAGGCTCTCTTAGCCCTCGATTGATTGCGAAATCGCCTGTTGCGGAGGCCTCTGGGCGCTGAGCGGCAGGGGCCTCCAGGCGCTTAGCGGAACGTCTTCCCTCAAATCTCTGAAGCTCATCCAGCGTTTGGATCTCGGGGGCTGAAGTCCCCACCCCGGCAGCGGTGCGCGATGGTGTCATGCGGCGCAAGGGCTGCGCGAGTCGGTGAGGCCGCTACGCGGTCACCGACCCTTGCCCTCGCATGTTGGCTTTGCTCCTCGCCGCCGCCGGGATGGGTGGCGAAGGTCACGCTTGCCGAGTTGCTCTCCCGCGGCTGCGGTGGCCTAAGGGCTGATCACCGGCGGTAGCTGCCTTAGGGGCCCCAGCGTTTCTCTCGCAGCTGCGCGGCGGGGGGGTATTCGGCCCAGATCTGATGGTCTTGATTCTCAGTGAGCCGGGGCTCCTCTATGGAGCTCCGCTTTTCGTAGATCCATTGCATTGTGGTGGTTCTGCTGCCTTCAGAGTGCATCTATACTGGTAGAATAAGGGTTGCGCCAAAGGCCCCGAGCCCATCGCCTGCGGCAACCTCATCCCCTGATCTCGTCATCAAAGCCGCGTATCTCTGAGCGGTTGTGATGCCCCGATCAGTTGTCACTTTTGGCAGCTGATTCCATGGCTATTTGTCATTCACTTGAGCCACGTTCGGGCTCTGCTTATTCGCTTGTGATCGCGGCTGGTGGCGGCCGCGATCTGGCCTGGCCGCATCAGCGGGTCGCCGCTGAGCTGCTCGCCCGTAGCGGCGGCCGGCTGGTGCACCTGCTGCTCCATGGCGGTGCCCGCGGCGCCGATGCCGCCATCGGCCGAGCGGCCCATCAGCTGGGCTGGTCGTCTCTGGTGATGCCGGCCCAGTGGGAGCGCCACGGCCGTGCCGCCGGGCCAATCCGCAATCGCGAGCTGCTCCACCAGGCCATTGCCCGGGCAGAGGCTCACACCTCCCCGGGCTCGATCGCCTCGGTGCTGGTGGTGGCCTTCCCCGGTGGAGCAGGCACCGCCTCGCTGGTGCAGCAGGCCCGGCGCATGGCCTCCCGATCTCCGGTGCCGATCTCGGTGGCCCAGGTCAGTCCCTCGGCAGGGCTCTGGGCTGTTCCTGTCTCCGCCCGCTTCTGAAGCCTTGTGCGCCATCGGCGCTCCGTTCTGTTTCCGATCCGTTCATTCCCCCACACCCTCATGGCTGTTCTCACCTCTATTCCCGCCTCCGCTGCTGTCGTTGCGTCAGGAGCGGAGGCGGCAGGTCTGGCCTGCTCACTCCAGCGATCTGGCTCCCTCTGGCAGCTGGGGATCGAGGCCCAGGAACTCACCACCGCCATCGGCCAGCTGGCCCAGCAGTTGGAAACCGATGACCCCGAACAGCGGGCCCTGGCCCTCGCTGAGCTGGAAGCTGCCCTCCTGGCAGAAGAGGGCAACAAGGCAGCGCTTGCTGCCAAGGCCGATGCCACCTGCTGGGTGATCGAGCACCTGCGCGGCCAGGCCGCCTACCGCCAGCAGCAGGCCAAGCGCCTCAGCGATCTGGCCCGCGGCGATGCCGGCCGGGCCGATGCGCTGGAGGAGTCGCTGGTGTTTGTCCTCACCCAGCTGCAGCCGGCGGCCACCCGCTTCTCCTTCCCCGATCACGAGCTCAGCAGCCGCAAATCCCAGGCGGTGGTGATCGACGACGAAGAGGCTCTCGATCCCGAATGGCTCGCCGTCAAAACCACCACCCAGCCGGATAAGGCCGCCATCAAGGAAGCCCTCAAGGCCGGCCGCCAGATCGCCGGTGCCCAGCTCCTCTCCCGCCGCTCCTGGCGCATCCACTGACGGCCAAAGGTCGTCTCGCCATGGGTCCGCAGCAGGAGCGGGCCCGCATTTCTTCCTTCCGCATCTCACCGCACAAGGAGCACCTCCATGGACACCACCGCCTTCTCCCCCGAACAGATCGCCGCCCTATCGGCACCTCTCGATCGGGCCAAGGTCCAGACCCGCAGCCAGGCCGGGCGGTCCCTGGCCTACCTGGAGGGTTGGCAGGCCATCGCCGAGGCCAACCGCATCTTTGGCTTTGACGGCTGGCAGCGCGAAACCATCGCCGTGCAGTGCGTCGCCGAACGGGAGCGCACCCTCGGCAGCAGCAACCGCGCAGGCTGGGGCGTCACCTACACCGCCCGCGTTCGCATCCGCGTTGGGGATGTCATCCGTGAGGGGAGCGGCGCCGGTCACGGCATCGACGCTGATCTGGGCCAGGCCCATGAGTCCGCCATCAAGGAGGCGGAGACCGACGCCATGAAGCGCGCCCTGATGACCTTCGGGAACCCCTTCGGGCTGGCGCTCTACGACAAGCAGCAGCGGGAGGTCACTAACTCAACCGCTCCCACGTCAGCCCCCCACTCACCGGGACCTCAGTGCAACAGCGCCGCTGCCGAGCCCATGGCAGAGATGGGCCTTGAGCCCCTCGATCCCGCCACCATCCAGCAGATCCTGGCCACTGTGCGGGGCCTGCCGCGCCCGGCACTGGAGGGGTTCACCAAGGCATTTCGCAAGCGCTTCCAAGTACCGCCTGATGCCCCCTCGATCGCCGATCGGATCTGCCAGCGGCGCCACTACGACTGGATCGAGGCGTTTCTGGTGTCGCATCGATCGGTGCGCTCGGCTGAGCACCGCCAACCTGTCCCCGCATGAGCCTCAGCGCTGCAGCAGCCAGCGCAGCAGCGACAGGCCGATGATCAGCCCGATGCCGGTGTTCCAGAGCCAGGACGGGCGCTCGGCCAACCGCTGCAGCCAACCCGGTAGCTGATCGCGCCACTGCTCCAGCGCCAGCACGGCCAACAACAGCAGCACCAGGGGGATACCGATCGCAAGGACGAGTTCGCGAAACATCGGCACCTCTTCACTGCCTGACCGTACCCAGGGGGTGAGGCCATCACCAGGTCAGAACTCCATGTGGCCTGAGCAGCGATGACTCAGCGGCGCACCATCGAGCCAACCTCGGCGAGTGACTGTGTCATTCGCGGCTGAATGAAGTCGATGAATGCCCGTGTTCTTGCTGGCAGGCGACCTCCCCCCGGATGGAGCAGATGCAACGGGTTGGGGGGTGGCGCCTGATCGTCGAGCAGGGCCACGAGGCGTCCCGACTGGATCGCCTCATGCACCAGCAGGCCCGGCAGGCGGGCGATGCCCAGGCCCTGCTCCGCCGCCGTGCGCAGCACCACGAAGTCGTCACTCACCAGACGACCACTAACCGGCACCTCGCTGCTGCGAGCGCCAGCCCCGAACGGCCAGCGGTCGCGCACCTCCATCCCGGAACGCGTGAAGCGCAGGCAGGCATGGGACGACAGATCCGCTGGGCGCTGCGGCGTTCCGTGGCGGGCCAAGTAGGCGGGACTGGCGACGACGCGGTAGGTGGAGCAGCCGATTCGCCTGGCGATCAGGCTGGAATCGGGCAGATGCCCCGCCCGGATCGCCACATCGAAGCGCTCCGCCACCAGATCCACCGGTCGATCAGTGAGCTGCAGTTGCACCTCTACCGCCGGGAAGGCCTCCAGAAACTCCGCCAAGATCGGGGCCAGAAACAGCTCGCCGATCGTCACCGCGGTGCTGACCCGCACCCTGCCGCGGGGCTCGCGCTGCAGCTCGGTGACGGCCTCTTGCGCAGCCTCCAGCCTGGCAATCGCCGCTTCTGCCTCGTCCACGAACGCCATGCCGGCATCAGTGAGCGAGAGCTTCCGGGTGGTGCGCTGTAGCAACTGCACCCCCAGCTGGGCCTCCAGTTCGGAGACCTTCCGGCTCACGGTGGTTTTCGGCATCCCGAGCGCTTCACCGGCGGCGCGGAAGCTGCCTGCCTGCACCACCCGCACCAGCACCAGGGCGGCGTTGAGATCAAGCTGTCCCACAAGCGGGATAGTTTATCCCGTTTTTTGGGGATTGTCCTAGTTGCTGCTTCATTGCAAGGTGATGGGGCCGGCGATGGGCGATGGCCCTGGTCGCGGCACATCACCAGGCTGATCAGCCCTCACCCAGCAGGACGACGACCATGTCCCCTTCCTCGCACCCGTCTCCGCTCGCGCTGAAGGGAGGCACCCACGCCCTCTGCACTTGCGGTCTGAGCAAGAACGGACCCTTCTGTGACGGCAGTCATCAGGGCAGCGGCCAGGCTCCCCGCATCCTCAAGTTGGACACCGATCAGACGGTGTTTCTCTGCAACTGCGGTGCCTCCGCTAACAAGCCCTTCTGCGATGGCAGCCATCAGCGGCAGAGCGCCTGATCCTTGGTCCCCATTGCGACCCTCAGCACCCCTGAAGTCCCCATGAGCATCCCCACCACTCCGGCAGGCCCGTCGCTGCAGCACCACGAAACCTTCGTGATCGTCGCCGAAACCCTCGCCGGCTGGCGCAATCCCGCCACGCCCGAGGGGACGGACCTGCTGGCGCAGCACTATGCGTGGGCGCATGCCCAACACGCCAGCGGGGTCCTGCTGTTCGCCGGCCCGATTGATGTTGAGGCACTGTCTCCGGGTGTGCCGACGCCGGTGGGGATAGTGAGCGGTCTGCTGGTGTTGCGGGCCTCCTCCAAAGAGGCCGCCGAGGCGATCGCCCAGAGCGATCCGTTTCATATCAACGGCTGCCGTCACAACGCGGTGCACAGTTGGTCGATCCGCTTCGCCCAGCAGCCGATCGCAGACGCCCTGGCCGCAGCACTTCACGCCCCCCAGGCGTCATGAACGGCCGTCGCATCGAGGCCCGCACCCGGGGGCAGCAGCACGGCTTCATCCGCCGCATGGTCAGCCCGGGGGATGCCATCAGTGAACGGATCAAGCCGTTCGTCTTCCTGGATTTCATCGACGCGCCTGTGGCGGATGGCACGGGATTCGGCTGGCACCCGCACTCCGGCATCGCCACCCTCACCTACGCCCTTAATGCCGATCTGGCCTACGAGGACACCGCCGGCCAGGAGGGACTGGTGAAGGCCACGGGACTGGAATGGATGCGCGCCGGCGGGGGAACCTGGCACCAGGGCCGGATCCATCCCCACGGCCCACGGGTGACGGCGTTCCAACTGTGGCTGGCCCTGCCGCCGGAGCTGGAGAACGGCCCAGCTGAGGGGATCTACGTGAGCCCGGAGACGGTGCCGCAGCTGGGTCAGGTGCGGGTGCTGCTCGGCCGCTACGGCGAAAGCAGCAACCCGATCCCCTCGCCATCGCCCCTGCTCTATCTCGATGTGGTGCTGAATGCGGGAGAGAGCTGGACCTTTGAGCCCCCCAGCGACCACCGCGTGGCCTGGATGTTCGTGTACCGCGGCCAGGCGCTGGTGGCGAGCGAGGCACTCCGGGAGGAGCTGGCCGTGCTGAAGCCCGGCGAAGGATCCGTGCGGATTGAGGCCACCGAACCCTGCCGGCTGCTGCTGGGCAGCGCTGTGCGGCACGACCACCCTCTGGTGCTTGGCAGCCACTCGGTTCACACCAGCCGCGAAGCGCTGGCCAGGGGGGTGGAGCGGATCGCGATGGTGGGCGAGGAGCTTCGGGCGGCGGGGCGACGCTGAGGGCTGCAGCCCTATCCCATGGGCCCGATAGAACAGACACGCCGGTCGTCATCTCAGCCGCTCCTGCCCGATGAAGGACCACCACCATCCGGCCCCCTCGGCGCCGCCGGGTCAGGAGGCCACCGTGCTTGCCTCCCTCTCCTGGCTGGATCGGTTGCTGCCGCTGTGGATCCTGCTGGCGATGGCCGCTGGGTTGCTGCTGGGCAGGCTGTTGCCGGGCCTGCAGGCGGTGCTGGGTGCGGTGCAGGTGGATCACACCTCCCTGCCGATCACCGCCGGCCTGCTGTTGATGATGTACCCGGTGCTAGCCAAGGTTCGCTACGGCGAACTCGGCCATGTCGCCCGCGACCGGCGACTGTTGACGCTGGCCCTGGCGCTGGTGTGGGGTCTGGGGCCGCTGTTGATGTTCGCCCTGGCCTGGTTGTTCCTGCCGGATCAACCGGCCTTCCGCACCGGGTTGATCCTGATCGGCATCGCCCCCTGCATCGCGATGGTGCTGATCTGGATCGATCTGGCCCAGGGCGATCGCGAGGCCGCCGCATTGCTGGTGGCGATCAATTCGATTCTGCAGGTGCTCATCTATGCCCTGCTGGGCACCTTCTACCTCCAGGTGTTGCCGGCCTGGTTGGGACTGGAGGGGCAGGTGGTGAGCTTTTCGTTCTGGGAGATCGCCAAGGCGGTGCTGATCTTCCTGGGGATTCCGCTGGTAGCTGGTTTTCTGACCCGGCAGATCGGTGTGCGCTCCAAGGGCCTGCGGTGGTATGAGCAACGCTTCCTGCCCCGGATCGGACCGCTGGCTCTGTACGGCCTGCTGTTCACGATCGTGCTGATGTTTGCGCTCCAGGGCCAGGCGATCACGTCCAATCCCGCTCAGGTGGTGCGGGTGGCGCTGCCGCTCTTGCTTTACTTCGTGCTGATGTGGAGCATGGCGTTCTATCTCGGAACACGCAGTGGGCTCGATTATGAGCGCACCTCGGCGTTGGCCTTCACGGCGGCCGGCAACAATTTTGAGCTGGCGATCGCCGTCTGCATCAGCGTCTGGGGCATCAGCTCCCAGCAGGCCCTGGCTGGAGTGATTGGGCCCCTGATTGAAGTGCCGGTGCTGGTCTCGCTGGTGTACGTGTCGCTGTGGCTGAAACGGAGCTTTCGCCGCGACAGCTGAACGTAATAGGGCACACCTGAGCTGAAATTCGGCCATGACAGCTGTGCTTTCAATGGCGATGGCGATGGTGAGCATCACTCACATGCGGGTGTGCATGCTCCAGCTCGTCGTGCCGATGCTCATGGGCATGCCAGAAGGGTTGATCGGACGCGACACCTTCCAGGTCGTCGGGTTGATGGCGGTGCTCGTGATGGGGATCGCCGCCGCGTGGATCGTGCCGGTGGCGATGGGCATGACGCAGCGCCTGATGGCGATGCCAGTGGCTGTGCTGCTCCCGCAGCAGCAGCAGTACACCGGCGGCCATCAGGCCAGCGGCCACCAGCAGCTGGGGGGTCAGGGAGTCCCGCAGGACTAGCAGGGAGAACAGAGCGCCGACGAAGGGCGCGGTGGAGAACAGCACCGCCTCGCGGGCCGCTCCGAGATCGCGCAGGGCCAGCAGATCCAGCCAGATCGAGATTCCATAACCCAGGGCCCCGATCGCCAGCAGCACCAACGTCACTGGCAGTGCCGGGAAGGGCTGCCCCAGCAGCAACGCCAGGGCCAACATCGGCAGCGAGGCGCCGGCCGCCTTGAATGTGGCGATCTGGATCGGATCGCGCAGGCTGAGGCGCTGGCTGAGGTTGTTATCAATCCCCCAGGCCAGCGTGGCCAGAGCGATCAGGGCGCTGCCCCCGGCAGTGGCTCCGCTGAGGGAACCCTCCGAGAGCAGCACCGCCCCGGCGATGGTGAGCAGGGCCGAGACCAGCCCCTGCCGGCCGACGTGCTCACGGCCCAGCAGAACGGCGATCGCCAGGGTGAACACGGCCTCGAGGTTGAGCAGCAGTGAGCTGGAGGCCGCCGGTAGGTGGGCCAGGCCCAGCACCAGGGCCACCGGTCCCACCACGCCGCCGAGCAGGGTGAGGGTCGCCAGCGCAGGCAGGTCCTCACGGCCCAGCCCCGTTTCGGCCCTGGTGCCCCGAATCGTTCGCACCACCAGAAGGGCCAGGGTGGCGCCGCCGTAGAGGAGGCCGGCAATGCTCAACGCCGAGCCTGCGCCGGTGAGGGTGCTGATCAGTGGCGCGCTGATGCCAAACAGCAGGGCGGCGACCAGACCGGCCAGCTGTCCTCGTCGAATAGGCGACGGGGCCATGACGGGATTCCCGTAGGGCAATCAGTTTGGTCCTGCATGCCAGGGCCTGGCCAGGTGCTCCGCCGGGGGGGGCCAACACGAGGGGCGTCACGTTTCCCCCAGTAGCCATTGCACCGAGAAGCCATGGTCACTCTGGGCAGTCCGGCCGTGGCTACGCCATTGCTGTTGCGCTCGGGGGCGGGGCTGGTTGACTCGATCTACACGAGGCCGCGGCAGCGTCCCCGGATCAGTTCTTAGTCTCCTTGCATCGTGCAGCTGCGATCGAGAAGCTTTTGGGCCTCATCAGAAGCCCTTGCAAGGCGTGATCCCTCGGGGGTGTAAAAGGTAAATTCCCGTAAATTGCGATATAAAAATGGCCGACTGCGCTGTAGCTGGATTTCGGCTTTCTCTCGGCAGCGGATGTAGTTTTCATAATTCAATGGCTCCGGCGTCGCCGTTTCATGTTCCAGTGCATTGAGCTGCGCAGCTCTCTCTTCCACCCTGGGGCAAAGTCGCTGGCGTATCGAGTGCATCAGGGCGATTTCGGCATTCATCGCCTGCCGGGCGAGCTGATCGCGTTGGTTCTTCAAGGCCAAGCAATCCGGTGCAGCCTGGGCTGCTGCGGTGATCAGCAGTGAGGCATAAGCCGCGGCGAGGACCGCCTGTGCTTTAGGCGCTGGTTCAACCATGGATTGCAGTGATGGGAATCCATTCCCATGGCCTGATGGAACCCACAACCGAGGTGAGCAGGGAGGTATTGACGATCACAATCATGGCGGCACACAGCCAGCTGATGCCCTGCAGCCAGATGGGCGCGCGCAACGCTCCCATCAAGCCACTCCTGGAGCAGAACTGCACGAGAGGAATCACCGCAAACGGCAGCTGCAGGCTCAACAACACCTGGCTGAGCACCAGCAGATGGGCTGTGGCTTCATCTCCCAGCAGCATCACGGTGGCCATGGCAGGGATCAGGGCCAATGCCCTGGTGATCAGCCGGCGTTGCCAGTCGGGCAGTCGCAGGTTGAGAAAGCCCTCCATCACCACCTGTCCGGCCATGGTGGCCGTCACGGTGGAACTCTGGCCCGCAGCCAGCAGTGCGACAGCGAACACGGTCCCGGCAAGAGTCGTTCCCAACAATGGGCTCAGCAGGGTGTGCGCCTGGTGTAGATCCTCAACGGGTTCGGCGACAACGCCATGAAAGGCTCCGGACGCAAGGACCAAGATGGCGGCGTTCACCAGAAAGGCGAATGACAACGCCATCACCGAATCCAGGTTGGCCAACCGCAGGAGTAATGGTTTGGAGGGCGGATGCTCCGGCCACCGGCGTGTGTTGACCAGCGCGGAGTGCAGGTAGAGGTTGTGGGGCATCACTGTTGCCCCCAGGATGCCCGCGGCGATGTATAGCTGCTGCCCATCACGCAGCACCGATGGCTGCGGCACAAACCCTGCAGCCACCTGCATCCAGTTGGGTTTCAGGAGCGCCAGTTCCCAGGCAAAGCAGGCGCCCACCA
>Ga0310332_10039_pt1 | contig 43469 bp, 40 predicted proteins | sample LakMicSRFLOrngD5_FD_195546 | JGI IMG/M metagenome (GOLD analysis project Ga0310332, IMG submission 195546) | Enriched freshwater cyanobacterial communities from Lake Michigan, Michigan, United States - MI23.SRFL.Orng.D5 (v2) (version 2) | ecosystem: Environmental > Aquatic > Freshwater > Lake...
TGGCGGCGGCTCTCCACCCCGACGTATCGATCACGCAGCTCACCGCAGGCGCCGGTGATGCCACGGGGGAATCAACGGTGGTGCTGCTGAGCGGCGAGGCCGGCTCGCCATCGGGCCCCAGCCGCGGACTGCGCAGCCGAGATCCCGAAGCGCAGGGGTTGCGCATCGCCATGCGCACCCGGCCCGCGCGCAGCCACCCCAGTGCCCAACGCCAGGGCCGTTGGCGATGGCCGCGCCTTCAGGGCTGGGAGGGCCTGGCATGGCTGCGGCGGCGCCGCCCCCTCAGCCAGCCGATGGCGCTGGCCATGGGGTGGGGGCTGGCGGCCCTGGGCCTGGGGGTGCTGCTGTTCAGCGATGGGCGGCACTGGCAGGCGGGACTGGTGGTGACCCTGGGGCTGCTGAAAGGGGAATACATCGACCCCCTCAACCTGCTTAGCCAGCCCTCGCAGCTGCAGCTCACCTTGGGGCTGGTCTATGCCCTGATGGGCACGGTGCTCACCTCCTGCCTGGTGGCAGTGATCCTGGAGCGGCTGCTCTCCAACCGTCTGGGACTACAACGGCCACAGCGGCCGCGGCGGGGCAGCCGCCAGGTGCTGCTGGTGGAGGCGGGCGACCTCGCCGAGCCGCTCACGGTGCTGATGGCGAGTGAAGGCATCGGCGTGCAGAGCTGCGACCTGAACCAGGGGCTGGCGGGCATCCGCCAACGGCTGCAGGGCCTCCGCCACACCGAGCTGGTGGGCATTGCCGCCCTCTCCAACAACCTGCTGGCCAACATGCAGGCGGTGTTGGAGGGGCAGCAGCATCAACCCCGCGCACGCCTAACGGTGCTGGCCCACGCCATGGCCGCCAGCGACCAGCTGGGCAGCCTGATGGGGGGGATGACTGTGATCTCCGGCATGGATATTGCCGCCGATGCGGTGGTGGCCACCGCCTTTGGGGAGCGGGTGGAGCGGGTGGTGCGGGTGCGGGGCGTCAACCGCCTTGTGGTGCGCTATCAACTCAGTGACGGCGACCCACTCACCGGCATGACCGTGGCGCGGCTGGAAAACGGTTATGGGCTCAACGTGCTCACGCTGCAGCGGGGTCGAACCGGCCAGCTCACCCCCATCCCTCCGCTGGAGTGGCAGGTGCACGCCGGCGATGAACTCACCGTGTTGGCGGATCTGGAGAGCCTGCGCCGCGTGGAAGCCGGTCGGCTTGAGCCAGCGCACTGGCGGGTGGAACTGCGGGGATCAGGCAATCGCCACGACGGCTTTGCGGTGCAGCAGTGCCTGGCCCGCTTCCTGGGGCTCCCCCCGGGCGCCCTGCAGGGATGGCTGGATGGCCAGTGGCACCAGAGCACCCCCCTCGACCGCGACCTGGCTGACCTGCTGACGCGGGAGCTGCAGCGCTACCGCATCGACTGCCGCCTGGTGCCATGCCAGCGCTGACAGCTCTGCTCACGGCGGGATGGATCGCGGCCCAGGGCTGTGCAGCGCCGCTGGGCTGGACGCTGCAATGGGAGCAGCCCCTACCGCGGCAGGGGCCGAGCGGCCAGGCCATCGGTGGCTTCTCCGCCATCGTTCACGAGCCCCAGCAGGGGCGCATCTGGCTACTCAGTGATCTGCCGCAGGCGGAGCTGAGCGCCTGGACGCTGCCCGGCCAGCGGTCGGCACCTCGGCTGCTGTTGCAGCGGCCCATCGGCAGCACGGACGGCGAGGCCTTGGATGGGGAAGGCCTGGTGCTGGCGGGGGATCAGCTGTGGATCGCCAGTGAGGGGCGCCGCACCGGTGACAGGCCGGCCCTGTTGCTTCGGGTGAACCGCCGGGATGGCCGCACGCTGCAGCGTGTTCCACTCCCCGCGGCCTGGCAGGCCGCCCCAGGCCTGGGCCTGGCGAGCAACGCTGGCCCCGAATCACTGACGCGGCTCAGTGCCCCGGGGGAGCCGCTGCAGTTGTTGATGGCGGCGGAGCGGCCCTTGCTCCAGGATCCCGATGGCCAGGTGCGCCTGCTGCGCTGGTGGTGGCCGGCTGGCCGGCCAACCGCCGCAGAACCGCAGGCAAGCCCCCAGGGGTCGCTGCAACTGCCGGGCCCGGAGCCGTGGAGCCTCACCGACCTGCTGGCCCTGCCGCGGCGGGCCGGGCAACCGCCCCGGTTGCTGGCCCTGCTGCGGCGGTATTCCCCGCCCCAGAGCTGGGAGAACCGCTTGGCGCTTTACCCCCTGCCCCAGCCGGGTGCCGTGGCATCACCTCTGCAGAGCTGGGACCTGCAGCAGGCCGGGCTGCCCCCCGAAAACTGGGAGGGGCTGGCCCTGGGGCCACCCCAAGCCAACGGCGGCCCCAGCCTGGTGCTGGTGAGCGATGACAACCTCAACCCCCTGCAGAGCAGCCGCCTGGCGCTGCTGATCCCCAACCCACCGCAAGCCTGCCTGGACCACCCATGAATCGCCGCACGCTGTTGATCCAATTGCTGGGGGTGTCGCTGGGGGCGAGTGCAGCGCCGGCTTTGGCGCAGTCGGGGCGGGGCTCCAGCAGGCCGGCGCCGGCGACGCGGCTCTTCCCCCCGTTGCGGGGCCCCATCCCCCTGCCCACCGATGGGCTCAGCGCCGCACAGCAACAACAGCACTACCGGCGCATCGCCATCGACGATCGGGTGGTGGTGCCGGAGGGGTACCGCGCCGAACTGTTGCTGAGCTGGGGAGATCCCCTCGGCGACGGCCGGGTGGGATTCAACAACGACTACCTGGCCTTCCAACCACTGGCGGCGGATCAGGCCCTGCTCACCATCAACTTCGAATACATCAGCGGACGCACCTGGTGTGCGGGGTACAGCGAAGTCACCGGCCAAACCCTTCCCTTTGCCGAGCTGAAGGCGGCCTTGGAACAGGGAGGCGGGGCCGTGGATCTGGCTTCTCTAACGAGCGATGATCCGCTCCGCCCCCTGGTGATTGCCGTGGCGGAGGCCGCCCTCACCGATCAGGGCATCGGTGTGGCCACCCTGCAGCGCCAGGCCGATGGGCGCTGGCGGCACACCACCGGCCGGCTCGACCGGCGCATCACAGGGCTGAGCGGCTGGCGCAAGCCGGAGCAGCGCCTGTGGGTGAGCGGCCCGGCCGCCGCGGTGTTTCGGCGCCGGCAACGGCTCGGCTACGACGATGGCCTTGCGGATGCGGTGATCGGCAGCTTTGCCAACTGTGCGGGCGGCCAAACCCCCTGGGGCACCGTGCTCTCGGCGGAGGAAAATTTCCAAACCCAAGTGGTGGAGGCCGTCTATGCCGACGGCTCCTCCCCAGCGCCGTCGCGGCGACCGTTCCGGTTCGATGGGGCGCGACTGGAGGGACTGGGCAACCCCTTTGGATTGGCGGGCAACAAGTACGGCTGGATGGTGGAACTCGACCCCCGCCGTCCTGAGCAGGCGGCGGTGAAGCACAGCTGGCTGGGACGGTTCCGCCATGAGGCGGTGGCGGTTCGGGCCCGCCGGGGTGAACCCCTGGTGGTGTACTCCGGCTGTGATCGCCATGGCGGCCACCTCTATCGCTTCGTGAGCGCCGAACGGGTGGCGGATCCTCTGGATCCCGGCAATTCAAGGCTGTTTGAGCGCGGTCGCCTGGAAGTGGCGCAACTCAGCCCCGATGGCCAGGGCCGTTGGCTTCCCCTCGATCCAGCCACGGCGCTCAACCCACGCCGCCCCAAGGGGGAAATCGTGGATGGCGTGCCGCAGGCCACCGTGGTGCCCAAAGCCGACCGCAGCCAGGCGGGATCCACCAGCCTCGAGAGCGATGCCGCCGTACTCGACTACTGCCGGCGCTATCCCACCCTGGGGGACCTCTACCCCGGAGCCGGGGAGACGCAGCAAGGGGCCATCCTGATTGATGCCCATCTGGCCGCCAATGCCATTGGCGCCACGCCGGCGGCACGGCCTGAGGACACCGACATTGACCCGGCCACGGGCGATTTGTTGATCAGTTTCACGGCCGGGGGCAGCGATGGCAGCGAGCGGGCCGATCCCACCATCTTCCGGGGCCCCAACGGGGAGACAAGCTGGCCCTACGGATGGGTGATGCGGCTGAGCGATGCACCGGCCCAGCGGGATGGCATGGGGGGAACGTTCCGCTGGCGAATGGTGGCCACGGGGGGCACCCCCTGGCAGGGGGGCATGGGCTTCTCCAACCCCGACAACCTGGCGGTGGACAGCGGCGGCAACATCTGGCTGGTGACCGACCGCTCCACCAGCAGCGCCAGCCTCGACATCTTCGGCAACAACGCCTGTTGGGTGCTGCCCAACAATGGCCCCCAGGCGGGCCAGGCCCTGATCTTCGCCACTGGGCCGATGGAATGCGAACTGTGCGGCCCCTGCTTCGACAGCGAAGAGTCCACCCTGTTTCTGGCGGTGCAACACCCCGGCGAAGACAACGGGGCTCGCCTGGAGGGGGCAGAAGAGTTTCAGGCGTTTGAACTGCGCGACCGCAACAACCAACCCTTCCAGCAGTTGCGCCGCGTTCCGATTGGATCCAACTGGCCCTCAGAGCAGACCGGCCGTGTCCCGCGACCTGGGGTGGTGATGATTCAACGCCTGGCAGGCGGAAAACTCCTGCCGGACTTCCATTGAGATCAGGCCAGGGCCTGCAGCAGATGTGAGGCATCGGGATCCGCCAGACGCAGCCGTTGGCGGGATTGGTGAATGCAGCGATGTAGTGCCTGACGGGTGATTGAAAGAACCCTGGAGCACTGGTCACCCGGGAGAGACCCTGGTGAATTGCTGATGCTCAACGACCCGACATTGGCGCTGTTTGCGACGCTGCTCGACCATCAGTTGGACTCGGTGGCTTAACGGGTGAGCATGATCAGGGATTCAGCGGGCACTTGCCGCAGTTTCTGCAATTCAGCCTGCACACCGGGATCGTTGCGGAAAGCCCGCCATTGGGGAGTGGCCATCAGCAGACGAGCCCCAGCAGCGCCCAGGCGTTGGCCCGCTTCCACATCCGATGGGAAATGCACCCCACAGACCGTGCGTGCTGCTCCGCCGTGATCCCCAACCGCCAATAGCCGCTCACGTCGCTCAGGAATCAGGTCCGCCAGGAGCTCGGCACTGGCCCGGTACCACGTGGAGTGGCCGGAGGGGAAGGAGGCTGATTCCTCACGGGGCAGACAAGGCCGAATCCGGGAATCCTGGAGGTAAGGGCGTGGGCGTCCAAACTGCTGTTTGAACTCCCCCATCACGGCGTCCAACGGTTTGACAAACGCCATCACGCCAGCGTGAATCAACGGGGTCTGCTTCACCATGTCGACGCCCAGTGCGCGGCTGAACAACACAGGATTGCGATCCAGGAACAGCCAGGTGTTGGCCTCCATTTCAGGGGTCCGAAAATTCTGCAACCACAACAGAATCGCGAAATCGTTGCTGGCGGCTTTACTGCCGGGGGCGGGGGGCTGACCCAGGGCATCACGCAGGGCCGCGCGATTGAGCTGAAGGCCATGGGCCAGCTGCACCACGGCCTCACGACTGGGGTTGCCGGCCAGGGCGGGAGCCCCCCCCAGCAGCAACAGGGCCAAAACAGGAATAAGGGCAAGCAAGGGTCGCATTAGCGCTGAGGGGGGGAGGATGGAGGGGCTGCGGCAAAGCAGGGTTCAGATCCATCCAGCAGGCGTCGCTGATCGAAGGCGCGGACGGTTGGCTGGCCGGATGTGGTGGCGTAGATCAACTGGTAGAGACGATCAAAATCGTCGTTGTCGATCGGGGGCATCGAGGACCAGCCCAGGCCGGCGGCCAGTTCCGGAAGGTGGCGATGCTCCCAGAACACCACGATGCGGCCATTCGCATAGCGGGGATCACGCAGGATCTCCCTGCCGAGCTGTTCGGACTGACCTTCCGAGCGCTCCAGAATCCGGATCGTGGTGCCGGTGTTGATGGCCAGGGGCACAGCTGACTGGTAACTCCTGGCGTTTTTGCCGCTGGAGGGATTGAGCACAAAAGTCAGGATGTGATGGATTTGCCCAAAACAGGTGGGTAGCGCAGTGGCCAGTGCCAGAGCCCGCTGAAATCCCGCCAACGACAAATTGGTGTTGGCGCGATTGTCGGTCTTGTGGCCATGGCGCATCAACAGCACTTCAGCGGGTCGAGCCATCACGGTGGTGGGTGGCATCAGGCCCACCGAACAACACAGGACCAATGCACCAAGCCAACGCCGAGAAGTGCCTGAGGCACTCCAACACTGGGATGACACACCCATCGGCAGCCCCTAAGCCAAAGCCAAAAAGAAATTAAGCAGTGATGAACCTGAAATCCGATCACAACAACACGTTGCGCAGAGCACAGCAGGGAGTTAGCGGGAGGGATCAGCCACGGAGCCATAGGTGGTTCAAGCGCAGCAGCGATTCAACAACAATCGACGATCCATTCATAACCAAACGCTAATTCTTAGCGAGCTAAAAATTAAACTCATGCCTCGGGATATGAGCCTGCTGTGTTCACCTGCAAACACCAATCACAGCCACCGGATGCCCTCTTTAGGGTCCCTGAGTGAAGCCACGCCCATGCTGGAGCAAGAATCCGGATTTATTCGGCCTGATCAGGCCCGAAAGTCGTTTGAACTGAGTGCTCGCCAATGGCAACACTTGGATAAGGTGTTGCGACAACGTAGTGTGAAGCCTTGCCATCAACGGGGCTGGCCGTTGGAGCCCTTCGCTGCGGCCCTGTGTGAGGCCATCAGGGATGCGGAACTGGGCTGAAGTGAGGCACAACACAAGCCGTTAAGGGATGGCAGTGGGAAAGTCCTCAAGGCACCTGTCTCATCAGCCATGCCCCAGATTTCCTGGACAACTGATCTGAATCCGGACCACCTGGTGAGACTCCACGCCCTGATGAGCTCCAGCCTGGGACTCCGTCTCGACAAACGTCAGAGCCATAGCCGCGAGCAACTCTGGCGCCAGGAGGATCTCCCGCGAAGACAACACCGCGAAGCCGTGGAGGTGATGATGCGTTGGCGGGATTCACGCAACAACCGCTGCCGAATCACGGTTCACAGCCAGGAACAAGACCACCCCGAATCCACGCACTGCTGGGACTGCGCCATGAAGCTGAGGCGGCTGCTGCCGCCGGTAGAGCCATAACCTCCAGGCAACCCATTCAACAGAAACTGATTCTGCTCCTCACCCATCCATGCCGGCATCCAGCCTCCCCAGCGAGCTCTACCTCAACCGCGAGCTGAGCTGGATTCGCTTCAACGAACGGGTGCTGGCCCAGGCCCTCGATCCCCGCACACCGCTGCTGGAGCAGGCGAAGTTCAGCGCCATCTTCAGCAACAACCTCGACGAATTTTTCATGGTGCGCGTGGCCTCGCTGCAGTCGCAGCACCACGCCCAGGTGGACAAGCTCAGCGACGACGGCCGCACCCCTCTGGACCAGCTCCAGGAGATCCGCCGGCAACTGGAGCCGCTATTGGAACGACAACAGCAGCACTACCGCGAACACCTCAAACAGCAGCTCAGCGCCCAGGGCATCCTGCTGCTGGATTACACACAGCTCTCCCGCAAACAGAAGGATTGGGCCAGCAGCTACTTCCAGCGAGAGGTGTTTCCCGTGCTCACCCCCCTGGCGGTGGATCCGGCCCACCCCTTCCCCTTCATCAGCAACCTCAGCCTCAACATCGCGGTGTTGATCCGCGATCCCCACAGCCGCCAGCTGCGCTTCGCCCGCATCAAGGTTCCCAAGAAGACCCTGCCCCGATTCGTGAGCCTGCCCACGGATCTGCATGGGGGGCGCTCCCCACAACCCCGCTTCATGGCGGTGCCCCTGGAGCAGGTGGTGGCCTTCAACCTGCAGCACCTGTTCCCCGGCATGGAGGTGGAGGGCCACTACTTCTTCCGCGTCACCCGCGACGCTGACCTGGAACTGCGCGACCTGGAGGCCGACGACCTGATGGAGGCCCTGCAGCAGGGCCTGCGCAAACGCCGCATGGGCGGGGAGGTGGTGCGCCTGGAGGTGGCCGATGAGATGCCGGCGGAGCTGGTGGTGCAGCTGATGCGCGGCATGCAGGTCGACGATTTCGATCTTTACCGCATCCGCGGCCCGCTGGGGCTCGACGACCTGATGGGGTTGCTGAGCATCGCCGCTCCCGAACTCAAAGACCGGCCCTTCCAGGGACGCACCGCCAGAGCCCTGGCCCACAGCCAAAGCAGCCTGTTGGAGGACGGCTCGATCAAGGCCGAGGAATTCGAAAGCATCTTCTCGGTGCTGCGCCGCGGTGATGTGCTGCTGCACCACCCCTTCGATCTGTTCTCCACCTCCGTGGAGGAGTTCATCAGCCAGGCCGCCGATGACCCCTCGGTGCTGGCCATCAAGATGACCCTCTACCGGGTGTCGAAGGATTCACCGATCATCGCCGCCCTGATCCGCGCCGCCGAAAACGGCAAGCAGGTGATGGCCCTGGTGGAGCTCAAGGCCCGCTTCGATGAGGACAACAACATCCAGTGGGCCCGCCAGCTGGAGCGCTCCGGCGTGCACGTGGTCTACGGCGTGATCGGGCTCAAGACCCACACCAAGATCGCGCTGGCCATTCGGCGCGAGAAGGGGGAGCTGCGGGGCTACTGCCATGTGGGCACCGGCAACTACAACTCGCGCACATCCGGGCTTTACACCGATGTGGGCATCCTCAGTTGCAACGCCGACCTGGTGCAGGACCTGGTGGAGCTGTTCAACTACCTCACCGGCTTCTCCAAACAGCAGCACTTCCGCCAGTTGCTGGTGGCCCCGGTCACCCTGCGGCAGCGCATGCAGGAACTGATCCAACGGGAAACCGCGCATGCGCGCGCCGGCCGGCCCGCCGCCATCAAGGCCAAGATGAACGCCCTGGTGGATCCGGCGATCATCGCCCTGCTCTACGAGGCCTCCCAGGCCGGCGTGCAGATCGATCTGGTGGTGCGTGGCATGTGCAGCCTGCGGCCGGGGCTAGAGGGCATCAGCGACAACATCCGCGTGTGCAGTGTGATCGGTCGCTTTCTCGAACATTCCCGCGTGTTCCGGTTTGCCAATGACGGAGCCGCCGAGATCTTCCTGGGCAGTGCCGACTGGATGCCCCGCAACCTCGATCGCCGTGTGGAGGCGGTGGTGCCGGTGCTCAACCCGCAGCTGTCGGTGCAGCTGGACTGGCTGCTGGAGCTCTACCTCAACGATGAAGTCGCCGCCTGGTGGATGCAGCCCGATGGCAGCTACCGGCAGGCCAGTGGAGCTACGGACAACCCCACTGCCCCTGCAGCCCAGCGGGAGCTGATGGAGCTCTGGGGGCTGCCATCAATGGGGCTCACTTCAACAGGGATGAATGGCTGGAGCGCAACGACGACCACAGCGCCTTGATCTCGTCATAGGCGGCGTCCTGGCTGATTTTGCCGTTGGCCTGTAACCCCACAATCAGCCCCACCCGATCGGCGAAGGTTTCCAGATTTTGGTGAAATGCCAGCCGCTCGGGTGTCCAATCCGCGCCGCGGTAATGGCTGAAGGATTCCATCGGCGAATGGATGCCATTGGGGGATAACGCCTCAGAGGGCGAGGCATCGTCAGGAGGATCGCCGAAGGGAGCGCTCAATGCTGCATAACCGAATGAAAAAACTGTAAGGAGTCCACGGCAACGGGGGTGTTCAACACACACATATCAGCGTGCAATCAGCCAAAGCGGCCCGACACGTAATCCTGGGTGGCCTGTTGGCTGGGGGCATTGAAGATGGTTTCGGTAGGGGCAAACTCCTCTAAGCACCCCACCTTGCCGTCGCCATCGGCCTTCGGTGTCACATTGAAGAAGCCGGTCATGTCGCTCACCCGCACCGCCTGTTGCATGTTGTGGGTCACGATCACGATCGTGTAGCTCTTCTTGAGCTCATGCATCATCTCCTCAATCTTGAGCGTGGAGATCGGATCGAGGGCTGAGCAGGGTTCATCCATCAGGATCACCTCCGGCTCAATGGCAATGGCTCGCGCGATGCACAGCCGCTGCTGCTGGCCGCCGGAGAGGGCATAGCCGCTCTCCTTGAGCTTGTCCTTGGTTTCATCCCAGATGGCCGCCTTGCGCAGGGAGCGCTCCACCAGCTCATCCATGTCGCCGCGGTAGCCGTTGATCCGGGCCCCGAAGGCGATGTTGTCGTAGATGCTCTTGGGGAAGGGATTGGGTTTCTGGAACACCATGCCGATGCGGCGCCGCACCTCCACTGGATCCACATCGCGGGCGTAGAGATCCTGCCCATCGAAGATCACCCGGCCCCGCAGGCTGCAGCCCTCGATCAGGTCGTTCATGCGGTTCAGAGCCCGCAACACCGTGCTCTTGCCGCAGCCGGAAGGGCCGATGAAGGCGGTGATCTGGCCGCGGGGGATCTCCATATAGACCCCCCGCACGGCTTCGTTGCCGCTGTAGCTGATGCTCACGTTCTCGAGCGCCAGGCAGGGGTTGGGGTGCTGCGGGGAAGCCAAGGAGGGCCGGATTCGGGGGTCAGGGAAGGGCCGTCGGCCCAGGGCTGCTCAGGACTGGGACCAATGTCCTAGGCCGCGGGCCAGCAGGTTGGCCAGCAGGATCATCACCACCAGCACAAACGAAGCAGCCCAGGCCAGGGAGATCTGGGCCTCGTAGGGCATGATCGCGAAGTTGTAGATCAACACCGACATGGTGGCGATGGGGTTGAACACCCCATCGGGCCAGAACGGTGAGAACAGCGCTGTGAAGATCAGCGGGGCCGTTTCACCGGCGGCTCGGGCGATGCCCAGCACCGCACCGGTGGCGATCGGGGCCACTGCCGCCGGGAGGGTGACCCGCAGGATCGTGACCGCCCGGGAAGCACCAATCCCCTGGGCGGCCCAGCGCAGCTCATCGGGCACCAACTTCAGGGCTTCTTCGGTGGTTTTGATCACGGTGGGCAGCATCAATACCGCCAGGGCGATGCCGCCGGCCATGGCGCTGTAGCTCTGATCAAAAAACACCCGCGTGCTGACGATCAAGCCATAGACGAACACGCCGCAGATGATCGACGGCACCCCCGCTAGCACGTTGGTGCCAAAGCGCACGAATCGGGCAAAGCCTCCACCGGCGGCTATTTCAGCCAGGTAGACCCCGGCTCCGATCCCCACCGGGATGGCGATCAAACTGGCGATCAACGTCACCAGCACCGTCCCCACGATGGCGTTGCCGATCCCGCCACCATCGAGACCCGGGGGCGGCGGCAGTTGTGACAGCAGCTGCAGGCTGATCAGGGAGCCACCCTTGATCAGCACATAGGCCAGCACCAACACCAGGGGCAACACCGCGATGCCGGTGAACAGGGCCGCCAGGGTGGTGAACAGCTGGTTGAAGCGGTTGCGGGCTAGGCCATTGCGGTAACTGAGCGAGCCCCGTTGGAAGCGCGTCGTGGTCATCACACCTTCAAGCTCAACCGGCGTACCACCTGCTGGGCCATCAGGTTGACCACCAGGGTGAGCACCATCAACACCAGGGCGGCGTACATCAACGCAGACACCTGCAGCCCATCGGCCTCACCGAATTGGTTGGCCAGCATGGAGGAGATGGTGTTGCCGGGGGCCAGCAGGCTCCAGGTGAAGTTGGTGGAATTGCCGATGATCATCGTGACGGCCATGGTTTCGCCCATGGCCCGGCCCAGGGCCAACATCACGCCACCGGTGATGCCTGAGAGTCCAGCGGGCAGGATCACCTGCAGGATGGCCCCCCAGCGGGTGGCTCCGATGCCATAGGCCGCCTGCCGCAGGCTCAGTGGCACCTGCTGCAGCGAGTCCCTGGAGATGGCCGTGATGATCGGCAGGACCATCACCACCAGAATCAACACGGCCGGTGCAATGCCAGGGCCCTGGGGTTCCGTCGAGAAGAACGGCAGCCAACCCAGGAATCGGTGCAGGTCCACCAACAGCGGCCGCAGAAACGGTTCCATCACAAAGATGGCCCACAGCCCCAGCACCACAGAAGGGATGGCGGCCAGCAGCTCCACCATCAGCCCGAGCACCTGGCGGATCCGCAGGGGGATGAAGGATTCCGTCAGGAAGATGGCGGTTCCAACCCCCAGGGGGACCGCGATCAACAGGGCCAGCAGCGACGTGATCAGGGTTCCGTAGATAGCCGTGAACGCGCCGTACTGCCCCCCCACCGGATCCCAGTTGGAGGTAGTGAGAAAGGAGAGGCCGAAGCTGGTGATCGCCTCACGGGCTCCACCCACCACGGTGAGCAGGATCCCCAGCAACAGAAGCCCCACCACGGCGGCCAAGGCGACCACGGCCCGCTGGAAGCCGAGGTCGAGCCAGCGTTCCCGTAGGGGACGCCGGCGCAGGGCGAATAGATCAGGCCGGGAGCCCGGTGCCATGGGGTTCTTTACCTGGACCAAACTTATCCCTCTGACCCAGGCCCGTTAGCTTTGGGGCTCTAGAACCCAGTCCCCGGGGGCACGGACAGGCAGTTGGCACGGATCGTTGGCATCGACCTGGGCACCACCAACTCTGTGGTGGCTGTGCTGGAGGGTGGCCGCCCCCAGGTGATCGCCAGTGCGGAGGGCGGACGGACCACCCCCTCGGTGGTGGGCTTCAGCAAGGACCAGGAGCTGCTGGTGGGGCAGCTGGCCAGGCGCCAGCTTGTGCTCAATCCTCGCAACACCTTCGCCAACCTCAAACGTTTCGTGGGCCGCCAGTGGGACGAACTGGAGGAGAGCAGCCTGTCGGTGCCGTACACCGTGCGGGCCAATGACCAGGGCAACGTGCGGGTCGTTTGCCCAGCCACGGAACGGGAATACGCCCCTGAGGAATTGGTGGCGTCGATTTTGCGCAAGCTGGTGGATGACGCCAGCACCTATCTCGGGGAACCGGTTGAAGCGGCGGTGATCACCGTGCCCGCCTACTTCAACGACGCCCAACGTCAGGCCACCCGTGATGCGGGCCGGCTGGCGGGTCTCAGCGTGGAACGCATCCTCAACGAACCCACGGCGGCAGCCCTGGCCTACGGCTTTGACCGCAGCACCGTGAAACGGGTGTTGGTGTTCGACCTGGGGGGCGGCACCTTCGACGTCTCGATCCTGCGCATTGCCCAGGGTGTGTTCGACGTCAAGGCCACCAGCGGTGATACCCAGCTGGGCGGTAATGACTGGGATCGGCGGATTGTTGACTGGCTCGCCGATAGCTTCCAGTCGGAACACAGCATCGACCTGCGCCGCGACCGCCAGGCTCTTCAGCGTCTGACGGAAGCCGCAGAGAAAGCCAAGATCGAACTCAGCGGGGTGCAGAGCACGCCCATCTCGCTGCCCTTCATCGCCACCGGTCCGGACGGCCCGCTGCACATCGAAACCACGCTGGAGCGCAGCGTGTTCGAGGGGCTCTGTCCCGATCTGCTCGATCGGCTGTTGCGGCCGGTCCAACGGGCCTTGCGCGATTCCGGACTCGCAGCGGAGGACATCGACGATGTGGTGTTAGTGGGCGGCTCCACCCGCATGCCGATGGTGCAACAGATGGTGCGCACCCTGATTCCCCTGGAACCCTGCCAATCGGTCAACCCCGATGAAGTGGTGGCCATCGGCGCTGCGGTGCAGGCCGGCATCCTCACCGGTGAGTTGCGCGACTTGCTGCTCAACGACGTCACCCCCCTGTCGCTCGGATTGGAGACCATCGGAGGGGTGATGAAGGTGCTGATTCCACGCAACACCCCAATCCCGGTGCGCAAGAGCGATGTGTTCAGCACCTCGGAGCCCAATCAGAGCTCCGTAGAGGTGCATGTGCTCCAGGGCGAACGCCAGATGGCCGAAGGCAACAAGAGCCTGGGGCGTTTCCGGCTGTCTGGCATTCCGCCGGCTCCGCGCGGGGTGCCCCAGGTGCAGGTGTCGTTCGACATCGATGCCAACGGGCTGCTGCAGGTGTCCGCCACGGACCGCACTACGGGGCGCCAGCAGAGCGTCAGCATCCAGGGGGGATCCAACCTCAGCGAAGAGGAGATCAAGCAACTGATCGAGGAGGCCGAGCAGAAGGCCACGGAGGATCGGCGGCGGAAGGCCGAAATCGACCGCCGCAACCGCGCCCTCACCCTCGTGGCCCAGGCCGAGCGACGACTGCGGGATGCAGCGCTGGAGTTGGGTCCCTATGGCGCCGAACGCCAACAGCGAGCCGTGGAACTGGCCGTGCGCGATGTGCAGGACCTACTCAATACCGGAGATCTGGCGGATCTGGATCTGTCCGTGAGCCAGTTGCAGGAAGCGCTCTACGGGTTGAACCGTCGCCTCGCCAAGGAACGCACCCAGGACAGCAACCCCCTGCAGGGGCTAAAGAACACCCTCGGCTCCCTCAAGGATGAGTTGTTCGCCGATGACGATTGGGATGACTGGGACCGCGGCCGCAGCCGTGACCCCTGGGCCGAACCCAGCTGGAGTTCGAGTGGCCGTTCGGGATTGGGCTTCAACGGCGCCGCCGGGATGGGCGGTTTCGACAGCCGTCGCATGGAGGAGCCGCGCTACGGCCAGCGCGATGACGGTGAACGCTATGGCGATGATCGCTATGGCGATCGCTACGACGACCGCCGTTATGAGGGCAGCCGTTTCGAGGGCAGCCGCTACGACGATTCGCGCGTCGACGCCTACCGCGAGAACGGCGATGTGGACCGTGGTGATGCCGGCAACGGCTTCGACAACCGCCGGGCCCCCCGTGCCGCTGCCGCTGGCGGTACGCCCCGGCAGGATCCTTTCGAAGGGGATCCCTGGGGTGAGGACTGACCGCGGTGGCTGCAACACCAACCCAGGGAGCCCCCGTCAACCACTGGGCCATCCTCGGCCTTGATCCAGGCGCTGACGCCGTCAGCCTTAAGCGAGCTTTTCGGCAGCAGGCGCGGCGCTGGCATCCCGATCTCAACGGCAATAACCCCCACGCCGAGGAGCAGTTCAAGGCCGTCAATGAGGCCTACGCGGTGCTCAGCGATCCAGCGCGCCGTGAGCAATGGGAACGGGGCATCGATCCCGCTCAAGCCGCCGCTGTCGGCCTCGACCCCTTTGCCTCCGGCTTCCCCGACTTCGACGACTACCTGGACACGTTGTTCGGCCGGCAGCGGCGGCGAACGGTGATCGATCAGGACCCCGACGACCTACCGGATGACCGGAGCGACTGGGACTCCGATGCCGGCCCGTCGGAGCCGATGCAATCTCCCCCCCGCGGGGATGTCACCCCTGCCCCCGCGCCACCACCACCGGTCACCCTCACGGCGGATCTGGAGTCGCTGGTGGAGCTCAGCCCCGAGCAGGCCCTGCAGGGCGAACGGGTGGAATTGGATCTGCCGGATGGATCCTGCGTGGAGGTATGGACGCCGGCTCTGGCTGGGGATGGCTGGCGTCTCCGCCTGGCGGGCGTGGCCCCAGGCGGGGGTGACCACTTCCTGCAGCTGCGGGTGCGCACCACCGATGGTTTGCGGATTGATGGCCTGCGGGTGCTCTACCGCCTGGAGATCCCCCCTGCCGACGGTGCCCTTGGTTGCATGGTGGTGGTGCCCACCCTGGATGGCCCGGTTCAGCTCAGGGTCCCACCGGGCTCCTCCAGCGGCCGGCTGTTGCGCCTCAGGGGGCGAGGTCTGCAGCGGGGCAAGGAACGGGGCGATCAATTGGTGGAGATTCGCCTGGTGGTACCCCAGGACCTCACCGAGGCGGAGCAAGCGCTCTACCGACGGCTGCAGGAGCTGGCTTCCGAATTCGACGGGGGCTGAAATCGGTGATCAATGAGACACTGAGGTCGGACCCGTTTCGGAGCGATGTCGGTTCACGTCCTGCTGTTTGATGCCGGCAGCGAGAACGAGGGCATCCATTCCCTTGAGCTCAACGGCACCACGGTGGTGCTGCTGTTCGAGGACCGGGACGACGCCGAGCGCTATGCGGGCCTGTTGGAGGCCCAGGACTTTCCGGCCCCAACCGTGGAGCCCCTCGATCGTGCCGAGATGGAGGAGTTCTGCAGCAATGCTGGGTATGAGGCGCGTTTCGTGCCGGCTGGTTTTCTTCCCCAGACGCCAGAGGAGCGCCTGTTGATTGCGCCCCCGGAACGCAACATGGATGTGACCTCCTGGCGGGATCAGGAGGAGCCGGAGGCCTCCGCGTCGCAGCCAGAGCCCGATCCCATCACCAGCGGTAATCAGGAGCTGGAGGATTTCCGCCGTCGCCTGGAGGGGCTGCTGTGAGCGCTCGCTTCGAGGAAGTGCAGCGCGGGCATCTGCTCACGGAGCAGCCCCATCCCCGCAGCACGGAGCTTGATGCTCTGAGTACGCAGGAGCTGGTGGAGCTCTTCTGTGATGAGGACCGTCGGCCCCAGGAGGCGGTGGCCGCTGCGGCACCGGCCCTGGCCCAGTCCATCGAGGCCATCAGCGCCCGCTTGGGGGCCGGCGGCCGCCTCTTCTACCTCGGGGCCGGCACCTCAGGCCGGCTGGGGGTGTTGGATGCCGCGGAATGCCCCCCCACCTTCTGCAGTCCCCCGGAGTTGGTGCAGGGGGTGCTTGCCGGTGGACCGCCGGCTCTGTTGCGCAGCTCCGAGGGCCTGGAGGATCTGCGGGAAGCGGGCCGTGAAGATCTGATCGCCCGCGGCTTCCAGGCCGGTGATGCCCTCGTGGGCATTGCCGCCGGTGGCACCACCCCCTATGTGCACGGGGGCCTGAGCCATGCCCAAGAGGTGGGAGCCCTGGCCATCGCCATGGCGTGCGTGCCATCCGATCAAGTGGCCATGCCCTGCGACATCGACATCCGCTTGATCACGGGCCCCGAGTTGTTGGCTGGCTCTACACGGCTCAAGGCGGGAACGGCCACGAAGATGGCTTTGAACATCCTGAGCACCGGCGTGATGGTGCGCTTGGGGAAGGCCTATGGCAACCGCATGGTTGACGTGGCGGTCACCAACAGCAAGTTGGAGGATCGTGCCCTGCGCATGCTGGAAGATCTGGGGGGCATCCCGCGCATGGAGGGGCGCCAATGGCTCGCGCGGAGCGGCGGTTCCGTGAAGCTGGCGTTGCTGATGGCGGCGGCAGACCTCAGCCGCGACCAAGCCGTCGAACGCCTCAGCCGCAGCCACGGCCAGCTGCGTGTCGCCCTGGCCGGCCTGAATCAGCCCTCAAACGGCCCCCAGTAGGGCTGGGTGAGCAGGTCGAGGCGACGGCGGGTCTCTGCCGGCACGTGCTCCTTCGGGGTCATCAAGGCGTCCCGCAGGGCCCCATGGGCCTGACTGGTGGGTCGCAGGGCGGCCACCCGTTCGGCGGTCACGCGGACGATCTGGGTTGCCAGGGCCGCATTGGCCTTGAGGTTGCCGATCACCATGTCAACCGTGACGCTGTCGTGTCCCGCAAACCAGCAGTCGTAGTCCGTGGCCATGGCGAGGGTGGCGTAGGCGATCTCCGCCTCCCGGGCCAACCGCGCCTCGGTGTGGTTGGTCATGCCGATCACGGAGCATCCCCAGGAGCGATACAGCATCGACTCTGCCCGGGTGGAAAACGCCGGCCCCTCCATGCACAGATAGGTGCCACCGCGGTGCAGGGTGCGATCGCTCGGCATCAGGCTCTCCGCCACATCCGCCAACAGACGACCAAGGGCTGGGCAGAAGGGATCGGCAAAGGTCACATGGGCCACGGCGCCCTGGCCGAAAAAGCTCAGGGGGCGCTGATGCGTGCGGTCGATGAACTGATCCGGCACCACCATGTCCAGGGGCCGCACCGATTCCAGCAGGGATCCAACGGCCGAGGGCGAGAGGATCCAGCGAACCCCGAGGGAGCGCAACGCCCAGATGTTGGCGCGGTAGGGCACTTCCGTAGGCAAGTAGGTGTGGTGGCGGCCGTGGCGGGCTAAAAACACCACCTCCATGCCCCCCAACCGGCCGAGGCGCAGGCTGTCCGAAGGCGCCCCGAAGGGCGTATCCACCGTGAGTTCCTGGATGTCCTCCAGGCCTTCCATGGCGTAGAGGCCGCTGCCTCCGAGAACCCCCAGCCGCGCCTGGCCGAGATCAATCGAGCTATGGGCGGCCATGGCGACTGTTCGAATCCAACCCTTTTACCGGAGCGCCCATACTGATTTGGTGTGCTCTTGATTGCCCCGTGACCAAAGCCCTGATGGAGACCGAAGCCGGCACCATCGAACTGGAGCTGTTCGACGCCGACGCCCCCAACACCGTGGCCAACTTTGTGAAGCTGGCCAAGGAGGGCTTCTATGACGGTCTGGCCTTCCACCGGGTGATCCCCGGCTTCATGGCCCAGGGGGGCTGCCCCAACAGCCGTGAAGGGTCCCGCGGCATGGCCGGCACGGGTGGGCCTGGCTACCAAATCGACTGCGAGATCAACGGCCAGAAGCACCAGGCGGGAACCTTGGCCATGGCCCATGCAGGCCGCAACACCGGCGGCTCGCAGTTCTACATCTGCCATGAGGCTCAGCCCCACCTCGATGGTGTGCACACCGTGTTTGGCCTCACCGGCTCCATGGATGTGGTGCTGGCGCTGAAGAACGGCAGCCGCATCAACAAGGTGACCATCCAGGCCTGAGCCCCGCTCAGCACCAGCGCATGAGGGTGCCTGCATCCACCCGGAGCTGCGGTCGGGCCGCCTGCAGCTCCTGTAGGGGGCGACGCTGGGCCTCCAGGGTGTTGCTGGGGTGGGCGCTGCGTTGACTGTCGGGAGCCAGCAGCAGGCTGACGCTCTGGGTGGACGACCAGGCCGCCATGCGTTGTAGGCCCTCCGCCAACAGCGCCGCGTTCCCCCCTTCCACCAACACCGCCAGCTGCGGTTGATCCAGCAACGCCAGAACCCTGGAGTGCTCCTCCCGTTCCAGCACCACGCCGTGGGCGTCGGCCCAATGGCGCAGGTCCTGCAGCCGCTCCGCCACCACGGCACTGCTGGGTTCGTTCTGTCGTCCCATCGTCCAGGCCAGCACTGCAGCCGGGCCGGCCGCGACACTGCCGAAATCCATCAGATGGCCGAGTTTGTCCTGCTTGGTCTGCAGATAGGCAGCGTTGTGCTGGCCGGCATCCATCACCAGGGGCACCCGGTCTTCGACCTGCAGGCCATAGCCCCCCAGGCCGGCAATTTTGCGGGGGTTGTTGGTGATTAACCGCAGTCGATGGATGCCGAGGTCGCTCAAGATCTGGGCCCCGATCCCGTAATTGCGGAGATCGGCTGGGAAGCCAAGGCGTTCGTTGGCCTCCACTGTGTCCAGGCCACCGTCCTGCAGGGAATAGGCCCGCAGCTTGTTGATCAGGCCGATGCCGCGCCCCTCCTGTCGCAGGTAGACGACCACCCCTTCACCGGCGGCTTCGATCATGCGCAGGGCTGCTTCTAGCTGGGGTCGGCAGTCACAGCGGAGTGAACCGAAGGCATCACCGGTGAGGCATTCGCTGTGCACCCGCACCAGCACGGGGCCCTCGGCCTGCTCCGGTTGGCCTTTGACGATCGCCACGTGTTCACTGCCGTCAAGCTCATTGCGGTAGCCAATGGCCCGAAAGTGTCCGAAGGCGCTGGGCAGAGCCGCTTCCGCCTGGCGGCGCACAAACCGCTCGGTGTCGAGGCGGTAGCGAATCAGATCGGCGATGTTGATCAGCCGCAGCTGGTGCCGGTGGGCGTACTCCACCAGCTGCGGCAGCCGCGCCATCGAGCCATCGACGTTCTGGATTTCACAGATCACCCCGGCCGGGTAGAGACCCGCCAGCCGGGAAAGGTCCACGGCCGCTTCCGTGTGCCCAGCCCGTTTGAGCACGCCGCCCTGCTTGGCGCGCAGCGGAAAGATATGACCGGGGCGGCGTAGGTCCGCGGGGCGTGTCTGGGGATGGATGGCCACCTGAATGGTGCGGGCGCGATCCTCGGCCGAGATCCCCGTACTCACGCCATTCTCTGGACCCGCATCCACGCTCACGGTGAAGGCGGTCTGGTTGCTGTCGGTGTTGCGATCCACCATCAGGGGCAGATCGAGGGCATCCAGCCGCTCCCCCTCCATGGCCAGGCAGATCAGGCCCCGGGCTTCGGTGGCCATGAAGTTGATCTGCTCAGGGGTGGCGAACTGGGCCGCGCAGATCAGATCCCCTTCGTTTTCGCGGTTCTCGTCATCGACCACCACGACCATCTCGCCATTGCGGATCGCGGCCAGACCATCGGCGATGCTGTCGAACTGGAGGGCTGGCTGAGTCAGGGCGGGAGGAGCGCAGGGCTTCAGGCACTGCCACTTTTATAAAGCCCGGTACGATCTGGCGTTGCGGAGATCCAGGCATGGCCAGCAAGCGGGTTGCGGTGATCGGGGCCTCCGGTTATGGCGGTCTGCAGACCTTGCGCCTGCTGCAGGGACACCCCGAACTGGAGGTGAGTTTCCTGGGGGGAGAACGCAGCAGCGGCAAGCGCTGGAGTGAACTGACCCCGTTCCTGCCGCTGCCAGGCGATCCGGTGGTGCAGGCCCCCGAGCCCGACGCCATCGCCGCAAGCGCCGAACTGGCGGTGCTCAGCCTCCCCAATGGCCTGGCGTCACGGTTGGCGCCGTCGCTGTTGGAGCGCGGTGTGAAGGTGGTCGACCTCTCCGCCGACTACCGCTACAGCGCCCTGGCGCAGTGGAAGGAGGTGTATGCCTCGGAGGCTCGGGACTTCCCCCGCAGTGATGAGCAGCTCTGTACCGAGGCGGTGTATGGCCTGGTGGAGTGGGAACAGGAGCGCATCGCCCGTGCCCGGCTCGTGGCGGCCCCTGGCTGCTTCCCCACCGCCAGCCTGCTGGCCCTGACCCCCTTGCTCAAGCAGGGGCTGATCGAAACCGCCGGAATCGTGATCGATGCCAAGACGGGCACCAGCGGCGGCGGCCGGGCGGCCAAGGAACACCTGCTACTGGCGGAAGCGTCGGAGGGGGTCGCCCCCTATGGCGTGGTGGGCCATCGCCACACCAGCGAAATCGAACAGCTCTGCAGCCGCGCCGCCGGTTCGACCATCCAGCTGCAGTTCACCCCCCATTTGATTCCGATGGTGCGTGGTTTGCTGGCCACGGTGTATGGCCGCCTGCGGGATCCGGGGCTCACCGCCGAGGACATCACCACGGTGCTGCGGGCCGCCTACCGCCACGCCCCTTGCGTCGATGTGCTGCCTGTGGGCACGTACCCCTCCACCAAGTGGGTGCGGCAGACCAATCGCGCCTTGCTGTCGGTGCAGGTGGACCCGCGCACCGGCCAGCTGATCGTGATCAGCGCCATTGACAACATGGTCAAGGGGCAAGCCGGCCAGGGGGTGCAGTGCCTGAACCTGATGGTGGGCCTCCCCGCGGAAACAGGCCTGCCCCTGTTGCCCTTCTATCCCTAAGCCAGCTTCAACAACCCCAGCCGCTGGGCCGCCAGCTGCACGGCCAGGGGCACGATGCGATGTTCCTGGTGGTGGATGCGCTGCGCCAAGGTCTCCCGCGTGTCGTCCGGGGCGATGGGAACCGCCGCCTGCACCAGGATCGGTCCACTGTCCACCTCCACCCGCACCAGGTGAGCCGTGCAGCCGGTGAGGGTGACGCCAGCCGCCAGGGCCTGCTCGATGGCGCGGGCCCCACGGAAACTGGGCAGGAGAGAGGGGTGAATGTTGAGCAGCCGGTCCGGGAACGCCTCAATGAGCTCGGCGGTCACGATCCGCATCCAGCCGGCCATGACTACCAGATCCACCTGAGCCTCGCGAAAGGCCTGCGCCAGGGCACGATCCAGCAGGTCCCGGCTGGCAAAGCTGCGGTGATCCAGCAGCCGACAGGGCACCCCCAGACGCTCCGCCCGTTGCTGGGCGCCACAGGCCGGGTTGTTGACCACCAGCAGGGCCACCTCGGCCTGCAGGGTGCCATCACCACAGGCTTGGACCAGCGCTTCAAAATTGCTGCCCTCCCCCGAGGCCATCACCCCGATCCGCAGGGGTCGGGATGCCGCCAGGGGCCCAGCTGGTGACAACGGCCACTGGACGGCCCTTTCGAGCTCGCTAGGGTCTGAAAAAGCGGGCGTCGGGCCATGTCCCATCTCTCCATCCTGCCAACGGTTCTGCGGGACGAAACCCTGTTGGCATCGGCCCTTGAGGAATTGCAGTTGCCGGTGGTTGCCGGGGGATGCCTGCACGGGTTCGGCGATGAGCAGGAGGCTGTCATCCTGCAAACCCAGCTCCCGGGAGGGTTGTGGATCGGCTGGCGCCGGCAGGCGGATGGATCGCTCGCCCTGGTGGGCGATCTGCAACGCCTCGGCCAAACCCAGTCGCCGCAACAGTTGATCGGTCGCATCACCCGCTACTACGCCACGCTGCTGGCCCTGCGCTCTGCCAGTGATCCCTGGACCCAGTCTTTCGATCAGGCCAGCGTTCACGTCACGGCCTGAGGACGGGGTGGTTGAGGTTCAACTCGATTGCGGTGCCCCCCAACGCCACCTGGTGGGGGTCCGCCTCACCGTCGCCCCTCGCTTGGATCGCCTGCGCCTGCGCTTGCCGGCCTGGACGCCTGGCTCCTATCTCATCCGTGACTATGTCCGCCACCTCGAGGGGCTCCAGGCGCACCAGGGGGGCCGTGCCCTTCCCCTAGTGCGGCTCACGCCCGCCTGCTGGGAGCTCGCCTGCGACCCCACGGCGGGCCCCATCGATCTTCGCTATGGGGTGATGGCCACGGAGCTCTCGGTGCGCACCTGCCACATGGATGCGCAGCACGCTTTCCTGGCCCTGGCGGCCGTGGTGCTGGAGGTGGAGGGGGAGCGCTGGTCGCCCCATCGGCTGCAGCTAAGCCTGCCCAGCGGCTGGCAGGCCTTCGTGCCCCTGCCCGTGGACGGCCAGGGGGGCTGGACGGCCCGCAGCTTTGATCAGCTGATCGACACCCCCGTCGAAGCGGGTCCTCACCAACAGATTCAGTTTGCAGTGGGTGGCATTCCCCACCGCTGGGTGACCTGGGGCGGCTGTGCCGGCGGCGCCGAATGGCTATGGGCTCGTTTCCCCTCCCTGATCAGCGATGTCCAGCAGGTCTGCCTGCGTTGCTGCCAGCTCATGGGGGAGGAGCGCCCGGCGAGCAACACCTACCTGTTTGTGTTGCATCTGTTGGATGAGGGCTACGGGGGCCTCGAGCACGACGACAGCACCGTGCTGGTCTATGGGCGCCAGCGCTTTGAGCAGCCCCAGGGCTATCGGCGTTTTCTGCAGCTGGTGGCCCATGAGTACCTGCACCAGTGGAATGTGCGCCGACTGCGTCCCCAAGAGCTCTGCCCCATCGACTACCACCAGCCTGCGGTGGTGCCCAGCCTCTGGTTTGCCGAAGGCATCACCAGCTACGTCGATCAATTGCTTCCACTCGCCGCCGGTTTGAGTAGCGCCGATGATCTGCTGCAGGACCTCGGGGATGACCTCAGCCGTTACAGGCTCACACCGGGACGCCTTGTCCAGAGCCTGCGCACCAGCAGCCAGGAGGCCTGGGTGAAGCTGTACAAGGCCGATGCCTATTCGGCCGACAGCCAGGTGAGCTACTACCTCAAGGGTGCCGTTGTGGCCCTGTGCCTGGATTTGCAATTGCGGCGTGACGGAGCCTCCCTGCCACTGGTGTTGCAACAGCTTTGGAGCAGCCATGGGCGTTGGGGACGCGGCTACAGCGAGGCGGATCTGATTCAGGCCTTTGCCCACCACAGCCCAGCCCTGGCCACCCAGTTGCCCGCCTGGCTCGACGGAGTCGACGATCCCGATCTGGATGGCTACCTGTGCGATGTGGGTCTGCGGTTGGAGGCGGAGATGGCGAGCACACCATGGGCGGGCCTCAGCTTGCAGATGAAGGATGGATCGCTTGTGGCTCAGCGGGTCTGGAGGGATGGTCCTGCGGAACAGGCGGGGGTGATGGTCGGCGACGAGGTGCTGGCCCTGGCGGGCCAGCGGTTGCGACAACCGGCTCAGCTCGCAGAGGCGTTGCAGGCCGATGCTCCCCAGACGCTGTTGATCTGCCGTCGCTCTCAAGTCCTGTCGCTGCGCCTGCAGGCGCAGCCCCCCGGCGTGGAGCGCTATCGGTTGGTGGCCCAGGCCTCCATCAACGCTCAGCAGCGCGAAGCCCAACGGCGCTGGTTGACCCTCGACAACGGTCGTGACGGCACACCGACCGCGACAGCGCTGGCGACACCATGATGGATCCCTTCACCAGCCAGCGACGTCAGGCGGCTCTGGGTTGGGGTCTGGTCGCCGTGGCCGGAGCTGCTGCCCTCTGCGGCGTCGCCCTGGTGCTGCAGAACCTGCGGGACCACGGTGCGTTGGTGCTGCAGCCCCAGCGACAGCGGGTTCCGGATCCGCCCGCCCAGGCGACCTGGATCAGCCCGTTACAACGGCAATGCCACAGTGGCGATCCAGCCTTGCGTCAACGGCTGTTGGGCCTTCAGCAAACCCTGCCCCAACGGCTGGAGCGCCTGCGGATTAACCCCAGCAACTACGCCGAGCGTCTTGGGCGTGATGCCTACGGCAACCGTTTGGACACCACACCCTCGCTGGTTGTGCTGCACGAAACGGTCTACGGCCTGGGCTCCGCCATCAACACCTTCACCACCCACCACCCGCAGGATGCGGACCAGGTGAGCTACCACCTGCTGATCGGGGAGCAGGGGCGCGTGGTGGAAACCCTGGATCCCTCCAAGCGGGCCTTCGGCGCCGGGTACTCCGCCTTCCGGGGCCGTTGGGTGATCACCAATCCCGCCATGGCCGGCTCAGTGAACAACTTCGCCCTGCATCTCAGCCTCGAGACCCCCCTGGATGGGGAAGACAGTGAACCGGGCCACAGCGGCTACAGCACCAGTCAGTACGACAACCTGGCGGTGGTGCTGGCCGACTGGATGCGCCGTTATCGCATTCCCTTCGACGCCATCACCACCCATCGGCATGTGGATCTGGGGCTCGAACGGGCTGATCCCCGCAGTTTTGATTGGGCAGCCCTGCAACGGCGTCTGGCGGCCCTTGGGGCCCTCTGCTGAATCAAGCTCTAGCGGCGGCTGGGGCGCCTGGGCGCGCCGAAATCAGATCAGCGGTGAAATCGGTTTCTTGCGCTGGCTGAACACCAAGCCATGCAGCTCTGGATCCTGCATGTAGCGAAGGATCCGAGCCGGGTAATCGAGCTTGCCGTTGTGCAGGTAGGCCAGGGTGGCCACGGTTTTGGCGTGCTGCCGTTGACCGCTCACATCGTGGGTGGCGCTGGGATCGTGCTCCAGCAGCCTGAGCAGCCGCGTGAGCTTGCCGGCCAGAAGGGCCACGTTGCGATCGGGATCTAGCAACTCTTCCCGGGCTGCAGCCACTTGCTCAGCCGTGGGGTTCTGGGGCAGCAGGCCTTGCTTCACCAACTCACTCACCCCGAGCTGGGCCGGCCCCAGGGTGCTGAACAAACCGGAATGGGCGGCGATGGGCAACCCTTCGCCGGGTTTGGCGTGCTGGATTTCATCAAACAGGATGGCGGTCAACAGCATCGGATTGATGCCGGTTCGGCGGCTCACCTGCTGCACCACGGGCTGCAAATCTTGGAGCTGAGTGAGGGCGTGGTTGCGAACGGGGGTCAGTTGATCCACCCCATGGGTGAACAACTGGGCCAAGCGTGGCTGGGGGCCATGGACGCCGAAGCGACGTTGCAGCTCCCGGATCTCATCCGGACTGAAGGTGGTGGGATCGAGGCGATCTGCCGCCGGAAGGACACTGCGCAACGGCGCAAGGCTCGGGGTGCCCCACTCGCTGAAACCGAGGCCCAGCAACAGGGCCAGGGTGAGCAGGCGCTTCAAGCCTTTCGGTGGCTGCACAATGCCGGCAAGCCAATGAAGCTCGGTGCGGCTCTGCCGATCAGCCCCTGCGCAGAACCAGCGTGTCGCGAACTTCAGGATTGCTACTGAATTTACGGAATCTTACGAACACTGCCGTTGGTTGACCAGCGGGTCTCGGGATGTGTGGCTGTCCACACAGTCGCGCTTCGGTCTTGTCGTTTTAAGAGATTGGTCCCGAACAGGGGTATCCCCCGGGGGCTTTCACGGATAGCGTCGCTTCGCCGCTTCCTTTTACCGGCTTCCATGACCCCCCTCCCCCCTGCACCCGGCTTGGACCCCCAAAGCCAGTGGCAGCGGTTCTGCAGCCTGCTTTGGCACGACACCGGGATGGGGGTTTGGCTGGACGTCAGCCGCATGGGCCTCGATTCGGCCGGGTTGGAGGCAATGCGGCCCAAGTTTGACCAGGCGTTGGCTGCCATGGATGCCCTCGAACAGGGCGCCATCGCCAACCCAGACGAGCAACGGCAGGTGGGGCATTACTGGTTGCGGGCGCCCCAGCTGGCCCCGGACCCAGCCAGCGCCGGCCATATCCAGGCTGAAGTCGACCGGATTGAAGCCTTTGGCCGTGAGGTGCTCAGCGGTGCCATCGCACCAGCCCCCGGCCAACGGTTCACCGATGTGCTGTGGATCGGTATCGGCGGATCGGGGCTTGGCCCGCTGCTGATGATCCGCGCCCTGCAGGATCCCGGTTCCGGTCTCCCCTTCCACTTCTTCGACAACGTCGATCCCGACGGCATGCGCCGCACCCTGGCCTCCCTGGGGGAGCGCCTGCGCACCACGCTGGTGATTGTGGTCAGCAAGTCTGGGGGCACCCCGGAACCCCACATCGGCATGCTGCAGGCCCGTCGGGCCGTGGAGTCCGCCGGCGGCCAGTGGATCCGACAGGCCGTGGCTGTCACCATGCTGGGCAGTCGCCTCGATCAGGAGGCCGAGCAGGGCGATTGGCTCGCCCGGTTCGACATGTTCGATTGGGTGGGAGGACGCACCAGCATCACCAGTGCCGTGGGCCTGCTTCCCGGCGTGTTGATCGGTTCCGACATCCGGGCCTTCCTCAAGGGTGCTGCCGCGATGGATGCGGCCACCCGCGATCACGATCTGTTCAACAACCCAGCCGCCCTGTTGGCCGCCTCCTGGTACCAGGCCGGTGGCGGCCGCGGTCAACGGGACATGGTGGTGCTCCCCTACCGCGATCGGCTCGAGGTATTTAGCCGTTACCTGCAGCAGCTGGTGATGGAGAGTCTGGGCAAAAAGCTCGACCGCAATGGCCAGGTGGTGCATCAGGGCTTGGCCGTGTACGGCAACAAGGGCTCCACCGATCAACACGCCTATGTGCAACAACTGCGCGATGGCGTCGACAACTTTTTCGTCACCTTCATCGAAGTGCTGGAGGATCCGGGCGACATTCCCCCGCTGGAGGGGGAGAACCCCGGTGACTTCCTTGATGGATTCCTGCAGGGAACCCGCTCGGCCCTCACTGAGGAGGGGCGCCACAACCTGAGCATCACCCTGCAGCGCCTGGATGCCACCAGCCTGGGTGCCCTGATCGCCCTGTTTGAACGGGCCGTTGGGCTCTACGGCGAACTGGTGAATGTCAACGCTTATCACCAGCCCGGCGTGGAAGCCGGCAAAAAAGCCGCCGCGGCGCTCCTGGATCTCCAGGCGCGGCTCGAGCAGGCCATGGCGGATCAGCAGGAGCACACCCTGGCGGACCTGCAACAGCGCATGGGTCTGGAGTCACCGGAATCGCTCTATTGGATCCTGCGACACCTGTGTGCCAACCGCCGCCACATTGATGCTCGCGGCGACTGGGGCAACCCCGAAACGTTGGTGTTCAAGCACGACTGATTCCCCTCAGGGGACGAGGTTCACCAATTTTCCGGGCACCACGATCACGCGGCTGGGGGCTTTGCCCTCCAGCCACTTGGCGGCGATCTCGCTGCTGAGGGCAAGCTGCTCGAGCGTGGCCTTGTCGGCGTCGGCTGGCACATCCAAGCTGCCGCGCACCTTGCCCTTGATCTGAATCACCAGGGGCACGGTGTCGCGCACCAGGGCTGAGGCATCGGATTGCGGCCAGCGCTGCCGATGCACGCTGCTGCTGTGGAGAGCGTCGGCGCTGGTGCGCCCCCCCAGTTTCAGCCAGAGCTCCTCCGCCAGATGCGGGGCGAAGGGGGCCAGCAGGATCACCAGATTGCGCAGCGCTTCGCAGGCAAACACGTCGCTGCTCTCGGCGAGCACGCTGCCCATGGCGTTGCTCAGCTTCATCAGCTCCGACACGGCGGTGTTGAACTGGTAATCGCCGTCGAGGTCTTCGCTGATGGCGGCGATGGCGGTGTGTACCGCACGGCGCAGCGCAGCATCGGCCTGGGTGAGGCCACCACCCTGCTGGGCCGACGCCAGGGCCACGCCCACAGCCTCAGGACTGCCGGCCCCATCAGCAAGGTTGAGGCCGCGCTCGACGGCAGCCTCCACAAGCCGCCACAGGCGTTGCAGGAAGCGGAACTGACCTTCCACATCCGCGTCATCCCACTCCAGATCCTTTTCCGGGGGCGCCTTGAACAGGATGAACATGCGCGCGGTGTCAGCGCCGTAGCGGTCGATCACCGAGGCCGGATCGACGCCGTTGTGCTTCGACTTCGACATCTTTTCGAAGAACGTCTCCAGCCGTTCACCGCTGATCGGATCCCGGGGGTCCGTCGGATCGGCCACCTCCCCTGGAGGGATGTACTTGCCGCTGTTGGGATTCTTGTAGGTGACGCCCTGCACCATCCCCTGGGTCAGCAGGCGCGTGAACGGCTCATCGCAGCTCAGCAGCTGACGATCACGCAGCACCTTGGTGAAGAAGCGGGAATAGAGCAGGTGAAGGATCGCGTGTTCAATGCCCCCGACGTACTGGTCCACCGGCAGCCAGGCATCCACCGCGGAGCGGCTGAACGGCAGCTGGGTGTTGTGGGGGTCGCTGTAACGCAGGAAGTACCAGCTGGAACACATGAAGGTGTCCATGGTGTCCGTCTCACGCCGGGCGGGCTTGCCGCAACAGGGGCAGGCCACCTGCACCCAGCTGTCCAGTTGCGCCAGGGGTGAGGCGCCCTTGCCGCTGAAGGCCACATCCCGGGGGAGCTCCACCGGCAGCTGTTCACCGGCCACGGGCACAACGCCACAGCTGTCGCAATGGATCACCGGAATCGGGCAGCCCCAATAGCGCTGGCGCGAGATCAACCAATCCCGCAGCCGAAATTGAACCCGTTCCTGGCCCCAGCCCTCGGCTTCCGCCGCGGCGGTGATGGCCACCTTGGCCTTGCCACTGGGGAGACCATCGAACCGGCCGGAGTGAATCAGCACCCCCGCCTCGGTCCAGGCACCCCCCTCGAAAGCATGTTCGTCGCTGCCCTCCGGGATGATCACCTGCCGCACGGGCAGTTCGTACTGGCGGGCGAACAGAAAGTCCCGTTGGTCGTGGGCCGGAACGCCCATCACGGCCCCGGTGCCGTAATCCGCCAGCACGTAATCAGCGATCCACAGGGGAATCAGTTCGCCGGTGGCGGGGTTGCGCACCTGGGAGCCGATCGGCACACCGCGCTTGGGTTTGTCTTCGGCGGTGCGTTCCTGTTCGCTCTGGCGCGACACCAGATCACAGAAGGCCTCCACGCTGAGCTGCTGCTCGAGGGCAGTGAGGGCTGCCACCAAGGGATGCTCGGGGGCCAGCACCACATAGGTGGCCCCAAAAATGGTGTCTGGCCGGGTGGTGAACACCGTGATCCGCTCGCCGGTGGGCTGTCCCTCAGCCGTGATCACCTCAAACTGCAGTTCAGCCCCGGTGCTGCGCCCGATCCAGTTGGCCTGCATGGTGCGCACGCGCTCGGGCCAACCATCGAGCTGGTCGAGATCGTCCAGCAGCTGCTGGGCGTAGTCGGTGATCTTCAGAAACCACTGGCGCAATTTGCGCTTTTCCACCAGGGCGCCGGAGCGCCAGGAGCGACCTTCGCTGTCCACCTGCTCATTGGCCAGCACCGTCTGGTCGATCGGGTCCCAGTTGACCGTGGCGTCCTTTTGATAGGCGAGGCCGGCCTCCAGGAATTGCAGGAACAACCACTGGGTCCAGCGGTAGTAATCGGTGTGGCAGGTGGCCACTTCCCGCTGCCAGTCGATCGATAGCCCCAGCTGGTCCAGCTGGCTGCGCATGGAAGCGATGTTCTGATCGGTCCAGGCGCCGGGATCCACGCCGCGCTCGATGGCGGCATTTTCGGCGGGCAGGCCGAAGGCATCCCAGCCCATGGGGTGCAACACCTTGCGGCCCCGTAGGCGCTGCACCCGGGCCACCACATCGGTGATCACGTAGTTGCGCACATGGCCCATGTGCAGATTCCCCGATGGGTAGGGGAACATCGACAGGGCATAGAACCCCTGCTCTCCGGGCTCCAGTGCCGGGGTCTCGTGCAGACCGTGTTGCTGCCAGGCGCGCTGCCAGCTCGCTTCAATCGCCTGGGGTTGATAGCGGCTGGAGTCGCTCACGGGTCGGCAGGGTGCGTGCCGCTGATGCTCCCACAGCCTCAGGTCTGGGACTGGATCAACGCGATGGCCCGGCGGTTCACCAGCACCGGTTCCCCAACACCATCCACCTGAACGGCCAGGAAGTCGGCATCCACCCAGACGGGGCAACCGCTCAGCTGGCCGCCACCGGCCAGGTCCACCTGGATCGCCATCTGGCGGCGTATCCATTGCTGCAGGAGGCGAATCCCCGGTTGCGAGGGATCAAACCCCGGGGGATGGCGCTCCGAGCTGCTCCCCATAGGATCGGCCTCAATCTCAAGCCTGTGCGCAGGCTGCCGCGCCGACCCGTGTTCAGCAACCTCCCGTTCAGCAAATACCAGGGTCTGGGCAACGACTTTCTGCTTCTGGATGCCCGCACTGCCCCTGAGCCCGAGCAGGCCTTTGGCCTGACTCCGGAGCGGGTGGCCCAGCTGTGTGATCGCCGCTTCGGTGTCGGCGGCGATGGCGTGATCCTGGCCCTCCCCCCCCATGCCGGGGGGGAATGGCGGATGCGGATCTTCAACGCCGATGGCAGCGAGCCGGAGATGTGCGGCAATGGCATCCGTTGCCTGGCCCGCTTCCTGGCGGATCTGGATGGGGATGGCCCCGGTCGCACCTGGCAGATCGACACCCTGGCCGGTCGGATCGTTCCCGAACTGCTGCCGGATGGCACGGTGCGGGTGGACATGGGGGCGCCGTTTCTGCAGCCCGAGCAGGTGCCCACCACGCTGGAGATCGGCGCCGCCAGTCTCCCCCAGGGAGATCTGGAGGTGGATGGCGAACGGTTCGCCGTGGCGGCCGCCGGCATGGGCAATCCCCATGTGGTGATTCCGGTGGCGATGGTGGAGGAGATCGATCTCGAGCGGTTCGGCCCTCTGCTCGAGCATCACCCGGCCTTCCCAGCCCGCACCAACGTGCATTTCGTGCAGGTGCTCAGCCCCGACCATTTGGTGATGCGCGTGTGGGAGCGGGGGGCCGGCCCGACCCTGGCCTGCGGCACAGGAGCCTGCGCGACCCTCGTCGCGATGCACAGCCTCGGCCTGTGTGAACGGCGTGCCCGGCTTGATCTGCCAGGCGGTCCGCTGCAGATCCACTGGGACTCGGAGAGCGGCAGGGTGTTTATGGATGGCCCGGCGGAGCATGTGTTCGATGGCGTGATTCCGGATCCCGCTGCGGTGGCGGCAGCCCGTCATCAGGCCACGACTGCGGTCACAGCGCCAGCCCTGGCGTCGATGGAGCAACCGCAGTCCGAGCCCGAGTCCACAGCTGAGTCAGCCGCTGAGGCAATTGACTGCGCCACTGTCTGCACCAACGGCTGCATCCGACCCGACCGTTGCCCCAGCGCCGAGGCCCGTGCCCGGGTGGAGGCCCTGCTCCAGGGCACCTCGCTGGACGACCTGGTGAACATCGCCTCCAATTCCCTGGAATCCCGCACCCGTGCCCGTTTTGCACGGGAGCCGGGGTTGAACCTCTAAGGGGATGGCCCAGGCCCACGCCATGGGGCTCGACCCATCCCGCTATCTGGACTGCAGCGCCACCACGCCCCTGGCCCCGCAGGTGCAGCTGGCCATGCAGGGGTGTCAACGCCACGCCTGGGCCAATCCCTCGAGCCTGCACGGGTTCGGACTGCAAGCCGCTGAACAATTGGAGCGCCAACGCCAGCGTCTCGCTGAGCTGCTCGGTTGCCAGAGCGGTCGGGTGGTGTTCACCTCCGGGGGCACGGAAGCGATTCACCTGGCCCTGCTGGGGATGGCCAACCAGCACACCCCCGACTCCCGCTTGCTGATCTCCAGCGTGGAACACCCCGCCACCCTGGCCGCCGCTGAGCAGCTGAAGCGGGCGGGGTGGCAGGTGCAGCAGCTCCCCGTGGATCACCAGGGGCTGGTGGATCTGGATCAGCTCCAGCGGTTGCTGGTTCCCCCCACACGGCTGGTGTCACTGATCTGGGGCCAGAACGAAGTGGGGACCCTGCAACCCATGGAGCGCATCGGTGCGCTGTGCCGCCAGGCGGGCGTTCCCTTGCACGTGGATGCGGTGCAGGTGGTGGGGCATCGCCCCATCGCCTTCGACAACCTGCCGGTGGATCTGCTGAGCCTGGCGGCCCACAAATTGCAGGGCCCCCGGGGCATCGGTGCCCTCTTGATTCGCCAAGGGATGGAGCTCCGGCCGTTGCTCGGCGGTGGCGGGCAAGAGGGGGGACTGCGGGCCGGTACAGAACCGGTGGACCTGGTGACCGGACTCGTGGCCGCCCTGGAATTGAGCCAGCGGCGGCTGCAGAGCCATGGGGACCGCGACCCCATTGCCCCCCTGCGTGATGCCCTGTTGCAGCGCCTGGTCGCTCTCCCAGGCCTGAGCCTGACGGGAACAGATCCCCGTGTCCATGGCGCGGAGACCAGGCTCCCCCATCACATCAGCCTGTTGGTCCGGAGCCACCAGGGGATGCCGCTGGCGGGGCGTCAGCTGGTACAAGAACTATGGGGTGAGGGCTGGGCCATCAGCAGTGGTGCCGCCTGCAGCAGCGGCCGCCAGCAACCGAGCCCTGTCCTCATGGCCATGGGCTATGGGGCTGACGAGGCGCAGGCAGGCGTACGCATCAGCCTGGGGGCCTGGCATGGGGAGGCCTTGCTCGAGCACCTGCCGGCGGCCCTGGGCCGGGCCATGGCCCGCTGCAGCGTCAGCCGTGGGGCATCGGTTTAGGGATCGGCCTCTAGGGTCACGCCAGTTTCAGCACCGCCATGCTTCCCGCCGACCTGCGCACCGCCGAAACGGAGCTGCTGGAGGCGGTACGGGCGGCCCTCGCCAAGGGGGGCCGTGGCCTGTGGACGGCGGAGCTGCGCTTTGAAGGACTGAGGATCCTGCCGGTGGCCCTGCGCTTGCTGGCGAACTTGCAACCGCAGGTCGCCGGCATTCGGCTGTTGTGTGCTGATGCGGGGGCCACCGCCCTGGCCAAACGGGATGCGCCTGACCTGGCGGACAGCATCAGCAGCCTCGGGGATCTGCAGCGGCTGCAGCAGGCGGATGGTGGCAGCGATGGCGTGGTGATCCTGGTGGCCCCCACCCCGGCGGATTACGAGGACGTGGAGCGCACCTGCGGCCAACATCGCGGCCCCGTAGTTCTGCTCAATGGTCGACTCGAGGATGCCGCGGTGGGCATCGGCACCGTCGCGCGGGAGCGACGCAAGGGATTCCTGGGGGAATGGCAATCGGCCTATGCCCTGATTCCCACGGCCGATGGTGCCCTACGCCATGCCTACCCCGCGGACTGGCAGTTCTACCGGCGCGATCCGGACGGATACCGCAGCCTTTGCAGCTTCAGCACCAAACCGGATACGGAGCAACTGTTGTTGGCCCTCGAGAAGGCCGCCAAGGGCTGATCCACTGGGCTGACGCCATCGATCGTCTGCCTGGCTTGTTCCTACCGCCGAGGCTCCGTACACTCCGGGCTCTGCTGAGACTCCATGGCTGACCGATCCCGCCGTTTGTCACCGCTGGATCTGGGGGCTGGGGCAGCGGTGCTGTTGGCGGCCGCGGGGGTGATTTGGAGCCCCAAGCTCAGTGGCGCCGTGGCCAGGGCCACCGGCAAGCTGCAGCCGGTCACCGTGCTGGTGGATGTGCGTGGTGTGCCGGTGGCGGATCCCGCGGTGGTGCTGGATGCAGCCCGGCGCAGCGGCAGGGTGAGCCTCGTGATCCGCAATCAACCCCACGGCAGTGTTGCCGTGAAGCAGGTGATTCCGCTGCAACGCAAACTCTCCGCCGTGTTTGCCGATGGCCGGGTGGTAAGCGCCCCCGATCCCAATCAACTGCAGTTCGCCACGATTGATGCCCGCTTTGTGCTGCAGGGGGAAGGGCGTAAGGGAGCGGACGGGGTGGTCTTCGGCAACCAGAACCTCAAGATCGGCGCCCCGATCGAACTGGAGGGAACCAATTTCCGCGTGATCGGCTCGGTGACCGGTCTCAAGCTGGGAGCCACCTGAGGTGCACGGCTGCCGCGCACTGGTCGTGCTGCTGCTGAGCGGCATGCCCATGGGCCTGGCAGGCCCTGCCTCGGCCCAGCTCAAGCCCCCTGGCGGTATTCCCCAAATCGCGGCCAGCTCCCTGCCGGCCACACCGCCGCCGGTGGGCTTGCCCCTGCTGCAGGGCCAGGTGAGCTGTCCGGCGCTGCAGCAACGCATCCAAGCGGCCGTCGGCGGGGAGGCGGCGGTGTGGAGTATCACCGTCACCGATGGCAGTGGTCGGTTGCTGGCCGACATCAACGGCAAACGGCCCCGGGTACCGGCCTCCAACCAAAAGCTGATCAGCACCGCCATTGCGCTGGACCGGCTCGGTCCGGATTACCGCCTCAGCACCCGGCTCTGGCGCCAACCGGACGGCAGTCTGCGGATCACCGGCGAAGGCGATCCCGACCTGGATCTGGCCCAATTGCGGCGCTTCGCCAAGCTCGCCCTGGGGTCCGGCAATGGCCGCATCCTGCTGGTGGAGGAGCCGCCGCAGCGTTGGTGGCCCCAGGGCTGGGAATGGGCGGATCGCTACGAGGCCTATGGCGCGCCGATCACGCGTCTGGCGCTCACCAGCAACGCCCTCGACATGGCGGTGCCCAATCCCCCCAGTCGCCTGCAGAGGCTGCTCTCCCAGGAGATCAAACGCCAGGGGGGCAGTGCCGCCATCACCCTGATGGCGCCGAATGCCGGCGGCGGCGATGGGGCAGAGCTCTTGCACGAGGAACGCTCGGTGGGGATGCACGGGTTGTTAAGCCTGGCCAACACCGACAGCCACAACTTCACCGCCGAGGTGCTGTTGCGCCAGGGCACCGGCACCTGGGACCTGCCGTTGGCCCGCCAACGGGCCATGCAGTGGCTCTCCGCTCAGGGGCTGCCGATGGCCGGTGTGACGGTGGTGGATGGCAGTGGCCTCGACCGTGGCAACCGCGTCACGAGCCGGCTGCTGGCTGCGCTGTTGCTGCGGATGGCACAGCATCCCTATGGCCACCAGTACACCGCTTCGATGGCGATCGCCGGCCAGCGCGGCACCCTGCGCTCCCTCTGGCGTGGCACGGAGCTCGAGGGCCAGTTCCTTGGCAAGACCGGCACCATCAGCGGCGTGCGCTCCATCAGCGGCGTGCTGGAGACCCCGGAGGGGCCCCGCTACCTGAGCATGGTGTCCAACGGTGCCGGGTCCCCCAACGGGACCATCGGGGTGATCCTGCGGGAGAGCCGACAGCCGGGCCTGTGCCCGGCTTGAGCGATCAGCGAGGCCCCTAAGCCCTAGCCCTGTCCAGCTGCACGGCGCAGGCGCTCGGCGGCACGGCGGGCGCGACTGATCGACACCGCCTGCTCCTGGCCCCGCGGCTGACTGGCCGGGCCAGTTGGATCCACGGCCTGCAGACGCACCAGTTCGCGGCGTCCGGCCACCACCACCTGGCCCATCTCCCGCAGGCGCCCCTCCAGCTCGCCCAACACTTGCTCCGCATAGCGGTTAGCCCCCTCCTGGACGGAGGCCGCTTCCTGGCGGGTGCGGGCGATCAGCGCCTCACACTGCTGCTGCGTCTGCTGACGGAACTGCAGGGCATCGGCCTGCACCCGCTCGGCCTCCGCCTGGCTGCTCTGCTGCAGTCGCAGGGCTTCCTGGCGGACCTTCTCCAGTTCCTGCAGGCTCTGCTGGCGAGCCTGCTCGTGCTGTTCGGCCAGTTGGCGCTTGAGCTCAATTGCCTCCTGGTCAAGCTGCTGCCGCCGCTGCAGGGCCTCCTGCTCCAGTTGCTGACGCCGCTGGCTGAACTGCTGCTCCAGTTGGGCCAGCCGGGCCTGTTGCTCCTGGTCGGCCTTGGCCACCTGCTGGCGGGCCTGGCCGATCATCTGCTCGCATTGCTGACGAGCCTGGTCGCGCAGTTCGGCCACCTGCCGCTCCGCCTCCTGACGCACGGCCTGGCCGTTGATCAGCTGCTCCCGCTGTTGCTTGGCTTGCTGCAGGATTTCGTCGGCCTGGTGGCGGGCGGTGCCGATGAACTCATCCTTCTGGCGGACCAGGGCCTCTGCCTGGCTGAGCTGGCCCGGCAAGGCCTCGCGCACCGCGTCCATCAATTCGATGGCGTCCTGCTCATTCACCAGACGGCCACCGCTGAAGGGAACGCGGGTGCCATCGAGCACGATCTCCTCCAGCTGGTCGAGCTGATCCAGCACGGAGCTCACCTGGGAGCTGAGCTGAGCCTCGGACATCACAGCGACGCGGGGGATGACTGATTAAAGAGCCTGGCCAGATCCTGCGCCACTTCTGTGGGCACCATGTGATCCACCGCTCCGCCAAACCGAGCCACCTCCTTCACCACGGAGCTGCTCAGAAAGCTGTGGGCCGTCGCCGTGGCCAGGAACAGAGTTTCCAGCTGTGGCGCCAGGCTCTTGTTGGTGTGGGCGATCTGAAGTTCGTACTCGAAATCACTGAGGGCCCGCAGACCCCGCAGGATCACACCGGCCTGGCAACGCTGCGCAAAGTCGACCGTCAGGCCATCGAAGGCGGCCACGTCCACGGAGGCCAGGTGGGCGGTGGCCTTGCGGATCTGCTCGAGACGCTGTTCGACGCTGAAGCAGGGGTTTTTGCTGGGATTGCGCAGCACGGCCACCACCAGGCCGTCGAACAGCAGCGCACCACGCTCGATCAGGTCGAGGTGCCCGAGGGTGAGCGGATCGAAGCTGCCGGGATAGAGGGCGCGCATGCCGAGATCCTATGGAGGCGGTCCGACCCCGTCCCGCGGTTTCTAGAGTTGAACCAGCAGCCCCACACCCATGGACACCAACGCCAGCCTCAACGCCGAGGCCAAGAAAGTCCTGCTGCGCAAGATTCCCCATGGCGTCTTCATCTGCGGCGTGGCGGAGGGCGATGAGGTCAACGGCTTCACCGCCAGCTGGGTCACCCAGGGTTCCTTCGAGCCGCCCCTGGTGGTGATGGCGGTTCGGGCCGACAGCACCAGCAACGGCATGATTCAACGCAGTGGCCGCTTCTCCCTGAACGTGCTGGCCGCGGACCAGAAGGATCTGGCGGCGGTGTTCTTCAAGCCCCAGAAGGGCGTGGGCGGCCGTTTCGATGCGGCGCCATTCCAGCTCGGGGCCCTGGGGTTGCCGATTCTTCAGGACGCCCTGGGCGCTGTGGAGTGCGAGCTGGTGGGCCAGGTGGCCCACGGCGATCACACCGTGTTCGTGGGCGAGGTGAAAACCGCCACCCTGCATCGCGATGGTGCCGCCCTTGAACTGAGCAGCACGGGTTGGCAGTACGGCGGTTGACCCCTCTGCTTCAGGATCCAGCCCGGCTCAAGGCCAGGCTCAAGGAGGTGCCGGCAGAGCCGGGTTGCTATCTGCTGCGCGATAGCGACGACCGGATCCTCTACATCGGCAAGGCGAAGGTGCTGCGCAATCGTGTGCGCAGCTACTTCCAGAGCGGCAGTGGCCACGCCCACAGCCCCCGCATCGCCCTGATGGTGCGGCAGGTCTGCGAGATCGAATTCATCGTCACCGACAGCGAAGCAGAAGCCCTGGCCCTCGAGGCCAACCTGATCAAGAACCACCAGCCGCACTTCAACGTGCTGCTGAAGGACGACAAAAAATACCCCTACCTCTGCATCACCTGGAGCGAGGCCTACCCCCGCATCTTCATCACACGGCGGCGCCGTTTCCGCTCACCGTTGGATCGCTTTTACGGCCCCTATGTGGATGTGGGGCTGTTGCGGCGCACCTTGGCCCTGGTGAAACGAGTGTTCCCCTTGCGGCAACGTCCCCAGCCGCTCTACCGCGATCGCACCTGCCTCAACTTCGACATCGGCCGTTGTCCCGGTGTCTGTCAGCAGAAGATCAGCTCGGAGGACTACCACCACACCTTGCGGCAGGTGGCGATGGTCTTTCAGGGCCGCAACGAGGAACTGTTGGAGCTGCTGCAGCAGCAGATGCAGCGCTATGCCGAACGGCTGGATTACGAGAGTGCCGCACGGGTGCGGGACCAACTGCAGGGAATCGGTACCCTCACGGCGGACCAGAAAATGAGCCTCGGTGACAGCTCCGTCAGCCGTGATGTGATCGCCCTGGCCAGCGATCAACGGGTGGCGGCTGTGCAGGTGTTCCAGATGCGAGCCGGCAAGTTGGTGGGGCGCCTGGGGTTCACCGCTGAAGCTCTTGCCGAGCCTGGCCGCATTCTGCAGACGGTGATTGAGGAGCACTATTCCCAGGTGGAGGGGGTGGAAATTCCGCCGGAATTGCTGCTGCAACACGCCATCCCCCAACAGGACCTCCTGCAGGAGTGGCTGAGCGAACTGCGGGGGCGCCGGGTGCGGTTGGCGGTGCCCCAGCGGCAACAGAAGGCCGACCTGATTGATCTGGTGGAGCGCAACGCCCAGTACGAACTGCAGCGCGCCCAGCGGGCAAGCGAACAGAACCTGCTGGCCACGGAGGATCTGGCGCAATTGCTCGAACTGACGGCACCGCCCCGACGCATTGAGGGCTATGACATCAGCCACATCCAGGGCAGTGATGCCGTGGCCTCCCAGGTGGTGTTCATCGACGGGTTGCCCGCCAAGCAGCACTACCGCAAATACAAGATCCGCAGCGCTTCAGTGCGGGCCGGCCATTCCGATGACTTCATGAGCATGGCGGAGGTGATCCGGCGCCGCTTCCGCCGCTGGGCCCAGGCGAAGGCGGAGGGGGCTGACCTGCAGGAGCTCCGGCGGTCCAACGCCAGCAGCCTCCACACCGGCGGGCTGAACGACTGGCCGGATGTGGTGATGATCGATGGCGGCAAGGGCCAGCTGTCGGCGGTGATGGAAGCCCTGCGGGAATTGGACCTGGATCAGGAGCTGGTGGTCTGCTCCCTGGCCAAGCAGCGCGAGGAGGTGTTTGTGCCAGGGGCTTCGATGCCCCTCGACAGTGAGGCCGAGCAGTTGGGGGTGCAGCTGCTGAGACGGCTGCGGGATGAGGCACACCGGTTCGCCGTCAGCTTCCACCGTCAGCAGCGGGGCGAACGGATGACGCGGTCCCGGCTGTCAGACATTCCGGGCTTGGGACCGAAGCGGATCAAGGAGCTCCTGGCCCACTTCCGCTCCGTGGATGCCATCCAGCTGGCCAGCATTGAGGCCCTGCGGTCGGCCCCGGGGCTGGGCCCGGGTCTAGCGCAGCAGGTCTGGAGCTATTTCCATCCCCAGGCGGATGGCCCTGTGCCTGAAGATGGCAGCCAGCTGTTGGGCGATCCAACCCCGCTGGAGATCGCCAGTTGATGCCTTCCCCACCACCGGCCCGCTGGCCACGGCCCTGGCAGTACTGGCTGGGCACACGGGTGGCAACCCTGGCGGGGCTGGTGCTGGCCTTGATCACCCTGATCGGCCACCCGGCCCTGCTCTGGGCAGCGCCGGGACTCTGCATCGGACCGGTCTGTGGTGACGAGATCACCCGCAGTGCCAAGCATCACTGGCAGCTGCGGATCCGGCTCAACGACCAGCGAGGTCAGTGGGAGCGCGTGACCGTCGATTGTCGCCATGGGGAGCTCAGTCCTGAACTGGGCCCGGTGGAACGGGGGCATGCCCTGGCGGTGGCCCTGAAAGCCTGTCGTCTGGCGGGGGAAAGCCCGGCATGAGCCTCGGTATCTGGGTGCTTGGGGATCAGTTGTCCCAGGCCCAGGCGGCCCTTGCCAGTACCCAACCCGATGCTGCACGGGTGCTGCTGGTGGAGAGCAGCTCGGTGCTCGGGCAACGGGCCTATCACCGACAGAAGCTGGTGCTCGTGTGGAGCGCTATGCGGCACTTCGCCGAGGAGCTGCGGCAGGCCGGCTGGACCGTGGACTACCGGATCACCGACCGATTCGGCACGACTGTGCGCGACTGGATCACCTGCCACGGCATCGAGCAGGTGTGGTTGATGGAACCGGCGGATCGGGGATTCCGAGACGCGATTGAGCGGCTGACGTTACCGGTGAAGCTCAACTGGCTGCCCAGCAATGCCTTCCTCTGGAGTCGCGAGGCCTTCGCCGCCTGGGCGGATGGGTATCGCCAGCTGCGCATGGAGCTGTTCTACCGGGAGGGGCGGCGCCGCTTTGCCGTGCTGATGGAGGGTGAGGGGGCGAAGGCACAGCCTCTGGGGGGGCAATGGAATTACGACCACGACAACCGGCGCGCGCCCACCAAGGGGTTACGGGGCCCTGAGCCGCTGTGGTTTGAACCCGACGCCATCACCCAAGCGGTGATGGAGCGCGTGGAGCAGCTGGATCAGGAGCGCCAGAAGGCCGGACTGCCACCCCTGCCCGGTCGGTTGGTGCCCTTCCGGTGGGGGGTGAGCCGCGCCCAGGCCCTGGCGGTGCTGGAGCACTTCATCGACACCCGCCTGGCGGGATTTGGCCCCTATCAGGACGCCATGGTGAACGGCGAACCCACCCTCTGGCATGCGCTGCTCTCGCCGTATCTGAACCTCGGCCTGCTCCACCCCCTGGAAGTGATTCGAGTCCTGGAGCAGGCCGGACGCGACCGCGCCGTCCCGCTGGCCTGTCTGGAGGGGGTCATCCGCCAGATCCTGGGGTGGCGGGAGTACACCCATGGCCTCTACCACTGGTTCGGCCCCGCCTACGGCGAGAGCAATCAGCTCGAGGCCCAGGCCCCCCTGCCGGCTTGGCTGGAGCACGGTGGCGGCAGCGGCATGGCCTGCATGGACACGGTGCTTCAGGAGATCGAACAGACCGGTTACGCCCATCACATCCAACGCTTGATGGTGCTGGCGAACTACGGCCTGCTGGCGGGCCTGAATCCGCAGGCCCTCACGGACTGGTTCCATCGCCAGTTCATCGATGGCTACGACTGGGTGATGCAGACCAACGTGCTGGGCATGGGGGTCTACGCCGATGGGGGGCGCCTGGCCAGCAAGCCCTACGCCGCTAGCGGCAACTACATCCGGCGCATGAGCACCTATTGCCAGGATTGCCGGTTCGACGTCAAGCAACGCCATGGCCCCAAGGCCTGCCCGTTCAACAGCCTCTACTGGGATTTTCTGGCCCGCCATCGGGATCGGCTGCGCAGCAACCCCCGCATGGCCCTGGTGTTCAAGCAACTGGAGAAACTGACTCCCGACGAGCTGGCGGCTATCCGGCAAACCGCTGCCGAGCACCGAAGCCCCATGTGACAACGGTGCGCGGCACTGACGACGGTGTGCAGCACCTGAGGGGCGCGAGATCTACCTTGATGGCCTGTTCAGTTCCGGCGGCTGATGACCCTGGCGGCCCTGCCCCCTGAGGCGTACCTCTGGTTCAAGACCCTTCACATCGTGGGGGTGGTCGTCTGGTTTGCGGGGCTGTTCTATCTGGTGCGGTTGTTCATCTACCACCGCGAAGCAGAGGAGCTCGAGCCCGCACTGCGCTCCGCCTTTCAAGACCAATACGCCCTGATGGAACGGCGGCTGGCCAACATCATCACCACCCCCGGGATGGTGGTGGCGGTGGCGATGGCCATCGGACTGCTGGTGAGCAATCCCGCCTGGCTGCACCAGGGCTGGATGCACACCAAATTGGCACTGGTGGCCGCCCTGCTGGGCTACCACGCCTTCTGTTATCGGTTGATGGGACAGCTGCAGGCGGGGACCTGCGGATGGAGTCCCAAGCAGCTGCGGGCCCTCAATGAGCTCCCCACGCTGCTGCTGGTGCTGGTGGTGATGCTGGTGGTGTTCAAGAACCAGTTCCCCACGGGAGCCGCCACCTGGTTCATGGTGGCCCTGGTGGTGTTAATGGCCGCGTCGATTCAGTTCTATGCCCGCTGGCGACGGCTGCGGGAAGAACGGCTGGCCGCCGCCCCATGACCCATCCCCTGCGGGCCGTGCTGGCGGAGGTGCACCCCGGCAGCTGCCCCACTGAGCTGAATTTCCACTGCCACACCACCTGCAGTGACGGCAGCCTGCACCCTGAGGCCCTCGGTCAGCAGGCCGTGGAGCTTGGGCTCCGGCACATCGCCGTCACGGATCACCACAGCGTCGCGGCCCATGGTCCGCTGGGGGCCTGGTTCGAACGCCAACGCCAGCAGGGCCAGACCGTCCCCACCCTGTGGAGTGGCATGGAGATCAGCTGCCTGCTGGAGGGGTGCCTGGTGCACGTGCTCGCGCTGGGCTTCGACTTGGGCCATGCAGATCTGGCCCTCTACAGCCAGGGCCAAGCGGCCATCGGCGAGTCCCTGCAGGCCTCCGAGGTGCGGCGCCGCATCCATGGGGCGGGGGGGCTGGCCCTGCTGGCCCATCCGGGGCGCTACCGGCTGCCCTTTCAGCGGTTGATTGCAGCGGCGGCGGAGCAGGGATTCGACGGGGCAGAGGCTTACTACGACTACGCCATGCAGCCCCGTTGGTCGCCGACACCCCTGGTCTGCGAGGCCATCGCCCAGCAGCTCAGCCAGCACGGACTTCTGCGAAGTTGCGGTACCGATACCCATGGTCTAGAGCTCCGTGGCCGCTAGGGTTCCCGCAGCCATTGCTCCCCGTCGATGGGCCTGTTTGATCGTTTGCTCGGTGGTTCCAAATCGGTGACCACCAACACCCAGGCCAAGCCCGCCAAGCCCGCCAAGCAGGAGGAGGCCTTCTTCCTGGATGCCGACGCCTCCAGCAGCATGGGCGACGTGAACTTCATGCGGCGCTCCAACACGATCCGCCGCACCTTCCCCGGCACCGCCGCCAACCCAGCCGGTGGCGAGCGCGTTGAGGAAGTGGCGTCGATGGAATCGCGCCTCGAGAAGATGAGCCCTGGCCTGGGTGGCAGCGTCAAGGTGGAGGAGGAGATCAACCTCACCGGCGGCGTGCCCAAGCCGGTGAAAAAGACCTTCGCCGAGCAGATGAGCAAGGCGGAGCTCGATCAGCGCATGAAGGGTTCGGCCGTTGCCGTGAACACCCCCGGCGTGGCGGCCCCGAAGAAGGCCTCCAGCAGCGACGACGCTCAACCGCAGAACAGCAGCCCGTCGACCGCCAAACCCGGCGACATCAATGCCTTCAAGGGTTGGGCCAAGGACCTCAACAGCTGAACTCAGCCCTCCACCAGGGCTTCTGACTCCAGCACCAACGCGCGCAGCCCCTCCAGTTGTCCCACCGCGGCCCCTTCCCAGAGGCCGCGATGGTGGGCTTCCAGCAGGCGCTCGGCCATATCCCTCAGCGCCCAGGGGTTGCAGCGGCGCAGGAAGGCGAGCACCGAGGCATCGCCAAGCCAGCGATCGCACAGGGCTCCGTAGCTCCAGTCCGGGA
>Ga0310332_10040_pt1 | contig 41558 bp, 50 predicted proteins | sample LakMicSRFLOrngD5_FD_195546 | JGI IMG/M metagenome (GOLD analysis project Ga0310332, IMG submission 195546) | Enriched freshwater cyanobacterial communities from Lake Michigan, Michigan, United States - MI23.SRFL.Orng.D5 (v2) (version 2) | ecosystem: Environmental > Aquatic > Freshwater > Lake...
AGATTGAGGAGATGATGCATGAGCTCAAGAAGAGCTACACGATCGTGATCGTGACCCACAACATGCAACAGGCGGTGCGGGTGAGCGACATGACCGGCTTCTTCAATGTGACACCGAAGGCCGACACGGACGGCAAGGTGGGTTGCCTGGTGGAGTTTGCTGAAACGGAGACGATCTTCAACCGTCCGCAACAGCAATCAACCCTGGATTATGTCTCGGGCCGCTTTGGTTGAGTCGGGCGATCAAGCAATAAAAAGCCGCCCCAGGGGCGGCTGATCAACGGAGAGGGAGGGATTCGAACCCTCGATAGAGTTGCCCCTATACAGCATTTCCAGTGCTGCGCCTTCGACCACTCGGCCACCTCTCCGTGAGGGGCTTTTTGCTGCATTGACCGCAGCTGAGTGGGGCAACGTTGAGAATGTAGCAGTCACCACGACCGTCACTGCTCGCCGGCATGCGCACCCATCCGATCACCGTCCATTGGCGGCAGCAGAACCGCACCATCGCCCTGGAGGTGCCGGAGGGGGAGTACATCCTGCGCAGCTTTGAACAGCAGGGGGAACCGCTGCCCTTCAGCTGCCGCAACGGCTGCTGCACCGCCTGTGCCGTGCGAGTGCTGGCAGGGGACATCGATCAGCGAGAAGCCCTGGGGTTGTCCCGTGAGATCCGCTCCAGGGGTTACGGCCTGCTGTGCGTTGCCCGGGCCTGGGGACCCTTAGAGGTGGAAACCCAGGACGAAGACGAGGTGTATGACCTGCAATTCGGCCGCCATTTCGGCCGTGGACAGGTTCGCGCCGGCCTTCCCCTGGATGAGGAGTGACGGTGACCCTCCCCACCCCCCTGACCCAGTCCGCCCTGTCGGCGAGCGGTCTGACCACCAGCCAGCTTGAGCATCTGGCCGCCGTGGCCCGCCGTGCCGCTGAAGCGGGTGCCACACAGTTGCGTCAGCACTTCGGTCAGCTGGAGCGCATTCGGGAAAAGGGGCGTGCCGGCGATCTGGTGACCGAGGCCGACGTAGCGGCGGAGCAGGCTGTATTGGCCGTGCTGCAGCGCGACACCCCGGACTTGGGGGTGCTGGCGGAAGAGGGGGGCCGTCGCAACGGGCAGGGAACCGCTTTGGAGTGGTGTGTGGATCCCCTCGATGGCACCACCAATTACGCCCATGGCTATCCCTTCTTCGGTACCTCGGTGGGATTGACCGTGGCAGGGGTGCCGCTGCTCGGTGCGCTGGCTGTTCCCGCCCTGGATCAGCTCTATTGGGCCGCGCCGGGCCTCGGTGCCTGGTGCAATGGCACTCCCCTCCAGGTGAGTGGCTGCTCAGCGTTGAGCCAGGCACTGCTGGTCACCGGTTTTGCCTACGACCGCCACACACGGCTGGACAACAACTACGCCGAGTTCGCCTGGTTCACCCACCGCAGTCGTGGCGTGCGCCGGGGTGGGGCCGCCGCCGTCGACCTCGCCTTCGTGGCTGCGGGTCGTCTGGATGGCTACTGGGAACGGGGGCTTGCCCCGTGGGACCTGGCCGCCGGGATCGCCCTGGTGGAGTGTGCCGGCGGCGTGGTGTGCGCCTATGACGGCAGCCCGGCCCGGCTGGAGGAGGGGCGGATCATTGCCTGCGCTCCGGATCTGCAGGGCCAACTCATCGATGGTTTGGCCCGCTGCCAGCCCCTGACCGGAGCCAGTTTCGGTGCTCCGGAGCTCGATGCCACAACCGCTGCCGAGCCCGCTCCATAGGATCAGCCCTTCCGGATGGCTCGCGAACGATGGCCCTGCAACCGGCGGCTGGCGCCCGGGATCTGAATCCAAGGGAGGTGGAAGCCAACCGCTGGCTGTGTGATCAGCTGGCGTCCGTCTATCGGCTCTGGGGCTATGCCGAGGTGTCCCCTCCGGCGGTGGAACGGCTGGAAACCCTGGAGGCCGGCGGCAGCATCGACGATCGGGAGGTGGTGCGGCTGGCGGCCGCAGAACCGCTGGGCCTGAGGCCGGAAATGACGGCCTCCATTGCCCGGGCCGGTTGCACACGCCTCGGGCAACGGCCGCGCCCCTTGCGCCTCTGGAGCGCTGGCTCCGTGTTCCGCTCCGTCGACGGGGAGACCGGCCCCCGTTTCGACGAACGGCTGCAGAGCGGCGTGGAGTTGCTGGGGGAAGGGTCCGCACACCGGGTGGCGGGGGATGTGGAACTGCTGCGCCTGCTGCTGGCCTGCCTTCGCCAGCTCGGGATCACGCCCCAGCACCAGCCCGTGCTGCTGATCGGACACCACGCCGTGCTCACGGCCCTGTTGGAGCAGGTGCCGGAGGATCAGCGGGTGGCCACCCGCAAGGCCCTGATTCAGTACGACCCCCTGGCCCTGGCGGAGTTGGCGCTACCGGGCCACCAGCGTCAGGCGCTGCAACAGCTGATGCGGCTACGGGGGGATGTCCAACCGGTGCTGTATCAGTTGGAGCAGTTGCTGGGCCCGGCGCCGGTGCTGCAACAGCTGGCCCAGACCCTTGAGCTGGTGTCACCCGAAGCCGGCCGCCAGGGGGTGAGGTTGCAACTCGACCCCAGTTTCCAGCCCCATTTCGATCTGTATGACGGCCTGGTGCTGAAGCTGGTCTGTCAGGGGGCCGAGGCCCCTGTGGCCATCGCCAGCGGTGGCCGTTACGACGGCCTGGTAACCCGGTTCGGCGGTGATGCCGCCGGTCTTGGTTTCGGATTTGATGTGGAGGCGGTGCGGGACTTGCTCACCACCGAGGCCTCAGCACCGGAGCCCACGGCCACGGTGCTGGTGGCCTGGGAGGGGCCCGCAGCACTCACCGCTGCCCTGGAGCTGCTGGAGCAGCTGCATCGTGCAGGCCAACCGGCGGAACTGCTGCATCAACCCTGCGCCACCGCGGCCGAAGCGGAAGCCATCGCCCAGCGCCGTGGTTGTGCCCAAGCCCGCTGGCTGCAGGGTGCTGCCTAGGATCCAAGCACCCACCGCGGAACCTATGGCCCACACGATCGTCACCGATATCTGTGAAGGGGTGGCTGATTGCGTGGATGCCTGTCCCGTGGCCTGCATCCATCCCGGCCAGGGGGCCAACGCCAAGGGCACCCCCTTTTTCTGGATTGATTTCGACACCTGCATCGATTGCGGCATCTGCCTGCAGGTGTGCCCCGTGGCAGGTGCCATCGTTCCCGAGGAACAGCCCAGTCTTCAAAAAGCCGGCTGAGCGAGGGGCCGTCCTGCACCATGGCCAGTCAGTGGGACAACTTTCTACGCAACCAGGGGGAGTGGAGGGGGACGTTCACGTCCTTGGGCCCTGACGCCCAGGTGCTCCAGACCACGGCCACAATCCTGAACCTCGAACAGGGGGATGAGGAGCGTCTGGTTCACTTTCGCCTGCGTCGGTTCGCCAATGGCGACCTCCATGGCGAGCCCAGCCGAGACAACCGGGAGGACTACCGCACCCTGGGGCGGCAGGTGGTGTTTTTTGCCAACGGCAGTTTCTGCAAGGGCAGCCTCCAGGTCGCACCCGGCACGGTGTTTGGCGGCGAGTTCGGCTTCATCCACGGCGATCGACGCCACCGGTTGGTGCAGCTGCATCACAGCGATGGTTCCTTTGACCAGTTGGTGCTGATTCGGGAATGGCGAACGGGCCACGATGAACCGGAGCGGCCTGCGCTGCAGCTCGACCATCTGATCGGCAGCTGGAGTGGCCAGGCACAGCGCATCAGTGCCGACTGGCCCGAGCCGGACAGCTTCGACTGCCAGCTGGAGGTGCAACGCCTTGCCGATGGCGCTGTGCAGTGGCGCAGCCAGGTGGGGGATCAGATCCACGCTCACCGCTTGCAGGGACAAGAGCCCGTGCTGGCCATCGAGGGGGATTCCCAGCCCCAGCGCTTCACCCTGCTGGCCGATGGCGGGTACCACCTCGGCCCCCATCAGGTGAGCCACCGTGAACCGTTCAGCGTCGAAGCCGGCTGGCTGATCGGTCCGAATCAGCTCGAACGCTTGGTCCGCCGGTTTGATGGCAGTGGCGCCTGGCTGGATTCCACCCACTGGATGCTGCAGCGCCACTGATCGCCGCTCGACCGGATGGTCAAACCTGCACCTTCAGCTGGGGGCTCAATCGTCCCCATCCGGGGATTGCGCCAGCCCATGGCGGCTCGGGAACCTGTCCCCGGACTGAACAACTGACCCGGGGTCTGGACGTCCCCGGGTTTTTTATGGCATCGCCACGCCTCTGGGATGCCGGGATCACACTTGATCCCATATGGGGGTTGAAGCGAGGGCTCCGGTGGCGGGATTGTCAGGGCCATGAACCCCACCATTCCGGAAGGAGGCATGACAACCCCCACCTTCACCCAGACCCTCTCCATCGGTGAGCTGGAAGCCAGCTATCCGCTGTACTGCAAGGCCCTGCGCATCCTGGTGCGCGATGGCGTCAGCCTGGCTAAGGCCAGCCGCACCGTCGCCTGGAGTCGCCTGTCCACGCTGCATCACTGCATGCCCCGCAACTACCGCCATCCCGAGCAACTGTTCTTTCTGCTGAACCGGGACGTGCAGAGCAAGACCACCGCGGCGGCCTGAAGGACGGTTACCTGCCCATGGCAGCCCCTTGGCGCTGCCCACCACGGCGGGGGAATCTGGAGGCCATGTCGCTTTGAGACCGGTGGTGCTGCAGGCGGAACAGGGCCAGATCCAGATCCACACCGAGAACATCTTCCCGATCATCAAGAAGGCCGTCTACAGCGGCCATGAGGTGTTCCTGCGGGAGCTGGTGAGCAATGGGGTCGATGCCATCAGCAAGCGGCGCATGGCCGCCATGGCCGGCGACTGCAGCGAAGGCAGTGAGGGGCAGATCCGCATCCGGATCGACCGCGAGGCCAAGACCCTCACCATCTCCGACAACGGCATCGGCATGACTGCCGACGAGGTGAAGCGCTACATCAACCAGGTGGCCTTCTCCAGCGCCGAGGACTTCCTCGAAAAATACAAACAGGAGAACGACGCGATCATTGGCCACTTCGGCCTGGGGTTCTACTCCAGCTTCATGGTGGCCAAGCAGGTGGAGCTAGTGACACTGAGCGCCCGCGAGGGCAGCGAGGCGGTGCGCTGGAGCTGCGACGGCTCCCCCAATTTCAGCCTCGAGGCCGGGGAGCGCAGCGAAGCCGGCACCGATGTGATTCTGCATCTCATGGAGGAGGAGCTCGAGTACATCGAGCCGGCACGGATCCGCACGCTGATCACCACCTACTGCGACTTCATGCCGGTGGAGGTGCAGCTGGAGGGGGAAACCGTGAACAAGCGGGAGGCCCCCTGGCGCAAGAGCCCCCGCGACCTCACCGACAACGACTACATCGAGCTCTACCGCTACCTGTATCCCTTCCAGGGGGATCCACTGCTCTGGGTCCACCTCAACACCGATTACCCCTACAACCTGCAGGGCATCCTCTATTTCCCGAAATCCACCGGCCGGGCGGACTGGGAAAAAGGCGAGATCAAGCTCTACTGCAACCAGGTGTTTGTCAGCGATTCGATCAAGGAGGTCGTACCCCGCTATCTCTTGCCACTGCGCGGCGTGATCGATTCACCCGACATCCCACTGAACGTGAGCCGCTCGGCCCTTCAAACCGATCGACGCGTGCGTTCCATCGGGGGCTTTGTGGCCAAAAAGGTGGGCGACCGCCTCAAGGATCTGCACCGCGACGATCCGAAGCGCTACGCCGAGATCTGGGAATCCCTGGCACCGTTCATCAAAATCGGCGCCATGGAGGACGAGAAGTTCGCCGATCAGGTGAGTGAGCTGGTGTTGTTCGGCTCCACGGCCAGCGCCGCCGATGGCGACAGCCCCGACCCGATCCCCGGCACCGAGGGGAAGGCCTACACCACCCTGGGCGGATACCGGTCGCGCCTGGATCAGGCCAATGACAAGCGCATCCTCTACTGCACCGATGAAGCGGGACAGGCGGGGGCACTGGCCTTGTGGAAGAGCCAAGGGGCCGAGGTGCTGCTGGCGGACACCTTCATCGACACCCAGTTCATCCCGTGGCTCGAGTACCGCCACAACGAGCTGAAGTTCCAGCGGGTGGACAGCGAACTGGACGACTCTCTGCAGGACAAGGACAACGAGCTAAGCGATGCCGATGGCAAGGACAGCTCAGAAAAACTGCGGGAACTGTTCAAGACAGCCCTCGCCAACGACAAGGTGACCATTCAGGTACAGGCCCTTAAAGGGGACCAGGCACCGGCGGCGCTGATCCTGCTGCCGGAGCAGATGCGCCGCATCAACGACATGGGTGCCTTGATGGAGCAACGCCTGCCCGGCCTACCTGACCACCATGTGTTGTTGGTCAATCGGCGCCATGCCCTGGTGGAGGGCTTGCTCAAGCTGTCCGCCGGCTCCGTTCTCACCACCACCGGCCAATCCCCGAGCCAGCAGCTGGCCGATGATCTCAGCCGCCACGTCTATGAGATGGCGCGGCTTGCGGTGGGAGGTCTGGAGCCCAACCAACTGGCCGGGTTCCAGCAGCGCAGCTGTGATCTGATGGGCCGACTGATGCAACGGGGGATCTAAGCCCCTAACCCCCATGGCCACCACGGCACTGGTTCCAGCCCTGTTAGTGCTGCTGGGTGGTGGCCTGCTGTCCCAGCTGCTGGGACACGTCATCCACCTGTTAGCCCGGCGGAGTCACAGCGAACCCGCGCGGCTACTGGCGGAGGCGGTACCCGTGGGGGGATGGCTGCTCAGCGCGGCCTTGGCTTGGCGCCAGCTACCCCTGGACTTAGGGGGGGATCAGCTGCTGATGGCGGCGGCCAAGCTCGTGCTGCTGGTGCTGCTGGTGCGTCTCGCCAACCGCGTCTGCACCCGGGCATTCCGCCGCTGGACCGAGCGCTGCCCGGATGAGGCGGTGGCCGCCATGCTGTGGTCCCTGGCGCCGATGCTGCGGGCCCTGATTTGGTGCCTCGGGGCTGTGCTCTATCTGCAGAACATTGGGGTGCAGATGGCCGCCATCTGGGCCCTGCTCAGCGCCGGTGGCATCGGCGCCGGCCTGGCCCTGAAACAGCCGGTGCAGGAGTTTTTCAACTACCTCACGATCCTCCTGGATCGCCCCTTCCAAACGGGTCAGTGGATCCAGGTGAACGGCATCACCGCCCGTGTCGAACGGGTGGGGGTGCGTTCCACCCGGCTTCGCAACCTCAGCGGTGAGGCGGTCGTCATGGGCAACAGCCTGCTCACCAATGCGGTGGTGATCAATTGCGATGAACTACAGCAGAGGCGGGTGGTGCTGCGGTTCGCCCTAGCGGCAGCGGCACCCCCCCAGGCCCTTGAGCAGGTGCCCGCTCGGGTTCGGCAGCTGGTGGGTGCCGAGCCGGAGGCCTGTTTCGAACGCTGCCATTGCCTCGATGTTCAGGGCAGTTCCCTGCTCTATGAGCTGGTGTACGGCCTGGAGGGCTTAGATGTGCAACGCCATCGGGAGGTGCAGCAACGGATCACCCTGGGGGTTAACCGGCTGCTGCAGGACCTGGGCCTGATCTTGGCGGCCAACTGACTTGCTACTGTGGGCAGCTTGGGCCGAAGCCGGTCCATGGTTCGTTGTTCCTCAGAAGGTCGGTCATGTCCCGGGTCTGCCAGCTCACCGGCAAGCGCGCCAACAACGGCATGGCCGTGTCGCACTCCCACGTGCGCACCAAGAAGCTGCAACAGGTGAACCTGCAGGAGCGCCGCCTGTGGTGGGCCGAAGGCAATCGCTTCATCAAGTTGCGGGTGTCCACCCGTGCCCTGAAAACCATCCAGAAAAAGGGTCTGGGCGCCTATGCCAAGGAACTGGGCATCAACCTCGCCAAGCTCTGAGCTCGAGCCGGTTCTGGATCCACAGCGATCTGTGATCTCACGCCGCCAGTTGCTGGAGGGAATCACCGCCGGCCTGGCGGTTTGTTGTGGGTGGCCACGCCAGGCCGGCGCCCTGGGGGGAACCCTGCCGCCGCTGGATCAAGCGGCGCCTGACTTCGCCCTGGATGGAGTTCCCGGCCCCCGCAGCCTGGCTGACTTCCGCGGCCAGTGGCTGGTGCTGTATTTCTATCCGCGGGATTTCACGGAAGGCTGCACCATCGAGGCCCGCGGCTTCCAGCGCGACCTGGAGCAGTTCCATCGCCTCGGCAGCGAAGTGGTGGGCATCAGTGCCGACAGCGCCGACAGCCATGCGGAGTTCTGCGGCAGTGAGGCGCTGGTGTATCCACTCCTGTCCGATCCCGGCGGAGCGGTCAGTCGTCGCTACGGCAGCTGGATTGCTCCCTTTTCCCAGCGCCACACCTTCTTGATCGACCCCGATGGCACCCTGCGAGCCCAGTGGCTGGGGGTGAGACCCCTCGGCCACAGCCAGGAGGTGCTCGCCACCCTGAAGGAGTGGCAGCTCAAAAGCTGAGCCAGCCCATGCTGCTGGCCACCTGAAAGCCAACGGTGCCCAGCAGCGCACCCAGCAGGGAGCCGCCAAACGCCAACCAGCCCAGCGGTGCACCCACCGCTTCACTGGCGGTGCTGGGCTCCACCAGGCTCAGGCGCTGAGCGGAAGTGGACTGATTGTCCTGCTGACGACGGATAAGGGCTTCGAAATCAGGCATTCGATCTCCTGGGCGACGGATTGATAGGCCGACCAACCGGCCATGCGACGGGGGTCAGATCGACCCCGGTCGTCGCAGGCCATGGAGACGGGCAGACCCTGGTTTTCTGCCTTGTCGAAGGCACTCAGCAGGGGCACTTCCGCCGCCAGCACCTGCAAACCAAACGACTTCAGAGCCTGGCGGGCATCGGCGATGGCGCGCTGTTGGCGCTGGTCCACCTTGGCCATCAACACCGCATGGGGAACACCCACCTTCTGGAGCAACTGCGCCAACTCCACGGTGAGCTCCACGGAGCGGGCCTTGGGGGCCGTGGGCAACAGCACAAGATCAGAGCCCACCGCCAGATGGCGCAGTTCCTCTTCGTCGCTGCTCGCTTGGCCGTCGGTGATCACCACGTCGGCATGGCGCGTGGCTTTGGCGGCTGCTTCCACGGGCACGATCGTGAACGGCAGCGAGCCGCGAATGCCATAGGCCAGGGCAGAGCGGTTGCGATCCGCATCCACCACACACACGTGGCGCCCCTGTTCAGACCAGACGCTGGCGAGGTGGATGCTCGTGCAGGTTTTGGCAACTCCGCCCTTCTGACCGGAGACGGTGATGAACACCAGCGGGCTGCAGGTGCCCGGAGGATAGGGTCAGCTTGCTGTTTTTGCAGTATGCGCTGACACGGCAATGCGCTCCATGCGGTTCAGGTGAGCCATGCCCACATGCAGGCTTTCGCAAAACAGACACTGCCCTTCAAAGCACACCTGAAACAACTCGCCCTGGCTGGCCTGCAGCTGGTAAATGGTGCCGCCGTAGGGGCCGACCATCACGGGAGAGGCTGACATGGGGGATGCGGCGGTAACGGCCAGAGCGTGACGCGGCCAAGCCAAGGCGACCATCGGTAGAAGTACCGGGCTGATGGGCGTGGGCGCGTCAGCCCCAGCCGGCCAACACCAACTTGCCGATGCCGCTGCCAGCTTCCATCACCGCATGGGCCCGTTGCAGGTGTGCCGCATCGATTGGCCCCAGGCAGGTCTGCAGGGTGGTGCGCACACTGCCTGCGCTGGCCAGCTCTGACACCTGCTGCAGGATGCGCCCCTGCTCCGCCATGTCGGAGGTTTGGAACAGCGAGCGGGTGAACATCAGCTCCCAATGCAGAGAGAGACTCTTTCGCTTGAGGGCGAGCACATTGATGGTGCTGGGGTCGGGATCATCGATCAAGGCCAGGGCACCCTGGGGAGCCAGCAGCTCCACGAGCGACGGAAAGTGCTCAGCGGTGTGAGTCAGGCTGATGGCGGCGTGAACCGGCGGCAGGTCGAGGCTGGCGACTTGGGCCACCAGCGGTTGGTGGTGGTCGATCACATGCTCCACGCCGAAGTCGCGAAGCCAGCTTCGGGAAGCCGGGCGCGAGGCGGTGCCCACCACCGTGAGGCCCGTCAGCCGCTGGGCCAGCTGAACCAGAATCGACCCCACGCCCCCGGCGGCCCCCACCACCAGGAGGGTCTGGTTGGCATGGGCGGAGGCACCCCGCTGCAGGCGGAGCCGATCGAACAGCAACTCCCACGCGGTGATCGCCGTCAGGGGAAGCGCCGCCGCCTGCAGCGGCGTCCAGGCCGGGGGGCGATGGCCCACCAGGCGGTGGTCGACCACATGGCGCTCGCTGTTGCACCCCGGACGATTCAAGGCACCGGCGTACCAGACACGATCCCCGGCCGCAAAGCCGCGAACCTCCGCCCCGGTCGCCAACACCGTGCCGGCGCAGTCCCATCCCAGGACCCGCCACTCGCCCATGGGGGGCAGCTCGCGGCGACGCACCTTGGCATCCACCGGATTGACCCCCACGGCCTCCACCTGCACCAGCAGGTCGGCGGGGCCGGGTTCAGGCTCCGGCACCTGCAGATCCATCAAACAGGCCGGACTGTCATCGGCACGCCCATGGCCGTAACCAACCGCGCGCATGGCTCAGGCCCCGAGCCGTTGCAGAAGCGCCTGGTGCACCGCGGTCGCCTGTTGCATCTGCCGCAGGGCATCAGCGCTGGTGGGTTGATCCAGCGCATCCGCCCAGGCCGCGCTGAGCTGATCTGGAGACGGCAACACGTCGGCGAGATCGGTGCAGCCGCAGCCAAATTCACTGGCACAGGCCTGCACCTTCGGGTCGTAGCTCAGAGCCGCCACCGGGCTGCCCGACAGGGCAGCGAGGATCAGAGCGTGCAGTCGCATGGCCACCACCAGGCCGGCGGAGCGAAACACCGCCATGGCCTCGCTGGGGAGTTGGGCCTCCACCTGTCGGCTACGACGCAGCAACGCCGGCGGCATCAGCCCCTGTTGCTGCAACCACTGCAGCAAGGGGTCGTCCTGCGACCGATGGAACGGCAGCCAGAGCACCTGCCGGTCGTGGGCTTCCGCCAACTGGGACAGGGCCTCGAGCAGCACCGACCAGCTCTGGGGGGTGAGCAGACAGGTCGGACGCCAACAGACCACGATCGGACCACCCCGGCCCAGCCACGGCAACGGCGGGAGGGCCCAGACCGCATCGGCGCCATGGGGGGCTACGCAACCCAGCTCCCTGGCCAGCCGGGCGGATCCGGCATCGCGCCAGGTGATGGCTGTGGCCATCGGCAGCAGCCACCGAACCAGGAGACGGCTGCGGAGACGGCGCAGCGGGCCGAGGCCCTGGGCCCAGAGGAACACCGGTCGGCCTTGCAGACGGGCCGCCACGATCAGGGCTCCGTAGTACAGCAGGCTGCGCAGGCTGGTGGAATCCTGCAAGAGGCTGCCGCCCCCCAACACCAGGGCACGGCACTGCCGCAGGGCGATCAAGACGTTCCGCAGGCTGCGGCGTTGCACCGTGGCCACACCATGGCGTTGCTCGACCGCCGCCTGGTCATAGGCGGTCACCAGGGGTGTGACAGACGCCGGCAGCTGGTGCAGCAAGGCCTCCAACAGGGCGTCATCGCCGAGGTTGTGCTCCCCGTAGTAGCCGCACAACAGAACGGACCGGGTCACCAGCGGCGATCAGCTGCAGGGCAGCTTGCCATCAACCCTCGCAGTGACGATGGCTCAGACGGCCGACGCCCCGAGCGGCAGCCAGCGATTCCACGCAGCCGAGCTCCAAAGCCATCGCAGGACAAGCCACTGGGCCTGTCACGGGCCTCGGGATCGGTAAAACATTGGGGCGGCCGTAGCCGCCCGATCCGCCTGGAAGGCTTTGCTGGCCTTGTTCAGAACCGATTCCGATCTGGGCTTCAGACGATGCTGAGCAGCTGTCCACTCGGGGGCCGGTAGATCGGCCTTGCCTTGAGGGGGATGGTGGCCTTGGACGGCTGCTGGGGCTGTGACATGGGGGGCACTCCAACGGATCATCGGCCCCTTCAGATTCCGTGCGACCTCCGTGAGGGTCTGTAGCGCTGCTTACCAGAGCAGCAGATGGCCACAGGCGGTGGCTTGCTTCACCTGCAGCTGTTCAGCGAGGGCTTCCCGCAGCGCATGGGTTGCTGCTCGGGATGTCTCCGGCCCCTGCACGAGGCGGGGACTACGCCCCAACTCGTCATGCAGGCCAAACCGGTGTGTTCCAACAGGGCCCGGTAGGTGATCTCCTCACTGACACCCTCCGCGTCGGGCTGCAACACCTGGGAGCGACGTCGCCGCACGCCGACGCCAAGGCCCGCACCGGTGGGAAACAAACGGATGCGGGTGGCCAGTTCGATGCCGGTGGGATGGGGGAGAGCCACCACAGGCTCCCGCAGCCCTTCCGCCAAGCGGCGATCCTCCTGACGGATCAGCTCCTTGAGTTGCGGCCGGGCTTGATCCAGCTCCATGCCCAGCCAGTGCTGAGCTTGATGGCCAATGCGTGGTTGGGCAATGCGTTGTTGGGAATCGATCCCCGCGGCAAGCTGACCAACGACGGGGGACGTCCTGGGCTGCGGGAGGCAGGGGTTACCGGCCTCAGCGCAACGCCGGCGAGACATCCGCCAGCGGCAACTCAGCACTGCCCCAGGTGCCGTTGGGCAGCAATGGGGCCACCCCCGGTGCAGGCCTGACCCGCGGGCCCGCAGCAAAGGCGGCGTCGGTCCAGGCGAGCATCAGCGCCCCCAACACCCCACCCTGGGCATCGGCCCGGGGGCGCAGGTTGAAGTGATCTCCCCCCTGGGCCAGCACCAGCTGATGCCCCTGCAGATCGCCACCCTGAAGCGGCCGGATCGCCTCCGGGTCGGGAGGAACCACCCAATCGTGGCTGCCGCTCACCAGCAGCACTCGCGTGTTGAGGCGTTGCTCTCGCTCCCGCGGAAACAACAGCGACATCGGTGGACTCACCGCCACCACGGCAATGATCCGTTCATCGTTGATGGCGGCCCGCTTGACCGCCGAGACCCAGCTGCACTGGAGGGTCCAGCTGAGGTTGCGATCGGCATCGGTCACATCGCTGCAGCGCCGCAGCAATTTGGAATCCGTGGGAACCAGTCCGGCCATTAGCAGGCTCGTGGTGGCGCCCCAGGAGTGGCCCAGCACCACCACACGGCTGCTGTCGACTGCTGTCGAAGTCGCCAGCTGGCCCGAGGCGACGGCATCGATCACGGCCGTCAGGTCCAGGGGACGCAGGGCCAACTCCTCAGCGGAGGGGGGCGCGGCCTGGCCGCTGAGCACCTCATGCTGTTGCTGCTGGTCGCTGCCCGGGTGCCACGGCAGCACGACGGTGTAGCCCTGTGCCGCCAGACGGCGGCCCCAACCCTCAAAGCTGGTGGGGCTATCCCAGAGCCCATGGGAGATCAACACCAAGCGGCCATTGGCACCGGCCTGGGGCTGCAGCATCAGCAACTGGAGCGGTTGTGCTCGGTGACGCACCGGCAACACCGCCGTGCTGCTGAGCACGGGTCGGCTGGAGGTCTGCTTTCCTGCGACAGGCGGCACCGGAGCGGCTGGCACCTGGGCCAGCAGACGATTCGCCAGCTCCCGTTGCTGCAGAAGCCGCTGCAGCGCGAAACCGACTCGGCTGAGGTTCAGGCGAGCCCGTTTGCCCGGAATCGCCTTCATCACCTGGAGCAGGGTGGGCCTGCCATCCGGAGCCTCGGCCATGGCGCGCCGGAGGGTGGCCTCCAGGGTCTGGCCGGAGGTATCCGCGGGCCTGCCTTCGATCGTGCCGAGGGAAGAGACGAGCAACAACGCCTGCTCCAGCAGAGGAGAGCCGACGGATGCATTGGCCACCTTGGACAGGCTGAGGGGCACGCGCTGGTTGAGCAGACCGACCACGGCCTCGCCAACGCGCCCCCGGGAGGCGCGATCCAGCTCTGCTAAGGCGGTATCGCCATTGAGCAGCGCCTCCGGGGAGTTCAGTTCGTCGAGCCGAACGCGCAGGGTGGTGTCCAGCAGAGGCAACTCCACCACCACCTCCTCCAGGGCTTGGGCAGGCCCGGGGCACAGCGCTAGCGGCAACATGAGTCCCAGCGATCCAGCCCAGGCCAACCGCCGTAATCGAGAGGCAACACGGGGCAGGACCATGGAGGTACTCAGGTGTCCGTTGGGTTCAGGACCCTAAACGCCACCAGCTGATCCGCCAGGCCGCTGAACGCCTGTCCCTCCCCATGGGCACGCATCAACGGGTTGAGTGCGATGGAGCGCCGATCGGGATGCAGGTGACGGCTGCTCACCACCCAGAAGCGCCAGTGATCCCGATTGAGTGGGTCCAACGGTTCCGTTGCCGTCGAGGTCACGTCGAGCATGGGGGGCTGCCAAAGACCAAACACCACAACGGCAAAGGGCTCCTCCGGCAGGGCGAAGACCGCCGGCATAGCGCCGAAGCCGAGTGCGGTGCTGAGACCAACACCGCTGGGCAGGCCGCACTGGGTTGGATCCAACCCCAACGCCGTGAGCAGGATCCAGTGGCCACAGGCCTGCCGTAATCGCTCATCCAGGCGGTCAGCGCAATACCAGCGCAGCAGGCGATCGAATTCCGTCATGGGCTGATCGGTTCGAACAACTGCCGCCAACGCTCTTCCTGTGCCTGGGCGGCCACTGATCCTTCCTGCGGAAACTGGGGCAGAAAATCCTTATCCGCCGTGGGCTGATAAGGGCCCTGTTTCAACTCCAACAGCACCGCATCACTGGAGAGGGCCACCAACGTGTGGAACTGCTCCTGCGCGAGTTCCACGCCCCGCACAGGACCAGCGGCATCCAGGCGCTGGGTATGGATCACCGTGCCGTCAGCCTCCAACACCACCAGGCCGATGCTGCCCTGCAGCACCACGAAGCATTCAAAACCGGCTCCCGGTTCCGCCCGCACGTGGCGATGGGGACGCACATAGGTGCCGGGCTGCAGGGCATTGAGAAAGCGCTGCACGCTCTCCTCATGACGATGCAGGTTGTGGTTCGCCCGCCGGCGCGGGCTGTGCAGAGCCCGTCGGCTGACCGCCCCCAACAGGGCGTCATCGATGCTCACCAGGCGCGGCAACACGATGCGGGGATGGGCCAGGCAATAGCCGAGCTGATGCAGGCGTCGATTGCTCACCCGCCGATTCGCCATGGCCGGAGTGACGGGCTGATCCCCCTGCCAGCACACCGGCTCGAGGCCCGTGGCCGTCACCAGCCGTTCCATCAGATCGGCCACCGTGCAGGGCTCGTCATCCACCACATTCACCGTTTCATCCCAGCCGCCCTCCACGGCAGCGCTGATGGCGCCCACGGCGTCATCGCGGTGCAACCAGCTGCAATACACCTGACCAGCCCCGGGGCGGGTGGTGCCCGCCAGGCGACTGAGGCGGGGAATCAACTCCCGCCCAGGGCCGTACAGCGCCCCAAGCCGCAGCACACAGACACGACGACGCGGGCTTCTGCAGGCCTGCAACATCTGTTCGGCCTCCCACAGAACCTGCCCATGGCCATCCCGTGGCTGCACGGCGACAGCTTCATCCACCCACCCCCCAGCGGCATCGCCGTAGACGGAGCCACTGCCGGTGTAAACGATCTGACCCAACTGGGGCAGTTGAGGCAGCAAACCCTGGAGGGTGGTGAAGGGATCGGCGTAGGTGGCGCGGTAGGCGTCGGTATCCACCTGACGCGAACCGGTGGGCGCCTGGCAAAAGATCGCCACCTCGGCGTCGGCAAGGGCCGCCAGCAGTGCCGCGGGATCGCCGGCCTGAAGCAGCACCGCCCGGTGCGCCAGCGTCTCCAGAACCCCGAGCCGTTCGGGGCTGGTGGTGGTGAGGGTGATCTGGTGGTGGCCCTGTTGGCGCCAGTGGTGGGCCAGGGCTGATCCAAGGAAACCACTGCCGATGATCGTGATCCGCATCGGTGCTGTCAGAGGCTCTTGAACAACAGGGAAGCGCCCATCAGCAAACAGAGAATCTCGAAACAGCGTTTCACCACGGCACTGCCCTTGGCCAGAGCCAGATGGGCGCCGAGGTAACCGCCCACGCTGGATCCCAACAGCAGCATCGGGAGCCAGCGCCAGGCGATCTGACCACTCCAGCCCAGGGTGAGCGCACCGGTGCCATTCCAGAACAGACCCACCAAGATCAGCGTGTAGGCAACAGCCCGGCCGTAATCCAGGCCAAACCAGCGCACCAGCCACAGGGTGACGAACAGGCCTGTTCCAGATGTGAGCGAGCCATTCAGCACGCCAATGGCGAACAGCCCCAGGGCCCCGACCAGCTGTGCCGGCCCATCCAGAACACGGGGCCGCGCCGTGGCCCCCAGCTGGGGCCGTGCCAGGGAATAGACCCCCAATCCAATGGTGAGCAGGCCCAGCAACAGCACCGCCAGGCGCTGGGGCAGCAGCAGGACCCAGCGGGCCCCCAGCCATACCCCCGGCAACCCACTGAGCAGGATCACGGCCACCAGGCGAGGTTGCAGGCTGTCTTCAGACAAATGGCGCACCGTGGCGCCGACGCCGAGGGCCACGCTGGCCAGCTTGTGGGTCGCCAACGCCAACGGGAAGGGCAGCCCTAGCAGGATCAGTGCCGGAAGCTGCACCAGGCCCGCCCCACCACCCGCCAGCGCAGAGAGCAGGTTCGCCAGCAGCGACACCACGAACAGCCCAAGCTGCAGAGCCAGATCGGAGCTACTCAATGGCTGAGGCGCTGCGGCGCCCCATCATCCGCTTCCCCTATTCGTACAGCCAGTCGTAAGACTCCTGGCTGGCGGGCTCCGGATCGCGAAGGCCATCGACGCTGGCTGGCTGTGGGCCACGACGCCACACCTGGCTGGCCGCCGTGAGCTCCAGCACCACCACCACGCACAACAACAGCAGCGCCCCAATCGCCACCCACAGCTGCGGGTGGGCCACAACGGCAAACGCCTCGTCCATGGGTCTCATCCCGAACCACCCTCGCTGTAGCCAGCGAGGGACATGGGGGCAACGTTTCACGAAGCAATCCCGCCCCAACGAGACCCGCGAGACCAGGAGCTCTTAAGATTTGCTCAAGGATCCCCTGTGTAGCCGTTGAACGACAACCACCCCGTGCTCCAGTCCATGCGGAATGACCTGCAGGAACTCCAGAGTCTTTACCGTCACGAACCCTCGGATTTCAACCGCTATCAGCTGGTGCGCCACGAGCAGCGCATCGCCCAGTGGGTGCCTTCAGCGCTGTTCGGCGCCTAAAGCTGGGCCCGTCGGTTTACCGTTTGCCCACTAACGTTTGCCCCTCACCGTTGCCGTTGATGCGAGCGTTGCCCCTGCACCTGGAGGCAGGTGACGACATCCGGCACACCCTCGAGCAGTGGGCCCGCACCCAGCAGGCTGATGGCTTTGTGCTCAGTGTGGTGGGCAATCTGCGCCGGGCCTGTTTCGCCTGCCCGGGCAAGACCCAACCCACGGTGCTGGAAGGCGAGCTGGAGATCATCACCCTGCAGGGAACCGTGAGCCCCGGGGGGGTGCACCTGCACCTGAGCTTCTCCGATGGCGACTGTCAGGTGTGGGGAGGCCATCTCGAGCACGGCAGCCTGATCCTGAAGGGGGCGGACCTGCTGGTGGGGCTGCTACCCGCCGGGGGGGCAGCCCGGGCATCCAACGGCGTCTCCGCGGACCAAGTCGGTCACCACCGCATCGGCGAACCGCGCGTGACCATCGCCATGGCCGAGGGGTGTCCCTGGTCGCAGCGCGCCGTGCGCATGCTGCGCAGCCTGGGGATTCCCCATCACATTGAGATCACAGCCGAGGGGCCGGTGCCGCAGATCAGCATTGATGGCCAACCGATTGGTGGCTACAGCGAGCTGGCGGAACTCCACGGCAGTGGCGGGTTGGACTCGCTGCGGAGCCGTTGAGCCCCTCCTGCAACAGCGGTTGGCATCTCGAAACCCTCGAGGGCTGCCAGCTCGCCATCGCTGGCTATCCGCTGTTCCACTACGACGCCCGAGCGGGCGGGGGCCCTGCTGAAGCGGTGGAGCAGGCTGGTTCGGGCGGAGACCCTGTCCTGCAGCTGCAGTTCGACAGGGAACAACTGCAGATTCCGCCCTTAAACCGGCACACCACGCGGCTGCTGGGTGTGCCTCTGCCGCCCGGTCTCTCCATCTCCATCCTCCCCAAGGCGCTGGGCGGGGAGGTGAACCGCCAAACCGGAGTCGTTCAGCTGCGCTTCGAAGCGGCCTTCCGGTTCCGGGTGCACTGGGCTGGTCGCTGTCTGCTGGCACCGCCTGACCTGACGGTGATGACCACCCTCAGCAGCCAGGGCTGCATCAGCCAGCGGCACCGCCGTCGTGGAGACGCCCTGAGCGGTGATGGCCTCTGCACCCTGGTGGGCGTCGCCAAGGTGCCCCGCTGCGGAGCCCCATGGCTGGATCGCTTTCTGGGGCTTCCGGATGAAGCGTTGGCGGTGCTGCGCTGTCGCCTCAGCGCAATCCAGGCGCCATGAGCATCCAACGCCTCAGGGACACCCTGGCCATCCCGCTGCTGCCACTCGGTCTTGCCTGGGGTCAGGAACTGATGGATCAGCTCCTGTTTGGCGGGCGTTGGAACCTGCCGATGCTGCCCCGCGGGCCGTTGTTGGGGGTGCTGACCGCTCCGTTCAGCCACGGGGGACTGGGGCATCTTGCGGCCAACACGCTGCTGTTTCTGCCGCTCTCTTGGTTGGTGCTGGTGCAGGGCCGACGCGCCTATCTGGCGGTGTGGCTCGGGGTGTATGCCCTGGCCCTACCGGTGTGGTGGCTGTGGCCCTCCGGCAGCCATGGCCTCTCGGGGGTGGTCTATGGCCTGTTGGGCTACCTGCTGGTGATCGGCTGGCTGGAACGGAGGCCTGGATCAATGGTCCTCTCGCTGGTGTGCCTGTTGACCTACGGCGGCGTCTTGCCCAGTCTGGTGCCGGTCTTTTCTGCCCCTGGGGTGAGTTGGATCGGCCACATCAGCGGGTTCTGCGGAGGGGTGCTGGCGGCCACCGTCACAGGGCGCGAGCGGCCATGAGGGGGCGCTGGCCACTGCTGCTGGCCTTGGCCCTGAAGATGCCCGTCGGTGCCGTGTTGACGCCCGTCCTAGCCCAACCCTGGGCGCCGGGACAGGAGCCACCGCCCGCTCCGCCTAAGCCGGCGGATCCGGCCCAGGCTCGTGCCCTGGACACGCTGCGTAAGGACACCCAGGGGTCCGCTAATGACAGGCGCAGGCGCTATTTACGGGCCGCCCATGACCTGTTGCACCGCTACTGGGCCAGCCGCGAGCAGCCGGAGCTGTTGTTCGAGGGAGACAAGGCCGAAGGCTGTGGTGTGACCCGGGTGGAACATCCGATGGCGTTCTATTGCCCACCCAGCAAGCAGATCGCCATGGCCCTCAATCTGCGGCGCAGTGTGAAATCAGCTCGCGGCAAAACGGATCACGAGCTGCTGCTGCTGGATCTGGCGGTGCTCGCCCACGAGTGGGGGCACCACGTGAATCGGGAGCTGGGGCGCGGACCCTACAGCGGCGGTTTGGGGATCACGGTGAAGCAGGAGGAACTGGCGGCGGACTGGCGCACCGGTGTGTTTCTTGGTTGGTTGCTCAGCAGCGGCGCCCTCGGGGTGGAGGAGTTCTCCCAGACGGCCAACCTGATGTTCGAAATGGGCGATTACGAGCGCATCTCCCAGCAACACCACGGCTATCCAAAGGATCGGTTCGAGGCCCTCACCCGCGGACTCGATAGCCAGCTGAAGGTGGGCCAGCGCCTTGGGGACTGGACTGTGGACAGCCGGGAGGCCTTCAGCCGGCCCCTCCCCGCCGACCCCCTGGATCAGCAGCTGGGGCGCCGTCGCTATGAGGTGCAGCGGTTCGAAATCGACCGCAGCCAGCAGATCGCCACCAACGTGCTGGGGGGACTGCTGGGGGCCGCAAGCTGTGTTTGGGGGAGCCAGCAGCAGTGCCTCGGCATGGCCATGGAGCAGGGCAAAGGGAGGGCCCACGGCGCCTACACCCGCCGTGAGCTGACCTTGTTCTGCCGCAACGGCAGCTTTGACGTCAACGAGGATGACTTCGGCGTGCAACCCCTGCGCCGTGATGGCAAAGGGCAGGCCTCCGTGCTCGCGGCGCGGGACTGTCCGCGGACTTAGCGAAGCTGATACGTGAGTTCCAGCTGAAGCCGGCTGGCCAAACGGGGATCAATGGCACGGAACTGCGCCAGGGCCAGCCAGCGTTGGCTCGACGGCAGGTGGCGCAAGTCCGCCACGGCAAGCTCAAGACAGTGGCGGTCCAGGTCTTGATTCACGACGTGTCCTCAGCGAGCGGATCACATCGCCGCCGCCCCTGACACGCCAGCGGGCTGGGCCAGATCGCCAGCTTGCCCCCTGACCCTTGCGCCCGATTTACTACGACCTGTGACCCCCCCTGCCGTTGGTGGGAGAGGGCGCTTTACAACGCAGCAAGCCATCCAGGGGGCGATGGGCTTCTTCGTCCAACTCACCGAAGCCATCGCCGAGCGCCAATCGCTCCTGATGACGGGTCTCGACCCGAATCCGGAGATGTTGCAGAGCTGGGCACAGCGGCGAGGCATGGCCAACCGCTCCTTCCTCAGCCAGGCACGCCACTGGATCAAGGCGGTGGTGGAGGAAACCAGCCCCCACGTCTGCGCGATCAAGGCCAGCCTTGGCTTCTACCAGGCCCTGGGGCCCCTTGGGCTTGAGCTGCTGCTGGAGGTGCGCGACCTGGTGCCACGGGACCTGCCGCTGATCATCGATGCCAAGCACGGTGACCTCAATTCCTCCACCGCCCTGGCCCACTACCTGTTCAAAGATCTGGGGGTGGATGCCGTCACCCTGTCCCCCCTAGCGGGCCAGGACATTGCTGCACCGTTTCTGCTCTACGCCGATAAGGCGGTGGTGATCACCTGCCGCAGCTCCAATCCGGCCGCCAAGCGCATCCAGTACCACCCCAGCGACGCCGATCCGCTGTTTCTGCAGATCGTGCGCGAGTGCCAGCTCTGGGGAACCCCCGACCAGCTGCTGCTGGAGGTGGGCACCAGCGATCCGACCGTGTTGGGGTTGGTGCGCCAGGCCGCGCCCGAGCGCGTGTTGATGCTGCGCAGCATCTGGAGCGAGGAGGAGCGCCTCGATGGCCTGTTGGAGGCTGGGCTGAACGATGCCGCCGACGGGTTGCTGCTGCCGCTGCCGCAGAACCTGCTGGTGGAGGATGACCTGGGGGAGCAGGCCGGCGAGCTCAAAGCCCTGATCAACCGGCGGCGGGAGCGCTGGCTCGACCAACACCCCCGTGCCGATGGCAACAGCTGTGCCCTGTGGGTGGCGGAGGAGAGCCAGGCCGACACGGCCGGTCAGCAGGCCACCACCGCGCTGATCCTCGACCTCTTTGATATCGGCTGTCTGCTGTTCGGCGAGTACGTGCAGGCCTCCGGGGCGGTCTTCAATTACTACGTCGATCTGCGCCAGATCATTTCCGATCCCAACCTGTTCCACCGGGTGCTGCACAGCTACAGCACCTTGCTGGAGCAGCTGCACTTCGACCGCATCGCCGGCATTCCCTACGGATCCCTGCCCACGGCCACCGGCCTCTCCCTGGCCCTGCACAAACCCCTGATCTATCCCCGCAAGGAGGTGAAAGCCCACGGGGCGCGCCGCCTGATCGAAGGCGATTTCAACGAGGGCGACCGCGTGGTGGTGGTGGACGACATCCTGATCACCGGTGGCTCTGTGCTCGAAGGCATTGCCAAGTTGGAAAGCTCAGGCCTAGTGGTGGAGGACGTGGTGGTGTTCATCGACCACGGTGGTCAGCGCGACCGCCGTGCCCGGGAGCGACTCGAGGCGAAGGGCTACCGCGTGCATGCTGTGCTGGACATCGCCCAGATCACCCGCACCCTGCTGGCGGCGGGGCGCCTCAGTGCCGACCAGGCCGCGGTGCTGACATGACAACCCCGCCCCTGCAGCGACAAGGCACGGCCCTGCTCGGGATGGCCCTGGTCCTCAGCCTGGTGGCCTGCAGTCGGCCGGGTCGCGACCGGGCTACTCCCCCCACAGCGGCCCCCTCACCTACGGCTGCACCCCCAGCAGAGCCGTCGCCAGCACAGAGCCGGCAGCGGCTCCAGGCGGCCCTGCAGAGCGCCGATGACCAGTTCAACCGCGGCGAAAATGACCTGGCCTGTGAGCAGGTGCAACGGACCAAAAAGCTGTTGGGGCAACGGCCCGAGGTCGCCAGCCCGGCGCAACGGGAACAGCTGCTGCGGTTCGAACGGGCCTGCAGCACGTTGTGAGAGTGGCTGCCATCCCTCTGTGACACCTCACCACCATCTGGCCCAAGGGGCCCATGGGCTCGACGGCTTTCGCATAGCTTGAAGTTGCAGGTTTGTCAGCCAGGAGCTTCATGAGCGAAACCCAGGGTCTGACGATCGGTGAGCTGGAGTCGAAGTATTTCCTGTATCGCAAGGCCCTCAAGCAACTGCTGCTCGAAGGCAGGCCCGTGGCGCGCATTGAAAAAACCCTTGCCTGGAGCCGCCTGACCACCCTGCACAACTGCCTGCCTCGCCAGTACAAGTCTCCCGACCACATCCGTCACCAACTGCTGCGGGAAATCGAACAGCAGCAAGCAGAGCAGGCGTGAGTGGCCTGGACGACAGCCGTCTGAGGCGGGTTGCGGAGGCCTTCCATGGGGAGGGCCAGATCACGCGGATTACGCCCCTCGGTAGCGGCAATGTCAACGACACCTATCTGGTGGAGAGCGGCGGATCGCTCACCGTGCTGCAGCGCATCAACACAGCGGTGTTCCAGCGTCCCGAGCTGGTGATGCAGAACCTGCAGCAGCTCTCCCAGCACATGCAGAAGAAGTTGCAGTGCAGGCCGCCAGCCCTGCACAACCGGCGTTGGGAGCACCCACGGCTGATCTGCACCCAAAGTTCCGATCAGAGCTGGCATTGCTGCGAGGCGGGTGGGTTCTGGCGCAGCCTCAGCTTCATCGCCCAGGCCGAGAGCGTGGACGTGATCCAGACCGCAGACCAGGCCAGGGAATTGGGCAGTGGATTGGGCCTGTTCCACGCCCTCATCAGTGACTTGCCTGTGGACAACCTGGCGGACACCCTGGAGGGGTTCCACATCACGCCCCAGTATCTGGAGGCCTACCGCAGAGCCCTGGCTTGCGGCGAACGGCAGGGCAGTGAAGCCAGCCGTTTCTGCATGGCCTTCATCCGCGAACGTGAGGGATTGGTGCCGCTGCTGGAGCAGGCCAAGCAGCGTGGCGACCTCCCCCTGCGGCCAATCCACGGAGACCCCAAGATCAACAATGTGATGCTGGATCGCTCCAGTGGCAGGGCCGTCGCCCTGATCGATCTGGACACGGTGAAGCCCGGGCTGGTGCACTACGACATCGGCGACTGCCTGCGCTCCTGCTGCAATCGGCTCGGAGAGGACACCACCGCCCTGGACGCGGTGCGATTCGATCTTGATTTAGCCGAGGCCATTCTCGAGGGCTACCTGGTGGAGGCCGGCGGGCTGCTGACGCCGCTGGAGCTGCAGCTGATTCCGGATGCGGCGCGTTTGATCAGCTTGGAGCTCGGCCTTCGCTTCTTTACCGACCACCTCAACGGCAACGTGTATTTCAAGGCTCAGCATCCGGAGCACAATCTGCAACGGGCCCTGGTGCAGTTCCGGCTCACCGCCAGCATCGAAGCCCAGATGGAGTCGCTGCGACGTCTGGTGCAGCGACTGACGCAGGGCTCCGCGCCACTGCGCTCGGCGGCCTGATGGCGCTGCTGCGGCCGTTTGCTCCAGGCCCTGGCGTCGACCCGTTCCAGCTCACGGCGAGCGTCCGTGGCGATGGCCGTGAGCTGCACGTCTCCTTCCAGTTGGAGGGCCCCTTGGATCAGCTGGTGCTGCCGGCCCCCGCTCCGTTGCCCCAGCGTCGCGATGGGCTCTGGCAGGGCAGCTGCTTCGAAGCCTTCGTTGGAGTTGAGAACGATTGCGGCTACTGGGAACTGAACGTGAGCTGCCGTGGGGATTGGAATCTCTACCGTTTTGACGGCTACCGCAATGGTGGCCGGGCCGAGGAGCGCCTTCAGCTGTTGCCGGTGGCCTGGCGACGCACGGACCAGCGGCTCGAACTGGCATTGAAACTGCCGCTGCCGAGTTGGCTCACAACCGTTGATCCCCGACTGGAGATCGCCCTCACCACCGTGCTGGAGCATCGCGAGATGGGTTGCCAATACTGGGCTCTGCGCCATTGCGGTGCGGAACCGGATTTTCATCAACGGGCCAGCTTCGTTGGTCTTCAGCATTTGCATTAACGCAGCGAATGCAACGGAATGCCTTGCAGATCGATCTGCAATGGTGAAGCAAACCTGCTGATTGCCACAAACGGAATTCCTAAAAGTATCCTGGGCTACAAATCCGGTCCGTTCTGTTGCACGTCACACACTGCGGGGAAGAGCACTTGATCAGCCTCAGCAGTGGTGAGGCTGCCTCGCTGGTGGATGCCTGTGCGCTGTTGCTGCTGGCGGCCCAAACCACCCCTGGCTGCGACCTCAAGCCGGAGATGGCCTCGGTGCTGCGCACCGTGTTCGAGCAATTCAGCAGTCACACCGTCGAGTGATAGCCGCTTAGACCGGGGCTATGCACGCCCTGTCGCTCCCTACTTGGTGGATCCACGTGGCCTCCGTCCTGGAGTGGGGTTTGGCCATGGCGGCCATCCAACACTGGGGGAAGCGCCGTGGAGAGCCGGAATGGTCGTGGCTGGCCCTGGCCATGACGCCCGCGTTGGTCAGCGCCATGGCGGCCTGCACCTGGCACCTGTTCGACAACGCCGCTGCCCTGGATGGGCTGGTGGTGCTGCAGGCGGGCTGCACGCTGCTGGGTAACGCCACACTGGCCCTGGCGGCCTGGAACCTCAACCGTCGCGCGAGGGCCTGAGGCCATGGGAGCCCAAGCCCTGCTGCAGGACCTGGCGGGGATCGATCCGGCCCCGTTGTTCGCCCTGTCGCTGCTCCCCTATCTCCTGTTTTTGTGGTGGAGCTGGCGCTCCGGGCGACTGCCGCGACTGGCCTTCTGGGGCTTCTGCCTGACGCTGCTGTTTGTGGTGATCACCATCGTTGCCGCCCTGGTGGCCGAGGGCGTCTACGGGAAGCAACTGGCAGATGTGGACCCCCTGCATGGGGGTGCCGAAGCGTTCCTGACCCTCAGCAACCTGCTGGTGTTGCTGGGATTTCGTCAGACGGGCGGCAAGCCCACGGCAGTGAACAAGTCTTAAGCGCCCCAGGTCGCTGGCCCATCTCCCCCGGAAGATGAGGTGTCGCTTGAGATTTCGATGCTCGCTCCCCTGCTGGCCATCGCCCCCGCTTCCGTCGCCTGGTCTCCCAAGGTGGGCCTGGTGATGATCGTCGCCAATGTGATCGCCATCGGCATCGGCAAAGCCACCATGAAGTACCCCAACGAGGGTGCCCAGCTGCCGAACCCCACCATGTTCGGCGGCATGAGCCATGCCGCCCTGCTGGCCACCACCTCCTTCGGTCACATCCTGGGCATGGGCGCCATCCTGGGCCTGGCCGCCCGCGGTGTGGTCTGAGCGAGCTGCACGGGGTGGGGGCCGACCGACCCTCGGTCCCCACCCGTCCTTGCCGCCGCCGGCCTCAGCGCCAGCCCAGGGCATAGGGCAAGGCCCTCAGCCCGTAGCGCTCAAAGCGGTAGTCGAACAGCAGTGCTGACAGGTCGTCGGCGGAGCAGCCCTCCAGCCCCCTCAGCAAGCTGCTCAGACGACGGTCTGCCGCCACGTTCCGGAGCCCGAGCCAGGTGTGCTGGGCGAGACGTCCGCTCAGGGACCACCGCCAGCCCAGCCGTCGGCGCAGCCGACGTGGGTAGTGGCGTAGCGCACTTGGCTTGCCGGCCAGGGCCGTCACCAGCAGTGGCGCCAGCTCAGCACTGCTGCTGAGGGCGTGGCGGATGCCCTCGCCCCCCAACAGGTTGGCGGTGCTCACCGCATCCCCCAGCCCCAGCAGGGGGCCGCATTGATGGGATTCGTGGCGGTGAATCGTGCTGCGCACCAGGCCGCCATGGCGGTCCAGCACCGGGCAGTCCCCCAGGCCCACGCGATCGAGCAGTTGCTGGAGCAGTGTCTGCAGCGGCGGTTGAGGCCTGAGGGGGTCGCAGAGGCGGCAGATCCCCACCTTCAGCACGCCGGGGCCCATGGGGAACACCCAGCCGTAGCCCTGGGGAACCCAATCGCTGCCCAGCATGAAACTGAGTTGATCGGCCCAGCGCTGCCAACCCAGGGGATCCACCTGGACCAACCACTCCACACCCACACCGCGCACCAGCGGATGCTCCGTGGAGGCTGGATCCCCCAGCAGGGCCCGTTGCTGTCCGCTGGCATCCACCAGCCAACTGGCCTGCACGTCGCGGCGCTCGCCCCCCGGCCCACGCAGCTGCACCAGGGCACCATCGCCATGGGGCCGCCAGGAGTCCGCACGCCAGCCCAGGGCAAGCCGCGCACCGGCCGCCTCGGCGCGGCGGGCCAACCAGTGCCGCAACGCACCGAAATCCAGCACCGCGCCCAACGGTTGCGGGGCCTGCCATTGGCGCCGCTGCCCACCGGGGCCCAGCAGCTGCCAACCGCTCCAGCGGGCTGCGATCACCGAGTCCGGCCACTGGTGTTCCTCCACGGCAGACCAAGGCACGGCTGCGCTGCTGAAGGCGGCCTGACGCAGATCGGTCAGGCGGTCCACCACCATCACATCCACGCCGGCGACGGCTAGCCGGTAGGCCAGATCAGCCCCAGAGGGGCCCGCGCCAACGATCAGAACCTGCGGCTCAGACACCCACCGGCTGGCGGCGCAGGCTGGTGAAGCGCTGGAGGATGCCGTCGGCCATCTGGGCCGGGGTGAGCCCCAGGGCCTGCTTGCTCTGATCCGGACTGGCGTGGTCCACCAGCACATCGGGAATGCCAATGCGGTGAACGGGCACCAGCACATCGTGGTCGTTGAGGGTTTCCACCACCGCTGCGCCAAAGCCGCCCGCCAGGCAGCCCTCCTCCATGGTCACCACACGGCCGATGCGGCGGGCCATGGGCAGGATCAGGGCCTCGTCGAGCGGGCGCAGGAACCGGGCATTGATCACGGCGGCCCGTACACCCTGCTCCTGCAGCAGACCGGCGGTAGCCATGGCGGGAGCCACCATGGCGCCATAGGCCACGATCAACAGGTCGTCGCCATCGGCCAACAGCTCGCCCCGTCCGATCTCCAGGGGCTGCCAGCCCTCCTCCACCAGGGGAGCTCCCTCCCCTTCGCCGCGGGGGATGCGCAGGGCGGTGGGTCCGTTGTGCTGCAGGCAGGTGATCAGCATCCGCTGCAGCTCCGCCTCATCCTTGGGGGCCATCACCGTGAAATTGGGCACGCAGCGCAGGTAGCTGATGTCGTACTGGCCCTGATGGGTGGGGCCATCGGCCCCAACGATGCCGGCACGGTCCATCACGAAGGTGACCGGCAGGTTCTGAATGCCCACGTCGTGGATGAGTTGGTCGTAGGCCCGCTGCAGGAAGGTGCTGTAGATCGCGCAGACGGGCCGCAGGCCCTCACAGGCCATGCCGGCGGCCATGGTCACCGCATGCTGCTCGGCGATGCCCACATCAAAGTATTGGTGGGGCCGGGCCTTCTCCAGCAAATCGAGGCCGGTGCCGGTGGCCATGGCGGCGGTGATGCCCACCACCCGCGGATCCTGTTCGCAGATCTTGATCAGGGTCTGCCCGAACACCTTGCTGTAGCTGGGGGGTTTGGGCTTGCTGGAGGGATAGGCCTTGCCGGTGGCCAGGTCGAAGGCGCTCTGGGCGTGGTAGCCCACCTGGTCTTCCTCGGCATAGGCATAGCCCTTGCCCTTGGTGGTGGCCACGTGCACCAACACCGGGCCCTCGTGCTCATGGGCCTGCTGGAACACCTTGACCATGCCGGCGATGTCATGGCCATCCACCGGACCCATGTAGGTGAAGCCCAGTTCCTCGAACACGGCGCCCAGCTTGGGCACCGCCAGGCGCTTCATGCTCTCCTTGAGGTTCTTGAGCTCCGTGGGGAGCTCGCCGTGCATAAAAGGCAGATGCTTGATCGCCTCCTCGGCGTTGTCCTGCAGAAACTGCAGCGGCTTGCTGTGCCGCATGCGGTTGAGGTGGGTGGAGAGGGCCCCCACCGGTGGGCTGATCGACATGTCGTTGTCGTTCAGCACCACCAACAGGCGTGTCTTGGGCAGGTGGCCGGCGTGGTTGATCGCCTCCAGGGCCATGCCACCGGTGAGCGAGCCGTCGCCGATCACGGCCACGCACTTGAAGGCTTCACCCCGCTGATCCCGGGCCAAGGCCATGCCCAGGGCCGCCGAGATGGAGGTGCTGGCGTGGCCGGCCCCGAAGTGGTCGAACCGGCTTTCGCAGCGCTTCAGATAGCCCGCCACGCCGTTCTGCTGGCGCAGGGTGTGGAAGTCGTTGTAGCGGCCGGTGATCAGTTTGTGGGGGTAGGCCTGATGGCCCACATCCCAGACCACCCGATCGTGGTCGAGGTCAAGGGTTTGGTAGAGGGCAAGCGTCAGCTCGACGACGCCCAGGCCTGGGCCCAAGTGACCGCCGCTGGTGCTCACCACCTCCAGGTGGCGTTCGCGGATCTGGCGGGCGATGCCCTCGAGCTCGGCGGTGCTCAGGCCGTGCAGCTGATTCGGATGCGTCAGCTCGCTGAGATGCATGCCAGAGGCCTTGAACCTGGTTGAGCCTACGCGCTGCCACCGGTGGAGTGTCGGTTCAGCACAGACGTTCTGGGGACGCATCCAGCAGTTGGCACACTGAAGGGATCACCGCAGGGCCATGAGCACAACCGCCGCCAGCCACCAGGGGGAGCCCTCGCCGACGGATCAGGAGATGCTGCAACGGATTTTGCGCGCCCGCGTCTACGACGTGGCGATCGAATCGCCGTTGGACACGGCCCCCAACCTGTCGCGGCGGCTGGGGAACACCGTGCTGCTGAAGCGGGAAGACCTGCAGCCGGTGTTCAGCTTCAAGCTGCGCGGGGCCTACAACAAAATGGCGGGTCTCAGCCCGGCGGAGCTGGAGCGGGGTGTGATCGCCGCCAGCGCTGGCAACCATGCCCAGGGGGTGGCCCTGGGGGCCCAGAAGCTCGGCTGCCGGGCCGTGATCGTGATGCCGGTGACCACACCGGAGATGAAGGTGCGGGCCGTGGCCAACCGTGGAGCCGAGGTGGTGTTGTTTGGCGACACCTATGACGCCGCCTATGCGGAGGCCCTGCGCCTGGCCGATCAGCGCGGGCTGACGTTCATCCATCCCTTCGACGACCCCGATGTGATCGCCGGGCAGGGAACGATCGCCCTAGAAATCCTTCGCCAGTGCTCCGATCCCCCGGATGCCATTTATGTGGCGGTGGGGGGAGGGGGCTTGATTGCCGGCATCGCCGCCTATGTGAAAAGCCTCTGGCCGGAGGTGGAGGTGATTGGCGTCGAACCCGTGGATGCTGATGCCATGACGCGCTCCCTAGCGCTGGGGGAACGGGTGAAGCTGGAGCAGGTGGGCCTGTTCGCCGACGGCGTTGCCGTACGGGAGGTGGGGATCCAGACCTTCGAGCTGGCACGCCGCCATGTGGACGCGATGGTCACCGTGGACACCGATGCCATCTGTGCCGCCATCAAGGATGTGTTCGAGGACACCCGTTCGATCCTCGAGCCTGCGGGGGCGCTGGCGGTGGCCGGCATGAAGGCCGATGTGGCCCGACGCGGCCGCCATGGCCAGACCCTGGTGGCGGTGGCCTGTGGCGCCAACATGAACTTCGATCGTCTGCGCTTCGTGGCGGAGCGCACGGAGATCAGCGAAGACCGCGAAGCGATGCTGGCGGTGGAAATCCCCGAGCGGGCAGGGAGTCTGCGCGCGTTCTGCACGCTGCTGGGGGACCGCAACCTCACCGAATTCAGTTATCGGTTGGCGGATCCCGGCCGCGCCCACATCTTCGTGGGGGTGCAGACCAGCGGCAGCAGCGATGAACAGAACCTGATCCACGACCTGCAGCAGGCGGGCTTCCCCTGCCTTGATCTCTCCAACGATGAGCTCTCCAAGCTGCATCTGCGTCACATGGTGGGTGGACGCCTACCGGCCGCTGCCGGTGAAGCGGCCGGTCTGGGCCGTGAACTGCTCTACCGGTTTGAGTTTCCGGAGCGGCCAGGGGCGCTGATGCGCTTCCTCACCAGCCTGCATCCCAACTGGAATATCAGCATCTTCCACTACCGCAACCACGGCGCCGACGTGGGGCGGATTGTGGTGGGGGTGCAGGTACCGCCCCAGGAGATGAACGACTGGCAGGCCTTCCTGCAGGGCCTTGGCTACCAATACGTGGATGAAACCGATAACCCCGCCTACCGGCTGTTCCTGGGGGAACTGGCCGGAGCGGTTGGAGTGGGATAACTTGCCGCTGTGACGGGGGGTGCCATGGATCGCGAAACCCCGGAACCCACGCTGGAACCGTTGCTTGAGCAGCGCGAGTTGCTGTCCCTGCCCGCCCGGCTGGAGGCGATCCTCTACCTGAAGGGGCGTGCTCTCACCCTGGGGGAACTTGCTGAGATCGCCGCCGTTAGTCGCGACCAGGCGGAGCTGGGGTTGATCACCCTGATGGCCGACTACGCCCACCGCGACACCGCCCTGGAGGTGCGTCAGGAGGGGCAGCGCTACAGCCTGCAGCTGCGGGATGGCCTGGGTGATCTGGTGCAGAACCTGCTGCCGGTCGATCTGTCCACCGCCGCCCTGCGCACCCTCGCCACCATTGCCCTCAAGAAGCGGATCCTGCAGTCGGAACTGGTGGACCTGCGCGGTTCCAGCGCCTACGACCACATCAAAGAATTGCTGGCCCAGAGCTTTATCGAGCGCAAACGCCAGAGCGAGGGGCGCTCCTTCTGGCTCACCCTGAGCGAGAAGTTCCACCGCACCTTCCAGGTGAAAACCGACGACCTGGTGCCCCGCCGCCAGGCCCGCGGCGCGCAGGTGCAGGCTGAGCAATCCGCGCAACCTGCCCCAACCCCACCAACGGCGGACGCCCAAGCCGCCTGAATCGGGCTGCCTAAAGTCCCGACAGGTCAACACCGTTTTTCACCCAACACGGCACCCATGGCTCCTGTGCTCGGCGATCTGATCGGGGTTCTCGCCCAGACCCTGTCGATCTACACCCTGGTGCTGCTGGTGCGGGTTCTGCTCACCTGGTTCCCGAATCTCGACTGGGGCAATCCGGTGCTCTCCACGGTGAGTGCCGTCACCGACCCCTATCTCAACGTGTTCCGGGGCCTGATCCCTCCCCTGGGGGGCCTCGACCTCTCCGCGATCGTGGCCTTTCTGGCGCTGCAGTTGATCCAGACGCTGCTGGAGCAGAGCCGGGTGTTTTTCTACGCGGCCTACTAAGCCCAGGGGCGAACCGGGCTCAGGACGCCACGTCCTGCTCCAGGGGCAGCAGGTCGTCGTAGGCCCCGGCACGGGTGCGCACGGGAGCCTTGAACCCCCGGGCCTTCACATTGGTGAAGCTGAACGGGCCAGGGGTGCCCGCCGGGACCGCCAGCCGCAGGGCAAAACTCGAATCCCCGGGTGGCACATCACCGATGGATCCCACGCGCGAACGGTTCTGCAGCACGGGCTCGCCGCTGGCGTCGAGGATCTGGGCGAAGACATCGGTGTCCACCACCGGCTTGCGGCCGGGATTGGTCACGGTGCCCCGGAGCACATAACAGCTGGCACCACTGGGGCGACGCAACTGCGGCTGGGCACCGATGTCGGCACTGGGGCAGGGCTCCAGGCTCACCTGCGACACCGTGAGGTCCGCGGCAGCCAGGGCCGGTGGAACGGCGGGCCACACCAGGCCAAACAGACACAACAGCGCGGCCAGGAGTTGAACTTGCAGGGCACGCATGCGGGGCTGGCAACGGACAGTCAGCGGTGGTCGCCGCTGCCGGAGATCACGTTACGGGCGGCGCGGCTGGCCAATTTCTCCAGGTTGGCCTCGGCGATCTGATCGAGCTCAAACCCCAATTCACTGGCCAATTGGGCCACGTACCAGAGCACATCCCCCAACTCCAGCAACAGGGATTGCTTCACCGCATCGCTAAAGCAGCCGTTCTGATCCCGCAGCACCTTCTTCACCTTGTCGGCCACCTCGCCGGCCTCGCCGCAGAGCCCGAGGGTGGGATAGATCGGGTTGGCCCCCACGTCGGGATAGCGGGCGGTCTGCCGTGCTCCGCGCTGATAGGCGTTGAGATCCATTGCGACAGCTACGTTGGCGGGCCCCGATGATAGTGTCCATCGACCTATGGCCTTGCCGAATGGCCCTGCCCGATCTCACGCGTCGCACCAAGATCGTGGCCACCATCGGCCCTGCCACCGAATCCCCTGAGCAGCTGCGGCGCCTGATCGAGGCGGGCGCCACCACCTTCCGGCTCAACTTCTCCCACGGCGACCACAGCGAGCACGCCGCCCGGATTGCCACCATCCGCCAGGTAGCCCATCAGCTGGGGGTGCACGTCGGCATTCTCCAGGATCTGCAGGGCCCAAAGATCCGCCTCGGCCGCTTCAAGGACGGCCCAATCACCCTGGCCAAGGGGGATGCGTTCACCCTCACCTCCCGGGATGTGGCCTGCACCCAGGAGATCGCCACCGTCACCTACGACAAGCTGGCGGAGGAAGTGGTGCCCGGCAGCCGAATCCTGCTGGATGACGGCCGCGTTGAGATGGTGGCCGACCGTGTGGACCGGTCGGATCAGACCCTCTACTGCACGGTGACCGTGGGGGGCGTGCTCTCCAACAACAAGGGCGTCAACTTCCCGGACGTGCAGCTCTCGATCCGGGCCCTCACCGACAAGGACCGCACCGACCTGGCCTTTGGCCTGCAGCAGGGCGTCGACTGGGTGGCGCTGAGCTTCGTGCGCAACCCCTCCGACATGCAGGAGATCAAGGCGCTGATTGCCAGCCACGGGTTCAGCACCCCGGTGGTGGCCAAGATCGAGAAGTTCGAGGCGATCGATCAGATCGACGCGATCCTGCCCCTGTGTGACGGGGTGATGGTCGCCCGCGGCGACCTCGGCGTCGAGATGCCCGCCGAAGAGGTGCCGCTGCTGCAGAAGGAGCTGATCCGCAAGTGCAATGGCCTGGGGATCCCCGTGATCACCGCCACCCAGATGCTCGACTCGATGGTGAGCTGCCCGCGGCCCACCCGCGCCGAGGTGAGCGACGTGGCCAACGCCATCCTCGATGGCACCGATGCGGTGATGCTCTCCAACGAGAGCGCCGTGGGGGATTTCCCCGTGGAGGCGGTGGCCACCATGAGCCAGATCGCCCGACGCATCGAACGGGATTACCCGCGCCGCGGTGATGAGAGCCAACTGGCCTCCACCATTCCCAATGCCATCAGCCAGGCGGTGAGCGCGATCGCCCGTCAGTTGGAGGCCTCCGCCATCCTCACGCTCACCAAGGGTGGGGCGACCGCCCGCAACGTGAGCAAGTTCCGACCCAGCACCCCAATCCTGGCGATCACCAGCGAGGTGCCCGTGGCCCGGCGCCTGCAGTTGTGCTGGGGGGTGAGCCCGCTGTTGGTGGAGGAGCAAAGCTCGTCCACCAGCACCTTCAGCTTGGCCATGGGCATGGCCCGGGAAATGGGCGTGCTCAACGACGGCGATTTGGTGGTGCAGACCGCCGGCACCCTCTCCGGCGTCAGCGGCTCCACCGACTTCATCAAGGTGGGGATCGTCTCGGCGGTGCTCTCCAAGGGTGTGGGCATCGGCAATGGCTCCGTGAGTGGGCGCGTACGGGTGGTGAGCACCCCCGAGGCCGCCGCCTCGATTCAGGCCGGCGAGATCCTGGTGGTGCGTGAAACCACCGCGGAGTACGTGGAGGCGATCCGCAAGGCCAAGGGGGTGATCGCTGAAGTGGGCGATGCCGACAGCCACACCGCCCTGATCGCCCAGCGCACCGGCATCCCGGCGATCGTGGGGGTCAGCGATGCGATCGCCAACCTGCGCCAGGGCGAGATCGTCACCCTCGACCTGCGCCGCGGCGAAGTGCATCGCGGTGCCCGCAGCCACAATCCCGACACCAGCGGCGCCATCGTTTAGGGCAGACCCCGCTCACCCCGCCGAGCCCCCCATGGCCGCCAAACTCGCCCTGCGCGAAACCGTGGGCATGGCGCTCGCCACCCTGCGGGCCAACCGGCTGCGCTCGCTGCTCACGATGCTCGGCATCGTGATCGGCAATGCCTCGGTGATCACCCTGGTGGGGGTGGGGAAAGGGGCACAGAACCTGGCGGAGGGGCAGCTCAACACGCTCGGAGCCAACGTGCTGTTCGTGGTGCCGGGCAACAACGACAGCCGCCGCCAGGGGATCGACTTCCCCAAGACGCTGGTGCTGGAGGACGCCGAGGCCATTGCTGAGCAGGTGCCCAGCGTGAAGCGGGTGGTGCCCCAAATCACCCTCAGCGCCGTGCTGCAGGCCGGTGCCAAGAGCTCCAGTGCCACCGTCTCCGGCATCACCCCCGACTTCCTGACCGTGCGGCGCTTTGAGGTGGCCCAGGGGCGCTTCCTCGACCAGCGCGATCTGGAGGGGGCCCGCAACGTGGTGGTGATCGGCCCGGACCTGCGCACCAAGTTGCTGCCGGTGGGTTCCGCCATCGGCCAGACCCTGCGCATCCGTGACCAGAGCTTCGAGGTGATCGGGGTGATGGCCCCCAAGGGCGCTGTCTTCGGACAGAACCAGGACGAGGCCGCCTACATCCCCCTCACCACCATGGTGAGCAAGCTCTCCGGCCGCGATCCCACCTACGGCGTCAGCCTCAACTTCATCAGCGTGGAGGCCCGCGATGAGGCCAGCACCGGCGCCGCCAAATTTCAGATCACCAATCTGTTGCGGCAACGGCACAACATCCTGCGGGAGGACGATTTCGCCGTGCGTTCCCAGCAGGATGCGCTCTCGATCGTGGGCACCATCACCGGCGGACTGACCCTGATGCTGGGGGCCATCGGTGCGATCTCGCTGCTGGTGGGCGGGATCGGGATCATGAACATCATGTTGGTGTCGGTGAGCGAGCGCACCTCGGAGATTGGTTTGCGCAAGGCCATTGGAGCCCGCAGCAGCGATGTACTGGCCCAGTTCCTCGTGGAAGCCCTGGTGCTCTCCAGCCTGGGTGGGGTGATCGGCAGCGCCTTGGGGCTGTCCGCCGTGGCGGCCGTGGCCGCCTTCACACCGCTGCCTGCAGCGATTGGGGCCACCAGTGTGTTGATCACCGTCGGCCTGTCGGGCAGCATCGGCCTGGTGTTCGGCGTGCTGCCGGCCAGGCGGGCGTCGCGACTGGATCCGATCACAGCCCTGCGCAGCCTCTAGCCCAAATCTGTAGAAAAACCGAATTTCCACGGGCGGTGAGCGGTTGGTCTCAACGGTCACCAAATGCAGCGGAGGGGCAATGGCTTGATGGGAAGGCTTTTGCACGAGCATCCGCCCTTGGCCCAGCTTTCTTGCGGCTACCGCAACAGCAGCGATCGCATGGTGATCGTGCGCTGCCTGGGCCCCCAGGAGTTCTTCCTGGAGCGGGTGGTGTTCCCCTTCGAGTTGCTCAGCTTCCTGGCACCGGAGGCCTCCGAGGTGCAGATCTGGACCCATGGCCTCGGCGGGCCGGAGCTGGTGGAGTCCATCCCCGTGGCGGAGCTGGTGGTGGAAGCAACCCACGACGGCGCGGCCGGTACGGTGCCCTTTCGCGCCCCTTCGGATGGGCTGATCCAGGGCGTGCAGGCCGGTTGAAGTAAGCGGCTGCAGGCCCTCTGGAGGAGCGGCGGTCGCTTTACACTTGTTAAACAAACGTTCAGCAGGCGGCCATGAATCAGCGCTGGCGCACCATCGCCCTCTGGGTTCTGCCCATTGCCGTCGCCCTGTTCCTCGGTTGGCAGGTGCTGGGCAATGGTGGCGGTCGCCTGGCGGCGCCGTCGGGCCCCACCGTGGCTCCCCGCAATGCCGCGGTGGCACGCATGAGCTACGGCCGCTTCCTGGATTACGTGGATGCTGGTCGCGTCACCGCCGTCGACATCTTTGATGGCGGCCGTACCGCCGTGGTGGAAGCGGTGGATCCCGATCTCGACAACCGTGTGCAGCGTCTGCGCGTGGATCTGCCGGGTCTGGCGCCCGAACTGGTCAACAACCTCAAGAAACAGGGCATCAGCTTCGACATCCATCCACCCCGCACCGCTCCACCGGCCCTGGGTCTGCTGGGCAACCTGCTGTTCCCGCTGCTGCTGATCGGCGTGCTGGTGTTCCTGGCTCGCCGTGGCAACGGGATGCCCGGTGGCCCCGGCCAGGCCATGCAGTTCGGCAAGACCAAGGCCCGCTTCGCGATGGAAGCCCAGACCGGTGTGATGTTTGACGACGTGGCCGGTGTGGAGGAGGCCAAGCAGGACCTGCAGGAGGTGGTGACCTTCCTCAAGACCCCGGAGCGCTTCACCTCCGTGGGGGCCAAGATCCCCAAAGGCGTGTTGCTGGTTGGGCCTCCCGGTACCGGAAAGACCCTGCTGGCCAAGGCCATTGCCGGCGAAGCGGGCGTGCCGTTCTTCTCCCTCTCCGGCTCGGAGTTCGTGGAGATGTTCGTGGGCGTCGGCGCGAGCCGCGTCCGTGACCTGTTCAAACGGGCCAAGGAGAACAGCCCCTGCCTGATCTTCATCGATGAGATCGACGCCGTGGGGCGCCAGCGCGGCGCCGGTGTGGGCGGTGGCAACGACGAGCGGGAGCAGACGCTCAACCAGCTGCTCACCGAGATGGACGGCTTCGAGGGCAACAGCGGCATCATCATCATTGCCGCCACCAACCGGGCCGACGTGCTCGACTCGGCCCTGCTCCGCCCCGGCCGCTTCGACCGCCAGGTCCAAGTGGATGTGCCCGATATCAAGGGCCGTCTGGCGGTGCTGAAGGTGCACTCCCGCGACAAGAAGCTGGCGGAGGATGTGAGCCTCGAAGCGATCGCCCGTCGCACCCCGGGCTTCTCCGGCGCCGACCTGGCCAACCTGCTCAATGAAGCCGCCATCCTCACGGCCCGTCGCCGCAAGGAGGCCACGGGCCTGGCGGAGATCGATGACGCCGTGGACCGGATCATCGCCGGCATGGAAGGCAAGCCCCTCACCGATGGCCGCAGCAAGCGCCTGATCGCCTATCACGAAGTGGGCCATGCCCTGGTGGGCACCCTGGTGAAGGCCCATGACCCCGTGCAGAAGGTCACCCTGGTCCCCCGCGGCCAGGCCCAGGGCCTGACTTGGTTCTCCCCCGATGAGGAGCAGATGCTGGTGAGCCGCGCCCAGCTGCGGGCCCGGATCATGGGCGCCTTGGGGGGGCGCGCCGCCGAAGACGTGGTATTTGGCTACGCCGAGGTAACCACCGGCGCCGGCGGCGACATCCAGCAGGTGGCCTCCATCGCCCGCCAGATGGTGACGCGCTTCGGCATGAGCGAAGTGGGCCAGCTCTCGCTGGAAGCCGGCAACCAGGAGGTGTTCCTGGGCCGCGACCTGATGACCCGCAGCGATGGCTCCGATGCCACCGCCGCCCGCGTGGATACCGCCGTGCGCCAGATCGTGCAGAACTGCTATGCCGAAACCGTGCAACTGGTGGCCGCCCACCGTGCCTGCATGGATCGCGTGGTGGAGGTGCTGATCGAGAAGGAGAGCCTCGATGGCGATGAATTCCGGGCGATCGTGGCCGAATACACCGCCATTCCTGAGAAGGAGCGCTTCTCCCCCTTCATTGGCGAGCCCGCCAAGGGCTGATTCCACCGGTGAACAGCGAGATCCGGGCCCTGCAGCTCGGCACCCTGGGCAACAGCGTCGGTGCTGTTGCCGCCTTGGTCTTTTATCTGCGCTCAGGGTCTGACGCCCTGCTGCTCGACGGCCTGTACACCGCAGTGATGGCCGGGGCGTCGGTGATCGCCGGCCAAGTGAACCGTGCCGCCCTGCAACCGCGCAGCCGTGCCTACCCGTTTGGGGCATCGGGCCAGGAACCGCTCTACGTGCTGTTTCGCACCCTGGTGCTGCTCGGCATCATCGCCTTTGCGATGGTCTCGGCGATCGGCAAGATCCTCACCGCTGTGCAGGGTGGTGTGATCCCAGCGGTGCAGCTCGATGGGCTGGGCTGGTACTTCAGCGCCATGGTGCTGCTGAACCTGTGGCTGTGGCGTGTCTTCGCCCGCAGCTGGAGCAACGGTGGGGGCAACAACGACATGCTGCGCGGCATGGCCATCTCAGCCCGCTTTGATGCCCTGATTTCGGCCGGCACCGGCATCGCCCTGTTGGGGTCCCCATCGCTGCTGGCCACGCCCCTCGCACCGTTGGTGTCCATCGCCGACTCCCTGCTGGTGCTGGTGCTCAGCCTCGCGCTGGTGGGGGAACCCATCGCCATCCTCCAAGGTGCCGTGACCGAGGCGGCCGGGTCCAGCCGCTCGATCCCCCCGGCCTTGCACAGCAGCTGCAGCGCCTCCGTTGCCGCGGTGCTCGCGCAACGGGGCTGCACGTTGCTGGAGCTGGCCATGATCCGTTTGGGGCGCACCGTGACGGCCGTGGCCTACGTGGAGCCAGCCACCGCCGTGACCGCCTCCCAGACCGATGGTTTGCGTTTGGACGTGGAGGCTGAACTGGTGCAAACGCTCCAAACACCGGTGCTGTGCGAGGTGATTGCCACCAGCGTTCACCCCTACGCTGAGCCGGCGAACTAACGCCAGAGCCGCTGGCCGTCCATGGGATTCCGTTACCTCAACCGGGTTGCCTCAGCCGAGCACATCCAGGAATTCCTGGACCTGGCCGACCTGGCGGCAGGCGGCACCGACGACGCCGGCAATGTGTTTGAGCTGTCGCGCCGGCTGACGGGCAGTCCGATGACCCGTTGCCTGCGGCGCTTGCACAAGGAGCCGGCCGCAGCGGCGCTGATCCAGTCGCGCCGGCTTTGCGGGCCCTACGACGTGGCTGCCATGAAGCAACTGCCCAAGGGGAGCCTTGGTTACACCTACGCCACGGTGATGGAGGCGTTGGGCTACGACATTGATTTTTTCCCTGATCCGGCGTTCTACAACAACCTTGAAAGCGAGGGTGATTACGTCAATTACCGGGTCTACGCCACCCACGACCTTCACCACATCCTTAGCGGCTACAGCCTCGACAACTTTGGTGAACTCGGTGTGATCAGCATCAGCGTTGGCCAGTTCAGTTTCCCGGGCTTCTCCTTCATCAACCTGGTGGGGTTGATGCTGAGCTTCTTCAAGACCGACAAGGCCGACGAAGACTTCACGAGCACCGAAGACTATGCCGACAGCATCGGCTACAGCTACGACCTGATGACCCAAGGCATGGAGATGGGCATCCGGGCCAAGCCTCTGTTCCCGGTGATCTGGGAAGAGCGCATGGCCCAGGACCTGGAGGAGTTGCGCAGGGAATTGGGCATTGAACCGGTGCGCGAAGGCCTCTACAGCTGGTACAGCAACCCAGCGATCAGGGCTGCTCTGGCCTAAGGCCACGCCGCTGGCGGCAGCGATCCGAGCAGTAGATCACCTGATCCCAGACCCGTTCCCACTTCTTGCGCCAGCTGAAGGGGCGCTGGCACACCGGGCACACCTTGCTGGGGCGCTGGCTGGGGGGACGTCCTTTGCCGCCTGGTTTCACACAGCGCGCACGGGGCGCTTGTCGATCACCTTGTCGATCAGGCCGTAGGTCACCGCTTCGGCCGGCGACATGAAAAAGTCGCGGTCGGTGTCCTCCTCAATGCGGCTGAGGGGCTGACCGGTGCGGTCGGCAAGCTCCTGGTTGAGCTTTTTCTTCAGGTAGAGGATTTCATCGGCCTGGATGCGGATGTCGCTGGCCTGACCACGGGCGCCGCCGAGGGGCTGGTGGATCATGATCCGCGAGTGGGTCAGGCTGCTGCGCTTGCCCTTGGTGCCGGCACAGAGCAGGAAGGCACCCATGGAGGCCGCCAGGCCCACGCACACGGTCTGCACGTCGGGCTTGATGTGCTGCATGGTGTCAAAGATCCCCAGGCCGTCGTACACCGATCCCCCTGGGGAATTGATGTACAAAAAGATGTCCTTCTCCGGGTCCTCCGCTTCGAGGAACAGCAGCTGGGCCACGATCCGGTTGGCGGATTCGGCGGTGACCGGCTCCCCGAGGAAGATGATCCGCTCGCGCAACAGCCGGGAATAGATGTCGAAGGCGCGCTCGCCCCGTCCGGACTCCTCAATCACGATTGGGATCACGGTCACGGGGGAAGCGGCAGTTGGGCGGATCCTACTGAGCTTGAGCCGGGCCGAGCGTTCTCAGCGAGCTAGGGTCGCCCCACTTCGCCACCTCCAGCGTGGGCGCCAGCCTCACCGTTGCCGACAGCAAGCGGGCCTTTCACACCGCCTTCCCGCACGTGATCGCCCCGCTGTACCGGCGGCTGGTGGATGAACTGCTGGTGGAACTGCACCTGCTCAGCCATCAACAGGGCTTTCAGTCCGACGGACTGTTTGCGGTGGGGCTGACCCAGGTGTTCGACAGCTTTTCCAAGGGCTACAAGCCTGACCAGCAGCGCGAGCCCCTGTTCACGGCCCTCTGCAGCGCCACGGGGTTTGACGCCGTGCAGCTGCGCAGCCGCGCATCCGAGGCCGTCAACCAGGTGGGCCGCCACAGCCTCGAGGAGGTGAAGGGTTGGCTGTCCAACCAGGGGGCCGGGGCGCCGGCCCCCATTTCAGGTTTGCTCCAAAGCGTGCAACGTCCCGATTTCCACTACTCGCGCCTGGTGGCCGTGGGGTTGTTGAGCCTGCTGCAACGCGCCCAGGGGGCCGAGGCATTGGAGCCCCAGGCCCTGCGCAGCGCCGCCCATGACATCGGCGACGCCATGGGGTTGATCAAGGATCGCGTCGACAAGGACCTCAGCCTCTATGCCAGCAACATCGAAAAGATGAGCCAGGCGGTGGAACTGATGGAAGAAACCGTGGCGGCCGAGCGCCGGCGCCGCGAACGGGCTGCTGAAACCCCGGCTGCCGTCACCCCGGAAGCGGCCCCGGGCAACTAACGCAACTGCAAGCGGCCGCTGAGGCTGCTTTGGCTGTCACCGCCGGCGCCACCACGCTCCAAGCGGCCCTGGAGCTGCAGGCTCTGGGCACGCTGGACAACCAGGGGCAACGACTCCGGCAGCAATCCAACCTCAGCCATGGCCCTGGGACGCAGCTGCAGGTGCCAATCCAGATCCCCTTGGGAGACCTGATGGGGCTGCCGCGTCGGCACGGGGCCGAGGAACCAGAGCAGGCGGCGGGTCGCTAACCAGCGCCAGCCCCCCACCACCGTGCCGTCGGGCCGGTTCCAGGTGGTGAGCCGTGGCAGGGGCTGGCGGCGCTCCAATCCCTGGCGCTCCAGGCTGCGGCTGAGATCCGCCAGCCAGCGATCCCAAAAAATCCGATCGGGGGGAAGGTCCGTCAGCAGCACCAAGCCGGCACGGAAGGGACCAGCGGGCTGCTGGTGCAGCTCCAGCACAAACGGAGCCGCCTTGAGTCGGCGCAACTGCTCGGGTCCGAGGCCATAGCGTTCCGCCAGGGTGGTCCGCAGCAGGCCACTGGCGCCGAG